>Ga0315268_10002054_pt1 | contig 22989 bp, 24 predicted proteins | sample C1_top_MG_FD_204535 | JGI IMG/M metagenome (GOLD analysis project Ga0315268, IMG submission 204535) | Sediment microbial communities from Yellowstone Lake, YNP, Wyoming, USA - C1_top | ecosystem: Environmental > Aquatic > Freshwater > Lake > Sediment | place: USA: Wyoming | collected 2017-08-01 | reverse complement strand
CCGGGCCATCCGGGAGAAGATCCGCACCTCCTGCGTCATCCCCACCCCCGAGGAACCCGGCGGCGTGGAAGAGACTCCCCCGGTGCCTTGAAGACTGTTTTGGGTTTTTCGTTTTTTAGTTTTTGGTTTTAGGGAATTTGACTTGCAAAATGTAGCTCAACTGTTTGCAGGATTTTCACGGAATTGGGTGTAATTTATGGCCTGGGAAGTCGGGGCCAAATTTAAGGCCAGGGGCGCAGACCCCTGGCCTTTAATACTTTTCAACATCTTCTCCTTACGGCGTGCCGCATTCCGCCGGGCTGTCCTTGAGTTTTTCCAGGGCGTGCGGTAAGGCCTTGGCTACAGCCTCCAGGCTTTCCCGGGCCCCCTTGGGACTGCCGGGCAGGTTGATGATGAGAGTTGAGCCCCGGGTGGCCGCCACCCCCCGGGAGAGCATGGCGTGGGGCGTCTTGCCCAAACCCGCGGCCCGCATGGCCTCGGGGATGCCGGGCACCAGCCGTTCGGCCACCGCCAGGGTCGCCTCCGGCGTAATATCCCGGGGGGTCAGCCCCGTGCCGCCGGTGGTGAGGACGAGGTCCAGACCCTGCCCGTCGGCCCACTCCACCAGCTGAGCCACGATGGCTTCCTGTTCGTCGGGCACGATGGCGGAAGCCGCCACCTCAAAGCAAGCCGGATCCAACAACCGGCCCAGCTCCGGGCCCGCGGTGTCCTCCCGCTCGCCGGCGTGGCCCTTGTCGCTAACGGTGAGAATCCCCACCCGGAACATGCACCACCTCTACGTTATCCCCCGGCTGGACCATCCCGCCCTTGAGTACCCGGGCGAAGACCCCTTCCCGGGGCATGACGCAGTCCCCCACCTGCTCCCGGATGGCGCAGCCCTTGTGGCAGGCCTTGCCGATCTGGGTGATTTCGAGCATGGCCTCGGGGCCCACCTTGAGGAGCGTGCCCACCGGCAGGGTCATCACGGCCAGGCCGTCCACCGTCAGGTTTTCGGCAAAATCCCCCGGGGACACCGCGGCGCCCAGGGCCACCATCTTGTCGATGGATTCCTTGGACAACAGGCTCACCTGGCGGCAGCCGCCCTCGGCGTGGGCGTCCCCCGCCAGGCCGTGGTCCACTTGCAGCACCGCCTGGGCGACGTTGTGCTTCACCACCCCTTTGCGGTCGCTGACGGAGACGGCCACGATGCGGCCTTGAGGAAAGGGATTTAAAGATGTTTGTTTCATCTCACGCCAAGGTGACAAAGATTTTTTCCCAGGTCCCTTAGCTTGCGGACCAGGGGAACCAATATTAAGGGGTCGGGGAAAAGAGTTTGAGGGAGGGGGCAGGGGTCTGGACCTCTGGCCCCCTCCCTCAACCCTCATTCCTCACTCCTTTTCCCTTGCGGCCCGGGCTTCGGCCACCACCTTTTCCGCCAGGTGGGGCGGCACTTCCTCGTAGTGGTCGAACTCCATCTCGAAGGTGCCCCGGCCCCCGGTCTTGGAGATTAAATCCGGGGCGTAGAGCAGGACCTCCACCATGGGCACGTGGGCGGTGATGATTTGCTGGCGCCCTTTGGCCTCCACCCCCAGGACCCGGCCCCGGCGGCCGTTGAGGTCGCCGATGATGTCGCCCATGTTTTCCTCCGGCACCGTCACCGTCATTTTCATGATGGGCTCCAGCAGGGTGGGCTGGGCTTGCTCGCAGCCCTTTTTGAAGCCCATGGAGCCGGCGATTTTGAAGGCCATATCCGAGGAATCCACTTCGTGGAAGGAGCCATCATATAAGGTCACCCGGAAATCCACCACCGGGAATCCCGCCAGCACCCCCTCCTGCTTGGCCTCGACGATGCCCTTTTCCACCGAGGGGATGTACTGTTTAGGGATGACGCCGCCCACGATCTTGTCCACGAACTCAAAGCCCGCGCCCCGGGGCAGGGGAGTGAGCTCCAGCCAGGTGTCGCCGTACTGGCCCCGGCCGCCGGACTGGCGCTTGTATTTGCCCTGGACCTTGACGGTCCCCTTGATGGTCTCCCGGTAGGGGACCTTGGGGGGCTTCTGATTGACCTCCACCCCGAACTTGCGTTTCAGTTTCTCTGCGGTGGCCTCGATATGCACCGCGCCCATGCCGGAGAGCAGGATCTCCTTGGTTTCGGCGTTGCGGGTGAGGGCCAGGGAAGGGTCTTCCTCGATGAGCTTGGAGATGGAGCCGAAGACCTTGTCCTCTTCGCCCTGCTTCTTGGGTTCCACCGCGAAGGTCACCATGGGCTTGGAAGGCGGAATGGGCGGCAGCAGCAGGGGCTTGGCCTCCGAGGTCAGGGTGTCGCCGGTCACCGTTTCCTTGAGCTTGGCCACCGCGCCGAAGGCGCCGGGGCCCAGGCTGGGCACCGCTTTCTGCCCTTTGCCCTCGGGGAGGAAGAGTTGGCCGTAGCGCTCCGGCACCCCCCGGGTGGCGTTGAGGACGGTGCTGTCCGCATTCATGGTGCCGGAGTAAATGCGGAAAATGGACAGCCGGCCGGCGTAGGGGTCGGCCACGGTCTTGAAGACCTGGGCCGCCAGGGGCCCGTCGGGGTCCGGCTCCAGGGCCACTTCTCCGCCATCGGGTGATTTCCCTTTCACCTGACCTCGGTCTTCGGGGGACGGCAGGTAGAAATTGATGGCATCCAGCAGCAGGGGGTAGCCCAGGTTGTCATGGCTGGCGCCGCACAGGACCGGGACGATGTCGCCCTTCAGGGTGCCGACCCGGAGCCCCCGGTAAATCTCGTCCGCCGAGAGGTCCCCTTCCTCCAGGAACTTTTCGATGAGCGCGTCGTCGCTTTCCGCGGCATAATTGAGGAGGTCGCCCCGGAGGGATTCCACTTCGTCCTTCAATTCGTCGGGGATGGGGCCCGGGGAAAGCGACCCGCCATGGACCGCGTAGGCCTTCTGGCTCACCAGGTCCACCACGCCTTTGAAAGCAGCCTCCCGGCCGATGGGAAGCTGCACCGGCACGGCCTTGGCTTCCAGAATATCTTTGACCTGCTGCAGCGCCTGGAAAAAGTCGGCCCGCTCCCGGTCCATCTTGTTGATGAAGATCAAGCGGGGCAGCCCGTAAAGGTTCGCAGTCTGCCAGACTTTTTCGGTGCCCACCTTGACGCCGTCCACCGCGTCCACTACCACGACGGCGGCGTCGCCCACGTGGAGGGCGGCCTTGGTGTCCGCCAGGAAGTTGTCGTCCCCGGGGGTGTCGGCCAGATAGACGGTATGCTTTTTCCAGTTGTAGTGGTGAAAGGCGCTGGAGATGGTGATTTGGCGCTTGATTTCTTCGGGCTCGTAATCCAGGACGGAGCTGCCGTCATCCACCTTTCCCAAGCGGGAGGTGGCCCCGGCGGCGAAGAGGAGCGCCTCCGCCAGCGAAGTCTTGCCGCAGCCGCCGTGGCCGATGAAGACCAGATTACGAATCTGCACGGTTTTGCCGGACATCCAAAACTCTCCCTTCCCTCAAGGTTGCCTCCCCGGCCTCCTTCGGTTTCAGGCGGGGAAACCTTATTAAATTATCAAGTATTTTTATAAATCTCAACCGCTTTTCCGGGCCTTCGGCCTTCGGCGCCCTGGCCACTCCGCGCCATACCCCTCTACTGCAACCTCCTCCTTTGACCGCCCGGGCCCCGGTCCCTTATTCCCCCTGCATCACCCGCGGCTGGCTGGTTTCGGGGAATCCAGAGCCCAAATTCATTGACAGTCCGGAGGGTGGTTGATATATTTTTTAATTGTCGGGACGTGGCGCAGACTGGGAGCGCACCTGAATGGGGTTCAGGGGGTCGGAGGTTCAAATCCTCTCGTCCCGACCAGAAATTAATAAGAAAAAAGGCAAGTTACCGATGGTAATTCGGGCTTGCCTTTATTCGTCTTTAGCCGGTGCGCCCCTTGTATGCACGAAATTAGAATCTGAGGCCTCTGCGAAAATCCCCGTTTCTGTCATTTTGAGGGAGCGAAGCGACCGAAGAATCTCCAAAATACGAGATCCTTCGCTTCGCTCAGGATGACAAAATGGCGTTTAGCAGAGCTCTCAATCTCCTGGTAGCGTGGCTGGCCCAGCCCCTCCCACGCGGCTGAATCAGCCTAGGCACCGGCCCTGAACCCGAAAACCGGGGGCGGGACTCCCGGCAATAGCTTCTATCAGGCCCGACTCGATGTCCGGACGGCGGACAAAAATTCCCTGGCATCCTCAGGGCGGACATGCTATGAGCTAGCAAGTCTGAGAGGAGCCGGGCGTTGCAATTACTTAGAGAAAATGAATAAACAGGCAAGAAGTAAAAGTTAGGTATTAGAGGAGGATGGCTGGTGAAAGGTTTCAAATCCATTCATGTAATAGGCCGAAATCTGGATGAGACCTGGTTTGAATTGTTAAGACAGCTTTATAAACATGGCCGGAGGTATAAAATCGACGCCGGCTCCTTTGCCGGGGCCCAGAGGCTGGAGTTTGACTTTGTCAGTGGCACCATCCTGGAGCCGGTTCAATATACCGCCGGAGGCGTGAGGTTGCCCCTGGCAGTAACAGTGCCCCAGGGAATTCCGGCGCCGACTACTGATGAATCGATTGAGAACTATTTTGTCGAATATCTGATGAACGGGGAATTGAGTCCCAACGAGCACTACCGGTATTCCACCTGGCTGCGCGGCGGCAAGTATGTCATTCCCAATCTGGTGCTGAATGGGGTTAGGCTGGAAGACAGCGCTTCTGTGGTGAACGCCCCGGATCAGGTACAATGGTGCATCGACCACTATAAGACTAAAGGTTTTGGCAATAATCATTGCTGCATGACGATTGGGTATCCCGAATCCAATTTTGCTTATGACAAGAAATATGAAAATGAGATGGAGCGCGGCACCAGTCCCTGCCTGCGATTAGTGGACACCAAGATCGTCAAGGAGGATGAGGAGCATTATCTCTGCATGAACGTCTATTTCAGATCCTGGGATTGCTACGGCGGTTGGCCGGAGAATATGGGCGGCTTAGCGTTGCTGCAGGAATATATGGCCCAGGAATTGGGAGTAAAGATCGGAACCCTGGGCTTTACTTCCAAGGGGTTACATGCGTATGACTTTCAACTGGAGGCCTTGAAAGGAAGGATTGGAGTTTAATACCGGGTTGCCGTCAAACAAGCAATTTATTTGTTGGGGCACGGCGTGCCGTGCCCCGGCGCCTATAACGTCTCCTGACCTGGCGGGCAGCCCCCGGCAGGCTATTTTTTCTCCTTGGCCTGAAGCCGCTTTTGGGCCGCCTGGTAGACGTCGGTGATGATCTGGGCCGACAGCTTCTCCATGGCCCGGCTCATGCTTTCCGCCAGCCCCCGGGGAGTCTGGGCCACCATGGGCTCCTCCGTCCGGTAGCTTTTTTGGAACACCACTTTCTCGGGGACGTTCTCCTTTTCGGTATCCAGGAGGGTGACAATGAGCGCCAGGGACGCCTTCCACCCCCCGGCCTCGTCAACTTCCTGGAAGTCTTCCACCCCTCCTTCCAGGACGAATCTGGCCTTCTCGCTGCTCTCGTACGAGAACACCGCTTTGAACAGGCCGGAACCCCTCAGGTCCCGGGCCAGGTAGTCCGTCGCCAGGTAGCCCGGGCTGACCCGCCAGCGATGGTATTTGTAGGCCTCCCGGGCGAAGGCGTCGGGCCGGTAAATCATGGCCGTGGTGTTAACCGGTTGGGCCACTGCGAACCGCTCCACCTTGAGGCTGGCCTGAAGGGGCGAGCTCTTTGACGGCGGGAGCGGGTACTCCAGCACATACTGGTGCACCAGCATGGGGGGGTTGCCGCAGCTTCCCAGCACTAAAGAGAGAGCGGCCAGGACCAAAACCAGGGTAGTCGGAGGAGCGAGCCTCTTCATCTCATTATTCCGCCTGTTTGTCCCGAATTTCCTTTCAATCCAACCCCTAACTGTAACTACCGAAAGTCTTGCTTAGTTTCTATCCGGAAAAGCACCCTCCTCTGGAAAAGGGGGGCTGGGGTGGATTTTATAAGCATTTATAAATCCCCTAATCCCCCTTTTTCAAAGGGGGGCGTTAAGAACGTTTCGCAGCACTTGGCCTTTATGGATAACACTGATTATTTGCTCAACAACTGCTTAACTAAAAACCTGAAACGAAAAACCAAAATCCGCCTTACTCGTTAAACCGGCCCTTGGGGGGCTTGCCGAAGATCAGGTCCGATGGGCGATCGTTGACCCGGCCCATGAAGGCCTCCAGGTTTTCCGAGGTGCGCCGGAGGTTCTCGCTGGTGGCCCCCACCTCCGCGGCGATGGCCCGGGTCTTGCCCAGGGTGTCGGGAAGATTCAGGGCCTTCATTTCCTCCCGGACGCCGGCCAGCAGGACCTTGGCTTCCTTCACCGCGTCCTTGGCTTCCACCAGCATCTGCTCCAGGCTGCCGGTGGCGATGATCTTGTCCACCTGGCCGGTGATGGCCTCGGAGTTGGCCAGGGTGCCCTCCAACTTTTTCAGGATGGCGTCCATCCGGGGGCCCCGGAAAAAGATCTCCACCTCCGCGGCCGTGGACTTAAACTGGTCGAAAATCCCCCGGGTGTCCACCTGGTTGAATTTGTCCACCAGCACGTTGACCCCGGACACGATCTTCTGGATTTCAGAGGGCTTGGAGGCAATGACGGGATACTCCGAGGGAAAGGTGACCTTGGGACTTTTGTCCGGCTCCCCCGGCTGTTTGCGGTCCAGCTCCACGAACACCAGGCCCGTGATTCCCGCCACCTTGAGCTGGGACACCAGGGTTTTGGTCAGGTCATCCTTCATGTTGATTTTCATCACCACGGCGATGACTTTGTTGTCCGGGGCCACCCGGATGGTTTCCACCCGGCCCACCTCCACCCCCCGGTATTTGACGCCGGAATCCTTCTGGAGACCCTGCACCGATTCATCGAAGTAAGTGACGTACCTGGTGCCTTTTTCAAAGTAGTGGGAGGCGCCCACCCAGATGATGGCGATCACTCCGATGACGACCCCGATGGTCGTAAAGAGACCCACCATAAATTTGGAAGTCTTCCTGGCCATGGCTAAATCCTTGTTTCCTGGTGCGGCATGGGCCGACGGTTGAAGAAGTTTATTACCCGGAGGTCCTGGGAGTGTTCTTTGAGCTCCTGGGGATCACCTACTGCAATGATCCCTTTGGCTTCCTTGTCCAGGATGACGACCCGATGGGCGATGCTGAAAATAGACGCCAGCTCGTGGGTGACCACCACCATGGTGGTCCCCATGCCGGCGTTGAGGCCCTTGATGAGGTTGTCCAGCTCCGCCGACGTAATGGGGTCCAAACCGGCGGAAGGCTCGTCAAAGAACAGGATGGTGGGGTCCAGGGCCATGGCCCGGGCCAGCCCGGCCCGCTTCTTCATACCCCCGGATATCTCCGAGGGCAGATGGTTCTCGTACCCGGCCAGTTGCACCAGCCCCAGCTTCATTTTGACGATTAGCTCGATGGTCTCGTCGGCAAGATCCGTGTATTCCTGCAGTGGCAGGGCCACATTTTCCGCCAGGGTCATGGACCCGAACAGGGCCCCGGACTGGAAGAGCACCCCGAAACCCATCCGCAGCCTTTTAAGTTCGGCTTCATCATCGGTGTTGACATCCACCCCGTTCACCAGCACCCGGCCGGCGCAAGGCTGGTAGAGGCCGATTAGGTGCTTGAGCAGGGTGGATTTGCCGCAGCCGCTGCCCCCCAGGACGACCAGAATCTCCCCTTTAAAAACCTGGAAGCTGACGTCCTGCAAGACGGTCTCCTCGCCAAAACGGGCGGTGAGCCCTTCCACCGAGATGACGACAGGTCGGTCAGGAGTGCTCAAGGGATGCTCCTCTTCCACCGAAAACCGAAAACCATTTTAATATCCCAGGTAGTGAAACACCAGGGCGAAGGCCGAGTCGGTGACGATGATAAGGAAGATGGCCGCCACCACCGCGGAGGTGGTGGCCGCCCCCACGCCCTGGGCCCCGCCCCGCACCTGGAACCCCCGCTGGCAGCCGATGCCCGCGATGAGGATGGCGAACACTGCGGCTTTGATCAGGCTGGAGGTGAGGTCGAAGAGGGCCAGGCTGCGTTGGGTTTCGCTGATGTAAGTGAACGCCGTGAGGTCCAGACCCAGCACCCCCACGATGAGGCCCCCCAGGATGCCGAAAAAGTCGGCGTACAACGTCAGCAGGGGCACCGCCACCAGGGTGGCCAGCACCTTGGGCACCGCCAGGAACCGCACCGGGTTCAGGCCCATGGTCACCAGGGCGTCCACTTCCTCGTTCACCATCATGGTGCCGATTTCCGCGGCGAAGGCCGACCCCGAGCGGCCCGCCACCAGGATGCTGGTCATGATGGGGCCCAGTTCCTTGACCATGGCGATGGCCAAGAGCGAGGCCACGTAAATGTTGGCCCCGAACTGCTTGAGCTGGAGGGACGACATGAAGGCAATGATGAGACCCAGGAGCAGGCTGATGAGCCCCACGATGGGGAGCCCGTCCACTCCGGTCCTTTTCAGGTAAAAAGCCACTTCCCCCCACCTGACGGTGCGGGGATGAACCAGGGAGTGCCCCAGGTTCAGGAGAAGCTCGCCCAGGAAAGTTATTACCTGGACCAGATCCTGGAGGAAGCGCAGGGTGGCTTCCCCCACCTGCTCCATCGGTGACGGAATCCGCTCCGTGATCAGGGGAGGTGCGGCCAGGTCCCGGGGGTCGATGAGGCCCAGAATCCCTTGGGCCTCGGGCGTCAGGTTGGCGAAGTCGAAATTAAGGCCCCGCTCACTGGCCTCCCGTTGCAGCTCCAAGAGGGCCAGGGCCCCGGCGCTGTCCAGATATTGGACTCCTTTCAGATCCACCTGGAGCCGCCGGGCAGCCATCTCTCCCAGAAGGCCCTGAATGTCCGCCCTTAATTCATCCAGGTTCTCCAGGGCCAGGCGGCCGGAAAAAGAAAAAACAACCTGGTCCCGGTCGCCGGCAACCTGGATGGAATAGCCTTCCGGAGAACCCAATGCCGTGGTCATGAGGCTGCGGTGGGGTGGGCATTGCCCATCAAAATTCCAAAGCCTTCAAATTTGGCGGGGGATAATCCCCCGCATTTTTATTAATGGTCGAAGTCAATGGCCAGGAATTCTTCGGAGGACATCTGCCATCTTTTCCGGGCCTCCTCCGAACTCACCGCCAGGGCGAGCAAACCCTGCACCCTGTCCCCTTTGAACAACGGCACGCAAATAATGTAAATCTGGGTGCCGTCCTGCAGGAAGAAGCGCCGCTGGCCTGTCCGCCGGTTTTTCAGGGTCTGGACAATCAGGTCATAGTTGGAGAAATCGTCAACCGCGCCCTCCTTCTGGGGATAAACCGTCAGGGTATTTCCCTCCTGGTCCAGGACGCCGATGCGAAAGGGGCACATGCGGCACAGCTTAATGGCCTCGGGCTCCACCTTCTTCAGGGTTTCATTGATGGCAGGAATGTCCCGGCGGCTCAGGGGTTCTTGCAACGGAGTGGACAATTTCTTAATGCAGTCCTTCACCTCTTTCTTGAACTCTTGGGCGCCGGCGCTCAAGGGGGGCTCCGCCTTCTGGCAGCCGAGGGAAAGGGTCAATGACAGAGCCACCAGGACCCAAGGCCAGGGGTGGCGGGGGCGCAACGCTGAATAGCTGCCTTTCATTTTATGCTCCAACTTGTTTATTCAATCGATTTTATATAACCTTTTCCTGTCATCCGGGAAAGTAAATTGTAAGGGCGGGCCTAATCATTGATTTCAACCTTGAACTTTTAAACTTTGAACTTGAACCTTTGTGACCTAGGGAGGAGCGCCTGTGAGCCACTCCGGGCCGGATAAAATCATTTCTTTTGTGGGGCCGTCGGACTCCGGCAAGACCACCCTCATCGTCAAGCTGGTAGCCTGGTTCCGGTCCCAGGGCTTGAAGGCCGCGGTATTGAAACATAGCCACAAGACCGATCTCGGCGACGAAGACAAGGATACCGGTAAGTTTCGTCGGGCCGGGGCGCATTTTGTCGCTTTGACGGCCCCGGACCTGCTGCAAGTCTCCTATTCTTTCCCCGGCGAACCACCCCTGGACGGAGTCCTGGCCGCCCTGGCGCCCCAGGCGGACCTGGTGCTGGTGGAAGGCTATAAATCCAGCCCCTTGCCCAAAATCGCCCTGGTGGGCCGGGACCGGGAAGAAGTTCTGCCGGATTCCTCCCGGGTCGTGGCCCTGGTGAGCGCCGACCACTTGGAGTCGGCCTTGCCGGTGTTCCACCCCGACCAGGTGGCAGAGATCGGCCGCTTTATCAAACAATTCCTGGGTTTGTCTTAGCCGGCTCCTCCGGGGCAGTTTAAACTGCAAACCGCAAACTGAAAACTGTCTCAAGAGCCCTTCCATCTCTCCCGAGATGTATTATATTTCTACCAACCTGGTTAATGCCGACCAAAATACCTTTTCAGGAGGTTCTAAATGCAAGTTCGCACCATCCTGTGGCCCACAGACCTGTCCAAGAACTCCATCAAAGCCGCGAAATACGTCTCGTCTCTGGCGGAGAAATACCAGGCGAAAGTCATCGTGCTTTATGTGGCCGTGGATCCCATGTCCATGCTCCCCGCCTGGGGGAGCTATCCCAGCGAGGAGCACCTGAAGCATTTCCGGGACTGGGAGGTCAAGCACGCCAAGCAGCAGATGGAGTCGGTGTGCGACAAGGAGCTGAAGGCCTGCCCCAATCTGGAGATGCGGCTGGTGCAGGGCGACGCCGCCACCGAGATCCTGAACGCCATTGGCAAGGAGAAGGCCGACATCGTGGTCCTGACCACCCACGGCCGCGGCACCGAGGAGCTGGACCAGAAAAGCCCGGAATTCGGCAGCGTGGCCCGGAAGGTCATGGCCAACTCCCCGGTCCCGGTGCAACTGGTCAATCCCTTCAAGGTCTAGCGCTGGACGGTCCGGCTGCCCGAACTTGAGCGACCTCCCGGGGGCCATACCCCAAAAAAAACCGTTTGGCGGAGCCGGCAACTCCGCCAAACGGCGAGCTAAGTAAATAAATTTAATAACTAATCTTTACTACAAATAAATTTTTGGCATCCCCCGACGGTTCTTGAGCCGCGTTGCCGGCCGCCACCATCGACCACCATCGGCCCGGCGCCTTAGCCGGGGTAAGCGGATCAAGTTTCGGTTACGGTGATCGCCCCGGAAGGGCAGACTTCCACGCAGGACTCACAGCCCAGACATTCATCCTCGTTTACCGGGACCGCCTTGCCTTCCTGCATCTCGAAGACTCCCGTGGGACAGACGTTGACGCATTCCTCGTCCCCCGTGCATTTATCGGGATCGACTTCAACCCGCCAGGCCATGTGTTCTCACCTCCTTTAACGGACTCAGTCTCTTACGATATCTTGGGCCGCCCTCCGGGCCTCGGGGCTGACGGCAGCTTGCCGTAGGGGTGGAGTTCCCCGGTCCGAACAATAACCTAATTCCACCAAGGGCGGGGAGAACCCCGCCCTTACCGGGACAATTGAGGAACCGCATTAGAGCTAGGCCTGGACCTCCTCCTTGATGGACACCGCCACCTTGTAAAGAAGGCTAAGGACCAGAAAGCCCAGGGCCCACACCCCCAGGGTGATAACCGCCTCCGGCACCGTCGGCCAGTATTCGGTGACCTTTTCCAGGGGGTTGGGGACAAAGCCCCCGGTCATCAGCCCCAGCCCCTTGTCGATCCAGGTGGTAATGATCACCATCCCACACAACAACGCCAGGGTGTTTTCATTTTTTCGGAAGGCCGGATTTGTAAGACACAGGGCGGTGATGGTCATCCCCACGATGGAGATCCACATGAAGGGCACCAGCCGCGCTTTGCCGTCGATGCCCGCAAAGAGGTACTTGAAGTGCAGCAGATGGTCCGGGATCTGGCTGTAGAAGACCGTGAACACCTCGCAGAAAAAGAAGAATACATTGATCAGGGTGGCATAGGTGACGATCTTCCCCAGGGACTGGATCTGCTCCCGGCCCGGGTCAAACTTGGTGTACTTCCGGACAATGAGGCAGAGCAGCACCAGCAGCGACGGACCCGCGGCAAAGGCCGACGACAAAAATCTGGGGGCCATGATGGCGGTAAGCCAGTAGCCCCGCCCCGGCAGGCCCGCATACAGGAAGGCGGTCACCGTATGAATGGACACCGCCCAGGGGATGGATACGTAGATCAGGAATTTGACCCACTTGGGGGGCGGCACCGAATGGCGCTCGCACTCCAGGACGTTCCAGCCGATGAGGATATTGAGCAGGAGGTAACCGTTCAGGACAATGATGTCCCAGAACATGACCGAGTTGGGCGTGGGATATTTGAAGACGTTGAAGACCCGGTCCGGACGTCCCATGTCCACCAGCACGAAGGTGACGCACATGGTCACCGCGGCCACCGCCAGGAATTCGCCCAGGATGGTCACCCGCCCGAAGGCCTTGTAATTGTGCAGGTAATAAGGCAGGACCACCATGACCGCGGAGGCCGCCACCCCGACCAGATAGGTGAATTGGGCGATGTAAAAGCCCCAGGAGACGTCCCGGCCCATACCGGTGATCCCCAGGCCGACATTAAGCTGTTTCAGGTAGAAGAGGAAGCCCAGGGCGAAAATACCTGCCAGGATGGCCAGCAGCGTATAGTATCTTTTGGTACCGACTAGCGCCTTTTCAAGCATGACCTACCTCACACGATATAGTAGACTTGCGGGTTCGTCCCGAGATGGGTTTTCCGGCGAATGGTGAAGTACTTCTTCAAGGTGGCACTCACCTGGGACTTCTCATCCGCCAGGTCGCCGAAGACCAACGCCCCCCGGGAGGCCTCCACGCAGGCCGGCATCAGGCCCTGGGCCAGCCGCTCGGCGCAGAAGGTGCACTTCTCCACCACCCCGATCTCCCGGGTAGGATAACCCGGATAGACTTGTGCCACATAAGGCCGGGGGTCCCTCCAGTTGAAGCTCCGGGCCGAGTAAGGGCAGCCTGCCATGCAGAACCGGCAGCCGATGCAACGGTGCATGTCCATCATGACGATGCCGTCCTCCCGCTGGAAGGTGGCCTTGGTGGGGCACACCCGCACGCAGGGGGGGTTGTTGCAATGGTTGCAAAGCAGCAGGAACGGCAGGTGCTGCACCTTCTCCATGGGCTGCTCTTCCACGAAGGCGTTGTGAAAATGTTCGGTCCAGATCCACTTGATTTCGTGGCGGCTGACTATCTCGGGGGGCAGTTGCAGCTTGGCGTCCGGGGGATTCTTGAAGTCCGGGACATTGTGGACCCGGTGGCAGGCCTCCACGCACTTGGCCGCGGTGGCTTCGTCCAGCTTCTGCATGTTCACCACCATGGCCCACCTTTTGCCCTCCAGGGCCTTGGGGGCCGGCTCGAAACCGGCCAGCGCCAGGCCCGGGCGCACGATCTCAAAAGCCCCTTTGCCTCCCAATCCCAACAGGGCGGAGAGTCCGGCTAGCCTGATAAATTCTCTTCTATCCATACCCATCACTTAGCCTCCGCCAGCTTCTTTCCCGTTTCCAGGTGACATCCCCAACAGTTCGGCGTTACCGCAGCATAGTTGTGACAGGTATCGCAGAACTCGGCCTTGTTCGAGTGGCAGTCCATGCAGGTGTTGGTCAGGCTGGCCAGATATTTCTTGCCGTCGGGAGCCACGAACTCTCTGCCGTTGACCGCTCCCTTCTCCTTGCTGCGGACCACGGTCTCCCGCCAATCGACGAGCATCTGCATGTGGGTGGCCCTGATTTCGGCTTTCGGCAGCACGCATTTCCGGTCAGCCTCTTTTAGTTTCAGGATAACGGGCGTCTCCAGTTTCGGTTGGGGCGCCGGGATGGTCTTTCCCAGATTGGGCCACAGGGTAAAACTCGCGATCACGAAGAAGACGATGAGCCCGCCGATGACGTACTTGGCGTCATAGAGCTTCTTCGGAACCTTTGGGCGCTCGCCAAAAACCCCAAATTCGTTCTTATAGCCATTTCCAGCCATACTATTCCTCTTCCTCCGCCTCCGCGGCTTCCTCCGCTTCCTCGGCTTCTCCCATTCCCACCAGGTCGCGGTCCCGCAGGTCCGTGGTGCGCTCGATTTCATTCTCAAACACCAGGGCGTTGCCCACCATCTCCGAGATGCCGGTGACCTCCACTTCCGGAACCCAGTAATTCAGCAGGGTGGGAAGCACCGCCCGGTCGATGGCGCAGATACAGCCCAGGTGGTTGACGCCGTATTTCTCATGCACGAACCGCACGGCATTGGCCCGGGGCAGCCCACCCCGGAGCCTGGTTTCCAGGTATTCGTCGGCGTTGAAACCGCTGCCGCTGCCGCAGCAGAAGGTCTTCTCCCGGATGGTATTGGGGGGCATCTCCACGAAATTGCCTTCGGGCAAGACGTTCTTGATGATGTAGCGGGGCTCCTCGAAGATTCCCATGCCCCGGGAAGTGTTGCACGAGTCGTGGAAAGTCAGCTTGATGTGGGCGTTTCTCTGGGGATCCAGGTTGAGCTTGCCATGCTTGATGAGGTCCGCGGTGAACTCCGAAATATGCACCATCTTGGTGGACGCGGCGTTCTCGAACACGGTTCCGGTGATGGGCGATTTGGGCACCTCCAGGAAATCCGCCGGCCCGTTCCAGGTATCCATGTACTGGTTGACGATGCGCCACATGTGGCCGCACTCGCCGCCGATGATCCACTTCACCCCCAGGCGTTTGGCCTCGGCGTAAATCTTGGCGTTCAGGCGCTTACCCATTTCATGGGACATGAAGTATCCGAAGTTACCGCCTTCACCCGCATAAGTGCTCAGGGTCCAGTCCAGGTCCAGATAGGTGAACAACAGCAGGTAGCCCATGAAGGTATAGGTGCCGGGGTCGGCGAAGTAATCGCCCGAGGGGGCCACGAACAGGATCTCGGCGCCTTTGCGGTTGTAATGCACCGGAGTGTAGATGCCGGTGACCCGCTCGTTTTCCTCGGCGAAGAAATCGATCATGTCCTTCATGGCCTGGGGGGTGGCGCCGATGTGGCTCCCCTTGTCGTAGCACTGGGCCACGGAGGCCAGGGTCCACTCGATGTTGAGGCCCACGGAGCTCAACAGCTCCCGGCCCAGGATGGTCATCTCCGCCATGTCGATGCCGTAGGGGCAGAACAGGGAGCAGCGCCGGCACTCGGTGCATTGATACAGGTACATGAACCATTCTTTGAGCACGTCTTCGGTGAGGTCCCGGGCCCCGGCCAGTTCCCCCAGTAACCGGCCGGCCTTTTTGAAGTAGCGCTTGTACACCGAGCGCATGAGCTCGGCCCGGAGCACCGGCATGTTCTTGGGGTCGCCGGTGCCCAGGAAGAAGTGGCACTTGTCGGCGCAGGCGCCGCAGCGGACGCAGATGTCGAAGAAAATCTTCAGGGAGCGGAACCGGTTCAACCGGTCCTCCATCCCCTGCAGGATGGTTTCCTTCCAGTCGGACGGCAGGCCCCAGTCTTCGTCCGTTACCGACCAGGCCCGGGGATTGGGGTATTCGATCCATTCCAGCCACTTGGGGTTGGCGGGATTGCAGTAAGTGCCAGGCCGGAAATCGGGCTTGACCTCCATCCACCCTTTCCGGGGCGGCTGGTAGCTTATCCCAGGTAATATCTCTGCCGGTTTCGGTACCTTGGCCATAAACTCATGACTCCTTTTCGACCGGGATCTCAGCCTCAATCATGGCGTCCCTGAATCTGTCTTCATATTCTTCGTAGGAGTGAAACTTCACCGGATAACTCCAGGGGTTGACGTGCCTGACCCGGCGGTTGTTGCAGGCCAGGTTGCGCGACGGGCTCAGGAACACCCCCGGGGCGTGCAGCAGCTTGCTGAAGGGAAAGTAGGCAAAGAGCACGCACACCAGGAAAAGATGGGTGTAAAACAGCGGGCTGATCCCCGGGGGGATGACCGGGTGGAAGGTGACCAACCCCAGGGCCAGTTGCTTCACCGCCGCGATGTCCGTATGGAAAAAGTACCTGAGCAGGATGCCGGTGGTGCCGATACCGATGATGAGCAGCAGCGGGAAGTAATCAGCCGCCAGGGAAATGTACCTCAGGTTCGGATTGGTGATCCGCCGGGCCAGGAGATAGAGGGCGGCCACCACCAGGACGATGCCGCTCAGATACACCGTGGGAGTCATCATCTGGAAAAAGCCGTCCATCTTTTCCGTCATCTGCACGAACAGAGGCACGGGCTCCGTCAGGAACCGCAGGTGCCGGATCAGGATCACCAGAAAAGCGTAGTGGAAGGCGATGGCTCCCAGCCAGAGCCACTTGTAGGACCAATGAATCAGCCGGGCACCCTCGGGGTTGTCCGGGTCTTGGCGCAACTCCGTCCGCAGGTTCCGGAACAGGCTGCGAAACGCCAGCACCTCCAGGGCCATGCGGCCGATGAGATACTTGGTGTTTTCCGGGTTGTCCAGTTTCTCTCCCAGGTCTCTTTCGATCCAGGGAAGGGACTTCTGCTGGCCGCCGGTGGTGGGGATCCTGAACGGCACCGGGGAGCGGGCCCACTGAATGACCCGGTACACCAACCCCTCGATGAAAATCAGGGCCGCGAGGTAAGGCACCACCACTCCGAACAGGAGTTGGAGGTTCCCCATGGTCCCCACATAGGCGACCACCACCAGTCCCAAAACTGCGAACAGGGCCGCGAAGAAATGACGCTTGAAAAAATCCATGTACTGTCACCTCATTTCGGGTTTGCCGTTTATCTGCCTTCTCTGGCGGGCGAAAAGCGCCGGCCCCGGGGGTCAGTCCAAATTAAGGCCCGTCCTCCGCATGAGCCCGCTTACCCGGTTTTTCATCTCATTGATGCGGATTTCGCACAGTTTCTCCCGGCGCCGGGTGTACACGTCAAAGCCCAGGAGGGCCAGCCCGTCGATGCGGGACTCCAACTCCAGGACTTCCCCCGCCAGGTCTTGCTCCCGGATCTCTTTGGCCAATTCTTCCCGGATGACATTTTTCAGCAAAAAGATGAAGGCCAGGGCCTGGGCGGGGGAAAAATCCTGCAGGGCCCGGATGCGGATCACTTCGTCCAGGGAGGCCAGCACCTTCTCCGTCGCCGTCTCCTGAATCAAGGTCTCGAAGATGGCCTTCGTCCCCTCGGCGAGGCGGATGCCCATGGGGTTGTCGAAGCGGTCCTTTTCCTTTTTTAAAAAAATGGCGGCTTCGGGGGGATAGCTCGCAAATATGAGCTGGAGCCACTTATCGACCAGGGATGATTTATTTTGGGTCAGGAGATTCGTCAGTTTCATAGTGGACAGGAGTCGGTTTTCCAGGGATAAAGCTCTTGAATGTTAAAACATTCACAAAATCAGTGTCAAGGAAAAAATTAGTTATAGACTCCGAAGGTAGCATCGCGACTGTCCGGCCCCCAAAGGCTACTACTTAAAAGTTCGGGGAGCCTGAACTGGTATGGCGAATATTCATCGGCCCCACTAGGGCGACGGCTCCCCGGGACCTTTGTCCTTCTTTTCCCACCGGAGCCGGGGGGCGGGTGACAGCAGCTTTTCGGCCCCCCGGTCCCGGAACACCAGGTAGCCCAGCCAATAGACGTTGATCAGCAGCAGTCCGGTCAACCCCAGGAGGTACCCGCGGCTTTCCGCGCCCACCGCGTGGAGCAGGAACTTGGCCCCCACGAAGCAAAAAAACAGGCGCAGAAAGAAGCCGAACAGGAGGTTCATGTCTAAATAGTATCCTAGGGATAAAGGAAAATGCAAGATTCGCCGGCCGTGGCGGAAAGCGCCAAAAAAAGAGCCGCGGCGCTCAGCGCCATGGCTCCATCGCTTTCCTTGATGCTCTTGGGGGCTCGGTGATGAATCTTTGCGTCAAATTCTCCCGGACGCCCGCAACGCGTTTTTCAGGGCCAACGCCTTTTCCGCCACGGCCAGGGGGTGGGGGCCCAACAGGCGGATCATGGGCTCCTTGCCCCAGTCGCCTCGATCAAAGATAAGGTCAGGAGGGGCTTTGCCGGCCTCCATCACCGAGGCCACGCCCCAGGCCAGGGTGCCTCCCTCTCGGACCTTGACCTCCGGCGGTTCGAGTTGACGGTCGAAGGAGGCGGCCTTGAAGTTCAGGAGCGGGGCCAGTTCTTCCATGCCCTCGAAGTACTTGAGATTCATGGCGCTCCGAAGGTCCGGGTGGGTGGCCATGACGGTGAGGATGATGCTGGCGATGTGGCGGGAGGCTCCAAAGGCCGGGGGCGCCGGGATGAGGAGGCCGCCGGGGGTTTTCACCAGGCGCCCCGGAAAGGCCGCCACATCCCGGGGGCCCTCGGGATAAGGGACGGCGTAGCCCAGGTTGCTCATCACTTCGGGGACCAGGGGGGTAATATCTTCCTGTTGCAGCCGCGCTGCCGCGGCGCTCAGGGCCGCCAGCACTTCGTACCGGGCCTGTTCCCGGGCAAAGGGGGCGTAAGGGTTGACGGGCCCCGAGCCCTGCCCCAGGGGCAGGCCGTACTTGAGGGCCTGTTGTACCAGAGTTCGGCCCCGGTTCACCGCCTCAGGGACCGAAAGCTCCCGGGCCAGGCCGGCGGCTAGGGCCGTGGCCAGGAGACAGCCGGAGCCGTGATGGTGGGGGGCGGCCAAGCGGCTGCCCGGCAGGTGGTAGGTGTTTTTGCCATCGGTGAGGACGTCCACCGGCTCCTGTACCAGGTGCCCGCCTTTGGCCAGGACCCACCTGGGACCCAGGGCCTGGAGGCGGACCGTAGCCGCGGCCAGCTCCCCGGAGGTCCGGATGTCCAGGCCGGTCAGGCGGGCGGCCTCCGGGACGTTGGGCGTCAGGAGATACGTGAGGGGAAAGAGCTCCTCTTTCAGGGCCGCGACCCCGGCCTCGTCCAACAGGGTGGCCCCGGTGCCCGCAGCCAGCACCGGGTCCAGGACCAGGGGGACGTCTCCCAGGCCCCGCAAGGCCGCGGCTACGGTTTTGACGATGGCCCCGGTGGCCAGCATCCCCACCTTCACCGCGGCCACGGGAAAGTCCTCCAGCACCGCGTCCAACTGGGCCGCCACCACTTCCGGGGCCACGGGGTGCACGGCACGCACACCCCGGCTGTTCTGGACGGTGAGGGCGGTGACCACCGTCAGGCCGTAGGCCCCCAGCAAGGTGGTGGTCTTTAAATCCTGTTGCAGGCCCGCGCCTGCCCCCGGGTCGGAACCGGCGATGATCAATATGGTTTTCAAGAGAATTCCCCCTCACCCTGGCCCTCTCCCCCAATGGGGGAGAGGGGAAAAAGGGATCATCAGGCACTTACGCGAAGAACCTTTGATGAGTCAAATTAACCCGATAAAAATAGAAAAACGAAAAACGTTCTTTACAGGCGCCCGGCCCAGGCCAGGCAGCGCCGGGCTTCGGCCACCAGTTCCCGGCGGTAGTCCCACGATAGGTAAAGGTTGCGGGCGATTCTCAACTCCGCCAAGGCCATGTAGAAGGGATTGAGACAGTACAGGCGCCGGGCCAGGTCCTCCCCCGCGGCCACGGTCTCCCGATAAGAGCCGAAGAAGCAGCGGATGGCGGGTTCAGCCGCGGCAAAATCGCCGGTCCGCCAGCCCCAGGCGTGTTTCAATTCTCCAGCCACCCAGGAAAGGTCCCAGAGACGGTCGGCCACCCGGAGTTTTTCCAGGTCCAGGGCCACCGCCCGGCCCAGGGGGAACAGAAAGTTGGTGGGGGTGGCGTCGCCGTGGACCAGCACCGGGTCGCCGGCAAAGTCGGCGAACCGCTCCCTCCAGGCGTGCCCCTCATCCTCCAGGGCCAGGCGGTCCTCCGGGGAGAGGAGCCCCGTGGCGGACAACTGGCCCAGCAGCTTGCCAAGGTACTGAAAGGCAGGGAAAGCCGGTTCCGGCGTCGCCGGGCCTTCCGGCACCGGCCGGGAATGGAAAAAGGCCAGCAGCCCGGCCAGGGAGGCCAGGGCGCCCTGAAGCGGCTCCGTTTCGCCGCCGCTGCAGGCCCGGGCCAAAAAAAAGTCCAGGGCCGGGCCGGGGACGGCTTCCAGCAGCAGTCCCAGGCCCACCTCCGGCCGCCGCCCCAAAAGCCGGGGGACGCAGCCGTTATTGAGCCCCAGGGCCGGGAGCCGGCGATAGTTGTCATATTCCGCCCGCAGCCCCCGGTCCAGGGGGGTCTCCGTGGGGCCAACAGAAAAGAACTTGCCCACCACCGGAAATTTACCCTGGGAAAAGGACAGACGGTAAACCGCCCGGGACGAAGGGAGGGGCTCCAGGGAAACTTCGCCGGGGGGAATCCGGAGGAAGGCTTCCGGACCCATCATTTCGGAGACTGCCAAAACCAGGAGGTCCGCCGGAACGAGGCGGGTCATGGGGCCTCCTGGCCCAACTGCTGCCGGGCCTCCAGGCAGCAGCCCAGGGCGCCGGTGAATTGCGGCTGCGCCGGGATAACCACCCGGGCCCCGCTGAACTCCCGGAAAAATCGGGCCACCGCCCGGTTTATGGCCACCCCGCCGGCGAACACCAGGTTGGGGCAGCGGTAACGGCGCACCATGGCCGCGGCCCGACGGGCCACCGAGGCGTTGACCCCCGCGGCAATGCGCTGTGGCTCCACCCCGCCCAGGAGGTGGCCCACCAGCTCGCTTTCCCCGAAGATGGCGCAGGTCTGGGAAATCTCCACCGGTCCTTCCCAGGCCCCGGCGAACCGCGACAGAGGCATTTTCAGGAACCGGGCCATGTTCTCCAGATACCGGCCGGTGCCCGCGGCGCAGCGGTCGTTGGTGAGAAAATCGAAGACCCGGCCGTCCTTGACGTAAAGCACCTTGGTGTCCTGGCCCCCCATCTCCAGCAGCACGAAGTGCGTGAGACCCGTCTGAAACCGGGCCCCCAGGAAATGGGCCCGGATTTCGGTGATGGTGGGAAAATGCTCCTGAAGGAGGTTTTTTCCATAGCCCGTAACCACCAGGGCCGCAGGGGCAGCCCACCCCAACCGGTCCCAATCGATGGCCAGCACCCCGCCTTCCCGCCGCAGATAATCCCGGTAGAAATCGAGACTGTCCACCTTCCGCCGGAGAATACCGGGCCTTCCTCCTCCCCGGGAACACACCAACTTCACGAACCGACTGCCGAAGTCCAACCCGCAGGGGATGAGGTGGGGGGAAGGCCAGGGCACCGGTCCCTTAGCCCTATCCCCCGACAATTCCTTAAGGCCGCAGGACATCGACGAAGGCCTCCAGGCGCAGGCGGGTGCGGGAATCCAGGGGAGCCGGGCGGTCCCCTTCGATGGTCAGGATGGGGGTGGGAAGTTGTTCCCGGAGGACCTGGTCGAACATCTGGCGGAAGCAGAAGCTCTGGGTGTAATGCACCAGGCCGTCGAGACGGCGCTGGGCTACGGCCTCGGCCAGGTCCTCCAGGCGGCCGACGATATCGTAAGGATAGGTGTACCTGAGATACTGGCCCACCAGGTCCAGGTCGGGGTAGGGCATGGAAAACTGCCGGGGGAACTCGTGAAAGACCACCTCGGCGCCCAGGTCGTCCAGATACTCCCAGAGGTCCGCAAAAATGGGGGGAATGCCGGCAAAACCCAGGCGTACCCGGGAATTACGGGGTGGGCGGCTGGAGGCCTCCCGCAAAAAATTCGCCACCTCCTGTTCGAAGGCCCGGGGGTCGGATAAGAAGTCGGAGCCGGTGATGAGATAGTGGAAATTCTCGGAGCCCCGCACCTGGCCCGTTTCCCAGGTGAGGCGGTCCAGGAGGCGCAATTGCCGCCGCAGGGGCGCCAGGCGGGCCTGGACCCGGTCCACCCCGGTCCGATCCACCTTAAGTCGCGCCATGAGGGCGTCAATTTCCCGCTGCAGGCTTTCCCGGTTCCGGGGATAGGGAAACTTGAAGTGAATGACCTCTTTGCCTTCGGCCTCCAGGATTTCTCCCAGGGCCTGGGTATAGGAGCAGTCGCCCTGGCAGGCCACGATGACCGCGGCGATTTCCGGGTGGGCCTGCAAGGCCGCGTAAATCCCTTTGACCCAGGCGCAGATGGTGCGGGGGAAGCCTGCGGCCTCGGCGGCGCTCACCAGCCCCGAAGCTTCGGGGGAGGCGATGAATAGATTGTTCAGGTCCACCGGGACGCACCCCGCGGCCAGGACCACCTCCACCGGGATGGTGGTGGTGAAGCCCACTTTGGCGCCGGGGGGCAGGGGGGACGAGGGTTTAGCGCGATTCATAAGTTCTTAAGGTTAAGGCTCTCTCAGGCGCCGGGGCGCTCCCCGAAGATGGCGGTGCCCACCCGCACCAGGGTGGCCCCTTCCTCCACCGCGACTTCATAGTCCCCGGACATGCCCATGGAGAGCTCCGCCAGGGGGAGGCCTAACTCCAGGCGCAGCCGGTCCCGGAGTTCCCTTAAGGCGCGGAAATAGGGGCGCACCTCTTCCGGGGGGAGCCAGGGCGGCATGGTCATGAGGCCCGCCACCTTCAGATGGGGCAGGCGCGCCAGTTCCCGGAGCAGTTCCGGCGCCTCCCCGGGGGCCACGCCGGACTTGGTCTCCTCCCCGGCCAGGTTGACCTGGATGAGGACTTCCTGGACCTTGCCGGCCCGGGCCGCGGCCTGGTCCAGGGCCCGGGCCAGCTTCAGGCGGTCCACGGCGTGGATCAGGTCGAAGAGCTCCACCGCGGCCCCGGCCTTTTTAGTCTGGAGGCTCCCCACCAGGTGCCAGGTGAGGCCGGGCCCCAGGGCGGCCATCTTGGCCCGGGCTTCCTGGACATAGTTTTCCCCGAAGAGCCGGTGCCCCGCGGCCACGGCCTGGCGGACCCGGTCGGCGTCCACCGTCTTGCTCACCGCCACCAGGCGGACCTGGGCCGGGTCCCGGCCGGTTCTTTGGGCCGCCTCAATGATGCGTTTTTTCACGACTTCCAGGTTTTGGGCAATGAGGCTCATGGGGGTCCGGGCGTGAGGGCCGTAAGAGTAAAATCATTATACAAGATTTCAGCAGCTTAGGGTAGGCGTTGCCTCCGGCTTCGGCCTTGGTCACGGCCCAGGCTGAACCTGCGGCTACCGGGAATTTCTTCTTGTTCTAAATTCCATAG
>Ga0315268_10002053_pt1 | contig 22997 bp, 22 predicted proteins | sample C1_top_MG_FD_204535 | JGI IMG/M metagenome (GOLD analysis project Ga0315268, IMG submission 204535) | Sediment microbial communities from Yellowstone Lake, YNP, Wyoming, USA - C1_top | ecosystem: Environmental > Aquatic > Freshwater > Lake > Sediment | place: USA: Wyoming | collected 2017-08-01 | reverse complement strand
GCGGGGGAAATTGCATTGCTCGCGGCGTTCAGATCGTTGAACGGAATGTGTCGGAAGCCCGGCATCATCGGCTCGAACCCCTTCTTCACTTTGTCCTGCCCAGTCGCGGCGATGCCGGCCAGCGTGCGACCGTGGAAGGAATTTTCGGCCGTAAGAATTTCAAATCGGCCTTCGTCGTGGCCGAACTTGCGCGCAAGTTTGAACAAACCTTCGTTCGCTTCCGCGCCGCTGTTGGCGAAAAACACTTTTCCCGGCCCAATCCGTTGCGCCAATACCGCTGCGAGCCGGCCTTGCGGTTCGGTATAGTAAAGATTCGAGACGTGAACGAGTTTCTGGGATTGCTCGACCAGCGCCTCCGTGATGGCCGGATGCGCATGGCCAAGCGAACACACAGCAATGCCGCCGCCAAGATCGAGATAGCGCTTGCCGTTGAAGTCGAAGAGATAACTCCCCGCGCCGTGACTGAACGCGAGGTCGAAGCGCCCGTAACTCGGCACGACGTTCTTGCTGAACAGTTCGCGGACGGCCTCGAACTGGTTGCGGACAATCGGCGGCGGCGATGAAATTTCTTTCACGCGCGCAAGTAATCTGCATTACGGCTTGGTTGCAAGCACTAACGGCGAAACGGCCGGAACTTCGAGCAGCCGCGGTTTCCTGAAGCCGGCTTCGCGCAACCAGTCGCTCATTTCTTCGAAGCTGAACGTGTCTCCTGCTTGCGTGTTCACGAGCATGTTCACCGCGAACAGCAAACCCATCGGCGGACCGGTGCGGTCGTGGTTCACCACGAATTCCATGATGGCGATCGTGCCGCCGGGAGAGAGGGCGTCGAAAGTCTTCTTCAGCAGCCGGCGGCTCCGTTCGCGGCCTTCGCTGTGAAGGATATGACCAAGCGTCGCAATGTGGTGGCTGTTCCCAAAATTCACTTTCAGCAGATCGCCCGGTATTTTGGTCAGCCGGTCGCCCACGCCATGCCGGCGCGCGATGCGTTCGGTCACCTTCAGCACGTCCGGCCAATCCACGGCGGCCAGCCGCACGCGTGGCGACTGTTGGGCCAGTGCAATGCCCCAAACTCCGGAGCCGGCGGCAATATCCAGCACGTTTACCGGCGCGGTCGTTTTCGAAATCCGCAGATGCTCGCCCAAGGCTTTGGCCGCCGCGTAACTCAAGGGGAAAAGCGATTCGACAAAATCCGCAAAAAACTTCGCGCCATCCTGCTCGCCATTCACTGCCATGGCGGGTTTGCCTGTGCGGACGACGTCACTGATCTGCAGCCATTTCGGAATCAATTGCCGGGTCGTGTGGCGGAAAAAAGCGCCGTAATACGGGGACTTGTTTGAAACCAAGAACGCCGCGCTCTCCGGACTGAGCGCATAGCGATTACCTTTGCGCGCGAGCAGTTGCAGGCCAACCAGCGCGTTCAAGATGGCCGCCAGCCCGCGCTCCGAAGCGCCCGTTTTCCTGGCGAGCTGTTGCGCAGTCTTCGGCGATTGATCGAGTGAATCGAACACGCCGTGCTTCACTGCGGCTTCGATGATCAAGGGCGGTGCGTAGCCCCAGGCCAACTGCATGATTCGTTCCGGACCAAGCTTTTTTTGTTGCTTCATGCGCATTGGATAGCCGACTCAAACGCGGCGTTCAATAAAACTTTCGCACACGGCATGCGGGGACTGCACCATGAAGTTTTCTGCGCGGGCGAAACTGCTTCAGAGTACGACTTCGGTGCCCACGCCTTCGTCAGTGAAGATTTCCAGCAGCACCGCGTGCGGGATTCGGCCATCCACGAACGAGACCTTCTCCACGCCCGCCTTGATCGCAGCCACGGCGCTGTCCACCTTGGGAATCATGCCCTTGTCCACAATGCCGGCCGCCTTGAGCCCGTCCACCTCGCTGGTTTGGAGGTGCGGGATGATGGTGTCGGGGTCTTTGGGGTCGCGCATCAAGCCCGGCACGTCGCTCATGAAGACCAGCCGTTTTGCCTTGAGCGCGATGGCGGCCTGCGCCGCCGCCACGTCGGCGTTGCAATTGTAAATCTTCCCGTCTTCGCCGCGCGCGGTGGGGCTGATGACCGGCGTGAAACCGCTCCAAATGCACTCCAGCAACGGCGCGGTGTTGACCCCCACCACTTCGCCGACGAAGCCGATGTCAATTTTCCGGCCCGGCTGTTCCTTGCCGTCGAGCCAGAGCTTCCGGCATTTGAAAATTTCCGACCCGGCAAAACCCATCGCCTGACCGCCGTGCGACTGGATGGTGGCCACGATTTCGGGATTGATTTCGCGCGACAACACGTCGTCCACGATTTTCACGGAGGCCTCGTCGGTGACGCGCATGCCTTGGATGAAATTCGCCGCCAACCCGGCTTTCTCCATCGCCCGCGTGATGGCCTTGCCGCCGCCGTGGACGACGACCGGATCAATCTCCACAGCTTCGAGGAATACAACGTCGCGTGCCACGCCGTTGCGGACGGCGGGGTCGGGCGAATCCATGAACGAACCGCCATATTTCACGACGAACGTGGCGCCGCTGAATTTCTGGATGTACGGCAATGCTTCCAGCAGCGTCGCGGCTTTGGCGATAAGGTCTTGCATCGTTCAATTAACTTTAGCCACAGATAAACACAGAAGAAACACAGATTTAATTCCTTGGAGGCATTGCTTCTTTTTGTTTTCGTTCTTTTAACATTCTTCTGACAATTTTTGACTCAAGTATGCTGCCGCGAATCATCCAAATGCTGATTGCAAAATAAATAACAACCCAAATCCAAAATGTTTTAGGACTCTGATCTCGATAAACCCAGAATCCAGATGAATACTTGCCGGACCAATATATTTTTCCGTCATAAATTCCGCGCGGCACGCTGTAAGCCATAATCAGTCCTAGAATTGAAAAAAGAACTATTGTGAAAACGCGGATACCAAGCCCGGCAGTTGGTTTATTGCCTAACGGACTTCTGGATGAGCGTTTTGATTTGCCTTTGCTTCTCTCAAGAATCTGTTGGCTGGAATGAGAAAAAAACTCCGTAATTTTTTGAGCGAGTTGGTCGCGTGAACTTAATTCCACTTCACTTTGGAAAGTTCCTTTCCAGAATTTCTGAAACCACGGGGCTTGGGGGTTTGAAAACTCAAACTTGTAAGAAATGTGAGCCGCCCCATTGACGCAGATTTCAATAAAGTCGGTCCCGGATTTGCTAAATCCAAACATTGTCGCGGCGAGCGCTTCGTTGTCGTTCTTAACCTTTTCACCGGCTCGCGCCAAATATCGATCTGCTATTTCTATAGCTTGTTTCAAATCAATCGGTTCGTGTTCCTCAATTCTTTGGTCGAGGTTCATTGAATACCAATTGATTTTGGCTTCGTTCATTTATCCGAGTTCGTCTGTGGCTAAAAATCAACCCCCGAGCGTCGTTGGGTCGGTCACGTCACCTTTGTTAAAGTCCACGTACTCTTCCGTCAAGTCTGCGGCATACATCATGGCGTTGGACTTGCCAAGGTTGAGGTTGATGTGCAATTCAAATTCCTTCGGCGCGACGGCGAGGCAGAGTTGCTTGAACACCGCCTTGGTCGGTTGGCCGCGCTTGAGACTCCACAAAATCTTCCGGCTCCCGGGCGCACTGTAGCCGATGTCCACTTTCTCCTCCACTACCGTCGCCGGGCTGTAGCCGATGGCGTCAATGATGCGTCCCCAATTCGGGTCGCCGCCGTGCCAGCTAGTCTTTACGAGCGGGCTGTTGGCCACCGCGCGCGCGGCGGCATCGGCGTCCTTAATTGTCTTCGCGCCATTCACGCGCACGGTCACGACGCGGTGAACGCCTTCGCCGTCGCGCACGATCATCTTCGCGAGTTCAAGGCAGACGTGGTTCAGGGCGGATTGGAATACGGTGAAGTCCTGTAGGAGACGACGTGAGGAGTCTCTAACTTTGCCTTTCTTTGATTTGAGACTCGTCACCTCGTCTCCTACAAGCGAAGGATTTCCTGTCAGTCCATTCGCCAGAACCAGCACTGTGTCGTTGGTGCTCATGTCGCCGTCCACGGTGATGCGGTTGAAACTGCGCGCGACGGCTTCCTGCAATGCGACCCGCAAGGCCTTTGCTTCAATCGCCGCGTCCGTCGTGATGAAGCAAAGCATCGTGGCGTGTAACGGCAACGCGGCGGGGCGTTTGCCGGTGGCTGACATTCCCGGCTGAATCATCCCCGCGCCTTTGCAGATGCCACCAATGCGAACGGTCTTGCCGCCCAGTTTGAATTCAACCGCGATTTGCTTGGGCCGGGTGTCGCTGGTCATGATGGCTTTCGCAGCCTGCGCGGCGTGGCTGGAGCTTGAGCCAATCCGCGTCGCGGCTTCAATGATGCCGGCGCGGATGTTGTCCATCGGCATTGTGACACCAATGCGGCCCGTCGAGCTGACGAGCACCGAGCCGACCGGCAAATTGAGCGCCTGTTCAGCAAAGCGGACCATCTCCCGCGCGTCCTTCATGCCCTGCCTGCCGGTGCAGGCGTTGGCGTTGCCGGAATTCATGACGAGCGCTTGGGCGCGGCCACCCTTTACTCGTTCAACACAAACTTTGACGGGTGCGGCGCAGACCTGATTGGTCGTGAACATGCCGGCGACGGTCGCGGGCGCTTTGGACACAATGAGCGCGAGGTCGCGCTTCGGACCTTTGTTCGAGCCTTTGCCGGTGCCGAGGCGTTTGATGTCGCAGAAGACGCCACTGGCGAGGAAGCCTTGGGGCGCGGTAATCGAGCCGTGAATTTCTTTGAAAGATTGCTTGTTCATTATTTAACGTGAATTTGCGGACGCGGCCGGAAGTTTTCAAACTTTAACCGCGTCAATTTCCAGTCGCACCATGCGGACGTGGATTTTCCCGGATTCGTCCACCGGATGCTTCGCGACGTAGCGTTCCGCAACGGCGGCGATGAATTGCTCGCGTAATGCTTCCGGCACGCGCTGCGTGTAAGGCAGCCACGTCGTGCGCAGCCAAGCAGCGAAACCAGCCCGGCCATTGTAGGTGGCGCCTTTCGGCGCAAGCTCGACGCAGCTGGATTTGAAGCCGAAGCGCAGCAACCACTTCTTGTAGTCCTCCGGCGCGTAGAAAAAATAAGGCTTGGGCAGCTTGCGGAAAAATCTTCGCCAGCGCACCAGGCGCATCTCCGGACGCAGTCCGACAAAAACGTCCTGTGCGTTGCCTTTGCCGCCGCAGGAGACGAGGAGTCGTCCGCCGGATTTCAAGACTCCCGCCGCACCGCGCAGAATCGCCGGATGATCGTCCACCCAATGCAACGCGGCGTTGGAGAAAACCACGTCGAACTTTGTTGCGAAGCGCAGCCGACGCGCATCCATGACGCGGAAGGCGAGATTTGGATTCTTCTTCGCAGAAAAGGTTTTCTTTGCGAAGGAGATCATCTGTCGCGACGAATCTACGCCGGTGGCGCAACCGTGAGGAACGGCGCGGGCAATTTCCGCGGTGACCTTGCCGTCACCGCAGCCGACGTCGAGGATGTGCTCGTCGCCGCGCAGTTTGAGCTTAGCGACGAGTTCGCGCGCCCACGCTTGCTGAACGGCGGAGTTGGCGGCGTAGTCCGCCGCGTTCCATTTGGCGTTTGTCGCAGTGGGCATGAATTTTTAGTCCAAATCCGAATTCACTTTTGTGAGTCCCAATTCAGTTAGGAACTTCATTTCCAGTTTTTCCGGATCAGGAGGAACATGTTGAAAGTGCGGCTTTGAATAAATCGGCTCGGCACATCGAAATTCGAACCCCAACGAACGGAAGATTTCAGCGTCATCCGGGGTCGGTGAGTAGAGAAAGAAAACCCCATGCTCGTCAAATGCCAAGTAGCGATTGCCGTTTGGGTCTTTCAAGCAAAGTTGATGCGCTCCATCCGAAAAAATGTAGATTTCGTTCTGTTGAATAATCGCGGTTATTCGCCATTTATCCACGACTCCATGATAACGAGACCAAAGCGGGGTTGATTCTGCGTTTTCACGGAATTCAATTTTTAACAACACCTCGATGGTTTGTGGAAAGCTTTCTAACATTTCATAGAAAGCTTTCTTGGTGAGCGTTGAGTCTTCAGCCCAAGCAATCAATCGATGCCCTGCTTTTGCTTTTTGCTCAAAGAAAAAAGGGGCTTCTTCGTATTCCCGCGACCAAGCTTTGATTTGATTTTCCCCGGGCTCTTGCATGGCAAATCAGACCAACCCTGCCGTTTCCGGGAAGCCGCAGAGGATGTTCATGCTTTGCAAGGCCTGACCGCTCGCGCCTTTGACCAAATTATCCTCGGCGCTCATGACGATGAGCCGGCCGGTACGCGCGTCCAACCGCCACGCGATTTCGATGACGTTCGTGCCAACGACGTTCTTGGTATCGGGCAATGCCTTACCTTCGAGCAGGCGCACGAACGGTTCCTGGCCGTAGGCTGAGTGATAGCAGGCCGCGACTTTTTCGCCGAGTGAAGCCGCGCCCTTCGCGTCATTGAAATGTTCCGTCGGCGCTAGGTAGAGCGTCGTCAAAATGCCGCGGTTCACCGGAATCAGGTGCGGAGTGAATTGAATCGTCACCGCCGTCCCGGCGGCGAATGAAATTTCCTGTTCGATCTCCGAAAGGTGGCGATGCTTCGGCAGGCCGTAGGGCCGTACGCTTTCGTTGCACTCGACGAAAAGGTAATCCAACTCGGCCTTGCGCCCCGCGCCGCTCACCCCGCTCAACGAGTCGGCGATGATGCTCTTCGGGTTGATGAGTTTCGCCTTCAGCAGCGGAATCACCGGCAGCAGGATGCTGGTCGGGTAGCATCCCGGCGAGGCGATGAGCGAGGTTTTTTTGATTTGTTCGCGGTAAATCTCGGGCAGGCCGTAAACCGCATTGGTCAACAGTTCTGGCGCCGGATGGTCATGCCCGTAGAATTCCTTGTAAACCACGGCGCTCTTGACGCGAAAATCCGCGCTCAGGTCAATGACAACGCTGCCGTGTTGAATCAACGGCGCGGCGTAATCAGCGGCGACGCCGTGCGGCAGCGCGAGGAACACAACCTCAGCCTGCTTGGCCAGCAGTTCCGCGTTCGGCTCGGTGAAGCGGATCGCTTTGGATTTGGGATGGTTTGCGAACTTGGGGAAAATCTGGGCGAGCGTTTGCCCGGCATATTGGCGCGAGGTCACGGCGGCGAGTTCGACGTGCGGATGCGAGAGGAGCAACCGCACGAGTTCCTCACCCGAATAACCGGACGCACCGACGATGGCGACTTTCTTGGACTTCATTGTGCCTTTCTATTTACCGCAGAGATGGGGCTACGCGGAGCAAAATATTCAACAAAAAACCCCGCTGGACTGAACCAGCGGGGCTTGAAAATTTCCAGTGTGCTTAACGTTTCGAGAATTGGAAGCGTTTACGCGCGCCCGGCTGGCCGTATTTCTCGCGCTCGCGCATGCGCGAATCGCGCGTGAGCAGGCCCTCGGCCTTGAGCGCGGGGCGGAGATTCGCGTCAAACTTCAATAGCGCGCGGGCTATGCCGTGACGCACCGCGCCGGCCTGGCCGTTCGGCCCGCCGCCGGTGACGTTGACGCGCACGTCCAGTTTTTCCGCCGTGCCGGTGAGGGTCAGCGGCTGGGTGGCCGCACCGCGCAGGGTATCGACGGGAAAATAATTTTCAAACGGCCGGCCGTTCACGGTGATCTTGCCGGTGCCGGAGGCGAGGCGTACACGCGCGATGGCCGTCTTGCGCCGGCCAGTGCCAAGATATTCGAGGGCTTTGGGTTCAGTTGCTTTGATTTCGGCCATGGTGGAAAAAGTCGTTGAATCGTTAAAAGGTTAAACGGTCAGGCTGCGGCCTTGAGCGTAGCCGGCATTTGTGCCGCGTGCAGATGGTTCGGGCCTTTGACAACTTTCAGCTTGGTCAGCAATTGCTCGCCGAGCCGGTTCTTCGGCACCATGCCGCGCACCGCGTGATGGATGAGTTTCTCTGGATGCCGCGCGCGAATTTCCGCCACGGTTCGGTATTTTTCGCCGCCCTTCCAGCCGGAATAGGTCATGAACCGCTTGTCGGTTTCCTTCTTGCCAGTCACGCGCACTTTCTCGGCGTTGACGACCACGACGAAATCCCCGGCGTCCAGGTGGGGCGTGTAAATCGGCTTGTTCTTTCCGCGCAAAATATTGGCAACTTGTACGGCCAAACGACCGAGCACAGCCCCGTCGGCGTCCACGACGTGCCATTTGCGCTGGTCCAAATTCACTTTAGGCAAAAACGTTTTCATTTCTTTCCCGTTCAAAGGGCCGAAAAACTACCAGACGAGCGGATGAAGTCAATAGCCCATTTCGGCTGGCTTTCCACCGATGAAACCGGGCAGATTTCACCCGCATGAATGGCAGCGGGCGCACAGGAACGGATATTCGGCCATCGGGCGGGGGCTTGGGCAAGACCTTGCTCGGCACGCCGAACCGCCGCATTGCGGTCATCGCGGTCGCCGTCTTCGCGCTGGATCAACTTACGAAACTCATGGTGCTGCACTTCCTCCCGGTCGTGGGCATGGAAAAGGTCATTGTGGATGGCTTCTTCAGATTCGTGCATTGGGGCAACACGGGAGCGGCATGGAGTCTTTTCCGCGGCAACAACGAACTGCTGGCCATCGTGGCGCTCGTGGCTTTGCTGGTGCTGTTCTTGAGCCGGCATCATTTCGAATCACGCACGGCGTTGGGGCAGATTGCGTTCGGGCTGATCTTTGGCGGCATCGCGGGAAACCTCCTCGACCGGTTGCTGCCCAGCCGGCAGCAGGTCATTGACTTCATTTACTTCTACGTGAAGCAGCGCGGCGGTGGGGAAATCGGGTTCCCCGCGTTCAACGTGGCCGATAGCGGCATCTGCATCGGCGTGGGGCTGGTGTTTTTGATAACGTGGAAAAGCGATCAAACCCAGACGAAGCCGGTTGAAACGTTGAAGCGTTGACACAATTTGACGGTTCAACGATCCAACAATTCGACGATGCCCACGCGAAAAGAAACTCTGACCATCGGGAGATCGCTTCCTTCCGAGCGGCTCGATACGTTCTTGCGCCACCAGTTTCCGTCGTCGTCGCGGGGTGCGATTCAACGGCTCATCGAGGAAGGCCACATCACGATCAACGGCAAACCCACCAAGCCCACCCACTCACCGCGCGCCGGCGAAGTTGTCCAAATTGAATGGCCAGAAGCACGACCCGCCGAAGCGCAGCCGGAGGAAATCCCACTAGACATTTTGTTCGAGGATGACGCGCTGCTGGTTCTGAACAAACCTGCCGGCCTGGTCGTGCATCCCGCCGCCGGACACGAGGAGCATACGCTCGTCAACGCGCTGTTGCACCATTGTGCGGGCAGCCTTAGTGGCATCGGCGGCGTGGCGCGGCCTGGAATTGTGCATCGGCTGGACAAGGAAACCAGTGGCTGCCTGGTCGTGGCTAAGAACGACGACACGCACATCGCGCTCTCGGCGCAATTCGCCGGGCGACAGGTGGAGAAGGTTTATCACGCGATTGTTTGCGGCGTGATGACGCGTGACGAAGGCAATATCCGTGCCGCCATTGCGCGACATCCTTCACACCGCAAGCGCATGGCTGTCCGGGATGAAGACAACGCCCGCGCCGCCCACACCGGCTACCGCGTGCTCGAACGGTTGCGCGAGGCCACGTTCGTCGAAGCGCTATTGCACACCGGTCGCACGCATCAAATCCGGGTGCACTTTCAATTCATCGGCCATCCCGTTGCGGGCGACGAAACTTACGGCCAGCGGCAAACAAAGCGATTGGCGGAGCTGACTCACTACGAAGCGCCGCGCGTGATGCTCCACGCCCACAAGCTTGCCTTCATTCACCCGCGCAGTGGCAAGCGGCTGAGTTTCAAAGCGCCGTGGCCGGCGGATTTTGCGGACGCGGTAAAATTCTTAAAAGCCGGCTGATTTGTGACAGCGGAAATTCATTGCGCAAATCGAGGCGAGGCGCGCCTGTACGAGGCCGCCAACCGGTTCACGGGAATCAAGAGGCCATCCCATGACGTCCGCCGGCTGCTGCTGCACCTTCACCGGTGTCGAATTGAGATTGAACTTGCCACCCATCCGGCAATAATCCGGGTCGTAATGAGGATGACCGGCAGACCGTCCCCACCGACACGGTCGGGACGCGCTGCCGCGCGTCCTAGGCTTAATTAAATTTTGATGATCGATTGGAATATCCAATCCCGTGCGCACGCCTGCGAAGCTTGCGGCCAAGCCTTCGTGGACCGGCAGCCATATCACACGCTGCTCTTCGACGAGCGGCAGGATTTCCGCCGGCAGGACGTGTGCCCCGCTTGTTGGGAAAAGCAATTCAGCGACGGCGCTCGCGAACGCAAGGGATTCACCTCCTACTGGCAGGGCATCTACGAGGCACCGCCGCAGGTGGTTGATCCGATTCACAAGGAAACCGCCGAAACGCTCCTGCGCAAACTCATCGAGCAAAACGACCCGCGCTACGTTCCCGCCGGCTACATCCTCGCCGTCATGCTCGAACGCAAGCGTATCTTGAAAGTGAAGGAACAAATCGTCCGCGACGGCAAACGCACGTTTATTTACGAGCAGCCCAAAACCGGCGACGTGTTCACCATCGCCGACCCAGACCTCAAGCTCGACCAGCTAGAAGAAGTTCAGCGCGACGTTGCCGCACTGCTCGAACACGGCTTGAATCCGCCACCAACCGCCGATGGTTCTGCGACAACCCCGGCCGATGCGAACGCTGTTGCGCCGGTGAAAGATTCTCCCCCTCCTGAGGGAGAGGGCCGGGGTGAGGGCGAAACGACAACCAGTCCACCTTCCGAACAACCGGTCGCAAATTGACCTCAACTGCGCTCTGCCGTGTCCGACCTCGCCGCCCTTCAAAACCGCCTCGGTTACACTTTCCGCGACGAAAACTTGTTGCGTCTCGCCCTCACGCATCCGTCCATCGCGCACGAGCAGGGCGTGCCCGTGGAACACAACCAGCGTTTGGAATTTCTTGGCGACGCCGTGCTTCAACTGGTTCTAACGCGCGAGCTGTACGAAAAATTTCCCGCATTTGACGAAGGCCCGCTCACCAAGGCCCGCGCGAAACTCGTAAATCGCCGCACGCTCGCGGTGCATGGGCGCGAATTGGGGTTGGGTGCGCACTTGATCCTCAGCCGCGGCGAGGAGTTACACGGTGGCCGCGAGCGCCCGTCCGCGCTGGCCGACGCCTACGAAGCCTTGGTCGGGGCGATATTCCTCGACGGCGGCTTCGACGGTGCGCGCGAATTTATTTTGCGCGAATTCGGGGCGGCGTTCGGCGGGTTGACCGTCATCCCGATTCTGGAAAATCCGAAAGGCGAGTTGCAGGAATTTCTTCAGGCGCGCTCGACCGAGGCGCCGCAATATCACGTCGTTTCCAGTAGCGGCCCGGACCATGACCGCGTCTTTGAGTGCACCGTTCATCACGCCGGCGTGGAGTTGGCGCGCGGTTGCGGCAAGAGCAAGAAAGCCGCCGAGAGCGAGGCCGCGCTCGCCGCGTTGAAGAAGCTGCGCGAACAGTCGGTGGTCCAGGCCACCGAATTAGCTCCCTCTCCCAGCGGTAGAGGGCCGGGGTGAGGGAGAACGGTTCGAATCTTCCAGCAATCACGAAGTTCTGCCACGGCTTTCCAAATCGGACCCCGTCGCAAGAAACCGGGTTGCGCCACGCCGCCAATAATTTTCTGTTTTTACTCCCGCCTTTCCCGCACAAATTAGGTGATGCCTGCGCCACTGCTTCAATTAACCGGCGTGACCAAGTGCTACGATTCGCTTGGTAGCGCGAATCCGCTGCCCGTACTCAACGGGATTTCTCTGAACGTCGCACGTGGCGAGACGTTCGCCATCGTCGGCCCGTCCGGTTCGGGCAAGAGCACGTTGCTGCAAATCATCGGAACGCTGGACAGGCCCACGAGCGGTGAAGTGCTGCTTGATGGAAACAATCTCGCCAACCTCGACGATCTGCAACTCGCCGCCGTCCGCAACCGGCAAATCGGTTTTATTTTCCAATCGCACTATCTCCTGCCTCAATGCACCGTCTGGGAAAATGTGCTCGTGCCAACGTTGGCTCAAACAGGCAGGGCGGGCAGTCCTCTGCCCGCTGCCGGCGCGCACGGAGTGATGCGCCCTGCCGAGACGGCCACCACCCGTGCGACCCGGCTGCTCAAACGCGTTGGCCTTGGCGAACGGTTGCATCATCTTCCCGGACAATTGAGCGGTGGTGAACGCCAGCGAGTGGCCGTTGTCCGCGCGCTCATCAACCAACCGCAACTCCTGCTGGCCGACGAACCCACCGGTTCGCTCGATCACGCCTCCGCCACGGCGCTTGGCCAACTTCTGGTTGAATTGAACCGCGAGGAAGGCGTGACGCTCATCATCGTGACCCACGCCTTGGAACTGGCGAAGCGAATGGGGCGCGTTTGGGAACTGGTTGACGGAAAACTCGTCGCGCGATGACTTTTTGGACGCTCATCCGCCGCAGTTTGCGGTTTCACTGGCGCGCGCACCTGGGCGTGGTGCTGGGCGCGGCGGTGGGCAGCGCGGCGCTGATCGGCGCACTCGTCGTGGGCGATTCGATGAGGGGAGGCCTGCTGGATTCGGCTTTGGCCAGATTGGGAAGAATTGACGTAGCAATGGACGGCAGAGACCGATTCATTCGGGAAAAACTCGCCAACGACCTGGGCCGTGATTTCGCGCCGGTTCTCCGGGTTAGCGGAAGCGTCAACAAGAGCGACGCCAGCGCCCGAGTCAATCGCGTGCAGGTGTTGGGGGTTGATCCAAGATTCATGCTTTTCAGCAACGTGAAAGTGAAAGCCACAGAAAGCATGCACGCCACTTTACAAGGGGCGGTAGCCGTCCTTAACTCGGATCTGGCTTCCCATCTGAAAGCCGCCGTTGGCGACACGATTCTGTTGCGCGTTGGAAAACCAACCGCGCTGGCCAGCGAAGCCGCCATTTCTCCCAAGAGCGACCTCACGTTCGTCATGCGATTGAAAGTGGTCGAGATCGCGTCCAACGACGATGGCGAATTGCTCGGCCAGTTCAGCCTTCAACCCGGTGCTTCGCCATATAACGTCTTTGTTCCACTGGATTATCTTCAACACGAACTCGGCAGGCTGGGCCGCGTCAATCTTGTGCTCGCGTCCGACACCACAGCCGATCAAGCCACCTCGCGGCTGCGCGAGCGGTGGCAACTGACCGACGCAGATGTGGAATTCACGAATTACGCTTCGGATAATGTTCTCGAACTCCACACTCCGCGCGTCTTTCTCGATCCGCCCCTTGTCCGGGCGGTGCTTGCGGCTGACACAAACGCCCAACCCATCCTTACCTACCTCGCCAACTTGTTGCGCTCCGGCACGAATGCCACGCCTTACTCAATGGTCACCGCCACCGGCCCGCCGTGGACGCCGGCGGACGTGCGCGATGACGAAATGCTCGTCAGCCAGTGGCTCGCGGATGATTTGCACGTAAGATCCGGCGACGAAATCGCGCTGACGTACTTCGATCCCACCTCCGGCGCGCGGCTGGCCGAGCGCACGAACGCATTCCGCGTTCGCGGCATCGTGCCGATGGAAATGCCGTGGGCGGACCGCACACTCATGCCGGATTTTCCCGGCATCGAGAAGGCCGAGAGCACGAGCGACTGGGACGCAGGTTTTCCGCTCATTTACAAAATCCGGCCGAAGGACGAGGATTATTGGAAAACACATCGCGGCACGCCGAAGGCTTTCGTCGCACTCGCCGCCGGGCAGAAGATGTGGGCCAACCGGTTTGGAAATCTCACGGCCATTCGGTATCCGGTTCCCACCAATTCGGTAGGGACGCGTTCCACTGCGTCCAACACTTCTCCGAAAGATGGGGACGCGGTGGAACGCGTCCCTACCAGCACGGTTGAAGAATATCGCGTGGCGCTGGAGAAAAAAATCCTCGCCAATCTCAAGCCAGAGGAACTCGGCCTGCGCTTCGAGCCGGTGCGCGAGCAGGCGCTCAAAGCGGCGGCGGAATCGCAGGATTTCGGCGGGCTGTTCCTCGGCTTCAGTTTTTTCCTCATCGCGGCGGCGTTGCTGCTCATGGCGATGTTGTTCCAACTGGGACTCGAACAACGCGCACCCGAAATCGGCACCTTCCTCGCGCTGGGATTCACGCCCAAACAAGTACGGCGGCTGTTGCTCTGCGAAGGCGTGGCGCTGTCACTGGTCGGCGGCGTTCTCGGCGCGCTGGGCGGACTCGGTTACGCGTGGTTGATGTTGTGCGGCTTGACGACGATCTGGCGTGACACGGTGGGAATGTCCACGCTGAGTTTTCACGCAACGCCGCAAACGCTGATCATCGGCCTCCTCTCCAGCACGGTGGTATGCGTGGTCACCATCTGGGTGGCGTTGCGAAAATTCGTGAAGCGACCGGCGCGCGAGTTGTTGGTTGGAGATATTGAAAGCGCGAAGGTCAAAAACAGAAGTCGCGGCAATCTCATTGGAATCGGCGCGTTGGTTTGCGCGCTCGGAACAGTGGTTTGGGCGCTGGCAACCGGTCGGACAGCCGATGCGGAAACATTTTTCAGCGCGGGGGCGCTGGTGCTGATTGGCGGGCTGGGATTTATCAGTGCGGGGCTGGCGCGTCGGACCGGCGTTGCGTGTGTCTCGAATGTTTCTGGCGATTCAAACGGAGACGGGCGCGACGCCGGTTTTACGCTGGCTTCGCTCGGCCTGCGCGGGTGCGCCCGGCGGCGAAACCGGAGTCTGGCCACGGTGGCAATGCTCGCGTGCGGGAGTTTTCTCATCGCATCCATCGGCGTGTTCCGGCTGGACGCGAATCGCGAGGCTTGGAAGCGAAGCTCCGGAACCGGCGGGTTCGCCTTCCTGGGTGAGACGACGATGCCGGTGGTGCAAGATTTGAATTCGCAATCGGGCCGGGATTTCTTCGCGTTGAACGAACGGGATCTGGAAGGCATGCACTTCGTGCCGTTCCGCGTGCATGAAGGTGACGAGGCGAGCTGTCTGAATTTGAACGGGGCGACAAGGCCGCGGTTGCTCGGGGTGGAGCCGGAGATGTTGGCGGAACGTTTTAGTTTTGCGAAGGGCGACGGGTGGAAGTCTCTCATTAACACCCGGCTTCAGCCGGGTGAACCCGCGACGAACGAATCGAAAAACCGTTTAAACGGTTTCCCACAGCGTTCGCCAACTGACACCGGGCTGAAGCCCGGTGTTAATGAGATTGAGGTTCCCGCCATCGGCGACGCGAACTCGATTCAATGGGCAATGCACAAAAAGGTCGGCGACACGATTGATTACGTGGATGAGCGCGGCCAACCGTTCAAAGTACGCATCGTCGGAGCGGTGGCGAATTCCATCCTGCAAGGCCAACTCATCATTGACGAAACTGAATTTGTGAAACGATTTCCAGGCGAGAGTGGTTATCGAATTTTCCTGATTGATGCGCCATCGAACGCGGGGTCGCAGGTGTCGGCGACGCTGTCGCGGGCGATGCAGGGCGTGGGACTGGAGTTGACACCGGCGGCGCAGCGGCTCGCGCAGTTCAACGCGGTGCAGAACACCTATCTGGGCACGTTCCAAGTGCTCGGTGGGCTGGGTTTGCTGCTCGGGAGCGTGGGGCTGGGCATCGTGGTGTTGCGAAATGTCCTGGAGCGACGCGGCGAATTGGCGGTGTTGCTCGCGGTGGGATTTCGCAAAGCAACTTTGCAACGGCTGTTGCTGATCGAAAACGGCTCGCTGCTCGCAGCTGGGCTGGCCCTTGGGGTCGTGGCGGCAGCGGTGGCGGTGTTGCCGGCGTTGCTTTCGCCGAGCACGCAGTTGCCTTTTGCATCACTGACACTGACCTTGGTCGCGGTTCTGATGAACGGGGCGCTCTGGACTTGGGCGGCGACGCGGCTGGCAGTGCGCGGGGATTTATTGAAAGCGTTGAGAAATGAATAAATTTTGACCACAAATTGCACGGATGACACGGATGAAAACTTTTTTGATGTGCGTGATCTTGATTTCCGGAGTTGCCGCGTTTGCCGCCGACGCCGCGAAACCACTTTACTCAAATGATTTCGAGAACACCGAGGCCGGCAAGCTGCCGGACGATTTCATGTCCCTGAACGGCGAGTTCGTCGTGAAAGCCGAGGGCACAAACAAGTTTCTCGAACTCCCGGGCGCACCATTGGACAGCTTTGCCGCGCAGTTTGGTCCGACGGAAAGCGTGGATGTGGCGGTGGCGGCGAGAATTTTCGGCACGGCCAAAGGCCGGCGCAGTCCGACGTTTGGTGTGGGGCTATGCGGTGTGAGCGGCTACAAGTTGCAGGTCGCGCCGGGCAAGAAGGCGTTGGAACTGCTCAAAGATCAAGAGGTCAAAGCCAGCGTGCCGTTTGATTGGAAGTCCGGCGCGTGGACGCGTCTCCGCCTGCAAGTCCGTAAGATCGAAAACGGCGAACGGAGAATTGAAGGGAAAGCCTGGCCACAGGTCGCCGCCGAACCACAGGCCTGGATGCTCGCGTTCAACGATAAAGAAGAGCCGGTGGCAGGGCGTGCGTCGGTGTTGGGCAGTCCGTTTTCCGGAACGCCCATTTGGTTTGATGATCTGGTGGTGGAGCGGGTGACGGGAAAGGGAGAGCAGCTTGCCAAGGCTTTCGCCCTGCCGCCTCAATCAAAATCTGAACAACTCATAAAGTAGTGGCAACGCGGGCAGCGGAGTTTGCACTTCTCGTTGTGCAACTCGTGGCCGCAGCGCGGACACCAGCGCCAGTATTCGCCGGTTGGCGCGCCGGCTGAAAGAGCACAGGCCTGGAAATCGGGCGGGGAATTATTCGATTCGTTTGCGCGCACGTCGGGAGTCATGGGTGAACATTAAACGCAGGTGGAAATCTTCGGCAAGCTCGCAAACAACCCGTGCTCGCTCTGTTCCGGCCAACTTGGCAAACTCCGCCATGAATTTGCAGCGACGCCGGACGCGGATTGGAAGCGCTGTCCGCCTGCTCGTTGCGGTCGCAGTCATGTTTGTCATGTTTCGTTGGTTTGAACATAGCCAGGTTTATCATCCGACCCGCCAATTGGAGGCGACGCCAGCCGGGCTTGGCCACGCGTTCGAGGACATACGCTTCAAAACCGGCGACGGCGTCGAGTTGCACGGCTGGTATTTCCCGGCCAACACAAATTCTCCGCGGGCAAATCTGATATTCTTGGTTTGCCACGGCAACGGCGGGAACATCAGCCATCGGCTTAGCCTGTGCGCCGCGTTGCTCGAAACCGGCGCAGGCGCTTTCATCTTCGACTATCGCGGCTATGGCCAAAGCCGCGGTCGGCCCAGTGAAGAGGGGACATATCGTGACGCCCAGAGCGCGCACACGTGGCTGCGGAGTAAGGGATTTCACGGCGAAGACATCATCGCGTTCGGCGAATCGCTTGGCGGAGGCGTGGTGAGCGAACTGGCCTTGCGTGAAACCGTCGGCGCGATTGTGTTGCAAAGCACGTTCACGAGTATCCCGGACATCGGCGCGGAATTGTTCCCGTGGCTGCCGGTGCGGCTGCTCAGCACGATCAAATACGACACGCGCGCAAAACTTCCGCGCGTCAAGGTCCCGGTCTTGGTGATGCACAGCCGGACAGACGATCTGGTTGGCTTTCATCACGCGGAGAAAAACTTCGCCGCAGCAAATGAGCCGAAAATGTTTTGCGAACTGCACGGCGCGCACAATGAGGCGGCGTGGGAACAGGCGGAGTTTCGTGACGCCTTCGGAAAGATTTTGCAGCGGATGAAAGACGGGCCGGCGGGAAAGTGAGCGGGTAACAGGTGGTGGTGGGTGGAGTTCACGCTTTGGCGTGCTCCGGGCACGGGGACAGCCTGAAGGCTGAACTCCAACAGTGAAACGCCGCTTGCTTCCGTTCGTCAAAGGCGGCTTACTTTCGTGCGTTTCGACCAATGAAAGATCCCGTATTGTCCACGTTGGGCCGGCGCACCGCCGAGCCGGCGATTTCCTGGTTGATGCATGCCGCGCTGGCGCATCCGCATCTCATCTCGTTGGCGGCTGGCTTCACGGACAACGAATCGTTGCCCGTGGCGGACGCGCGCGCGTTGCTGAACGACATCTTGCGTTCGCCGCGCACGGGTCGGGCCGCGCTCCAATACGGCACGACGCTCGGTGATCCCGAGCTACGCCGGTTGACCGCGCAGCGTTTGCGGCGGCTCGACGGCGCGCGTGGGAAGCCGAAGGCGTACTCGCCAGAGCGAATGATCATCACGAACGGCTCGCAACAGTTGCTTTACATGGTCGCCGAGGCGCTGTGTGATCCGGGGGACCTCGTGCTGGTGGAAGACCCGACCTATTTTGTCTACCTCGACATTTTGCAGAGTCGCGGCATCCGCGCGCAGGGCGTACGGTTGGAGCGCGACGGCCTTGACCTCGCGCATCTGAAAACTGTGCTCGAACGGCTCAGGCGCGGCGACGGGTTGCGCCGGGTGAAAATGCTCTACCTCGTGAGCTATTACCAAAACCCAACCGGCGTCACGACGAGTTTCGCGAAGAAACGCGCCGCTTTGACGTTGCTGAAGAAGTACGAGCGCGCCGCCGGACATCCGATTTATCTAATCGAAGACACGGCCTATCGCGAACTGCGCTTTGCCGGCAAGGACGTGAAGTCAGTATTGGCAGCGACGGAATTTAGTGAGCGTGTGATTCTCGCCGGGACTTACAGCAAGCCGTTCGCGACCGGGGTGCGAGTGGGTTTCGGCTTTTTGCCCGAGCCGGTGTTCACGGCGGTGACCCGCATCAAAGGCAACCACGATTTCGGCACCTCGAACTTGTTGCAACAACTCTTGGCGCACGCGCTGGCGTCAGGACGCTACGACCGGCATCTCCGATTGTTGTGCAAGCGTTACGCGCACAAGGCGCTGGTGATGCGGCGTGCGTTGGCGGCGCATTTTCCAAAAGCCGTTGAGTGGCCGGAACCGGCGGGCGGGCTTTATTTCTGGGCGCGGTTGCCAAAAGGAATTTCTGCCGGCGTGAAATCAAAAGTGTTCCAGACCGCGCTGAAGAACGACGTGCTCTACGTTCCCGGCGAACTTTGCTACGCCAACGATCCGTCGCGCGTAAAACCAGACAATGAAATGCGCATCAGCTTCGGCAGCGCGAGCGAGGAAAACATCCGCAAAGGAATTGTGCGACTCGGCGCAGTGTTGAAGAAATTTGTTTGATGCCGAATCGCGAAGGTTACGAGCTGGCGAAGGAATACTTGCAGCCTATCCCCATGTTAGAAAACATGGTTCTCATTTTGACTCATTCAACGGCAACAAATAAGAAAATAGGATAATGATTGTAGCTACCGCAAATAAAAAGCTCACGAGAGCGGCACGCCGCCAACCACACCGCCACTGAATAGCTCCTGAGATACAAAACACCACCAAACACAGGTAATACCATCGCCCAAAAATAAATCTTTCGTAATGCCACATGTCGCGAGTGAGAAAGCTATCTGCCGCAACTCTCCAAACGCACAACCAAATGGGCATGGCCAATACATAAACCATGAATGGAATAAGCAACAACTCAACCCACTCTCGCTTTGTGTTTGGCAGAACGTTCATGACGCGAAATGTGACCTAACATTCTAATCAGGCTTCGGGTTTGGCAGCCTATCTAGCTTTGTGGTTATTATTTTAGCTTTGGAAAAGATTATTGCCCACAGCAATTTACAGTCAGAATACAAACTTTTCATAGTCCGACAAACGCGGCGAAACTATTTTGACTTTGCGCCCGAAAATAATTCTGTCCAGCGCGAATTCAACCCGGCGGCCAAGCCATGTGGCGTCCACCGAGAATGTGACAATGCAGATGCGGCACGGCTTCTCCCGCGTCGGGGCCGTTGTTGAACACCAAGCGGTAGCCGCCTTTTGCCAAGCCGAGTTTGTCGGCGACCTCAGCGGCCTTCAGCAGCAGGTGACCGAGGATCTTGTGATCTTCGGGCGTGGCTTCGCCGATGCGCGGGATCGGTTTCTTGGGGACGATCAAAACGTGCGTGGGTGCTTGCGGTTTGATGTCGCGAAACGCGAGCACGAGGTCGTCTTCATAGACAATCGTGGCCGGGATTTCCCGGGCGATGATTTTCTCAAACAAGGTTTTGCTCATAGGTTGAACTCTTACTCCGGCTCGCCCACCCCCTCCCAGGAGGAGAGCGGTTTCACTCGACAACCAGCGAACATTCCGCGGCCGGCGCTTCGGCGCCGAGACATTCACGAAGGAAGGCGACAATCTGATCATGCAAACTCTGGCAGCGCGGACTCCAGCGACGCGCGCCCGCCAAGTGCTTTACGCAGCCGCGCAGGCCGCTGAACCGCACGACGCGCGGCGACCGACGGAGTTGCGTGCGCAATTCATCGCGCAACCGCGGAAAGAATGACAACTCACGCGCGTCGCCCGATTCACGCGCGAGGCGGCGAAGGTCCGCGCCCGCGCATTGCGCGGCAGTCGGCGACGGTTCGGGGTTGTCCACCTGGAGACCCAGGCCGCGCAGGACGTTTTCCAACGCCTCGGCGAATTCGCCCACCGAAACCGTTTGCCGCGCAAGGTCGAATTTGAAGTAGTGAAACACCGACGTGGCCGCGTGGTGAACAACGTCGGGGTCCAACCCGCCGACGCCATCGCCCATCACCTCTATGGAAATCATTTCTGCCGAGAATGGAATGCTTTCGCCGGAGGGCAGTTCGAAGAGCATACAGCCGTTGGCAAACGAGATCATGGCTTGGCCTCCAGCTTCTTGACTTCCTGCACGAAGTCGGTGGCTTCCTGAAAGCGGCGATAAACACTGGCGAATCGCACGTAAGCCACGTCGTCAATTTCACGCAAACCGTCCATCACCATTTTGCCGACGAACTCGGCGGGAACTTCGCGTTCGAATTTGTTGGTGACAACATCCACGATTTTTTCCACGAGATCCTCGATCACCTTCGGACTGATGGGCCGTTTCTGGCACGCCTTGCGCAGGCCGGAGAGCAATTTGTCCTTTGAAAATTCTTCGCGCCGTCCGTCACGTTTCAAAACCATGAGCTGGTCGTGCTCGACTTCTTCGTAAGTGGTAAAGCGATGGTTGCAACCGGTGCATTCGCGGCGACGACGAATCGTGGCACCTTCACGCGAGGCGCGCGAATCAACAACGCGGTCTTCCTGGCCGCCGCATTTGGGGCAACGCATAACAAGGCCACACCTAATTGTGGCTAAGGATTTTTAGCACACCAAATGTTGTGGCGTCAAGGATTGTCGCAGAATTGTCGAGGTCCCTGTTCATGGGCATCCGAGATATACAGAATTAAAGCAGAAGGATCCTCAATTATGGCGAAAATCAAGGGGTTAGGAAGTCCCACTTCTCCAGTTTTTGAGGCGACATCTCCAATTTGAAAGCCCACTTCTCCAGTTTTATGGCTGTGGCAGCTATTCGAGTGGTTGGCGCCGACCCACCCAAGAGATTCAGAAACACTAATTACCGAACAGGCAAGCGGCAGCCCCATTGCAGCGATGCTGCCAGCGCACCGCTTCAACCCGGCACTGGCGCTGCCGTCGTCGCCTTTGCGGTGGCCTGCAACCTGCTAACTTTGGATTGGATCGGGCGACGGTGTAGTGCCTGGGCAAATCCCAGGACGGGTGGTTTATGAACCTTTCGACCTTTTTAATCACGCGCCGATCCGCTTCAAAACTTCCAACTTCTTGACCCGCCGCTACCTCGCAAATGTGCGTAGTGGTCGGAAATCAACACCCCGCTTTTGAGAGCGATTCGCTTGGCGAAATGAGCCATTGCCGACGGGTTGCAGCGATGCTGCCAGCGCACCGCATCAAGCCGGCAAGAGCAGACCTGCCGAGCCAGATCAAGACCCGCTCACGCCTGAGCGGGCAATTCTTCCAACGGCTTAATATCTTTCGCGACCAATGGAGGCTTGAACATATAGTCAAACCTTAACGGTTTGGCGAAGTTTCGCACGTCCCCAATGGAGAGCCGCGCGATTTGTGTTTTCTACACGCTAGAAACTGGAGAAGTCGGGGGCCGCGTTACATCCCGGCTAGGGATGGAGATAAACGCGTAAAATCAAAAAACTGTCGGCAACCCCTCGTCGAGGATGCACACGCGGTCGGAGATTTTTTGTTCGCGGGCGATTTCGCGCAGCCAGCGGGGCGGTTCATCCATTTCCTCAAACGAGAGTTTGAACGAGCCATAATGCATCGGCACGAGTTTCTGCGCGCGCAGGTCCTTGAAGGCGCGCACCGCCTCATCCGGCCCCATGTGGACGCACCGGAACGATGCGGGGTGGTAAGCGCCGATGGGCAACAACGCGATCTCTGGCGATAGACGTTGCCCAATTTCGCCGAAGCCGTCGAAGTAAGCGCTGTCGCCCGCGTGATAGATGCGGCGGCCCTGATGTTCGAGCACGAAACCGCCGTAACCGCGATGTTGATCGTGCAGCGTGCGCGCGCCCCAATGTTTGCCGGGCGTGAGCGTGACCTTCCAATCGCGCTGCGAAAAACTCTCCCACCATTCCAGTTCAATGATGCGTGCGAAGCCGAGATTGTGCGCGAGGTCGCCAACACCCCAGGGCATAACGCCGATTTTGGGATGAGGCAGGCGGCGGAGCGTGGGTTTGTGGAAATGATCGAAGTGCGCGTGCGTGAGCAGCACCAGATCAATCGGCGGCAGGTCCTGGATTTTCAGGCCGGAACGTTTGATGCGTTTGAGCAGGAAAAGCCAGTTCGCGAAATTGGGGTCCACCAACACGTTGAGGTTGGTGAATTGAATCAGAAACGACGCGTGGCCAATCCAGGTGATGGCGACCTGCCCGCGCGTGAGTTTTGGAAACACCGGCCGTTTGTGTTCTCCGGTGCGCCGTGTGAGCAGCGCCTTCCAGACAAGTTCGCGGAAGAACGTGCGCGCGTTGAAGTGGCGCGACGGCGTGAGCTCTTTGAGCGAGCGCGGCAACCGGCGGCGCGCCACTGGAGGACGATGAGGACCGGGTTTC
>Ga0315268_10002052_pt1 | contig 23000 bp, 22 predicted proteins | sample C1_top_MG_FD_204535 | JGI IMG/M metagenome (GOLD analysis project Ga0315268, IMG submission 204535) | Sediment microbial communities from Yellowstone Lake, YNP, Wyoming, USA - C1_top | ecosystem: Environmental > Aquatic > Freshwater > Lake > Sediment | place: USA: Wyoming | collected 2017-08-01 | reverse complement strand
GGTATTGGCAAAATCATGGGCTTCAAGGGTGGCAAAGCCGCTGTCGGCCCACAGGGTGAACTGGGTATCGGCGCCGGAGTTGTTGACGTACAGGCCGCCGTTGGTGCGCAGGTTGCTGGCGTTGACTGCCCCGGCTACGTCCAGGGCATGCTGTGGAGAAGTGGTGCCGATGCCGACGTTGCCCCCCGACTCAGTCATCACCGAATTGTCGATTGTAGAAGAGCCGGTGAATTTGGGGATCGAATTCGTGGTTCCACCGTTGGTGGTCACATTTGTTTGCGCCGCCGCGATCGCAGCGGCGGCGAGGCAGAGAAGTGCCACGGATGACAGCCTGCAAATGGTTCGCCTCATTTCTGCTCTCTCCTTCAGATGAGGTTCAAAAGGAGACCCAGAGGCCGGGGGAGTTAAGGTTCGGACCGAGAGGGACCAAAAGGGAAGTTTATCTGCGCGTCATTAGAGACTTCGCGCGAGCCGGGGTGCTGTGACGGGCATCACGGGGGGGAGTGATAGTGTGCCGAATCTGCGTGGCGCTCCATTTCGGCACCCACATCTGCCAAAGGCGGGCAGATGTGGGGCGCCGGGCACCGGGCAGTTTTCGGGAACGCTTGATGGCGTCATGCTGACTTCGTGGGCGCGCTTTTCGCCCACGAGGTCAGCATCTATGCTTTTCCGGCTCGCGCAGTGAATACTTCACCATGAAGGAAAAGCATAGATGCTGAGTCGCGGCCCAAAGGCGGGGCCGCGGCTCAGCATGACGCCCCGTGTTGGGCGGGCCGCCGGCGTCCCACCCTTCGTCAAAATCGGGCGAAAGGGTGGGCCACCCGCGTGGCCCACATCTGCCAAAGGCCGGCAGATGTGGGGCGCCAAACCTGATTCAGAGTGCCGGCAGAGCCGCAGCGGTCCACGATTCGCGCGCCAGATCGCGGTAGGAAATCAGCTCGATGCCGCAGCGTTCCAGGCAGCGGCGCGTGGCATCCGAGGTCAGGATGCGCAATTCCGCCTCGCCGGCGCCGGGCCGCGTGCCCAACGCGCGCCAGGCGTCGTCTTCATATGCCGGATGGCAAAGCAGTTCCCAGGTGCCTTCGGACAGGCGCTCCAGCAGCAGTTCCAGCCAGCGCTGATCCATGAATCCGGTCAGCGTGATTCCGATCGTGCCATCGGTAGTGGCGATGCCTTGGCTGCGAGCCTGGCGGCGGAACTCGGCGGCAAACAGGCGCAGCGCCCGGACCGGCAGCCAGCGCGTCCACAGCCCCGCCCGCGGCAGAATTTCAGGCGGCCTCGCGGCTGCTGGAGTCGGCCACGAATACCTGCTCAGTGACAGCAGGTACAGGCGCCGGCACGGTGCGGGGATAGCTTCCCCGCAGGTCGCGCCAGAAAATCTGGAACAGCTCCCAGAAGGTGTGGGAGCCGTCGATGATGGGGCGGAAGCGCGACATGCGGTAGTCGTGCAGCAGCCGGATACTGACTTCCTCGACGCGGAAGCCGAGACGGCGGGCCAGGAACAGCAGTTCCGGGTCGAAGCCCCAGCCGTCGATGGTCTGGTGGGCAAACAATTCCCTGGCGGCGTCCCTGGTGAAGGCCTTCAGCCCGCACTGGGTGTCGCGGAAGGCCAGGCCGAGGAGGCGCTGGGTGAGGAAGTTGAATACCCGTCCGGCGGCGCGGCGGTAGAGCGGCTGGCTGAGCAGGCACTCTTCGTTGCCGATCCAGCGGGAGCCGATGGCAATGTCGGCGCCGCGGAGCAGCGCGGCTTCCAGTTTTTCGCACTCTTCGAAGCCGACGTTCATGTCGGCGTCGCAGAGCAAAACGATTTCGCCGTGGGCGCTGGCCACGCCATGGCGCACGGCCGAGCCCTTGCCCTGGTGTTCCAGGCGGAACAGCTTCACTTTGTACGTCTTGCGGCGGTACCAGAGGACCACGTCGGCGGTGCGGTCGGTGGATCCATCGTCCACCACGATGATCTCGCCCCGCAGATTGCGTTCCGCCAGATACTTCAGGACGTGCTCCAGGGTGGCGGAGATGCGGTGCTCCTCGTTGTAGGCCGGAATAACAACGCTGTAGCGAATACGGGCCATAATTTGCTTTGCCGGAAGCGGCTGTTTCTCCCTTGGTCTTTTTTCCCCAGTGAGGCGGTTCAGGCCGCCGCCTGGGGGTCTTCCGGCAGCGAAGGAACGCAAGGCTGAAAACCGGCTTCGCTGCTCTCTCTGAAACCCTGCAAGTACTGCTGGACAATGTGCGGCATGGTCATAGCCACGGCCACGGCGTAGTTTTGTTCCGCCATCTGCCACTGGCGCTCGGGATCGCGGGCCAGGGCGATGATCTTGTCGGCCAGGTCGGCGGCGTCGCCGGTGCGGTAATACTCGACCGCCAAGCCCTCTTCGCTGGTGAGGTTGATGATGTCGGCAATGGGCGGCGCGATCAGCGGCAGGCCGAATTGTGCCGCCTGGTGCGCCACGCCGCTGGGACCGCCCGAGGAGGAATACGGCAGCACGGCCACGTTGCAGCGGCTGAACACCGGGCCGATGCCGTCCTCCGGCAGATAGCCGAGGAACTCGATATTGGGGTCGCCGCGGTACTGTTCCGCCAGCGCCGCCATGTAGCCGGGGCGATTGGGATGGTCCTGCCCGGCGATGATCAGCCTGACGTTGGGCACCCGTGCGCGGATCAGTGGGAACGCCTCCAGCATGATCTCAAGCCGCTTGTAGCGGCCGAACTTGCCAAAGGCGAGGATGCGGAATTCGGCATGGCGCCTGGAAAAATCAGGCGGGCACGGGGAGGCGCCCAGAATGCCGTGCCGCCGCACGCTGATGTTCCTGGCCCCATACCGCTCCTCGAGAGTGTTCTTATAGCGCTCCAGCAGCACGGAAACCGTGTTCGCCTTCAGCAACATTCGGGTCGCCAGCGACCCGGCGGCGAGGTAGAGAGCGGGGAAACGGATGTCGGCGTGGCGCAGGTCCACGTTTTCCATCAGGTGGTGCAAGGTGACGTGGGTGCGGAAGCCGGCCAGACGCAGCAGCGCGGGCGTGCACAAGCCGAGAAAGGCCGCCAGGGGCTGGTCGCCGAAAGTGGAATAGACCAGGTTGAACCAAACGATGTCGGGATGGAGGCGGCGGGCCGCCGCCAGAATGCGGAAGGGCGTGGTGACGCCGTTAAAGCGCCAGCAGCGGTCCACCCGGAAGCCGTCCAGTTCGGCGGCCCGGGGCTGGTACTGATCGGCCAGAACGGTCAGCGTGACCTGCTGCTCCCGGACCTGCCGAGCCAGATTCAAGCCGTATTCGTTCAGCCGCTGCGAGCTGGGGGGAAAAGCAGTGACCAGACAAATCCGCATAGGCCCAGTACAACCAGTGGTCTAGCGAACCCGCGGGGCGTAAAACGCTCACGTGTTCGCCGCAACCTGGGTAAGCAGCCAGAGTGCCATTCATAACTCTTTAACAAACGATACGGCGCTCTGGACTGAGTCCTAGAACTCGCGCATAAACAGCAGAAACCTAGCCAATGTGGGTACTTGCGTTCTGCTGCCCGCGAAGGGAAAGGGAAGGCAGGCTGTTACGCTGTAACCATCTGGTAACGAAAGGAGCTATTGAGAAGAAGGTGCGGCTGCCGCAGCGTGCTGTGGGCGGGTAATTTCGTTACAGGATAAGCGCGGCGACCAGAGGAGCGGACGCGAACTGGAACCAGTAGGCACTCGGCTGGACACGCATGTGAGTACGAGCGTGCTCAACCTGAGAAGCAGGCGCAAGCAGAAGGGAACGAGAAGAGGGAACGCGGTCCTGTTCTGAACCGGCTGCTGCTACTGCGTGGGCGCGTAATACCCCTTGCGGGCGCGGACCTTCAGGTTCTTGTGGGTCTCGGCCATGATGTCGATGGAGCGATAGCGGCCGTCAAACTTAAGGTCGGCGGGCTTGTAGGCCAGCGCGTACTGGCTGCGCAGCTCGTCCTGGATCTCGGAGAAGGAGTTGCTGACGTCCTGAATCTTGAAGGGGAAAAAGGCGCGTCCGCCGGTGGCTTCGGCCAGCCGTTCCAGCACCTTGTCGCCGCGCTCCTTAACGCCGCTGATGTTGGTGCTGATCGAATAAATGATGACCTCGGCGCGCTGGGCCATCTCGATGGCTTCTTCGCGCGTAACGCGGCTCTGATTGTCGTTGCCGTCTGAGAGCAGAATGATGGCGCGGCGCACGGGACCGGGGCTGGGGGCCTTCATCAGCTTGTCACGGCAGGCGTAGTAAAGGGCGTCGTAGAGGGCGGTGCCGCCGCCGGGGCGCAGCATGCGCACGCCGCGGGAGAGCAGCTCGGTGTTGTCGGTAAAGTCCTGGGTGACCTCGGCGGTGGTGTCGAAGCCGATGGTGAAGGCGCGGTCCGACTTGGGCCGGATGATGGAGCTGAGGAACTCGATGGCGGCTTCCTGCTCGAAGCGGAAGCGGTCGCGGACGGAGTTGCTGGCGTCAATGAGCAGACCCACGCGCAGCGGCAGATTGGTTTCACTGCTGAAGCCGACCACCGAAACCGGCGGCTTGTTGTCGTCCAAGACCTTGAAATCGTTCCTGGTGAGGTTCTTCACGAAGTGGCCGTGCTTGTCGGTCACGGTGAAGATGACGTTGACCTCATCCACGCGCTTGCGGATGGTCTCCAGCGGCTGGTTGTCATCGTCGGCCTGGTCCGCGGCGGGCGCAGGCACGGGCGCAGCGGCAGTGGCGGGCCGAGTGGTGGCGGGCGGCTGCGGCGCCGGCGGCGCTGGCTTCTGCTTTACCAGGGGCTCCAGTTGCGGCGCGGTGCGCTGCGCCGGAGCCTGCTGCTGCGGCTGTGGCGCCGGCGGCGCCGGCTTGGGAGCGACTACGGCGGAAGGCGCCGAAGGCAAATCCTGCCCTCCATTCGGCGGCTGTTGGCCGAAGGCCGATATCGTCATCAGCAACCCGAGCCCAAACGTAAGCAAGATGGTTCTCATGGGAATTTTCATTATAGCTGCAACTCTGTCGTGATGGAGCATGCCGGTCACACCCCACCCTGCTTCAACTGGCGTAAGAAATCCTGTAATTCCGGCGGCAGTGGCCGTTCCAAGACGAGTGGCTGACCCGTGAGAGGCTGATCAAATTCGATGGCAGCAGCATGCAAGAAATTCCTTGGGAGAGTCAATTGGGCATTCACCTGTTTTGACACGCATGCCCGGGGCGCGCCATAGAGGGTGTCGCCGACTACGGGGTGGCCCAGCGACGCCAGGTGAACCCGAATCTGGTGGGTGCGGCCGGTTTCGATCTCCACTTGCAGCAGCGAAAACTTGCCGAAGCGCGACTCGATGCGCTCCAGCACGCGGTAGTGGCTGAGGGCAGCGCGTCCGCCGCTGCGGCGCGTGGTCATGCGGGTGCGGCGCAGGCGGTCGCGGCTGATGGAGCTCTCAATCGTACCCTGATCGCGGGGCAGCCAGCCGTGCGCCAGCGCGAGGTAGGTCTTGCGGACTTGGCGGCGCGCAAACTGCTCGGCAAGACGGCGGTGCGCGCGGTCGTTCTTGGCCACCACCAGCAAGCCGCTGGTATTGCGGTCGAGCCGGTGCACGATGCCGGGCCGCGTCTGGCCGCCCACCCCCGACAGCGCGCCAAAGCGGTGCAGCAGGGCGTTGACCAGGGTGCCGCGGTTGCGGGCGGCGTCGCTGGCGCCGGCGCCGGCGTGCACCATCATGCCGGCGGGCTTGTTGATGACGGCGAGGTCGTCGTCTTCGTAGACCACGTCGAGCGGGATGTCTTCGGCGGTGGCGCGCAGCGGTGGACGTGGCGCCGGGGCGAGCACTTCGATCCGTTCCCCGCCGCGGAGGCGCCGCGAGGGCTTGGCAGGCTTGCCGTCCACCAGTATCTGGTGCGCAGAGATGAGCTCCTGCACGCGGGCGCGGCTGACCTCCGGCATGGCGGCGGCCAGGAACTGGTCGAGGCGGCGGCCGGCCTGCTCCGAATCCACGTTCAGGGAGAGATCTGGCATAAAAAGCTAACCACGGATTTACACGGATTCACACGGATAAACAATTAGGAAATCAAATCCGTGTAAATCCGTGGTTGATGCATTACCGCGCGCTGCGGGCCAGGGCGGGCTTGGGTTCGGCTTTGGGCTGGGCGCGGCGCACCCAGAGGATGCCGCCGATGATCACCAGGAAAATCGATATGAGCTGGGTTCCGGTCATGGCGCCGCCGAAGACGGAGCCGCGGTCGGGATCGTTACGGATGAATTCCAGGAAATAGCGCGCCACGCCGTAGAGGAACAAATAGGCGCCGATCACCTGGCCTTCGAACTTCTTGCGGCGAATCAGCCAGTAGAGAATGAAGAAATTGGCCAGCTCGACGGCCGACTCAAAAAGCTGGGTCGGCTCCAGGGGGACGTTGAGCGGCGTGCCCACCCAGGCGGCGGCGAGCGGGTTCCTGAAGGTCACGCCCCACCAGTGAGAGGTCGGTTTGCCGTAGCAACAGCCGGCGGCGAAGCAGCCGATACGGCCGATGGCGTGTCCCAGGGCCAGGCCGGGCGCGAAGGCGTCGCAGGTGCGCAGCAGGGGCATGTGGTTCTTGCGCACGTACCAGGCGCCGGCGGCCAGGGCCGCGATCACGCCGCCGTAAAACACGCCGCCGGCCTGCAACACGCTGAGGCTGAAAATTTCCCGCGGGTGCTGCGAGTACCAGCCGAAGTCATTGATGATGAGCAGCACCTTGGCGCCGAGAATGGCCGCCAGCACCCCCAGGATGCCGAGATTCCAGGCTTTCTCCGGGTCAATGCCCTGGCGCTGCGAGAGGCGCGCGGCCACGTACAAGCCGACCAGCACGCCGGTGGCGACCAGCACGCCGTAAGTGGGCAGGTTGAAGCTGCCGAGATGAAACAGTCGGGGGAACACTGATAACTCAGATGGCGCCGGGCCTTCACCGGGACCAGGAAATCAGTCTATCAGGGAAGGAACTCAGGATCAGCAAGGCAAAAGCCGACCCGCGTGGCCGTGTGGTGGGCCGTCAATGAACCTTGCTCAGCAAGGTGGGAACCCGCCGTAATCCTTTAGGCATTTCCGACTGGCGGAACGTTGCACACCGGATCGAAAGTCGAGTCGAGCTCCCGTTCATTGAGGTGTTGGTTCAAAAATACGGTTGCCACCAGCACCAACGTTGCAGGCCGGCTCTACGAGTTGGATGCTAGGGCCAGACCGCAGAAATGGCAAGGGGCGGAGGCTAAATAGTTGGCAGGTGGCGTGCATAGGTTCAACCACGGAGGGCACAGAGGAACACGGAGGAGAGAAGAACCTATCGCGGAATGCGCTGCTTTCCTGGCGAGACACGGAAATTAACAACCTCCGTGTTCTCTGTGTCCTCTGTGGTTAAGGCTCACCCGGCGCGGCGGGCGTCCTGGAGGACCTCGTCCAGCGCGCCCTGGAGCGAGTGCGTGCGCTGGCCGATGTCGCGGGTGACGGCATCGTACTTGCGCTTCAGGACGTGATACTCATCGGCGATGTTCAGCGCCGCCAGCACCGCCAGGCGGAGCGAATCCACGGTTTGCGTCTGCTCGGCGACCGCACGCATCTTCTGGTCGACAAACTGTGCGAGCTGGAAAATGTAGTCGGGATCGGTGCCGCGCAGGTTGTACACCTGCTCGAAAATCTCCACCCGCACGCTGTTCACGTCTTTCGGCTGACTCACCCTGATCTCCTTAGCAGCCGCCAGTCGCCGGCCGCCAGCCAAGAGAATCGCTGCCGGCCCGAAGCGCGGCGTCTGACGCACAGGATTATGACCCGGAATCTTCGGCCGTCAATTCATCCATCTGGCGGAGCATCTTCTCCACCCGCGTGCGCACGTCCTCGCGCTCCTTGCGCAGGGAGATGATCTCGGCGCGCAGCGACTCGGCCTCGTCCTCGCGCAGCTCAAGTTGCTCGCGCAGGCGCGCGGCGTCGCGCTCGGCCGCCGCCTTGGCCTCGCGCGCCGCTTTCAGCAGCTCGATGGTGCGGTAAATCTTTTCTTCCAGCGAGTGGAAGTCGTCGGAAGAAACTTCGTGTGATAACTCGCGGACCGCCTTGGTCGACATCGTCAGCTCGCCTCGGGGAAATCTTGGATGACGCGAGCGCAGTATAAGGCCAACGGGCAGAGTTTGCGCCTGTGAATTTTTGAAGGAAGCAACCGTAAACGCCTATGCGCTGCGTAAGGCGCCGCCCAGCGTCTCCAGGGCCTTGATGATCTGCTGTGACCAGAGCGCGACCTCGTCGTCGCGCAGGGTGCGCTCGGCGGACTGGAAGGTGGCGCGCAGCAGCACCGAGTACTTGCCCGCCGGCACGGCGCCGCCGCGGAAGGTTTCGACGGGCGTGAAATTTCGCAGCTCGGCGATGCGGAGCGCCAGCGCCATGCCGTGCATGCGCTCGAACATAACGCTGTCGTCGAAAATGAACGAGAAGTCGCGCTCCACCGCCGGGAAGCGCGGGATAGGCTGGTAATGCGGCCGCCGCAGCGGATGCCGGTAAAGGCGTTCCAGGTCGATCTCGGCCAGGAATACGTCCTGGCGCAGCTTGCGTTCGGCGGCCAGGCGCGGGTGCAACTGGCCGAAACGCGCGATGGTGGCGCCGTCCATCACGGCGCGCGCCGAGCGGCCGGGATGGTAATAGCCGGCCGCGTGCGCGTCGAAGTAGAGCGACTGGTGCTCGAATTCGGCAAGCAGGCTTTCCACATCACCCTTCAGATCGAAAAAGCTGTACGGAGACGACGGCCGGTGCACGCTGGGCGGCGCGGCGGCGCCGGTCGCCCCCAGACAGAGGCGCGGGTGCTCTTGGGTGCGCTCGCCCGCCAGCTCGTAAATGCTGCCGGCCTCGAACAGGCGCACATCGGCATTGCCGCGGTTGAGGTTGTAAGCCAGCATCGCCAGCATGCTGGGCACAAGCGAGGTGCGCATCACGGTGGCTTCTTCGCTGATGGGGTTGGCAATTTCCACCGGGGTGGCGGCGGCAAATGCGATGGCCTCGGCACCCGGGACGAAGGTCAGCGCAATGGCTTCGTTGTAGCCGAGCGCCAGCAGCGACTCGCGAATTGCGGCGTCCGCCGCGGCGTGCGGCAACTCGACGACGGCGCCGACAAAACCGGGCAGCGTGTTGGGGAAGCGGTCATAGCCGTAGATGCGCGCGATTTCTTCGATCAGGTCAATTTCGCGCTCCACGTCCAGCCGCCAGGTTGGCACCTGCAGGGTGAAGCCGGCGGCCTCTTCGGCGACGGCGGCGTGCGCTCCGCCGGGATTCGCGGGCGGAAACTGAGGAACAGGCTCGGGAACAGCGGTTTGGCCGGGGGTGACGCCGAAGCCGAGGCGGCGCAGGATGCGCGCGATCTCGAGCTCGGGTATATCCTGCCCGAGGTGGCGACGCACTTCGCTGCGGCGGAGCTTGAGCGTGGGCCGCGGAATCTGGCGCGGGTAGGCGTCGATTTCGCCGCCCTCGAGCTGGCCGCTGGCGGTTTCCAGAACCAGCTCGGCGACGCGGTCGCAGGCCGTGGGAGTCAGGCCGATATCGGCGCCGCGCTCGAAGCGGTGCGAGGCGTCGGTGTGCATGCCGTGGCGGCGCGCGGTGCGGCGGATGGAGACCGGGTCGAACCAGGCGGACTCGATCAGCACGTTGCGCGTTTTCTCCGTGATCATCGAATCGAAGCCGCCCATCACGCCGGCCAGCGCCACCGGCTTGACCGCGTCGGCGATCACCAGGTCGTCGGTATGAAGCTCGTGCTCCACGCCGTCCAGGGTCTTGAGCTTTTCGCCCCTGCGCGCGCGGCGGACGATGATTTTGCCGCCCTCCAGCAGGTCGAGATCGAAGCAGTGCGTGGGATGCCCGATTTCCTGCAGGGTGTAGTTGCTGGCATCGGCCACATTGTTGATGGCGCGCGAGTCGAGCAGCTCCAGGCGCTGGGCAATGTGCTCGGGCGAGGGCGCGATGCGGACATTGCGGATGACGCGCGCGGTGTAGCGGGCGCAGCCCCGGGGATCGTCAATCTCGATCTTGAACGATGGAGCGCGCTCGCCCTCGAGCGCGGATGTAGCCCGGCCGCCCTCGGCCGGGGTGGGCAGCTTGGGCGCGATGGGCTTCAGATCCTTGTCGTACACGGCGGCGCAGTCGCGGGCCACGCCGTAGTGGTTCATGGCGTCCACGCGGTTGGGCGTGAAGTCCACGTCAAAGACGGTGCGCGCGGCTTCGCCCTCGACGGATTCAACCGAGATGCCGGCCAGGGTCAAATCCTCGGCCAGCTTCCGGTCGTCCACCGGGATGTCGACGAATTCGCGCAACCACGTGGGCAGGATCTTCATTGGTTGTGGCGCGGGCGCTCCCGCCCGCGAAAAACCTGGATCATAAATCCGCGTTCATCCGCGTTAATCAGCGGCTGATCTCACGCAAACTGCTCCAAAAACCTCACGTCCCCGTTAAAGAACAACTGCAAATCGGTGACGCCGTACATCATGGCGGCGATGCGGTCCACGCCCATGCCGAAGGCGAAGCCGCTGTATTTTTCCGGGTCGTAGCCGACAAAGCCGTAAAGCGCCGGGTCCACCATGCCCGCGCCCAGCAGCTCGATCCAGCCGCTGGCCTTGCAGTTGGGACAGCGGGCGCCGTTCTGATATCCGCCTCCGCCGCAGAATATGCAACTGATCAGCACCTCGGCGCTGGGCTCGGTGAAGGGGAAGAACGACGGGCGGAAGCGGGTCTTCACCGCGGAGCCGAACAGCAGCTTCATGGCGCGGTCCAGGGTGCCCTTCAGGTCGCAGAAGGTGATGTGCTCGTCCACGGCCAGGCCCTCCACCTGGTGGAACATGGGCGAGTGCGTGGCGTCAGGCGTGTCGTGGCGGTAAACGCGGCCGGGGATCACCACCCGCACCGGCGGCGGCTGCTTCTCCATGGTGCGAATCTGCACCGGGGAGGTGTGCGTGCGCAGCAGCAGGCGGTCGCGCGCCGGCTTGCGCTCCTGCCCGGCGATGAAGATGGTGTCCTGCATGTCGCGCGCCGGGTGGTCGGGCGGGAAGTTCAGCGACTCGAAGTTGTAATAATCGGTTTCGATCTCCGGGCCTTCCGCCACCGAGTAACCCATGTGCTGGAAGGCGGCGACGATCTCGTTCATGGTGCGGATGACCGGGTGCTCGGCGCCGAGCGGGCGTCGGATGCCGGGAAGGGTGACGTCTAACCTTTCTTGTTCAATTCGTCGCAAGAGGACGCCGCGATCCAAGGCGCTCTTCACCGACTGCACCGCCACGGTATCAAGCCCCTCGATCACTACTAAGTCAGTGAATGCTGCTTTAACACGGCAATCAACAGCTTCTCTGATTGCGTTGACGCGCTGGCCGACCTCGCGTTTGGCCGGGCCGGGCGCGGCCTTCAGCCACAGATCGTTAATCTGCGTCAGGATGCCGTTCTTACGAGCCATCCAGCGGTCGCGGAAGTCTTTCCAAGCGGCCTGGTCGGATACCGAGGACGATTCCTGTTCCAGCGCGGACGTCAGGTCGGCGACGGCGCGGTCCAGCGCAGCGGGCGAGAAGTCGTCGAGTTTGGGGACTGTGTACATTAATTCGTGCCGTCCCTGCGGGACTCTGGATTCTAAATGGGCCTCGTGCCCAGCACTGCCGTGCTGGGCTACCAGCGGGCCGCGCCTCCGGCGCTCAGGCAGGATCAACCACGGATTTACGCTGATTCACACGGATAAGGCTCTTTCAAAAAAATCCGTGAATATCCGTGCAAATCCGTGGTTAGTTGTCAGGCCTTAGGCGGCCGCTGACGCCGCCTTGGCCTGTTCCGCCAGCTTGCTGAAGCCGGCGGCGTCGTTGACCGCGATGTCGGCCAGGATCTTGCGGTCCAGTTCCATGCCGCTCTTCTTCAGGCCGCTGATGAACTTGCTGTAGCTCAGCCCGTTCAGCTTGCAGGCGGCGCCGATGCGCACGATCCACAGCGAGCGGAACTGGCGCTTCTTCTGCCGGCGGCCGGCGTAGGCGAACTTGAGCGCGCGTTCGACCGACTCTTTCGCCGAGCGGTAAAGCTTGGATTTGGTCAGGTAGTAACCGCTGGCGCGGTCGAGAATCTTCTTGCGCTTGGCACGACGCTTGGTGCCGCGTTTGACGCGAGGCATGTGTGCTCCTTTTCTTTGCAGCGTAGCCCGGCCGCCCTCGGCCGGGTCTTGGTTTTCGGCGGCTGGAGGCAAGGAGGTTAGTCTGCCTCTTCACGCGCCCGGTCGTCCCTCGCGGGACGCTTACAGCGGCGCCCCTTACGTTCATCGGTGCCTACGGCACTGGAGAATCATTTGGGACGCCTACCCAGCGCTGAAGCGCTGGGCTATTTTCACTCGCCCCTCCGGGGCTCGGGGTTGTAGCACATCCAACGTTCCGGTTGGTACGTGAACCTTGCACAACCGATGTCCAGCTAACAGCTAATTGCTAATACCTGTTTAATACGGAATCATCCGCTTGATCTTCTTCGTGTCCGCCTTGTCCATGATCGTGTCACGATCAAGGTGGCGCTTCTTCTTGGTCGTTTTAGTGGTCAGAATGTGGCGCGCAAACGCGTGGCCGCGCTTGACTTTACCGGTGGCAGTCTTCTTGAAGCGCTTGGCGGCGCCACTGTGAGTCTTCAGTTTCGGCATAACCCCTCAATGAAATCGGGTAATTGCGAAATCGGGTAATCGGGCAATTGAACCCGCTCGTAGCGCAGACGAACACACGGACACTGTGGCCTGCATGCGAATCTCTAATTGTAACAAACCAGTTTCAGGGAGGGAATTGGATCATCACCGGTGCAGCCCGCCCTCGACGCAATTACCCGATTATGCAATTCCGCAGTTCCGCAATGACCTTACACGCTGGAAGCCTGCTGCGGCGGCGGCTGCGGCTTGGGCGGAGAAGGTTTCCCTTCGGCTTTCTTGGCCGGCGCCAGGATGACGTGCAGGGTGTTGCCTTCCTGCCGCGGACGGAATTCCACCACCGCCTTGTCGCCCAGGTCTTTGATCAGCCGGTCCAGGATTTCGCGTCCCAGGCTCTGGCGCGTCATTTCGCGGCCGCGGAAAAAAATCGTCGCTTTGACCTTGTCACCCTCTTCCAGGAAGCGCACGGCGTGGTTCTTCTTCGTCTGGTAGTCGTGCTCGTCCACGTTGATGCGGAACTTTACCTCTTTGACGGTAATAATCTTCTGGTGCTTCTTGGCTTCGCGTTCCTGCTTTTCCTTCTGGTAAAGGAACTTGCCGAAGTCCATGATGCGTACAACAGGAGGCTGGGCAGTCGGTGAAATTTCCACCAGGTCGAGGCTCTTTTCCCTGGCCATCTTGAGCGCTTCGTAAGGGGGCATGATGCCCACCTGCTTGCCTTCATCGTCAATCACGCGTACTTCGCGTGCCCGAATGCGCTCGTTCGTGCGAATGTACCTTTTGTCTATGCAGGGCCTCCAATATCCGCCAGAAAGATGCGGAATTATAGCATGGGGATTCCAGCGATTAAGGGAGGGAGTTGGGTAGCGGGCCGGGAGATTTCAGATTGAAGATTTAAGATTTCAGATTTGAAGAGGGTCTTTCGATCGATCGGTCGCTCAAACATGCGAGTCGTCAACGTGGAGATCAAGGCGCGCTGTGCCGACCCGGAGCGGGTGCGCGCGGCGCTGCACCAGCGCCAGGCAAGATTCGCCGGCGCCGACCACCAGGTGGATACCTACTTCCACGTACCCGAAGGCCGGCTGAAGCTGCGCCAGGGCAACATCGAAAACGCGCTCATCTATTACCGCCGCCCCAACCAGGCGGGCCCGAAGCAGAGCGACGTGCTGTTGTATGGTGTGGAACGGGGGGCGGAGTTGCGCGCGCTGCTGGCGGCGGCGCTGGGCGTGCTGGTCACGGTGGACAAGCAGCGCGAGATCTACTACGCCGGCAACGTCAAGTGCCACATTGACGACGTGCATAGCCTGGGAACATTCGTGGAGATCGAGGCAGCCGGCGGCGAGCACGCCGACCGCAGCGTCCTGTTGCGCCAATGCCGCGAGTTGATGGAAGCGTTCGGCGTCGGCGAGGCGGAACTGGTGGCGGAGTCCTACAGCGACTTGTTGCTCGCAAGATCTTAACCGCGGATTCACACGGACGGCGCGGATTCAATAAGAAAATCCGCGTAGATCCGTAAAATCCGCGTAATCCGCGGCTAGCCTTTTCGTTATTACTCTTTCGGCGGGCGCGGGTTCAGCACCGGCGTCTCTCTGGTTCCGCTGCCGGTGTCGGCCACGGGAGCGGGTTTCCAGGCGCCGGTATTCTCCGGGGCGGTGGGGTTAATGCCGAAATCCCAGACGTACATGTTGATTTCCTTGCCCAGCATTTCCGCCACCGCATACTCGCCGGGGTCCAGCGGCTGCGCGGGCGTCACCTTGATCCACGCGCTGGTGAAGGACTTCGCCGAGGTGGGGACGTAATTTTCCTTCTGGTTCACTTTGCCGTACACCGCCACCTCGATGGCGCCCACGACGCGGGCGTTCTTCTTCGGCGTCAGGCGCACGATGCGGAAGTGACCGGGAAAGTCCTTGGCTGCCGGGTTGGCGACGGCGTCCTGGTCGAGGTCGATATTGATGTAGATGGCGGGCTGCGGCACGTGCGCCTGCACCCGGGCATGCGCGCCCTTCAGTTCGATGGTCTGCTTGGCCTTGGCCAGGGGATTGATGGCGGCGCGCAGCACGTTGCCCTTGCGGTTTTGGTTTACCTCGCCGCCGCTCTGCACCAGTTCGAGCAGTTCCGGATTGTTGCGGTAGATGTCCAGCAGAAACACGCCGCCCTGGCTTGGCAATTGCAGACCAGGCGCGACTTCGGGCGACTTGTCGGCTTCTTTCCGGCGCTCGGCGGCTTCCTCGGCGTCGGCCGCGGCCGCCTCGGCGGATGGTTTCGCCGCCGCCGCCTGTTGCGCGTATTGCTGGCTGGCGTGCCAGTCCACCAATGAGTTGGGGACGTCTTCCCACTCGTAGCGCTCGGCGCTGAAGTAGCGGACCCGCTGGCCCAGAATCTGGCACTTGGTGACCGGCTGGTAGGAGCCGTCCTTCAGAATCAAGCGGCGGATCTGTTCCTCGTTGCCGGGCAGCGGGCACGGCTGGGGATGCTCAAGCACGGGGGCGGGCGGCGCCGGGAGCTTGGCCGGCGGGCGCTTCGTCTTCTGCGCCGCGGCAGACGCGAGCAGCAGGAGAAGGGCGACAGTTACGACGAGCAGCCGGCGCAGCCGGCCAGAGGACAGAAAAGAACGCATACCAAACCTATGATATCCGCTGAGCACGCCCCCCTGCACAGCTTAGATGCTGCCGACGCGGGTTGGAGACCCGTGCCACGCATGCAGGCATCTTACTGGAGTATGGGAGTCAGAATCCTGAAGGGAATCGGGATCACCGTCGGGGTGCTGGTGCTGGCACTGCTGGCGTTCATCGTGGTGTACCTGATCGGCTACGGCCTCTATGCCGTGTTCAGCCAGAGCGGCATGCAGACGAGCACGGCCCGCGGCGTCGGGGTAGGAATTACCGTTTTGGCTGCCCTCCTGCTGCTGGCTATCTATTTCCTGAGCCGCCGCGGGTGGCGGTTGCAGGAACCGCGGGCCGGCCGCAACTCGCGCGGCAAGCGCGCCGCGTAAATCGTTCCGTTCGCCGCTGTTTTCTGCCATAATTGGCCGTGCACCCCTCGCACAACCCCTTACAACCCAGGACGAGGTACGGATGTCGGCGAAATACATCTTTGTGACGGGCGGGGTAGTGTCTTCGCTGGGCAAGGGCCTGGCGGCGGCTTCGATCGGCTGCCTGCTGGAGAGCCGCGGGCTGAAGGTCAACATGCAGAAGATGGATCCCTACCTGAACGTGGATCCCGGCACCATGTCGCCCTTTCAGCATGGCGAGGTGTTCGTCACCGACGACGGCGCCGAAACCGATCTCGACCTGGGCCACTACGAGCGCTTCACCCACTCGCGCCTCAGCCGCGACAACAACTGGACCACCGGCAAAATCTACGAGCAGATCATCGCCAAGGAGCGCCGCGGCGATTACCTGGGCAAAACCGTGCAGGTCATTCCACACGTCACCAACGAGATCAAGGCGGCGATGAAGAAAATCTCGGCGGACGTGGACGTGGTGATCGTGGAAATCGGCGGCACGGTGGGCGACATCGAGTCGCTGCCGTTCCTGGAGGCCATACGCCAGATGCGCCAGGACCTGGGGCGCGAGAACACGCTGTTCGTGCACGTCACGCTGGTACCCTACATCGGGGTGGCCGGCGAGCTGAAGACCAAACCCACGCAGCACTCGGTGAAGGAGCTGCTCAGCATCGGCATCCAGCCCGATATCCTGCTCTGCCGCACCGACCGCTTCTTGTCCAAAGACATCAAGTCGAAGATCGCGCTCTTCTGCAACGTGGAAGAAGAGGCGGTGATCACCGCGAAGGACGTGGCGTCCATCTACGAAGTGCCGATCGTGTTCGCCAACGAGGGCGTGGACAAGCTGGTGCTGAAATACCTGCACCTGGATAGCACCCGCGAGCGCGACATGAGCAAGTGGGAAGAGTTGATCAGCCGCGTGAACAACCCCAGGGACGAGGTCTCGATTGCGCTGGTCGGCAAGTACGTGGAGTACGAGGACTCCTACAAGTCCCTGAAGGAGGCGCTGGTGCACGGCGCCCTGGCGCACAACCTGAAAGCCAACTTGCAGTGGATCGAGGCCGAGGGCCTGGAAACGAAGGACAAGGCGTACGAGTCGCAATTGGAGAAGTTCGACGGCGTCCTGGTGCCGGGCGGTTTTGGCAAGCGCGGGATTGCCGGCATGCTGAACGGCATCCGCTTCGCCCGCGAGCACAAGGTGCCGTACTTCGGCATTTGCCTGGGCATGCAGACAGCGTGCATCGAGTTCGCGCGCAACGTCTGCGGGCTGGAAGGCGCCAACTCCAGCGAGTTCGACCCCGCCACGCCGCACCGCGTCATCTACAAGCTGCGCGAGCTGCGCGGGGTGGAAGATCTGGGCGGCACCATGCGCCTGGGCGCCTGGGCGTGCAAGCTGGAGCCGGGCTCGCTGGCCGCCAAGGCCTATGGGGCGACGGAAATCAGCGAGCGCCACCGGCACCGCTACGAGTTCAACCGCGAGTACGAAGAGCCGCTCACCGCCGCCGGGCTGCGCATTACCGGCTCCACGCCGGATGGAACCTACGTCGAGATCGTGGAACTGCCGCAGGACCGGCATCCGTACTTCCTGGGCTGCCAGTTCCATCCGGAGTTCAAGTCGAAGCCGCTGGAGCCGCACCCGCTGTTTGTGTCGTTCGTCGGGGCGTCATATAAGAACCGGCAGCGGCGCATCGCGGCCAAGAGCGCGACCGAAGTCGAGATGTTCCTGAGGCCGGAGAAGGTCAGTCGGAGCTGACTGATGCCAGTGCCGAGCGCGATATTCGGTACCGCCGTCGCCGTAGCAGCGATCGTGACCTTCTGCACGATTTGGATCTTTCAAAGATTGACAGAAGCTGGTCACTCAGTTTCATGGCCAATATGGCCAGCCCAGCAATCTCTTATGCAAAGGAAGTATTTGGGACTTGCGCGGCAGCGGAACTGGTCCGCTTCGCCGGGCTACTTAATCCGGGGCTGTTGGGTTGTGTTGCTAATCTTGGCCATTGCATTGTTTTGGTCGGGTGCGCGCAAGTAAATTGGCCTACCGGGTGGAGCAGGCCTTCAGGCCTGCTGTTAGCGAGGAGTAAGGTCCGAGGGCTTTAGCCCCTGAGGTACATAAGAAGAAGTCCCTCAGCGGCTAAAGCCGATCAGTTTGGCAAACACGAATCGCAGGGCTGAAGCCCTGCGCCACCCGGTATAATCCGCGTTCATCCGCGTTAATCTGCGGCCAATGTCTTTCGAATTCAAACTCGGCGACATCACCCTCGGCGACGGCGGACTGTTCCTGATCGCCGGGCCGTGCGTCATCGAGTCGGAAGAGCACGCCATCAAGATGGCCGAATGCATCAGCGGCGTGGCGCGCGCGCTGCAACTGCCGTACATCTTCAAATCCAGCTACGACAAGGCGAACCGCACATCCGTAAGAAGCTACCGCGGCCCCGGCCTGAAGGAAGGCCTGCGCATCCTGCGCAAGGTGGCCGACACGGTGCACATCCCGGTGCTGACCGACGTGCACGACGCGCACGACGTGGCCGCCGTGACCGAGGCCGTGGACGTGCTGCAAATTCCGGCGTTCCTCTGCCGCCAGACCGACCTGCTGCTCGCCGCCGGCCAGAGCGGGCGCGCGGTGAACATCAAGAAGGGGCAGTTCGTGTCGCCGTGGGACATGCGGCATGCCGTCGAGAAAGTGCGCGGCGCGGGCGGCGAGCGCGTTGTGCTGACCGAGCGCGGCTCGTCGTTCGGCTACAACAATCTTGTGGTGGACATGCGCTCGCTGGCCATCATGCGCAAATTTGCGCCCGTGGTGTTCGACGCCACGCACTCGGTGCAGTTGCCGTCGGCGGGATCAAGCGATGGAGCGCGCTCGGGTGGCCCACCCTTGCGCGAAGCGCAGGGTGGGGGAGGCGCGGTTCAGTCCGGCGGGCAACCCGAATTCATCCCCATTCTGGCGCGCGCCGCAGTGGCCGCCGGCGTGGACGGCGTTTTCCTTGAGGTGCACGACAATCCCGCCGCCGCGCTTTCCGACGGCGCTAACGCGCTGGACCTGAAGTGGCTGCGTCCGGTGCTGCGCGAACTGCTGGCGGTACACGAAGCCGTGCGCAACTCCATCGCCGCCGATCAACGATAACCCAGGCTCGGGCTGACGGTCCTTCGGCTTCGCCTCGGGCTGGGGCCGGTTTCTGCGCTGTTCCCAAGGCTCGCGCCTTGGGCTGGCAAGGCGTGCCGGCCTCGCTGCGCTCGGGCTGACGTGGCGAGGCCCAGACGATTTTGTTATCCCAAACGCAAGTATTGGGGCCGCGGTGTCGTTGGGATCTGTGGCAATCCAGCGCGACCCCGAGCGCCGAGCGCAGCGAGGGGCGAAGGGGAGCCCGGCATGATTTGTCGGCCCAAGGCGTGAGCCTTGGGAATTGAGCAGAAACCGGCCCCAGCCCGAGGCGAAGCCGAGGCCGGCACGATTTCTGTGAGCCCGTCAGCGCGAGCCTTACCCGAACACGTGCTCCGGCGTGAATTCAATCCCATGCTTGCGCAACAAGGCAAAAAACTCCTCCCGAAAATCGCGGCGGGCGTGGTGCTCGGCCTGGCTGCGCACGTATTCCGCCACCTCGTTCACGTTTGACGCGCTCACGCTGAAGGCGCCATAGCCCTGCTGCCAGGCAAAAAAATGCCCGTTCTCGTTCATCCACTTCGAGGAATTCGCCTTTAACGCCCGCACAATGGTTGCGACCGCCAATTTCGGCGGCAGACATAGAAGCAGGTGGACGTGGTCTTCGCCGCCGCCGATGGCCAGCACCTCGATCCCGTATTCGTGGGCGATGGAGGCCAGATACGGCCAGAGCTTTTCCTGCACCGCTGGCTTCAGGCATGCCCGGCGGTCCTTGGTGCCGAAGACGAGGTGGACGTAGTTACGAGCGTAGGCGTGGGACATGGGCGCTCCTTGCTGGCTCTGGCTTACGGCCTCGCCGAAATCGTGCCGGCCTCGGCTTCGCCTCGGGCTGGGGCCGGTTTCTGCGCTATTTCCCAAGGCTTGCGCCTTGGGCTGACAAATCGTGCCGGCCTCGGCGTCGCCTCGGGCTGGGGCCGGTTTCTGCTCTATTCCCAAGGCTTGCGCCTTGGGCTGACAAATCGTGCCGACCTCGGCTTCGCCTCGGGCTGGGGCCGGTTTCTGCTCTATTCCCAAGGCTTGCGCCTTGGGCTGATAGGTCGTGCCGGGCTCGCTGCGCTCGCACTTGGTCGAGTTCTAGCATTGTCGGCCGAGTCCCAGCATTGCACGAACCGCACGGCCTTATTGCGCTGGTTAACACGCCTTCTGCTAACATGCGGTTTTCAAAATGAAACGGGACCGGCTTGTGCACGGATCGGCTTTATTGATCCGCGTTGATCCGAGTAAACCCGCGGCTTGTTTGGCATGAATCGCATTGGCGAAAACGTGGTCCGCATCGAAGCCGAGGCGCTGCGCGCGCTGGCCGACCGGCTGGCCGGACCGATGGCGCAGGCGTTCGCGTCCGCCGTGGACTGCCTGCACTCGTGCGGCGGGCGGGTGGTAGTCACCGGCATGGGCAAGAGCGGGCTGGTGGCGCGCAAGATCGCGGCCACGCTGAGTTCCACCGGAACGCCGTCGCTGTTCCTGCATCCCGCCGAGGCGGTGCACGGTGACTTGGGAATGATCGTGCGCGGCGACGTGGTGCTGGCGCTCTCGCAAAGCGGCGAAACGGCAGAGATTCTCAACCTGCTGGCCAACATCAAGCGGCTGGAGGTCAGCCTGGTAGCGATGACCGGCGAACCGCGCTCCACGGTGGCGCAGGCCGCCGATATCGTGCTCGACTGCTCGGTGGCGCAGGAGGCCTGCAAGCTGGGCCTGGCGCCCACCGCCTCCACCACTACCATGGTGGCGCTGGGCGACGCGCTGGCCGTGGCGCTGGCCGAGAGGCGCGGCTTCAAAGAAGAGGACTTCGCCGATCTGCATCCCGGCGGCAAGCTGGGCAAGAAGCTGGCGCGCGTCGGCAAGCTGATGCACACCGGGGACGCGATTCCCCGCGTGGCGGCGCAGATGCCGATGTCGCAAGTGATCTACGAGATGTCGCGCAAGGGCCTGGGTGTAACCACGGTGGTGGAAGACGAGCGTCTGGTGGGCATCATCAGCGACGGCGACCTGCGCCGGCTGCTGGAGCGGCGCGGCAAGGACGTGCTCGATCTGAAAGCGGGCGAGTGCATGACGCGCAACCCGAAAACCATCTCCGCCGAGGAATTTGCCGCCGCCGCGCTCAACATCATGGAGCAGAAAAAGATCACGTCGCTGGTGGTGGTGGACGCCGGTGGCCGCGTGGAAGGCGTGATCCACCTGCATGACCTGTGGGGGACGGAGATGGTGTGAATTGGGGGATTAGTGATTTAGTGATTTGTGATTAGCGATTGGCGGATTGCTGAATGGGCTGGCAAATCACTATCACAAATGCTCTATCTGGTCCGCTTCCTGCGGCGGCCGAACAAGCTGAAGTGGTGCTCTTTCATGTTTACCCGCAGGCCGACGAAGCTCACGCCCTCGTTTTCCAGCCGCAAGCGCTGTTCCAGGCCCGCCTCGCCGGTCAGCAGGATCCTGCCGCCGGCGCCGACCACGCGCTGCCAGGGCAGGCCGCTGGAGGAGTGCAGCGCCCAGGCTACCTGCCGCGCCGCGCCGGGGAACCCGGCCGCATACGCGACATCGCCATAAGTCGCCACCTTACCGCGCGGGATGCGCCGCACCTGGCGGAGAATGCGTTGGAACATGTTCTGCTTCATGGGGATTTCAGATTTAAGATTTAAGATTTCAGATTTAAGATTTCGGATTTCAGATTGACGCTTCGACCACATCAGGGCGATCTGAAATCTGAAATCTGAAATCTGAAATTATCTAAACACGCCGCTGGCCTGCGCGCGGCGGAAGGCCGAAATATACCGTCCGGCTGGCAGTCATTTACAATGAAAAATTCTGAAATCGAGGACTGCCTGCCCTATGTATCGCTGGTCGCAACTGTTCATTCCCACGCTGCGCGAGGCGCCGGCCGACGCCGAGGTCGCCAGCCACAAGTACCTGCTGCGGGCCGGTTATGTCCGCCAGCTCGCCGCCGGGCTGTATTCCTACCTGTTCCTTGCCCAGCGCGCCATCCTGAAGATCACCGGGATCGTGCGCCAGGAGATGGACAGGATCGGCCAGGAGTTTTACCTGCCGGCGCTGCATCCGGCGGAAATCTGGCAGGAGAGCGGGCGCTGGCAGGTGATGGGCGACAACATGTTCCGGCTGAAGGACCGCAAGGGCGCCGACCTGTGCCTGGGCATGACGGAAGAGGAGGTCATGACGGCGATCGCCCGCCGCGAGCTGCGCAGCTATAAGCAACTGCCGCAGATCTGGTACCAGATCCAGGCCAAGTTCCGCGACGAGCCCCGCCCCAAGTCCGGCCTGCTGCGGGTCCGTCAATTCACCATGAAGGATTCGTATTCCTTCGACCTCGATGCGGCCGGGCTGGACGTTTCCTACAAGAAGCATTACGAAACGTACTGCCGCATCTTTGACCGCTGCGGGCTGCAATACGTGGTGGTGGAAGCGCACTCGGGAGCGATGGCGGCTCGCAGTCGCATGAATTCATGGTCTACACCGAGGCGGGCGAAGACCTGGTGGTGTCCTGTCCCCAGTGCCGTTACGCCGCCAACCTGGAGAAGGCAACGTCGCGACTGGAGCCGGTGGAAGATTATCCGCCGGTGGGCGAAGGCACGCCATTGGAGGTGCTCACGCCGGGGATGAAGACCATCGAGGAAGTCGCCAATTTTCTCGGGGTATCACCCAGGAACAAAATGAAGACCCTGGCGCTGATGGCCGGCGATCCGAACGCGAAGCCGGGCCAGGCGGGCGATGTGCCGGTAGTGGCGTTCCTGCGCGGCGACCATCAATTGAATGAAGCCAAGTTATCGGCGGCGATCGGCACCACCGATTTCCGCCCCATGCACCCGGAGGAGATCGAGCAGGTGTTCGGCTCACCGGCGGGATTTCTGGGCCCCATCGGCTCGGACCAATGGCACTACAGGGGCATCAAGGCGAAGGTGCTGGTGGACCGCGCCCTGCTGGGCCGCAAGAACCTGATTGCCGGCGCCAACAAGCAGGATTATCACCTGCGCAACGTCACCCCGCAGCGCGACTTCCCGGTGGCGGAGCACCAGTGGGCCGACCTGCGCTCGGTGGAGGCCGGCGAAGCCTGCCCCAACTGCGGCGCCCCGCTGAAAGTCGCCAAGGCGGTGGAGATCGGGCACATCTTCAAACTGGGCTACAAGTATGCCGAATCGATGGGCGCGCGCGTGCTCGACAAGGAGGGTAAGGAGGTCACGCCTATCATGGGCAGCTACGGCATCGGTATCGAGCGCATCCTGACCGCGGCGATCGAGGA
>Ga0315268_10002051_pt1 | contig 23001 bp, 27 predicted proteins | sample C1_top_MG_FD_204535 | JGI IMG/M metagenome (GOLD analysis project Ga0315268, IMG submission 204535) | Sediment microbial communities from Yellowstone Lake, YNP, Wyoming, USA - C1_top | ecosystem: Environmental > Aquatic > Freshwater > Lake > Sediment | place: USA: Wyoming | collected 2017-08-01 | reverse complement strand
TTATTGAGGACAGTTATAACGCCGCTCCGCAATCAACTCTGGCGGCTCTTGAAGTGCTGGAAAAAATTCAGGCCCGTCGTAAGCTTGCCGTGCTTGGGAATATGCTCGAGTTGGGAGAAGAAACTGAATCGGGACACCGGGAAGTGGGCCGCAAAGTAGCTGAAGTTGCCCAAATTCTTTTTACGGTAGGGGATAAGGCTAAATTCATCGCTGATGAAGCAGAAAAAAGCGGTCTTGACAAGAATAATATATTCTGCTATAATAGCTCGATTGAAGCAAAAATCCCTATTCAAAAAGAGCTTGCCGAAGGAGATGTGATTTTGATAAAAGGTTCTCAAGGCGCGCGAATGGAGCTTATATCAGAGGAAATTATGCGCTATCCGGAACAAGCGGAAAAATTGCTGCCGAGGCAAACGGCAGAATGGAAAACCACATAACATAGAACACATAACACACAACATTTTCTTAGTTTTTTGTTCCATGTTACGTGCTATGTGTTATGTGAAATTGGGTGTGGGTAAACCCCTATTGACAGCCGGTTGTCAAGAGGAATAAAATAAAGAGGCGTTGAAATAAAAAAAGAAAAACTGAATATTTAGAAGAGTTTACGGTTGACTTTGGATAGGGGACAACCGCTAGCTCTTTAAAAAAACGATCCACGCAGATTCGCTGGGTCGTTTTGTGTTTGTTGAGAGAATTTTTTGCCTAACATTTTGAGCTCGATGAGTATTTTTTTCAAAAAAATTTTCACCCGGCTCAAGATGTAGTGAGCTAATTTTCTTTGGAGGTGAAGTATGGCAACCACGATGGAATTTTTTTCAGAAGTCGGGGTGATTGCTTTAAAAGGCGAAAATGTGGATGGTTGTGTTTGCCTTTACCAGGAAATTGGCAAAGACGGCCAGTGCCTCAATGTCGGTCATCCTATTTGTGAGAAATGTAATATTGGTCTAAAAAGGGCACTTTATATTATCCGGAAAACTCCGGGACATGCCTAAGGAGGAGGCTGCTATGAGCTATTGTACATTCATTCCAAGGAGTGAGATGGCGGAGCTAGTTCTTGAACAAGAACAAGAGCTCCCTATTGGCGCGTTGTGAATGGTTGAAACGCTGTGGGAAGGTTCTTCCCTCGTCAGGCAAGGATTAGTTCCTCCAGCTGAATTAGCAGGTATGCTAAGAAACGGAGGAAAGTCGGGATTAACCGACACAAAAATTGCAGCCCTTAAAAGCAAAGTAATAGACCTCAAAAGGGGCAACGGCTCCAGGGCTACCTAACTGACCCCGTGTTAATGTATTATCTGACCCGGGGTCTTTTCTTTTTGGAAAAAAATTTGCGAAATTAGGGAATAGACTATTTTTAAAAATGCTACTGTAACCTAGGTTACAGTAGCAATAGATTTGTTACAATGCTCTAGAGCATTGTAACAAAGTATATCATGATGTTAGTTGTATCTGTAAGTTTATGGACAAAAGGAGAATATTTTTGTAAGGTATAAATTGCAATGCCGAGTTCGTCTAGTGGTTAGGACGCTAGGTTCTTCCGCCAGATTTATCCGCCCTTGGCGGAGGCGGACAGGCATCCTTAATAAGTTGCCGCTATCGTCTAGTGGTTAGGACATCAGGTTCTCATCCTGAAAACCGGAGTTCGATTCTCCGTAGCGGTACTTTTTCAAAATAAAAAAATGCCCCGGGCTGCTGGTGTGGCAACACGGGGCTTGTGTGGAGTCCTGGTTAGGACTGTTTTGATTGGCGTGAGGGTCTTTTAGAGTGAGAGTCTTTGATATCCCGTAACTTTTTCTTGTGACGAGCGTTGCTCAACGTCGCGTATTGCGGTTATAAGGTTATCAATTGAGCCCAGGACCTGGAATGCTCTATGGGTAGTGTTAACCCTCCAGCCCCCTGAACCACCGGCCTCTTTTTTTGCTTTTCTTTTATGGCCGGATCCTTTTCCGCTGATGCTCGACTTTTTCGTCATTTGACCCTCACACGTCTGTTAATAATGGTGCTTAAACCTAGTCAAGCGAACCTCCTTTATGCTAGATTTCCCCTTATTGTAATAATAACAAAAAATAGCTTCTTGTCAATATCTAAATTCAATACTACTATTATATAAGCTGTATTTAGGTTTTTCTATAAATTATGGACGCGAAAACAGAACTCCAAAACTACAAAAAAACCCTCGACAAAAAACTCGCCCAGTATTTTTCCCGCAAACTTAAAGAAATGCGGGAATTTGGGCCGTCGGCGAAAGGGGCGGTGAAAAACATTCGGGATATGGTGCTGGCAGGCGGAAAACGGGTGCGGGCGGGTTTTATGTATTGGGGCTATCGGGCTGCGAGAAATGAAGCGGGAGATAGAGATTGGAGAGAAAAAATCATCGAAGCTTCAATGAGCATCGAGCTTACCCATATCTTTCTCCTCATTCATGACGATATCATCGACCGCGACGATTTTCGGCATGGCATTTCGACGATTCACAAAAAATATGAACGTCTGGCCAAAAGATTTTATAGAAAAGTTGACTCGGGGCACTTCGGCGATTCAATGGCGATTGTAGTCGGGGATATGGCGGCGGCGTTTGGAAATGACATCATTTTTAATTCGCGCTTCGCGCCGGAAAGAAAACAAAAGGCTCTTTCCAAGCTTCAGGAAATTGTGACCAATACTGTTTCCGGGGAAATTCTGGATGTGATGCTTGAAGCAAAGGGGAAAGCGACTGAAAAAGAAATTCTCGAAGTCCATCGTAATAAAACTGCCAAATACACTGTCGAAGGGCCGCTTCATCTCGGAGCACTTTTGGCTGGGGCAAGCGAAAAGCAGCTCGAGGTTTTGAGCGATTATGCCATTCCGGTAGGAATCGCTTTTCAGATTCAGGATGATATCCTCGGAGCCTTCGGCGATGAAAAGAAACTGGGCAAACCAGTTTGCAGTGACCTGCGGGAAGGAAAGCAAACCCTTCTTATTGTTAAGGTCCGGGAATTTGGAGACAGAAGTGAGCGGAAAATTATTGGCAATCTTTTAGGGGAAAAAGATATCAGCCAAAAAGAAGTTGAACTTTTTAGAAATGTTGTACGGAAAACCGGTTCGCTTGGATATTCGCAGGACTTGGCGAAAAAGTACGCCGAAAAAGGAAAGGCAGCTATTGAAAAATCTAGGTTTGACAAGGAAGTAGTGGAATTTCTGGTTGGAATCGCGGATTATATTGTCAGCCGGGAAGTGTAATGTCAGTGAACAGTGAACAATGATCAGCGATCAATAAACTTGAGGTATATTTATTTTTGTTGTAAAATTGTTTTAGATTAAGCGGAGAGTTTAAGCTTTCTAGTTTTGTTTGTGTTATGCCCGGTAGTGAAATTTTGACTGGATTAAAGCTAAATAATTTCATTTGGGGAAGGGTAAGGTAAGAGCTACTATTGAAGTAAATTCTGCTTGTAACCTTCTGGAGAGTCAAAATTCTACTACCGGGTATGTCTCAAAAAATTAAAAACATTCCCACTCATGTTGCCATCATTCCTGACGGAAACCGGCGCTGGGCAAAGAAAAGAGGTCTCAAGCCTTGGGAAGGCCATGAAGCCGGCGCGAAAAATGTGGAGAAGATTCTGCGAGCCAATCTTGATCTTGGCGTGAAGTACATCACATTTTGGGGATCCTCTCTTGATAATTTGCAAAAGCGACCTTGGCGTGAAAAAAAGGCCCTTCTTGATATTTATCGCCGGTATTTTGCAAAACTCACCGATAGTGAAGACATTCACAAACATCAGGTGAGGGTGAACGTCATTGGAAAATGGGAAGAGCAGTTTCCGGAAGTCGTCAGAAAAATCATAAGAAAATGCATGGCCAGAACTGAAAAATACCAGAAATATTTTTTGAATTTTCTTTTGGCTTATTCCGGCGATGACGAGCTGGTGGAAGCGGCCAATAGCCTGATTGAGAAATGCAAGGGCAAAGTAAAGCGTATTACGGCGCGGATGATAAAAGACCATCTGATGACGCGGGATCTTCCGCCGGTTGATCTTCTCATACGCACCGGCGGCGAGCCGCATATGAGCGCCGGTTTCATGATGTGGGATCTGGCCAATGCCCAGATGTATTTTTCGCCCGTTCTTTGGCCGGATTTTGATGAAAACAAGGTGCGAGAGGCAATTGCGGATTATGGGAGAAGAAAACGACGTTTCGGCGAATAAATTTCTAATTGACCTAATTTCTAATAATCTAATAAATTTCCAATATCCAATTCCCAATTCCTAATGAAATTCTGAACTCTAAATGTCAAAAATTTTGTCATTTGAAATTCAGGTATTGGGGTTTCCTGCCTGCCGGCAGGCAGGGATTAGAAATTGGAAATTAGATATTTTTATGAGAAATATTATTTATACAGTCATTCTGGTCATTTTGCCACTGATTGTCTTCGCTCAAGATACAGGCAAAAAGAAGGCTTATTATTTCTACGGAGAGACTTGTCCGCATTGCAAAAATGTGGATGAATATTTCAAAGCAAACGGAATTTATGACCAGTATGAAATAAAAAAGCTGGAAACAAGCAATCCTTTTAGCAAAAGACTATTTTTTGAATTCGGAGAAGCCTTTGAAGACCCAAATTGGGGAGGAGTCCCGGTTGTGATTTTTGAAAACAAGTATTTGCTAGGTGATCAACCGATAATTGACAACTTTGTCAAAGAAATTGCGACTGCTGAAGCAAAAGATTTTCCTGATCCGGATAAAATTGGGGGCAAGGAGGATGTGAAAAATCAGGAAAATCAGGGTAGCCAGCCGAGCGCAAAAGAGGGCGGAAATAAAAAAAATATTTTTCCCGTAATATTAATTGCGATCGTTGCCATTGGAGCGGGTTTGCTAATTTTCATTAATCGTAAAAAATCTAAAGCATAAATTTTTATGGCTATACAATTCACCGACCAAAATTTCGAGCAGGAAGTTCTCCAGAGCGAGAAGTCGGTGCTAGTTGATTTTTGGGCCGCTGGGTGCGGTCCCTGTCAGATGATGGGACCAATCATTGAGGAATTGGCGGAGGAAGTAAAAGATAAGTATAAAGTGGGAAAGCTGAACGTTGACGAGAATCGAGAAACAGCTTCTAAATACGGGGTTATGTCAATTCCGACGCTGATTCTTTTTAAGAACGGGAAAGAGGTAAAACAGTTTGTGGGAGTGCAGTCGAAAGAGACGCTGAAGGAAGAGCTGGAAAAAATGTAATATCTCTACGAATTACGAATTAATTACGAATATACGAATAAATTGTATTTCAGGCAATCACGGAATTTGTAATTTGTAGAGGAGTTTGTTTATGGAGAAAAATATCTATGATCTTATCATTATTGGGTCCGGTCCCGCTGGCCTCGCGGCTTCGATTTACGCTTCCCGGTATAAAATCGATCACCTTGCGATTGGAAAAGAGCCCGGCGGGCAGGCGAATGAAGCTCATCAGATTGAGAATTGGCCCGGTACACTTTCAATATCCGGCTTTGAGTTGCTTCGGAAAATGCGCGAGCACGCTGAAAAGCTGGGAGCAAAAATTCTGATGGATTCAGTTTCGAACGTTATGCGCGAGGGCGATGTTTTCAAGACTACGACCCATACTGCGCAATATGAATCAAAGCATATAATTTTGGCTGTGGGAATGGAGTACAAGAAACTTCAAATTCCGGGCGAAGTTGAATTCAAGGGGAAAGGAGTTTCCTACTGCCCGACTTGTGACGCGTCCTTTTTCAAGGATAAAACCGTGGCGGTTGTTGGCGGCGGAAACAGCGCGGGGTCAGCCGCCTTGCTTTTGGCAGAGTACGCGAATAAAGTCTACGTCGTCTATCGCGGCGATAAATTGAAAGTAGATCCAGCCTATCAGGAAAAAATTTCCAGGAATGAGAAAATTGAAGTTGTTTATAATACAAATATCAAGGAGATAAGGGGGGATAGGGCGGTGGAAAAAATTGTTCTGGACAGGAGCTGGCAAGATAAAAGCGAGCTCGAAGTTCAAGGCGTTTTTATTGAAATCGGAAGCGAACCGGGAGTGGAGCTCACAAAACAATTGGGCGTTGAAACTGACGAGCAGGGATTTATAAAAGTAAATCCTGATCAAAGCACGAATATTTCCTGTGTGTATGCGGCCGGAGACGCCACAACCGGATCAAACAAAATGCGCCAGATTCTCACCGCCGCGGCGGAGGGAGCGGTTGCCGCCAGCAGTATCTATAAAAAACTGCAGACGGAGTAAAAATCGGCATTGCGTTTCAAAATATTTTGCGTCAAATTTATAAATCCTAATTCCTGCCCGACTCGCTTTGCGACTCGAAGCGGGCGGGTCTAATTTCTAATGAAACCCCAATTTCCAAATCCCAATTTTGACATTGGCTGTTTAGTCGTTGGTCATTATTTAGAAATTAGTAATTAGAAATTAGATATTTGAACATGAATAAATTTCTAGATAGAAAAATAGAAATCAGGAGTCGCTATAAATTAAATAAACAAACATTGCCTCGTTTGTATACTCCCGGAGTTGCCGAAGTTGCCAAGGCCATCGCGAAAAACAAGAAAAAAGTATTCGATTACACTTGGAAAAAAAACAGCGTGGCGATAGTTTCCGACGGAAGCGCTGTTTTAGGTTTGGGTAATTTGGGCCCTGAAGCGGCTCTGCCGGTGATGGAAGGGAAGGCCCTATTGTTCAAGGAGCTAGCTGGAATTGACGCCGTGCCGGTTATTCTCGCAACGCAGGACAAGGAGGAAATTATTAAGACCGTGAAAAATATCGCCCCGGCTTTTGGGGGAATAAATCTCGAGGATATTTCCGCGCCGAGGTGTTTTGAAATTGAAAAACGCTTGATAAAGGAACTAAATATCCCAGTTTTTCACGATGATCAGCATGGTACCGCCGTGGTAGTCTTGGCAGGGCTCGTAAACGCGCTCAAGGTGGTGAAGAAAAATGTCGCCCGAGTGAAAATCGTTATTTCCGGAGCGGGAGCGGCCGGAATAGCGGTGACGAAACTACTCCTCCGATACAAAGCCGAGAATATTATCGTTTTTGACAGCTGGGGGCCAATTTGTCCTCGGTGCGCGTATAACAAAAATGATGTCAAAGCTGAAATTGCCAAAGTTACCAACAAAGAGAATTTCAAGGGAAACCTAAAAAGCGTCCTTTCAGGAGCGGATGTTTTCATTGGAGTTTCGACGCTAAAATTATTGAGGGCGGCGGATATTCGCAAAATGAACGAAAAAGCAATTGTTTTCGCGATGAGCAATCCTGTTCCGGAAATTTCCTATAAGGAAGCCAAAAGGGGCGGCGCGACGGTTGTGGCAACAGGGCGGTCGGATTATCCCAATCAGATAAACAATGCTCTCGTTTTTCCGGGGATTTTCCGGGGCGCGCTGGACACGCGGACGAAAATTATCTCGGACAAAATCAAGATAAAAGCGGCCGAAGCCATCGCCGACTTGGTAAAAAAACCGAAAAGTGATAAAATAGTACCGGGAGTATTGGATAGGAGAGTGGCGAGAGCGGTAGCGAAAATATTTGTATCTGGTAGATAGTATCTGGTATTTTGTATTTTTTTATGCTAAATACCAGATACTAAATACTAAATACCAAAAATGACAATACACAAACAAACAATCGAAAAAGAATCGCGGAGCCAAATTGAATTTATTGAAATCACCAGCGAGGTGGCGGAAATCGTAGCGGCATCCAAAGTGAAGAACGGCCAGGTGCTTGTTTATTCCGGCCATACGACAGCCGGAATTGCCATCAATGAAAACGAGTCCTTGCTTCTTCAGGATTTCCAGAGATTGCTCTATAAGCTTGTTCCGGTCGAAGAGAGATATTCCCATGATTTGTTCGAGCTCAAGAGAGTGACGCGCTCTGACGGACGCTCGAACGGCCATAGCCACTGCAAAAATTTGCTGATTGGCGCGAGCGAGATTGTTCCCGTCGAAGACGGAAAAATGCTTCTTGGGGGTCTTCAAAGTATCTTTTTGGTTGAAATGGACGGGGCCAGAAAGAGGAGTGTGATTGTGCAAGTAATGGGAGAGTAGACAGCTAAATCTAAAAATGAAAATCTAAAAACTGCAATTAAAAACTAAAAGTTTTAAGATTTTAAATGTAGCTTTTAATTTTTCGATTTTAGTTTTTAGATTTACAATGAATTCTTTGATTAAGGACTTAATATATTCCGGTTATCTCAAAACCGATCGCATTATCGAAGCCTTTTCAAAAATAAAAAGAGTTGATTTTGTTCCAAAGGACTTGGAAAGCGCATCGCAGGCAAACATTCCACTGCCAATCGGACAAGGGCAGACCATTTCCCAGCCACTGACAGTGGCTTTTATGTTGGAAAAATTGCAGCCGATGCCCGGAGATAAAGTTCTTGATGTTGGTTCCGGCTCCGGCTGGACGACAGCGCTTCTGGCCCACGTTGTCGGAAAAAAGGGAAAAGTGATTGGGATGGAAAGAATCAAAGACCTCTGCCATTTTGGTTTGAATAATGTGAGTAAGTATCATTTCATTGAAGGCGGGCGGGTGAAGATAATTTGCGCTGATGGCACAAAGGGATATGTAAATGAAGCTCCGTATAACCGCATTTTAGTTTCAGCCGCCGCGGAAGAAATTCCGCAAGTGCTGAAAAAACAACTGGCGGTCGGCGGCCGCCTCGTGATTCCAGTGAAAAGCAGTATCTGGATGCTGGAAAAGATTTCAGAAAAAGAATTTCACGAAGAGGAATTTCCGGGATTCGCTTTTGTGCCGCTGGTAGGCGACGAATAATTTAGTGTGGATAACTCCGCTATTGCTAATTTTTTTTCGTAGTAGGATAAAATCAGGCTTAATTTTTTGAAACAAAAAAATGGGCAAAAAAATTCCAACCGGCGTAGGGATTGCGATTGTGGCGATTGTGGCCGGAGTAGTGGGCCTCTTGGTATGGTCGAACCAAGCTATTCAAACCCAGCCGACAGCGCAAAATTTGCCAACTGCGCCACAGAGCTCTCTTAAGGGGCAAGTGGGGAATCAAAATATGGCGCAAAATGTGAGCCAAAATCAGGCAGCGGTACAGAACATTGAAACTGATAAGTACAAAGACTGGGCGACATACAAAAATGATGTTTATAAGTATCAGTTTAGATATCCGGATGGAGTCAAAATAAGTGAAGCAAAGCTCAATGAATTCAGTAAACCGCTAGAAGAGAAAATGTCATTTGAACAGGTATACAAGAAGTATACCGGAAAGATTTGCGTGACCCTTAGTTACAAATCCTCTATGATTTTGATTTCCGCACCAGCCAATAAGACGTTTGATTATGTATTGTGCGGCAGATCTGGTGTAGGTTCCGAAGCGAAGGCCGGAAAGAGTGAAACGTTTATAATTGGCGGGGAAAAATATACCGTTGAGACGATTGACGATAAAGATGAGGGAGTTGTTAATCATTGGGGTCGTGTCAAATTTTCCGATGGAACAAGCATTGATTTTAGTTCCAGTCCTGGTGAGATGGAAACTATCAGGGAGATTATCGAATCGTATCAGAAAATATAAGCCGGTAGTCTGATGTTGCTGAAGCCCCCTCTTTTGACGGGAGGGGCTTTTTGTAGTAAATTCAAAGTGCAAAATGCAAAAATCAAAATGACAGTGTAAAGTGTAAAAATGCTTTGAATGCCAAAGTATTCTGAAGGCGTAATAGAGGTTGACAAAGTAAGAGCAGGATATATAATGAATTAGCACTCTCTTTATCCGAGTGCTAATCAATAAAATACGCAAATCTTGTAGAGGTCCGACCGCTCACCCTTTGAGGCACGCGGTCGGACCTCTACAAAAAACAATGATATGGATCTCAACAAACTTACCATAAAATCCCAGGAAGCTCTTCAGGGGGCCCAGCAAATTTCCCAAAATCTCCAGCAGAATGTGGTGGACGTTTTGCATCTGCTCCATGTCCTTCTCGGCCAGCAGGAAAGCATTGTCCCGACGATCGTTGACAAGCTGGAAATAGATAGGGAGAAGCTCAAGCAGAAAATATACGCTGAAATAGAAAAGATACCCAAGGTGACAGGCGCGCCGCAGTTTTATCTTTCTTCAGAAATGGCAAGCGTTCTTCAGGAATCTTTCAATCAGGCCCAGGCGATGGGGGATGAATTCATCAGCACCGAGCATATGTTTTTGGCTCTTCTTCAGGTAGCGAGCAGCGCCAAAAAAATTCTTGAAGAGCAGGGGCTCACAAAAGACAAAGTTTCAAAAATTATGAAAGAAGTTCGCGGGAGCCAAAAAGTGGACAGCCCAATGCCGGAAGGAAAATACCAGGTGCTCGAAAAATATACCATCAATCTCACCCGCGAGGCGGCCCAAAAAAAACTTGATCCGGTCGTAGGCCGCGAGGATGAAATTCGGCGCATTATGCAGGTGCTCACGCGCCGGACGAAAAATAATCCGGTTCTTATCGGGGAAGCGGGAACAGGGAAGACAGCTATTGTTGAAGGTCTCGCTCAAAGAATCGTGGCGGGCGATGTTCCGGAAAGCCTTAAGGGAAAAGAAATTCTGATGCTGGATCTTGGCCTCATTCTGGCCGGGTCAAAATTCAGGGGAGAATTCGAGGAAAGATTCAAGGCGGTCATAAAGGAAATTGAAAAATCAGCCGGCCGCTATGTTTTGTTTATTGACGAGCTTCACACGCTGGTCGGCGCCGGAGCGATGGAAGGAGCCATGGACGCGTCCAATATGATAAAACCGGCCCTGGCCCGCGGGAAAATAAAAGCCATTGGAGCGACGACTCTCAAAGAATATCAAAGGTATATTGAACGCGATGCGGCTCTTGAGCGGCGCTTTCAGCCGGTTTATGTTTCCGAGCCGTCGGTCGAAGATACAGTTTCAATTCTCCGGGGCCTCAAGGAAAAATACGAAGTTCATCACGGGGTGCGCGTGACGGACAGCGCCATTGTGGCTGCGGCCCAGCTTTCCAGCCGGTATATCACCGACCGTAATCTTCCCGACAAGGCGGTGGACCTCATTGATGAAGCGGCGTCGGCCCTCCGGATGGAAATTGACAGCCTGCCGGCTGAAATTGACGACCTGGAACATCAAAAAAGAAAACTGAAAATTGAAAAGGAAGCTTTGAAGAAAGAAAAAGGCAAGAATTCAAAAAATCGGCTGAAGGAGATAGAAAAGAGATTGGCTGACATCAAGGAAAAAGTTGACAGCTGGAAATTGCAATGGAAAAGCGAAAAAGATCTTATTGCCAATATCAGGACCTGCAAAAGCGAAATAGACCGCTTGAAAAGCGAATCTGACATAATGGAACAGCGGGGAGAGCTGGCTAAAGTGGCGGAAATTCGCTATGGGAAAATTCCGGAACTTGAAAAAAAGATCAAAGCCGAGCAAAAGAAACTGGTTATTCTCCAGAAGAAAAATCCGATTCTCAAAGAGGAAATCACGGAAGAAGACATCGCCAAAGTCGTCTCCCGCTGGACGGGAATTCCAGTTGCCAAAATGATGGAAGGGGAAATGGAGAAATTGGCCAGAATCGAAGAAGTTCTCAAGAAGCGGGTGATTGGTCAGGGTGAAGCTATTCAGGCGGTGGCACATGCTCTTAGGCGTTCCCGCGCCGGAATTGCTGAAGAAAACCGCCCGATTGGATCATTCATTTTTCTTGGTCCGACTGGAGTGGGAAAGACGGAGTTAGCGAAGGCCCTGGCAGAATTCTTGTTCAATGACGAAAATGCAATGATCCGGGTGGATATGAGCGAGTACATGGAACAGCACAGCGTGGCCAAAATGATTGGTTCTCCCCCGGGATACATTGGTTATGAAGAAGGCGGTCAACTCACCGAAAAAGTGCGCCGCCGGCCCTACAGCCTGATTCTTTTTGACGAAATTGAAAAAGCCCATCATGATGTATTCAATGTCCTTCTTCAGATTCTTGACGAGGGGCGGCTGACGGATGCCAAGGGGCGGGTGGTCAATTTCAAAAATACGGTGGTTGTGATGACCTCCAATGTCGGATCGGAAATAATCTATAAGATGCGGGATTTTGGCTTTCGTGACGGGAAAAATAAGCAAACGGTGGTTCTTCGGGAAGAAGAAATGAAAGAAAAAGTAATGCAGTCTCTTCGCGAAAAATTCAAGCCGGAATTTTTGAATAGAGTGGATGAGATAATCATTTTCCATCCCCTTGGAACCGAACAAATCAAGAAAATTATTGAACTTCAGCTGGAGCTTATACGCAAGCGCCTTGCTCAGAAGAATATCAAGCTCGAAGTGAACTCCGAGGCGGAGAAGCTTCTGGCCGAGTCCGGATTTGATCCGGTTTTTGGGGCGCGGCCTCTGAAGCGAGCTATTCAGAATATGGTCTTGGACGAATTGGCTCTCAAAATTGTCGAGAGAAAAATCAAAGAAGGAGGCCGGGTGAAGGTAGGTGTGAAGGAAGGAAAGATATCGATAATGTAAAATTTAAATATCATGCTTTGGGAATTTAGCATATTCTTTCTGACCCTGGTATATCTCGGAATCTTATGGATCGCTTACAGCTATCCGGCGAGTCTTTTTTGGCCGGGAGCGTTTTTCTTGCTGATTCTTTTGGTTTCAATAAGGACGATTTCGCGAAGATACATTTTTTTTGTTTTTCCGGCGCTCCTGGCAATTGGAACGGTGCTATTGCTACCGCTTATTGATTCACCTGCTCAAGCCAAGGCTTTTCTCGCCCTTTCAATCGGAGTTTTTTATTTTTCGGTACTTGGCGCGCACCGGCTCGGGCGTTATAAAGAAGACCAGACTGCCAAAGCGATGTTGAATCTTGCCGCATTTTCCGTCCTCTTTTGCTGGTTTTCTGCCGGGTATGGCTGGTATCTCAATGTGCAGATGCCGGTCTGGATTATCATGGTGACTTTTGCTTTGATCACATTCCCCATTTCGTATATCTTGCTCGTCATCAATGAGCTGAATCTTGATAAATACCAAAGAATATTGTATTCCATTTTTCTTTCCTATCTTATAGCCGGAGCGATTTGGATGCAAAATTTTTGGCCTTTCGGGTACTTGACAACTGGCGTGATAACTCTTATAATCTATTATTCGGGCTGGGACATTATCCGCAGTTATTTTTTGGAAAAACTTGCTTTTCAGAGGATCGTTTTCAATATTTTGTTTCTTGCGGGAACAGCATCACTGCTTCTTTTGAGCACAAAATGGTATCCGGCAATCTAATATGCCCGGTAGTGATCCGCCGAAGTTGTAGAATGGTTTACTACTTGGGCTGACGAATTTTTTAATTATTGAATCATCTGTTCGCAATTTGTTTGGACGGACTACTACCGGGTATGGATGAGAACTATAGGAAAAATAGATTAGGGAAAAACTGGGTCCGAAAGCTTGCTAGGCTCATTTTTTTTGTTTTGCTTGTGTTTTTTCTCTCGGGATTGAGCCTCGTTATCATTGACCGCTATTTGCTTCCTCATCTCGCGACCGTAAAGTGGCTTGGAAAGTACAAGCTTTTAAAAAAAGCCACCGAGGACGTGGTGGTTGTCAACAAAACAGAGCAAGTGACTGTTTCTGAAGACCAGACAATATCCCGCTATTCAAACAACTCAGCCTCGAGCGTGGCTGAAATTATTTCTTACAAAAAAGACAGCAAGGGGTCGGCGAGGCTGGGAGACAGCAGCCAAGTGAAATATGGCAGCGGTCTCATTGTCACAGCAGACGGCTTGATTCTGACTCACAAAGACGCGATTTTTAGCGAACAGGCGGATTACCGCATTTTTGTGGCAAAAGACAAGTATTTTGACGCGCGGCTGGTGGCAATTGACAGCTTCACCAATCTTGTTTTTCTCAAGATTGACGGCACTCCCGATTTGTCAGCGGCTTCTTTTATTGCTCCCGAGGACATGAAAGTCGGCGTGAAGGCCGTCGCGATTGGGAGAAGCAGCAGCGGTTTTCAGGCGGTTTTCAAATCCGGACTGGTGAGCCAGTATGAGTCTTCCTTTTCACTGGCTGGGGCGATCCCGCTCTCGGAAAAATTGCAGGGAGTGTATATTGCCGATTTTGATATGGACGAGGAAGGAGATGAAAGAACCATTGGCGGAGCAGTGGCTGATTATAATGGGAACGTGATTGGAATTTTGGGAGTTCGAAAAATCGCCGACCAGAAGCAATATTTCATTATACCGGTGAATTGCGTCCAGGAGCTTATCAAACAGTATATTTCAACCGGATCGATAAAAAGAGGAGCTCTGGGAATTTATTATCTTTCGCTTTCTGCGGAATCAGCTTCGCTTTCCGGCGGTCCTGATAAGGGAGCACTTGTGTATTCACCGAGCGGACAGCAGGGCTTGGCAGTTCTTTCGGAGAGTGCCGCGGAGAAAGCGGGAATTCGGGTAATGGACGTGATTGTGAGCGTGAATGGAGAAGAAGTAAATTCGGAAAACAACCTAGCCTATCTCGTTTCAAAATATAAGCCGGGGGAAGAGATTAATTTGAAGATTATGCGGGATGGAAAAGAAATGGATATCAGAGTTGTTTTAAAGTAAGTTGTTGGTAACGAGGCAGTGAGTTGTGAGTCAGGTCATTAGCAGTGGGTTGCTGGAATAAAAGTCCCATAACTTGTGACTCACAACCAGTCTCACTGCCCACAGCTTTGTAACTCACAGCAAACGACCTTGACATGGCAGATAAACTTTAATAGTCTATACAAGTGATTTTTAGGAAATATCTATGCTAGCAGTTATCAAAACCGGCGGAAAGCAATATCTGGTTAAAAAGGGAGATAAGATAAAAATTGAAAAAGTCGAGGGGAAGGAAGGAAGCGCGGTGAAATTTTCTGAAGTTTTATTCATTGGTGATGAAAAGACTATAAAAGTCGGCAATCCTTTGGTGAAGGGCGCGGTTGTGGAAGGAAAAATCCTGAAGCAGGGAAAAGGAAAAAAGGTCTGGGGAATAAAGCACAAGCCCAAGAAACGATATAAAGTTAAATTTGGTCACAGGCAGTGGCTGACCGAAGTGGAGATTATCAAGATATAATAAAAGCGCAAAAAAACAGACTTATAACAAAAGTCTGTTTTTTATTTGCAGTCGTTTCTGCGTTTTAATTATGCCAACGGCAATTAATCCGCCAGCAAGAGCCGTGAACAACTGCGGCCAGTGCATCATATAGAGCAAAGGCGAGGCGACTTTTATGAAGTAGGAGGTGATAGCGAAAAGAAAAAGAAATTTCGCAAGCGAGGAGATGGCCACCGCTGTCAGTTGATGTCGGCGAAGAAAATAAAATACAGAAATCAAGATAACGTTTGAGAGAATAATATAAGGGGTGAGAATCGCCATCGGAGCGGGGAGGAGTCCACGCGCGAGAGCAACTGAAGAGGACGGAGCGGCAACCAAAGCTGCGTTTATTATTCCAATGCGCCAGACCGCTAGAAACAAAATAGCGTTCACAATTGTTCCTGTAATCCATTGATTTTGAGGCGTGTGGGCAAGGAGAGCCGGAAAGACTGCGGCAGCAATGATAAGCCCAATAGTCCAGGTTATATCCTTCACTCGATAAGTCGCGACCGGGAAAGTTGTCGCGATTGTTTTTTCTTGATTGTCTTGAAGCATATAATTCAAATTTAAAAATTTGCTGCCTTTATTTTACAAAACTTCTCGATTTATGGCAATTGTGCTAAAATCAGCATATGAGTTTGCAAAAAATTCTTCTTCAGTATGAGCCGAAACCGGAAAATTTGCTTCGAGTGCTCGAGGAAATACAAAAAGAAAACAAATACATCGGGGAAAGAGAGTGCGAAAAAATAGCGAAATATTTTTCAATGCCTCTGGCGCGGGTTTATGGCTTCGCTAGTTTTTTTGATGAAATTCGGACAAAAAAGAGCAGCCGAAAAATCATCAAGGTTTGTTCTGGCGGTCCGTGTCTCGGGGAAAATTCAATGAAAGTCGTGCGCCAGATTGAATTGCTTTTGGGGTTGGAAGCGGGAAATGACGCCCATCCGAAGTATAAGCTGGAATTTGTGAGTTGCCGCGGGCTCTGCGACCAAGGGCCGGTAGTGATGGTGGGCGAGCAGGTGTTTGAGAAAGTCAGGCCGGAGATAGTGGATGATATAATAAAAAATTACATTTAATTCAAAATTAAAAGTGCAAAATGCAAAATTTTGGAATTCGCTTCGCTCACAGACTAATATAAATTATTTTTATATTTTACATTGTCATTTTTCATTTTGATTTTTGCATTCTAAATTTTTATGCAAGTAGTCACCAAGAACTGGTCAAAAATAAATCCTCTTGATATCAACTCTTATATCAGGACTGGCGGGTATGATTCTTTGCGCAAGACGATTCGCGAAATGACGCCGGAAAAAATTATTGAAGAGATAAAAAAGTCTGGCCTTCGCGGGCGGGGCGGGGCTGGTTTTCCGACGGGCGAAAAATGGGAACTGGCAGTGAAACCTGCCCGCAATGCTACGCATAGTGTTGCAGGCGGGACTCTGGCTAAAGAGAGATTTTTTATTTGCAATCTGGATGAATCGGAGCCGGGAGTTTATAAGGATCGGACAATTGCCGAGAAAAATCCGCATCAGATTATCGAAGGACTCCTCATTAGTGCTTATGCCATTGGAGCAAAAAAGACTTTCATATACATCAATGGCCATTATCAAAAGCAAGCTGAAATCCTCGAAATTGCGCTCAGTCAGGCTCGGGAAAAAGAATTTGTCGGGAAGGGCATTATGGGAAGTGCAATTGACATTAAGATTGAAATTTTTGAGGGAGCCGGCGCTTATGTTTGCGGCGAAGAAACTGCTCTCATAAACACGATTGAAGGAAAAAGAGGCGAGCCGAGGCTAAAGCCGCCCTATCCGCCAGTGGCCGGTCTTTTCGGCAAGCCGACGGTTGTAAACAACGCAGAAACTTTGGCGAATGTCCCGTATATTATCAAGCGGGGAGCCGGGGCTTATTCTCAAATCGGCTCAAGCGTCTCGCCGGGAACAAAACTTTTTGTTCTGGAGGGGGCGGTGAAGAACAGGGGAATTTTTGAGGCACCAATGGGAACGACGATTCAAGAATTAGTTTTTAATTCGACTTATGGGGGAGGGATGGCGAGCGGGAAAGAATTGTGGTTTGTGCAGATTGGTGGAGCTTCAGGAAGACTTGCTCCGCCGGCAAAGCTTGATCAGCCACTTCTCTATGGAAAATCGGATTATCCTTTGGGTTGCGGGTCGATTTTGGTTGTGGACAAAACTGCTAATTTGAAAGACTTGCTTTTTGCTTGGGCGGATTTTTTTCATCGGGAATCCTGCGGAAAATGTGTGCCGTGCCGAGAGGGAACTTTTCGGCTCTGGGAAATTGCGAAGCGTTTGAGAAATAACGATTTAAGAGAGAAAGACAAAGAGAATGTGAAAGATATTTTATGGACGCTTTCGAATACTAGTTTTTGCCCGCTGGGAAATTTTGCGGCAACGGCGTGGGGAGATGCTGTCCGTATGTTTCCTGATAAAATTTTCGGATAAGTCTCTATGAACAAGAATAGGTCGTTAGTAACATTGGTCATTAGCTGTGAGACAAGTCTTTGGTCATTGGTCATTGAAAATAAAGAACTAATGACTTATGACCAATAACCAAGCTCACTGCCAATAACCTTGTTACTATAGACTAAAATATTCTCAGAGAAAACATGAAGATAAGAATAAACGATCAATTTTACGATGCCAATTCTGATGAGACTATTCTCTCCGTCTGCAAGCGGAACAATATCCGCCTTCCGACTCTTTGCGCGCATCCGGATCTTTTGCCGAGCGAGGGTGTTTGCCGGATGTGTCTTGTGGAAACAAACCAGTCGAAATGTCTCGTTTCATCCTGTACGCAAAAAATATGCGAAGGGATGGAAGTACAAACGGAAACGGAAAACGCGAACAGAGCGCGAAAAATAAATTTGGAGCTTTTATGGGCTGATCATGCCGGAAAATGCGCCGAGTGCAAGAGAAATGGGCGTTGCGAGCTGCAAAATCTGGCCGAAGAGTACAATGTTGATGAGTTTAAATTTATCCCTCGCCGAAAAGAGCTAAAAGGCGAAGACGAACTGGATCTGCTAAAAGATAACTGGGCGCATACGGTTTTTGATGAGAATAATTCGAGCATTGCCCGCGACAGTGAGTACTGCATCGAATGTCGCCGCTGTATCCGGATTTGCCGCGATATGCAAACCGTTGAGGCTTACGGAATGAATTACCGAAGTTCCGAAACGAATGTTGGCACGCCCTACGAATTGCCGCTCGAATGCATTTTTTGCGGGCAGTGTAGCGTAGTTTGCCCGACAGCGGCGATTACTGAAAAAGATGATATTTCTGAATTCGAGAGGGCTTTGGCTGATCCGAAAAAAATGGTGATTGTTCAAACAGCGCCTTCGGTTCGGTTCACTTTTTCGGAAGAATTTGGCGAAGCGCCAGGAACTTTTTGGGAAGGAAAATTGATTGCGGCTCTCAAAGAGCTGGGCTGTGACAAAGTTTTTGACACGGCTTTGGGGGCCGATTTCACGATTGTGGAGGAAACAAATGAGTTGATCCAGCGGATTAAAAAAGGCGGGCCTTTTCCGATGTTTACCAGTTGCTGTCCCTCTTGGATTTTGTATGTTGAGAAATATTATCCGGATTTTATTCCCAATCTTTCAACTTGCCGTTCGCCCCAACAAATGCTCGCGCCGCTGGTGAAAACCTATTATGCCGAGCGCGAGAAAATAAATTCCAAAGATATCGTCAGTGTCGCTATAATGCCCTGCACCTCCAAAAAATACGAAGCTCAAAGGGAAGAGTTAGGCGGAGAAAATTATCGGGATGTAGATATTGTGCTCACCGTGAGAGAATTAGCGCGGCTTTTGAGAAAAAGAAAAATTGACCCGCATAACTTGAAAGATAAAAAATATGATCTAGCTCTTGGAATATCAACTGGCGCGGGACTTCTTTTCGCCCAGAGCGGGGGAGTGATGGAAGCGGCTCTTCGCACGGCGGTTGAAAAAATCACCGGGCAGGAACTCGGGAAAGTGGAATTTGAGATGGTGCGGGCCCGCCTCGACTCGCTAGACGAGAGTCGGGCGAGGCAGGGAGAATCGGGAGCGCGCTGCGCGGAAATCGAGATTGGCGCGCTTAAGCTAAAAGTTGCTGTCGTGCACGAAATTCATAATGCCAAATATCTTCTTGAAAGTCTCAAAAAAGGCGAAAGTGAATATCATTTTGTCGAAGTAATGGCTTGTCCGAACGGCTGTATTGGAGGCGGGGGACAGCCGGTGCCGACAAGTCCTGCAGTTCGTAAAGCGCGCGTTCAGGGCGTGCTCTCTCGCGACAAAGGAATGCCCATCCGCAAATCCCACGAAAACCCGGTGGTCAAAAAAATATATAAAGAATTTTTGGGAAAACCCGGCGGCGAAAAAGCGGAAGAATTGTTGCATACGAAATATACTAATCGTAAAAGTTAAACTCTAACGCAAACTGCAAAATAAAACATTCCTCTAATACTACCAAGTATTAGGGGATTGTTTGAAAATAAAATCAACCTAAACCAGAGATCGGTTTGTCTTTCCTACAATATCAAAAAGAAAAAAGCAGCCGGCGTCGCGCAGGACGGGCTGCTTGATAAGTAATTTCATCTCCAGCAAAGATGAGCTGGTTTTTTGAGACTATCAATTACTTTGAGGGATTTTCCCTTGTTATAGGCAAAGAATTGAATTTGACCGTCGCGCCGGAAAATATCTTTTACTTGTTGAACTGTAGTGATTTCCGTGCCGCGCCGATCCAGAACTCTGCCCTCATTGAGCAATTTTTTCTCCCACCCTCTTTTGAGATTATGCGCGTATTCAAGACTGCGTTGCTCACCGAATTCCTTGGCCATTTGTCGCAACTCTCTTATTTGCTCCTTGGTGAATTTCTCCCTAATTTCTTTTTCAATACTTTTGAGAGCGTTGCGATTGACCTGAAGGACTCCCATATCATAGCTATTCCATGCTTTGATTATCATCTTGTCCTCCTTGGGGAAGATTGAATTTTAAGTGGGATTCATTAACTCCGCGAGCCGATCTGCAACGGGCTGTAAATTGTCAACAAACTCATTTCCCACTCTTTTCCGTAATCGCTCAAGGCTCAGATTGGCAGCCTGCTTTGGCGTGTATAAATGTTGAAAATCGGCAGTAATTCTCATCCCGATTTGCAAAGAAGCTTCCACGGCGTCACAGAGCCTTATTGAATAAGTAAAGTTGCTCAGTTCGCCGCGTTGGGTAACAGCGCCCAGTTCTTGAATGAGATCCGGAAATTCTTTTTGTAGTTCGATGAACAGGGAATAAAAGTCGGAGAGCCTTATTATGGCTATGTCGTGAGAAATGCTTGCCCAGCTAAGCACTCCCACGATTATATCTGCCAGATCTCCACTCTCACTCCAACAAGTTTATTCCAGGGACGTAATTCGGGATATTTCTTATCCGTTGACATGAGTTTTCTCCTTAGCTCGGAATTTGTGTTAAAGTACAGATTGTTATATTAATTGAATCATAGCTGGATTATTATTTCAAGGCATTGACAAAAGTCAAAAAATACTATAGTATCACATGGCAATTACAGCGGGGTAGAGCAGTCTGGTAGCTCGGCTGGCTCATAACCAGCAGGTCGCAGGTTCAAATCCTGCCCCCGCAACAGACGTCCGCAAAAAAATAAAGAGGCACTCTGCCGGTGCTTTTGTTTTATTTGCGGTTTTGATAGACTTGTATCAACGCCGGGGTAGCTCAGTCGGTTAGAGCACAGGACTCATAAGCCTGGGGTCGTGAGTTCGAATCTCACCCCCGGTACGAAAATGGTGCGGGGCGAAGTTAGAGCATGGGACTCCCGCCAAAGGCGGGCAGGCATAAGCCCAAGGTCAGTGGTTCGACTCCACTCGCCGCTACAAAAAATTTGGACCCGTAGTGTAGCCCGGTTAACACGTCTCCCTGTCACGGAGAAGATCGCCGGTTCAAATCCGGTCGGGTCCGCCAATTAAAAAGCGCCCAGAAACTGGGCGCTTTTTGAATAATATTTGTAAGGCTGCTATTCCGTCGTTTTCCCGTCGAACTCATCCGTTTTGTCGTTCATCGCATCTTCTTTTGTGGCGTGGATGATGCCGTCGCGGTGTTCGGGCGGACTGTAAATCGTATAAAGCTTCATCGGCGCATCCGAGGAGGTGTTGATGACGTTGTGCTTCATTCCGGCCGGAATGACAATCGCGAAATCATCCTCGATTTTGTGCTCGACGCCGTCGAGAATCGCTTTTCCTTTTCCGCTCTCGATCCGGATGAACTGGTCAAGCGTATGCACCTCCTCGCCGATTTCTTCACTCGGCTTCAAACTCATCACAACCAATTGGCTGTTCTTGGCTGTATAAAGAACTTTCCGGAAGTTCTCATTTTCTTTAGTCGCGTCTTCTATGTTTCCAACATAACTTTTCATAGTTTTTTACCCTGTTAAATTCTCCGCCTCTGGTGGAGACCCCAGTGAACGTTGGGGATTTAATAGGGTGAGTTAATGCTTACACTAACATTATAGCACAAAAAGTTATTTTTCTTTCACCCCGCACCACAGCAAGACGTAGTAGTAGACTTATGGAGAAATACGAGGGAATCTCCCAAGGGTAATAATCTAGATATCACGTTTGTAAAGCTGTGGTGCGGGGTTCATAAATTGATTTTTCCGCTTGGAAATGGTAGGTTCTAGGTGATAACCCTTCAAAATCCCGCCAGGAAATTAAAGAATTACATATGGAAATAAAAAAAGAACATCAATTAGAGAAAAGAAGAATTGAATTCTCTTTTGATTATTACAAAATTCCGGAAAAATATCGTGTAGGCGAACGTCCACAGGACCTTATTATTTCGTACAGAGAAGACTTAAAAGGATTAGAGAAGGGAATTTTTTCAAATTTACAAAAAGCTGGAGACATTGCTGGAATTCAAGAGATAATAAAAAAAATCGAAAGCGGAGATGAGAGTGAAATTCGAAAGATTATTGACAAGTATACATCTGGCTCAAGAACATCTCCATTTGTGCCAACTTCTCGAAATCCTGAAATAGCGCAGGTATTTGCCACCAAACCTAGCACAACTATATATCAACTACGAATTCCAGCCAATCGGATTATTTTAGATGCTGAAGATATTGGGGGAACGGGAAAAGCCGAATTGTTCGTTATCGGTACAATTTATCCCGAGGAGATTATCGCAGTCAAAAGAAATAATGACGATGTTCTGCATTCAGAACTTTACGATCCAGTTGTGCGGGGAGTTCGGCTACTGCCAGCAAAAGATTCAAAATCCCGTGAGCCTAAAGATCCCGAAAATTGGGTAAAAATCAATAATTCCTAAAATAATTGTGGCCGAACGTCGAATGAATGCGAACCTTGTTTTATCCCCCAAAATCCCGCCGGAATAATTTTTTAATAAAGAAATATGGATCAACGTCTTAGGAAAGCCTTCGAGAAAGGTAGGCGACCGGAAACCCAAGAAGTTTTAGATTTGCCAACAGCTTTGGCTCATCACGCAAGCCATTTCTTATTAACTTCGGGAGGTCTTGGAAAGTATAATCTAGAGCATCTGGAGAAAAGTAAGAATATCTTAGAGCAAATAGAAAAGAAGGCTACGGACAACGCCTTACGAACAAAAGTCGAAGAGCTTCGCGAAAAATTTAATGAAGTTAGGCCAGAAGAACCAGTAAATGAGGAATTGTTAGATCAGATACAGAAATTAAGGAGAGATGTTGAACTGGTTTCTCACGAGCTAAGAACGCAATAAACAAGAAGTTTCTGTGAAAAGATGAGGTTAGCTAAAAAAATTCTCCAAAATCCCGCCGGGAAAAGTATCAGACATGCAAGCTCATCAGCCCCTTGCTTCCAAATGTTTTGCGTCTCTTTGCTTTTGTTACAGTAATCTAGTATACTGTAACAAAAATGCATCTAGACGTTTGTATCAGTAATCTAGTATACTGATACAATATAAAAATTAAGAAAAATATTATGGCCGGGAAAGTGAGGTACAACCAATTGA
>Ga0315268_10002050_pt1 | contig 23006 bp, 25 predicted proteins | sample C1_top_MG_FD_204535 | JGI IMG/M metagenome (GOLD analysis project Ga0315268, IMG submission 204535) | Sediment microbial communities from Yellowstone Lake, YNP, Wyoming, USA - C1_top | ecosystem: Environmental > Aquatic > Freshwater > Lake > Sediment | place: USA: Wyoming | collected 2017-08-01 | reverse complement strand
GCCAAGGATTGCCTGGGTTTCATTTGTCACGCGGTTCAACACCTCGCTCAGATCGAGACTCGAGGTCACGATTTGCCCCATCCGGCTCAACCCCACCAGGCGGCGTGTATTTACTTCCTTGTAACTAGGCTTTTTATCCATAAATACTACCCCATTCAATCCGGGTTTCATGCCAATTGGATAATTTATTCTACCATTAACCAGAAAGAGTCAAACGCGCCGCACTGGAAGCCAATCCTTTGGCTGAGCGCTGGACCTCAACTTCTGGTAGAATCCTCCCTTATGAACCTTTCCAATCCCCAACTCTCTATCTACCAGGTCGATGCCTTTACCTCCCAACCTTTCCAAGGCAACCCGGCTGCGGTCTGCCTGCTCGATCAACCCCGTCCTGATGACTGGATGCAAGCCATCGCCAGCGAGATGAACCTTTCGGAGACTGCCTTTCTGTTGCCGGAAGGGGATGGTTGGCGGTTGCGCTGGTTTACTCCAGCAGTGGAAGTTGATCTGTGCGGTCACGCCACCCTGGCCAGCGCCCATGTTCTGTTTCAAACCGGCCGCCTGGCGGCTGGGGGGATGGCTCATTTCTATACCCGCAGCGGGTTGCTCACTGCTCGGCAAGCGGGTAGCTGGATCGAAATGGACTTTCCTGCCAAACCGGCCCAGGAGGCCCACTTGCCCGAAGGAATTTTGAAGGCGATGAGAGTTGAACCAGTTTTCACCGCTCTCAGCCAGTTTGATGCCCTGCTTGAGGTGGGTAGCGAAACAGAAGTTCGGGCCGCCCGGCCAGATTTTACCCTACTCCGAGAAATCCCCGTTCGCGGCGTGATCCTCACCAGCCAGGCCTCCGGAGAATACGATTTTATCTCACGCTTCTTCGCCCCGCGGGTTGGCGTCAATGAGGACCCGGTCACTGGCTCGGCCCACTCGGTCCTGGCGCCCTATTGGGCCGCCAGACTCAACAAGCGAGACTTGTTAGCCTACCAGGCCTCCGCACGCGGCGGTGAATTGCGCCTGCATCTGGAGGGTGACCGTGTGCAGATTGCCGGCCAGGCGGTAATGGTCTTGGTTGGGAAATTGACAGGAATGTGAAACCCGAACAGCCTGGCAAGTTTTTCTTGCTTTATCCCTGCCCTACCTCCCGGCCATGTTTCAATTGCGGGCTGGGCTCACTTTTTACAAAGGGGGTCTGGAGATAGTTTTGAGGTCGTTCATCACGCGCCAGACGCAGCCCCATATCGATCGTCGAAAGCAGGTAGGCTGCGCAGAACAATATCACCAGTCCCATGGTTATAAGGTCCAGGAATGTAAAATCGGTGATTCCGAATAATTTAATCGGGAGATGAACATAAGGCATCCCATTGAAAAACACGCCGATGGTACCGATGATGGCGATCAGGCGGATTTCCGTCGGACCCAGGTAAGCATAGGAGATTTTAAATTCACTGGCTGAATAGGCTGAAAGGGCAGTAAAGACGATCAAAAGCAGATACCCAACCAGAGCCAGGCTGGCAATATCGAAGCGCAGGTAAGGGGAATATCCCAGGCTGAAGAAAATCATCACCGCCGAGATGGCATCCACGCTATGATCGATGAAGAAGCCATAGCGTGGTCGCTCAATTTTTCGATAGCGCGCCAATGTGCCATCCAGGCTATCGCCAAACCAATTAAGGAAAAATCCAAAGACTGCCAGCCAAAGTAAGGTTGGATATTGACCAGAATAGCCATAACTGATGGCGATGATCACCGAGCCTAAGAGTCCCAGACCGGTCAGGTGATCAGGAGTGACCCAGGCTGGCATGTGGGCCGATAACCATTGCAAGACCTGTCGCTCTTGGGAACCCGTTAGAGTATCTACCACTCGCTTATGCTTCTTGACCTTGGGCGTCCTGGGTTGGCGGGGTGGTTTAGAGGATTTAGCGCGTCTTTGCTTTTTCATAATTCCTCTTTTCTAGATGACCAGAGACCTCCCCTAACGCCTCTGGCCAGACTGGATAAAACATCGACCATTGCTCTGGATTCTGGCGGATCACAGGCTCAATTTCAGCCAGGACCGCTTCAGCATTCTGTACAACTTCCTGGTATAAGTCAGCATCCGATTGCATAATAATGGGATCGGTCGCCCACGCCTGGACGTGACCATCTGGCATGGTCAACCCACCGACCACAATGATTGGCAGGCGAAACTTCAGTGCTAAGCGCACGTGGAAGGCAGGCAGCGCTGCCGGTCGGCCAAAAAACCGGGGCCGGTAGCGCGATTCAGGCAAAGGGCGATCCACACCCGTCAGTACCATTCCCTGGTTGCGTAATCGCTCCTCAGCGGCTTGCATGGCACTCAGTGACATCGGGGTGACATCCATACCCTCCAATTGCCGAAACCGGTTTTGCCAGCGGTAACTGGCGGGTGGTTGAGGATAGGAGAGCACCTGGAACCGGATACCGCGCACCGCTAACGCATACCCAATCAGGTCAAAATTAGATACGTGCGGACAGACCATCAGCATCGCCTCATGGCCCTGACGAGAAAGGTAGTCTTCGAAGCGAGGGGTAAATTCGACTATCCGAAGAACTTCCTTCGGTTGGCGCAGGTTGTGGTAATAATCGTACAAACAGCGTCCGGTAGAGCGAAGAGTGGCCTGAGCCAACCGGTTTAGTGATTTCATTGACACTTTACCACCGCCAACCACCCACTGGTTGGCACAAATCACCTGCACCAAGCGCGAGTGAACACGCCCTCCCATCCACCCTCCTACCCAACCTGCTAACCGATGACCTGAGCTGGGAGGAAGCCAATTAGCCAGCCAGAGCATAAGAACAAACGCTAGCCGGGAATTGGTGAAAGATTGCAAATCCATCGGGATGCCTTAATGCACCTATTATACCCTTATGGGCTGTTCCTGGTGATCCGAAACATCCGATAAGGGACAAAGTGATCATCCTCAAAGAGCAACTTATAGTCACCACTTTTCACTTTTTCCTCGACAAATTGCTCAATCTGATCACTGGCGTATGGAGGCATCAAGATAAACTCGATGTTCTTCTGGCGCACCAGCGCCTGAAATTCGGCGAAATTAGAAAACCAGAAATTTGCCTGGCGTTGCTCCAGGCCAGGCAGGTAAGCCAGCGGATAATTGGTCAATACCTGTACCTCGGCTGGTTCTTTTTCTAATAATGCATAGAGCTTCTCATTCAAAACCGGGTTAAAAAGCTGCCTTTGTTGAGCTTCCTGCTGCGCTTGCAGCCGGGAGTCCGGCCAGACCCAGATCAATCCCACCGCACTGGCCAGCATCACCAAACCCCAGACCCACATTTGTGCCTTGGGAATCTTCAGCCGATCAAGAACCAACAAAACCAACCTTACCAGCTTCTCAATCGCCAGTCCAACCGCCAACGCCAAAAAAGGCAGTGCCAGGGTCAGGTTGCGGGTATCGTAGCTGGCAAATCCACCCCAAAACAAGATATAAGGGAAGACGACGATCAAGGAAATCCAACGCGCCCGGCGATCCAGGAACAGCAGCACCAGCAATAGAAAAGGCAATAGCCAGAAATACTTCTCCAGGGCTTGCATGGCTGCCACAAAACGTGCTAACACCCCGGCGCCGCGGTAAAGATTACCGGTAAAACCGGTGATTGCCAGGACTTCTGAATGCTCAATTCCCAAAAAGATCAGTGTCTGCCGAAAACCATACCAGGTAGCCACGACCAGCGCCGCTGCTCCATAAGTGAATAGGATTGGACGGGCTTTTTGCCACCATGTCATCCCGCCCTGTTGAGGATATAACAACAGGTAAGCCAATAGCGGAGCGACCACCAGAAAATAGAGACCCACCTGCTTGGTCAGCGCGGCAGCCGCCACCAGCCCAGCGCTGAGCAGGATCACCCGGTGGCGTTGCTCCTGGCTGGCTGGCTCCCTGGCTTTGAGCAACACATAGACCGATAGAAATCCCAGACAGGCTACTGGAAGATCCGCATAGCCCTCACTGATATATTCCCCCACAAACTTTTTGATCATCAGCTGGGCCAACACCACGCCAATCCAGTAGCCAGCCTGGCGAGTATCCAGGCCCAGGTCAAACAGTCCCAGCAAGATCAAGAAGGTAAATAGTGGTATGATCGCCTTGGCAAAGAGCTCCACCCGGTCAGCACCGGTCAGAACATAAGTGAGAGACCAGTTGGCTGGCAGGAGCTGAGGGTAATTGCCGGTTCCGACCGGAAACCGGTTTTGCGACCACTGCACAGCCCAGCGGTTCCACGATAGCACTGCGTCCCATGAGTTGAATACCGTCCCCAGGTTGGCCCGGAAGACGCGCACTGCCCAATCTAGCTCCGCAAGCGCCAATACAGCCGCCGCTACTGTGAATGTCACCATCAGGATTTTGGAGAAGGAAGTGGAATCCTCTGCAGAAAACCAGGACAGGATATTTTTCCGGGCCCAATTCCAGATTCTTTTCACCACCTCACCCAATGAGGCAGTCCAAAAGGAGCGGTAGACCCAGGCCAGCGCGATGATTTCAACGCCGATCAACGCCAGCACCACAGTGCGCTGGTAGAGACCAATGGCTGTGAGCAGGAACACCGCCAGGAAATTCGCCAGGAGGCTCCATCCAAAGGTGCCTGCCAAGCGCAGGACAATCCCGCCCTTAAACCGGAGGGCATGCCATAAAAGCAACCCAGGAATCGCGATCATCTGCAGGATGCCCAGAATTCCCAGGAAGATCATCTATCTACCTCCTCCGGAACTGAAGGCCTGACGATGGCATCGGTCATGCGCGCCACCCGCACCATGAATTCAACATCGTGGACGCGCACAATATCTGCCCCGCGCACGATTCCCACTGCCACCGCAGCCGCTGTACCCTCCAGACGCTGGTCGGGTGGCAAGTCAAGGGTATAGCCGATGAATGACTTGCGCGATGGGCCAATCAGAAGCGGATATCCCAGGGCGCGCAGGTCACCCAGCCGGTTGAGCAGCTCCAGGTTCTGGCTTACCGTCTTTCCAAAACCTATCCCCGGGTCGAGAATGATACACTCATCCGAAATACCTGCTGCATGTGCCAGGGCGATGCTCTCCTGGAGCTCCAGCCGCACCTCAGCTAGCAGATCCCGGTACACCATGCCCACATAGCGCCCCCCCAACCGTTGCTGCAGTTCAGCATTGGTCGGCCGACTTCGGTTATGCATCAGCACCAGGGGCACCTTTCTACCGGCTGCCACTTCCGCCAGGTACGGGTCGGCACGCAATCCCCACACATCATTGATCCAATGTGCACCGGCTTCCAATGCAGCTTCCGCCACCTCGGCTTTGTAAGTATCCACAGATATGACAACCCCAGCTTCCGCTGCCAGTTTAGCCACTGCCCGTACCACCGGGACGATACGTTCGATCTCTTCTACCGCGCTCACTGGCTGGGCGCCCGGCCGGGTGCTCTCGCCACCGATATCCAGGATATCTGCCCCCGCACCAACAAAACGCCCGGCTTGCTCCAGTGCTGCCTGTACCAAGTCTCGATGAGATAGCAGGCCATCCCCAGAGAAACTATCCGGAGTGATGTTCAGAATGCCCATGATATAGGTACGCTGGCCCCAGCGCGGCGGGAAAGGAAACAGGCCGGTCATCAGAGGGGAATTATACCAGTGACTATTGGGATTGCCTTCTCACGCCCCCTGTATCCACAGTTTGCAACAGCTCTCGAACTGTCTTGCCCAACTGCGGATGGCTCAGCTCCGGCTTCAGCTCAGCCAGCGGCACCAAAACAAATGCCCGTTCCGCCAGGTGTGGGTGCGGGATAACCAGCTCCTCCAAGTTCACCACCAGGTCATCATAAAGAAGAATGTCCAGGTCGATCAAGCGCGGCCCAAAGCGTACAGAAGGCCTTCGTCCTAACTCCTGCTCAATCTGTTTAAGTGCCAGGAGCAGGTCCAGCGGAGGCAGGTCCGTCTCTAACTCCACTACCTGGTTGAGGAAATCGGGCTGGTCCAGCAAGCCCCACGGGGATGTCTCGTAAACGGAGGAGCGACGCTTCACCTCTCCCAACCGGCCCAATGCCCGAATGGCCACCTCCAGATTCAGGGCTCGATCTCCCAGGTTGGTCCCTAATCCCAGGTATACCAAGGGCATAGCAAATGCACCCTTCAGGGCGACCAGTGGGTCAACCCCTGCCAGGGGTGACTTTTCCGCCACCCCAGGAACTCATCCAGACTGTTCACCCCACCCTCCAGCACGGCCTGGTAAATAAAAATAGAAGGGCAGGCCAGGCCTGGTTCAGCTAGAAGTGCCTTCTTTAGGGTCAGGATGATCACCCGGGCCTCATCCGTAAGCACCCGGCACAGCGGCTCGACCAGTTTGCACGAGGTCGGGCCAGGATGGTCAAAACGCATCGACCACATATCGATCTTCCATTGCTCACCACCAGGCACATCATAACGCAACATCCAATAATAACCCTGATCCGCGTCATCCATATGATTTGAAAAGCGCGCCCGACGAACACGTGAGTTACAAGCGCAGGCCTTCAATACCTCAAACCCATCCTCGATGCGCGGGTTGCCAGGACAATAGATTTCAATATCAATATCCGGCGCAACCATCAACCTGTAGGTCATTGCGCCGACCAGGTACGGCTCTCCAAACTGCCGCCATAGCTCCAGCAGCTTCAAATCCTCCAAGATGTTCTGTGCTATGCTTCGTTGCTCTTCTTCACTGTCAAGTATCTCGTTCATTCTTGCACAGCTTTCAACAAGTCCGCCAACAGCCCATAGGCGGTAGTATCCGGGCCAGGGTCATTCTCCACGATTCCCAATCCCGGTAGCACATCCATCTCAAATTCGACATAAGAACTGGTGCCGTTAATCGAGTAAAGGGGCGAATCCGGTCGAACCCGCTGTGGCGCCACCTTGGCGCGTACCCCGGAACCCTCCCGACGTGCGCTACATACCAGCTTCCAGCGCTCTCCGGCTCGCTTTGCCTCAGCCAGCCCTTGTGGCGTAATCCCGCGAATGCCCTCTCGCTCCACCTGTTGAGGCAACAGTGGCAGGCCCATCAGAACAGTGACCAGCAGGGCTACTTTTATCGAGGCATCCCAGCCATCAATATCTTCGCTGGGATCGGTCTCTGTGATGCCAATCGACTGGGCGTAACGCACCGCCTGCTCAAAGGTCTCACCCTGCTCCATTCGGCCGAGGATCAGATTGGTACAGGAATTCAAGATGCCATGAAAGCCTTGTAAAACTACCCCAGGCAGTGTTTCGCGGAACAACGAAAAAATTGGCGCACCATCCATCACCGTGGATTCGAACAGGAACCGCCTTCCACTTGCAACCGCCAATTGGTTCAGCTCACGAAAAGCATGCACCACTGGGCCCTTGTTCGCAGTGATAGCGTGCATTCCTCGCTGCAGAGCTGCTCGCAGGTGATCCACTGCCGGTTGACCAGTCAGGTGGTTGACCGGTGAATTCTCCAGTAGAACAACCGCTGGAACCTGGCAGATGAACTCTAAAACTGAGGCAGGCTGAGGTGTTTTCGAAAGGTAGGTCAGGTTTTCCCCCCGCGTACTCACTTCAAGCGCATGTTCCAGGCCAATCCCCTGTGGATCGATGGCCATGCCATGCCTTCCCGTCGCAATCCCAGTCACCTGCAAAATCAACCCGTGCTCCCTCTCCAGCACCTCCTGCTTGTTCAGGATCAGCCTGGCAAAGGCACGACCCACATTACCAAAACCCACCATTGCAATCGAAATCCGCCGCATCATGCCCTTAATTACCGGTAAATCCCCAGCAAATCCTGGATAACCGCATAGCCCGTCGCCAACCGACCGGCGCCCGGACCAATCAGGGTGACATCCCCCAACAGCGCGGTGCTGAATGTCACTGCATTGGTTGCCCCGCTCACTCCTGCCAACGGGTGGCTGAGCGGCAGCCACTCCGGCCTAACAGAAGCCTGCACCCTCCCCTGGCTCTGCTCTAGTGTACCTAGCAACTTCCAACGCTGCCCGGCAGATTGGGCCGCAGCGATATCCTGCGGCTTCAGGTGGGTGATGCCCTGGCGAGCAACATCCTCCAGGCCAATCTGGGCCCCCATCAACAACCGGGCCAGGATGACCACTTTGCACGCTGTGTCGTAACCCTCCACGTCCCCGCTGGGATCAGCTTCGGCATAGCCCAGTCTTTGAGCTTCTGCCAGGGCTTCGGCGTAGCTTCGTCCAGTTTCCATCTGGGTCAAGATGAAATTGGTCGTTCCGTTGAGAATACCCTGCACCCGCTGGATACCTGCACCAGCCAGTAGTTCGCGACCCAACCTCAGGGTAGGAGTCCCGCTCATGACGGTGCCTTCCACACCAATCTGCGCACCATTCTGGCGCGCCAGTGCCTCCAACTGGTCAAAATAAAGCGCTACAGGGCCTTTATTCGTGGTGACCACATGTTTCTTCAAGGCCAGAGCCTGGCGCAGATGGGTATTGGCCGGTTCGCCCGTCTGCAGGTCAGTGAAACTCAGCTCAAGGATGGCATCCGTGTCACTTTCACGAATCATCGTCAGGGCATCCCAGGTGGGCTGTTCTCCAGGCAGACCTTTGAGTGTTCCGCAGCTGGCCACTGTATCCAGCAGCAAGCCTGGATCAAATCCCAGTGGGTTATATGCGTTGCCGCGTAAATCAGCAATCGCCACAATCAAAAAACGCAGCCCAAAACGTCTTTCGTATTCTGTACCGTGGTCGCGCAGGATCTGAGCCAATCCCTGGCCAACGTTGCCAAAACCGATCAACCCCAGCCGGACTTCCTGCATGTTCTGCTCCTTTCCAGGGGAAGATGTGCGAGGTATTATCGCGTGAAGTTAGAAATTACGCAAGCTAAAATCGCCAGAGTTGCTTTTCTTATCTCCAGATAACAGGAGCCAGGTAACCCGGCTTCGTTGTTCCCAAGAAAGTTTTCGCCCCCCAATCCACTCCCTGGAACTTTGCCAGCACATCTGGACGTTGGTGGATGGAAACCTGGCTGGACAGTCGAGAGGCAACCGTCTTCAGGTCCTCGCATGCTTCTTGATGAACGAAATCCGGCAGCAATTCCGCGACCGGAACCGCCACATGGGCATAACGCCACAGGTTGGCATCGACCAGGTGCCCATCCCAGGTGATGATATCAATATCGATGGTGCGCGGAGCATTTTTATCTACTGTTCGCTTGCGACCCAGGCAGGCTTCCAGGGGACGCAGCACTTGCTCTTTCATCCATTTTTCATCACCAGGGGTAAGCAGGAGCAGTGCAACGTTGAGAAAGTTCGGCCCTTCTGAGCCGATTGCCGGGGTCTTCCAGACATGCGATATACGCTGGATTGGGAAACGCTCCACCAGCCAGTCCACCGCCCTTGAAAGATGCTCCTCAGGGCAGATATTTGAGCCTAAAAGTAAGCAGACCAGGTGTAAATCGTCCATATCCTGCTCACAGAATATCTTCCCGTGTGCGCTCTATTTCCACGCCAACTGAGCGAGAAAAGCGTACCGCACCCGGCTTCTCCACCCGCACCCGCACTTTTTGAACTCTCGGCTCTTCCAGGCACAACCGCGCCAGGTCAGCCGCCAGTGCTTCGACCGTCTTCCGCTCAGATGTTTCGGCGTGTGCCTGTACCTTCTTGGCCACCGTGCGGTAATTGACACAATCTTGAATATTATCGCTCTGCCCAGCCTTTTGCAAGTCAACAAACAGGATGATGTTGATCAAGATCTCTTGCGGTTTCTCTCGCTCCCAATCATTGATCCCGATGATCCCTCTGGCAACCAAATCGCTGATAAAAACCTGATCCATCCCAGTCTCCTTCATACCAGATGCCTGCCACCATCCAGGTGGATTACCTCACCTGTAATATACGCGGGCCCTTCAAGCAAGAAAAGCAACGCCTGGTCAACCTCATCCAGGCGAGCCCATCGGCCAGCCGGTACCTGCTTCAAAATACCATCTGTTTCCTCGCCATCGCTGGGAGGTAAGATAGCCCCTAAGGCAATCCCATTCACGGTCACGAGTGGCGCCAACGCTCGGGCCAGAGCAAGAGTCAGGGATGCCAGCGCAGCCTTGCTAATGGTGTAAGGGAAATGGTCAACGCCGGGGCGCAGGGCACGCCAATCGAGCAGATTGACGATTCTCCCTGAACTGCCCCCCGGCAACGTCTGTGCAAAAGCCTGGCTGAGCAAGAAAGGCGCTGTCAGATTGATCATCAGATGGCGGTTCCAGTCATCCAGGCGGGTATTTTTCCAATTCAACGGTTCAAAGATCGCCGCGTTGTTCACCAGGGCATCCAGTGGTCCAGACTCAAGTGCACGCGGAACCAGCCCCATGACTGCGGCCGGGTCGTTTAGATCAGCCGGGAGCAGGAAAGCGCTGCGACCCAGGGAATCGATCTCAGATGCAAGGCTCTCCGCATCGCTTTGCGATTTGTTAAAGTGCAGCACCACATCTGCCCCGGCCCGCGCCACAGCCAAAGCGAGCGAGCGACCTACCCGCCTGGCTGCACCTGTGATTAATACCCGCTTGCCCAACAAGGACATAGCCTGGTTCACTCCTTGAAGGATGGAGCATTGGCCTGCGCCAGGAAATCGCTGCGCAACTGGCGATCTTCTTTGAAGGCGCCCAACATTGTGCTCGTGGTCATGCTGGCTTGCGATTTTTTCACACCACGCATCATGGCGCACATATGCGATCCTTCGACCACCACAGCCACTCCCTTGGGTTTTAACACTTTATTCAAGAAGTGAGCAATCTCAGAGGTCATCCGTTCTTGCACTTGCAACCGGCGGGCAAACATCTCTACAATACGAGGAATCTTGCTCAGACCAATCACCTTACCGTCAGGGATATAAGCCACGTGAACGCGACCGAAGAAAGGCAGCATGTGATGCTCGCACATGGAATAGAATTCAATATCTTTGACCAGCACCATATCATCGTAATCTACATCAAACAGTGCGCCATTGACCAGTTTCTCCGGGTCCACCCGGTAGCCTGCTGTCAGTTCGTCATACATCCTTGCCACCCGGTCCGGGGTTTTCATCAAGCCCTGGCGCTCAGGATCTTCACCAATGGCTGTTAATATATCGCGGACTGCTGCACCTATCACAAGGTTAGAGGGTTGAGTTGCTTCTTCAATCCGCAAGATATTAGGAATGGGTTCAGCCAGTTTCGGTTCGGCATATTCAGAGAGGTTTTTGTAGTTTCGCATTGTTCAATTCTCCTTCTAATCACCAATAGATTTTATCACCAAGCTTATCTATAAGTGGAGTGATATTGTCTTATTACAGAAAGAATTGTATAACTTTCTTCGGAAAAAATCAACTTTTGTATAATGTTTGTATAGAATCCTTTGTGCTACAATCTACGGCAGATCTGACCATTTCGCCGGTGAAATCCATGCCTGGAGTTCCCGAAGAAAATAAACCCTGGTATCATGGCTCACCCTGGCAATTGGTGACCTTGCTTTCCGGAAGCACGGTCACCCAGGACCGCCGGCTGGCAGAAGTGTTTTCCCACAAACCCAGCCTGGTTTGTGACTGGGGAGATGGCAGGATCCAACACAATGGGTCTCTACCTGGTTTTCTTTACGCGATTGCCGAGCCGCTCCAGCCTGGGGATCTATATCCCCACCCACTCAGCTCAATGGAGCCAGGCAAGGAATGGCTGACGCGGCGCGAGCTACGCCTGGTCTTGATTGGCCCGGTGGACATAACTGAAGAGGAATTGATCACCGAACAGGAAATCGCCCGACTAAAGGGCGAAGCGGACTGATGCTATAATCACATCATACTAACCCAGGTGGAGAAAAGTATGACTGATCTTCCCTTCACTTTCACCATCCCTTTTCCTGATCTCATCCCCACGCGAGTCGATCACCATACCCAACGGCGACTCTCCGATTTACAAGGCCAATTCTTCGACCAGCAAGCTTACCAGGCCATGCTGGCTGCCGATGACATCTTGGTCTATGAAGTCTACGAACTGCGCCGACCCGAGATCAATGGCGAGCTGATGATGGGCATTTCGGTAGTCCATCCTGGCAAGGTCGGGCGTGAGTTCTTCATGACCAAGGGGCATTTCCATTCCATCCGGGATACCAGCGAGGTGTATTACTGCCAGAAGGGCGAAGGATTTATGGTGATGGAAAATTCTGAAGGTGAAGCGGCTGTTGAGGCCCTGACTCCAGGTCGGGTGCTTTACGTTCCCCCAGGCTGGGCTCACCGCTCAGTATGTACCTCTCGCCAGCAGGATCTGGTCACCTTTTATGTCTTCCCGGCTCACGCCGGACATGACTATAGAACCATCGAGAAACAAGGTTTTCGCAAGCTGGTGGTGGAAGGACAGTCTGAGATTGAGATTATCGAAAACCCGCGTTGGCATAGATGAAAGGAAGCCATGGACTTAAAGAGCTGCCGTATCCTCGTCACCCCAACCTCCTACGCCAAGAATGATCCACGCCTGAAAACCGAGCTGGAGCAACAGGTCGGCGAGGTCATCTACAACCCGACCGGCAAGCCGCTCCCCTCTACTGAAGTGGCGCGCCTGCTGCCGGGCGTGGATGGCTACATCGCTGGCCTGGATGCCATCGACCGCCCTGCCCTGGCTGCCGCGGACCGGTTGAAGGTCATTGCGCGCTACGGGGTAGGCGTGGATAGCGTGGACCTGGAAGCTGCCCGGGAGAAAGGCATCGTCGTCACCAACACGCCGGGGGCCAACTCGGTCTCAGTGGCTGAGCTGGCCATTGGCCTGATGTTGGCGCTGGCACGCCAGCTACCGGAAGCCATCCAGGCCAGCCGTCTGGGTAAATTCCCGCGCCTCTCCGGCGTGGCGTTGGAGGGGAAAACAATTGGAATCCTGGGCCTGGGCGCCATCGGCAAGCAACTGGCGCTTCGAATGGCTGCTTTTGGCTGCCGGGTGATTGCCTTCGACCCCTACCCGGACGAACCATTTGCTCGCCAGAACAGGATCGAACTCCTTGAGCAAGACCAGGTGATAATCCAGTCTGATTTTCTCTCGCTGCACCTGCCGTTGTTACCCGAGACACGTCGCCTGGTGAACCGCCAGTTCCTGGCCAGGATGAAAAGGGGCGCCTACCTGATCAATACTGCCCGCGGAGAAGTGGTGGATGAGGAAGCACTATGGGAGGCGCTGCAGAGCGGCCACCTGAGCGGTGCGGCGCTGGATGCCCTGGCGATCGAGCCGCCTGATCGCTCCAATCCCTTGTTGGCGCTTCCCAATGTCATCATCACCCCACACCTGGGCGCCCAGACGGATGGTGCCACCAACCACATGGGTTGGATGGCGTTGGAAGATTGCCTGGCAGTCTTGCGCGGTGAGCAACCTGAGCACCGGGTGGTATAACCGGCGCGGACTCACAACCGGCGACTATTAAAGAATTCTTCAAACGCTTTCCAGTCACTGACTGTTTCGATTGCCCGCTGCCCCTCTGAGGAATGACCATGTCCAACTCCTACCCCATTCTCACCAAAACCATCCCCACCTTCTTCTTCATTGGAGTCACCACCAGTAAATCCTCGATCATGAAAGTCTTCCCGCTCTGGATGAAAGAATTGGGCCGGCCAGAAGTAGTGATCGAGGGCATCGATTGCAAAATCCACGATGGACCTGAAGTTTACCGGCAGGCGGTAGCGCAGATTAAATACGACCCACTCTCGCTCGGCGCTCTGGTCACCACCCACAAAATTGACCTGCTCACCGCCGCCCGGGACTTGTTCGACTACCTGGACCCCTACGCGCAGATCTGCGGTGAGGTCTCCAGCATCTCAAAGGTGGATGGCCGGCTGGAAGGCCATGCCAAGGATCCCATCACCTCCGGGTTGAGCCTGGATGCCATCATTGACCGGGATTATTTCGGTAAAACTAGTGGCGAGGTACTATGCTTCGGCGCAGGAGGTTCGGCAGTGGCAACCCTGCTGCACCTGATCAACAAGCCGTGTCCCGGTGACCGGCCGCGGCGCTTCGTAATGGTCAACCGCTCGTTGGGCCGCCTGGAGCACGCACGTGAGATGGTTGATAGTTTACGGACGGATATCGAGGTGGTTTATATCCACAACCAGGACCCGCTGCGTAACGATACCATCATGGCCGAAATGCCCCCTTATAGCATCGTGATCAATGCCACCGGGATGGGCAAGGATACGCCCGGTTCGCCAATCACCTGGCAAGGGCAGTTCCCACAGCATGGCATTGCCTGGGAGTTCAACTATCGCGGAGAGCTCGATTTTATGCACCAGGCGCTGGCCCAGGTACATTCGCGCCAGTTGAAGGTGGAAGATGGCTGGCTGTATTTTATCCATGGTTGGACGCAGGTCATCGCCCAGGTGCTACATTTAGAGATCACACCGCCCATGCTCGAACGGCTGATGCAAGTGGCGGAAACGGTGCGAAAGTGACCCAAGGCCCTTGTTTCATTGGCATCGACCTGGGCACCGGAAGCTGCAAGTGCGTGGTGGTCGATGCTCAGGCCGAGGTGCTGGGCTTTGGACATGGCAGCTATCCATCTCGCTCTTCTGGCCAGGAATGGGATGAGCAAGACCCGCACGCCATGTTGCACGGCATGGTTATCGCAGTTCGAACAGCACTGGAGCAAGCCAGGGTCCAATCTCAGGAGTGCACCGCGCTCAGCATAGGCGGGGCCTTGCACAGCATCCTGGCATTGGACCAAGCTGGAAACCCGCTGACTGGCATCCTTACCTGGGCGGACGACCGGGCTTTCAAGCAGGCCCAGGCTATTCGTGGCACCACCGAGGCGCAGGAGCTCTATAACCAAACAGGCTGTCCAGTGCATGGTATCTACCCGCTATATAAAATCCGCTGGCTGAAAGAAGAACGCCCCGAGTGTTTCTCCCAGGTTGCGCGCTTTCTCTCCGCCAAGGAGTTCGCATTCTACCAGCTGACCGGCGAATTTGTCTGCGATTATGGCCTGGCAGGCGGCTCAGGCCTGTTGAATGTGCACGAGTTGCGCTGGAACCCTGCCTCGCTCTCGGCTGCCGGCATCTCGGAATCCTGCCTTAGCCCGCTGGATGACCCACGCCAGATCTTCCGGCTGCGCGATACAGACCTGGTCAGGCATATGGGACTCCCGCCAGGACTGCCGGTGGTGCTGGGATGTTCGGATGCTGCCAACTCCAGCCTGGGAGCAGGCGCCATTCTGCCGGGCCAGGCCACTTGCATGGTCGGAACATCAGGAGCATTGCGCCTGATCACCGAGCAACCAGTTCTGCACCCGGAAATGCGCAGCTGGTGCTACGCAATGGATTCCCGGCACTGGCTGGTGGGTGGGGCAATCAACAACGGCGGGATTGCCCTGGCCTGGCTACAGGATATCCTCAACCAGGCCATTCAAGGCCGTGATCCCAAGCTCAGTTTTGACAACCTGACCGGGATGGCGGCTGAAGCGCCGGCCGGCGCCCATGGGTTGCTGTGCTTACCTTTCTTTGCCGGCGAGCGCAGCCCCAACTGGAATCAATCAGCACGTGGAATTTTTTTCGGCCTCTCGCTGCACCACCAGGCAGCTGATCTGGCCCGTTCGGTGCTGGAGGGGGTGGCCCTCCGCTTTCGCAGCCTGAGCGAGATGCTACAAGAGATTGACCTACCAATTGACCAGGTGCGCGCCTCCGGCGGGTTTGCCCATTCAGACCTGTGGCTCCAAATTATGGCCAGCGTCCTGGGCCGTCCACTCACCCTCCCGGCCTGGGAGGAGACCTCCAGCCTGGGAGCGGCTCTGTGGGCCATGCTGGGCGTTGGAACCCTGGCCAGGTTGGAAGACATGGCTGGCCTGGTAAAGCTGGTGAAGATCTACCGGCCTGACCTAACAGAAGCGGCAAAATATGACGAGTTATACTCCATTTACACTCAAATCTATCAAGCCGCGTGCCCGGCCTTTGAGAAGATTGCTCAGTTTCAGGATAGAATGTGACTTTCCAAGCTTTTTAGTGGAGGTTTTCCATGGCTACGATCTTTGTCACCGGCGGTGCCGGTTTCATCGGCTCCAATTTCGTGCGTTACTGGCTAAATACCTATCCCGACGACCAGTTAGTCAACTATGACTTATTGACTTACGCCGGCAACCTGGAAAACCTGCAGGATGTTGAGAAGCAGTTTGCGGATCGATATACCTTTATCCAGGGCGATATTGGCAACTACCAGCTCGCACGCTATTTATTAGAGATCCATCGCCCGGATTGGGTGGTCAATTTTGCCGCTGAATCGCACAATAGTCGGGCCGTTCTTCAACCACAGGTGTTCTTTCAGACCAATGTATTGGGGACACAGCAGATTTTACAAGCTGCGGTAGATGCTGGCGTGCCGCGCTTTCACCATATTTCCACCTGCGAAGTCTATGGTGACTTGCCGCTGGACTCGAACGAGCGTTTTTCCGAAGAATCGCCCTACCGCCCTCGCACACCCTACAACGCCTCCAAAGCCGGTGCAGATATGGCAGTGCGCGCCTATCACTGGACATTTGGCCTGCCTACCACCATCTCCAACTGTTCCAACAACTATGGCCCCTACCAGTTTCCTGAGAAGCTGATCCCACATTTCATCATCCGGTTGATCAACGGACAAAAGATGCCTCTCTATGCTTCCAGCCAGAACCGCCGGGAATGGCTGCATGTTTTGGACCATTGCCGGGCGATTGACCTGATCCTCAAGGAAGGGCGCGTGGGTGAAACATACAACATCGGTTCGGGGTTGGAGCTGGATGTGGAAGCGATCGCCGACCGGCTGCTGGCAGCCTTCGGTCTGGATGAATCCTATAAACAGTATGTTCCAGATCGCCCAGGTCACGACCGGCGTTATTTGCTGGATTCCAGTAAAATCAACCGAGAATTGGGTTGGGAGCCCCGGGTATCATTCGATGAAGGGTTTATGGAAACCATCCAATGGTACCGCGACAACCCCGATTGGTGGAAACCTTTGTTAAAGCGATTACAGGTGAATGAAGAAGCCTGGAAATAAAGCAGTGATAAGGAGAAAATCTGATGTCCATCTCTGGTATTGAGATTCCAAACACCATGCAGGCCGTGATGACCTACGGCCCGCACGATTACCGCCTGGAGGTAGTTCCTGTGCCGCAAGTTGGTCCAGGCGAAGTGCTGGTACGGGTGCTGGGCGCCGGAATCTGCGCCGGTGATTCCAAGTGCTTCGCTGGAGCGCCGCTCTTTTGGGGGGATGAATACCGCCCGGGCTACTGCCAGCCGCCGGTCATCCCGGGTCATGAGTTTGTCGGTGAGGTGGTGTCACTGGGCGAGGGCGCGGCTGAAAAATATAAACTGGCACTCGGTGACCTGGCCATCTCCGAGCAGATCGTCCCTTGTTGGGAATGCCGCTTCTGTAAGCGGGGCCAGTACTGGATGTGCGATGGCAAGCACGATGTCTACGGCTTCCGCCAGCGCACGTTCGGAGCTATGGCTGAGTACATGCGCTTCCCCGCCGATGCCATCAACCACCCGGTTCCCAGGAGCCTTTCACCCCGCGCCGCGGTCTATATCGAGCCACTGGCTTGCGCCATCCACGCCGTGCAGCGCGGCGAGATTGAGCTGGGAGATACGGTGGTCATCTCCGGTTGTGGTCCGCTTGGCCTGGGAATGGTAGCCGCGGCGCGGCTCAAAAGCCCGGGGCTGCTGATTGCCCTTGATCTGCAGCCCTCGCGATTGCGGGTGGCCCGTCACTGCGGAGCCGACCTGACCCTCAATCCCCAGGAAGTGGATGTGGTGGCTGAGGTGCGTAAGCTGACCGGAGGCTACGGTTGCGACGTCTATATTGAAGCCACCGGTCATCCCCAATCAATCATCCAGGGTCTGCACATGATCCGCCGCCTGGGCACCTTTGTCGAGTTCAGCGTGTTTGGCGAGCCGACCACAGTGGATTGGACCATCATCGGCGATACCAAAGAGCTGAATATCCACGGCGCTCACCTGGGCCCCTATTGTTACCCGCTGGCAATCGATATGCTGGTGAAAGGCCTGATCCCGGTAGAAGAGATCGTCACCCACCAGTTCCCGCTCGATCAGTTCGACCAGGCGTTCCAGTTAGTCGCGCAAGCCAAAGACTCGATTAAGGTGATGTTAAAGCCGTGATTATCCTGCGCGGTGAACGGGTTGGCAAGAGAGGGCGGGTAGCGGTTGGATGTTCAGCTGTGGTTCTTTCCCCAGATAGCCAAAAAGTCCTGCTCATCCAGCGGGCCGATAACGGACTCTGGGCAGTGCCCGGTGGCTACCTGGAGCCAGGCGAAAACCTTACGGAAGCCTGTGCGCGCGAGGTACTGGAGGAAACAGGTATTCGGGTTCAAGTTGGCCGGTTGATTGCAGTGTATACAGACCCGAACCTTCTTTTAGAATATCAGGATGGGAACCGTTGGCAAATTGTTGTATTTTTATTCGCCGCAACGCCAGTTGGCGGGCAGATCAACAATAGCAATGAATCAACGGATGTGGGATACTTTTCACGTTCAGAAATTCAACTCATGAACCTGGGCGGGTTTGATCGCCAGCGCATTGAGGATGCTTTCGCCGCGCCCGAAGGTACAACCGTTTATGGACAAATTGAATTAGATAGCTCTGAGGCAGCAGAAGGATAGATTAGATGACCATTCAGCCTTCCTGGGTGATCCCCATTGCTCCCGATGACCCATCCGAACGAATCCTTGAGAAAGCCGCCCACGTCATCCCGACCCCCAGGCAGCGCGCCTGGCAGGAGCTCGAGCTGAGTGCTTTCGTGCACTTCGGGGTAAATACCTTCACTGACCTGGAATGGGGCACTGGCCTGGAAAATCCTGCAATTTTTAACCCCAGCGACCTCGATGCCCGCCATTGGTGCCGGGTGCTGAAGGAAGCTGGCTTCAGGCAGGTGGTGTTGACCGCCAAGCACCACGATGGATTCTGCCTGTGGCCCAGCCGCTATACAGAGTTTTCGGTGAAGAACAGCCCCTGGCGGGGTGGTAAAGGCGATGTGCTGCGTGAGTTATCCCAGGCAGCGGCAGAGTTCGGGCTGAAACTAGGGATCTACCTTTCCCCAGCGGACCTGCATGAGATCGAAGCCCCCGGCGGGCGATACGGCAACGCCAGCCCAGCGGAAGAGTCGGTGATCCCCACCCCTGTATCTGGGGACCGGCGCACGCCCCAACAGCATTTCACCTTCACCGTCGATGATTACAATCGTTATTACCTGAACCAACTCTATGAGCTGCTGACCGAGTACGGCCCGGTCCATGAGGTGTGGTTCGACGGCGCCAACCCCAAGCCGGGCATCCCCGAGACCTACAACTATGAAGACTGGTTCCGCCTGGTGCGAGCCCTTGCGCCAGAAGCGGTGATCTTCAACGGGCCAGATGTGCGCTGGGTCGGAAACGAAGACGGCTTTGCCCGCCAGACGGAATGGAGCGTGCTGCCCTTCCAGGGTGACCCACAATTGGGCAGTCGCCAGGTAGATGCCCTTTCCAGAGATTTAGGCAGCCGGGAGCGCCTGCTGGCAGGCGCCGATTACTTAGCCTGGTCACCCGCTGAGGTGGATGTCTCGATTCGTCCTGGCTGGTTCTACCACACCGATGAAGATGAGCGCGTCAAGGACCTGGAGAAGCTGATGGAAATTTATCTCGCCTCAGTCGGGCGCAACGGTCTGCTGTTGCTCAATATCCCACCCGACCGGCGCGGGCGGTTCCATGAGATGGACGGGCAGCGAGTGCAGGAGTTTGGCGTGGAACTTCGCCGTATTTTTCAGCGTGATTTCACCCACGGCGGCCAGGCTCATGCCTCTGACTCCCTCCCCGGCTGCGGACCAGAGCGGGCAATCGACGGGAATCCCGAGACCTTCTGGCAGCCCCCGCCAGGTCAGACCGGCGGAGAATGGACGCTGGATCTCGCCCGACCGGCAACCTTCAACCTCGTCCTGCTGGGGGAGAGCCTCTCGATCGGGCAACGGGTGGAGTCCTTCGCCGTGGATGCCTGGCAGGATGGCGCCTGGCGGGAGATTGCCTCTGGCACCACCATCGGGTACAAACGCATTCTGCACCTCAAACCGCTCCAGGCAAGATCAGTGCGCCTGCGCATCCTGCAATCGCGCTTGAACCCTGCCATTCGCACATTTGGTTTGTACCAGCGCTGAGACAACAGGCAAGCCCGGGTATGAATAAACCGATGGAAAATCAACTCTTTGGATTTGCCAGCCGAGATTGGCGCTTCCTATGAACTCTCATCCTACCCGTCGGAATGGATTCTGGCTGGCCCTGGAAGGTGGCGGAACACGCAGTCAGGCCGTATTGATGGACAGCAGCGGACAGGTACTGGGCGAAAGCGAAGCCGGAGATGTTAACACAAATTTTGTCCCTTACGAACGAGCCCAGCAGGCGGTGCGCGGCGCGCTGGAGCAAGCACTGCAACATGCCAGAGTGTCGGGTGAAGATATCACTCATATTGCCTGCGCCCTGGTCGGACCTCGTTTCGGTCCAGAGACCTTTGGAGTGCTTTGTCCTAACGCCCAATTTCATTATTACAGCGAACGAGCAGTGGTCTTTGCCCGGGCTGGTATCTACCGGCCGCACGGCGTGGGAGTAGTGGCAGCCACCGGTGCCACCGCCTGGGCCATCCGTGCAGACGATGGGCGGCAGGCCATGTGTGGCGGGTGGGGAGCGCTCCTTGGGGATGAGGGATCAGCGTACGCCGTCGGTCTATCCGCTTTGCGCGCCGCAGCGCGCGCTTACGAGGGTCGCCTTTCGACCCCCACCAGCCTGATTGAGGCGATCTGCCAGCACTATGGCATCCATTTAGAAAACTTCCGCACAGAGCTGGTTCACCTGGCTTACCAGAAACCTCTTTCCCGCACTGAGGTTGCCGGTCTGGCGGTCATCGTGGCGCGTCTGGCCGAATCAGGTGATCCGCTGGCGGCTGCCATCCTGGCCAAAGTGGCAAACGACCTGGCAAATCTGGCGCTGTTTGCGGCCCGGCAGCTCTTTGACCGACAGGAGGCTTTTACCGTTGTCGCCGCTGGGGGGCTGCTCAATGCCGGTGAGCGAGTGCTGGGAGCGCTCCGGCTGGGCTTTGCCGCGGAATTCCCTCAGGCCATGCTGATTCAAGGAAAAGAACGCCCGGCGGTTGCACTGGGCCACCTGGCACTGTATGATTTATCGCATTAAGGAGTAATCTCGATGTTAGTCAAACAATTCTTTCTCTTGCTGGGCGAGCGAATCGAGACAGTAGCCGCTCAACAGGAAAAAATCCAGCAGGCGGCTGGGCTATGCGCCGACGCATTATCCCAGGGCAGAACCATCCACGTTTTTGACAGCGGTCACCTGGTCTCAAAAGAGCTGATTCACCGCGCCGGTGGATTGGTGGCCATGAAAGCGCTTTCATTAGATCAAGAAGTGATCCAATCGGCCACAATCCCCCACGATCTCCCCCCTGCTGAGGATGCAGCGGTCTCTGCTCTGGTAGCGCATCTCGTTGATACCGGGCAGCTCCGGGCGGGCGACGTGCTATTCGTCGGCAGCGTCTCGGGCAAGACCACCAATGTGGTTGAACTGGCGCAGCAAGCACGCCAGCATGGATTGACGGTCATTGCTGTGACTGCCCTGGCCTACAGCTCGAAGCTGGTCTCGGAGCACCCTTCTGGCAAACGGCTGTACGAATCGGCCGACCTGGTATTGGATAATGGCGCACCTTTCGGGGATGCCATGCTGGCGGTGGAGGGATTGGATTACCCGATCTGCCCCGCCTCGGGGATAGGGGCAGCCTCGATGATGTGGGCAGTCACCGCCGCAATCGTCGAGGAGATGCTCTCCCGCGGGCTCAAGCCGACCGTTTATCCCAGCATCAACCGGCCCGACGGGCGCAATTTGGTTGACCAGGTCGAGGCCCAGGCGCGCCAGAAAGGCTATTGAGATGGATTACCTGACTGCTGTCATCCAACTGCTGCAGGAGGTGCAGGCCACCCAGGCCGAGGCGATCGAACGCGCCGCCCAGGGCATCGCCCAGGCTCTGCAAAATGATCATCTGATCTACATCTTCGGCCCGACACATGCCGGTCTGCTGGCACAGGAACTGTTCTATCGCGCCGGCGGTTTGGTGCCGGTCAACCCAATCCTTCCTCCCGGGCTAGTGACCGATGTCCGCCCGGTCACACTGACCAGCCGCCTGGAGCGCCTGCCGGGATTTGGCACCCAGGTGATCGCCGAATCCCCGATCCAAGAGGGGGACGTGCTGATTGTACATTCCGTCTCAGGCCGCAATGCGGCAGTGGTGGAGGTGGCCCAGGGAGCCAGGGAACGCGGTGCCTGGGTCATCGCGCTCACTTCGTTGCAGTATTCGAAAGCCGTGACCCCCCGCCAGGCAGGCATGCCGCGCCTCTACGAGGTAGCCGACCTGGTGCTGGATGACCGCGCTCCGCTCGGCGACGCGCTGGTTGAGCTACCCGGACTGCCACAACGGGTGGGCCCCTGCTCCACTGTGACCGGCGCGGCCATTCTGAATGCGATCGTGGTCCGCGTAGCCGGGCTGCTGCTGGAGCGAACGGGCGATGCCCCGGTCTTCCTGAGCGCCAACCTGGAAGGTGGGGACCAGCACAACCAAAAATGGTTGGAGCATTACCGGGGACGGCTGACCTATTTATAGACGCCCAGGATTTGCCTGGCGTAATCAATGATGCTCAGTCGCAGTGCCTCGGGTTCCAGCACCTGCACCGCGCTGCCCAGCCCGAGCAATCGCTGCCGGGCGGAATCGAAAGACGAGTAATGCAATCCAAGCCTCACCCAGCCTTGCTCATCCGGCTCAGACAACCAGTCTGGTGTTCCTTCGCCGGGCTGCCGTGAAAGCTCACTCACCACCGCTGGCGCCACCCGCGCCACCACATCAAACCCCAGAAAACTCGTCTCACGCTCGGCTCGCAGCGTCTCCCACCAGGCACGCAGGTCAAAATCGGGTGGATATACAAAGCGCTCCCTTAGCAGCTCCATCTGGACCAGCTCACTCGCCCGGTGAGCGCGCCGCTTACTGTTCGCC
>Ga0315268_10002049_pt1 | contig 23007 bp, 21 predicted proteins | sample C1_top_MG_FD_204535 | JGI IMG/M metagenome (GOLD analysis project Ga0315268, IMG submission 204535) | Sediment microbial communities from Yellowstone Lake, YNP, Wyoming, USA - C1_top | ecosystem: Environmental > Aquatic > Freshwater > Lake > Sediment | place: USA: Wyoming | collected 2017-08-01 | reverse complement strand
TAATAGCCTCGTTCCCCTCAACCAGTTCGTGCGCAAAGACAACGTCTCCATTCAGCGTGGGCGTGTTAGCCCACGACACCGCTCCATAGTCGGTCCACAAACTGCCTCTCACAATCACCAGTGCGTTGTGGAGGTTTGCCTGTTGCACTGCGCGCCACGGCTCGTTGGTCACGAAATACAATCCACGCCAGAATGAAAACTGTGCCGGAATTGTCACGGCCACGTCGAGCGCAATGAGCAGCGCCAGACCCAGCCTGATGCAAACGTGCCGCGTTTGTCGTCTTTGCCCCCGGTCCCACAACTTGACCAATCCCCGCGCTGAAAGCAACCACAAGAAAGGAAATGCTTCATACCAATAACGCGGGCCATAAATTCCCGATCCACGCACCCAGTAAAAACTGTGGGCAATGGCGAGAGCTGCCAGCGGAATCACGAGCGCTGCCTCTCGCCTGCCGCGCGGGGGCATCAGCAAGCCCGGCACAAATAGGATCCAGCTCAAATTGGGCCAGCCGTGCAAGTCTGTCAACAGTGACATCAGGTCAAGATTTGCGTTGTTGAGTGCAGATGCGAGCGAGTGCCCCTCTGGCAAAGGGCCATGCCCAGGCCCAAAGCCGATGGCATCATAGCTCCACCAGGCCGTATACAGATTCACCCACGGGTCGCCAGTGAGCAGCCATTGATAAAGTGGCAACAACGCGGCAATCGCGCCGGCAACACAAGCCATCACCACGCAAGTCCGCAGTCGTGCTTTGCGCTGGATCATCAGCCAGATCGCCCACAACCCAAACGGCGCTACATAGGCAAGCGCGGTTAGCGGGCGAGTGAGTGCAGTCCAACCCAGCGCAATCCCCGCAATGGCGGCATACAGCATCGGGCATTGAGCGCGGAACGCGGAGTGTATGAACGCCCATGCAAAGATGGTCAACAGCAATAGGCTGAGCGCGTGAGATAACAGCGCCGATGAAAGACCAAGGAACATGGGCGAAATTGCGGCGAGGATAACGGCGAGCAGCGCTGTTTGCTCGCCGTTTGCATCAGTAAAAATGACGCGGCCTAACGCGAACGTGGCAACTAGTGTCAACGATCCAAGAAGAGGATTCACGAACCACGGAGTATGAGCCATCACGCCTAATGCCAAAACGAGCGAGTAGCCAGGCGGATACTTGGAGACGCGCCGACCTTCCCACTCGATCACGAAGGGGACAAAGAACGCGGCGGGCTGGGAAGGACTCGGCACATAGAGTTTGCCGCTGGCAAACACTTGCGCCGCAAAGAGATTGGCCTGCTCGTCTTCCAGGTGGGGCACGGCTTGAAAGACGCCGTAAGCCACAGCCACCGCTGCCGCAAAAACAGAGATGCAGAGCAGGAGGAGGAGGGCGGTTGTTCGACTCATGACAAAGATTATGCCACAGATGCGCAAAACGTGAATCCCCCAAAGAAACGGGCGTACGTTTGCTGTGTGCAAGTTGCTATGGCGTCAGCCGATGAATATCGCGTGGGAACAGCGACGCCTCGCGCAGGTTGCCCAGGCCCATCATCAGCATCACGAACCGCTCCAGCCCGATTGCAAATCCACCGTGCGGCGGCATCCCGTAGCGAAAAGCTTCCAGGTAGCCCGCGATGCTTTCCGGGGCAATCCCTTTGGCGCGCGCTGCTTCGACGAGTTGCGCGTAGAGGTGAATGCGTTGACCGCCGGTCACCAGCTCCGTTCCGCGAAACAGCAAGTCAAAGCCATTGGTCACGGTCGGATCGTGCGATGCGGGCATGGTGTAGAAAGGCCGCTTCTCTGTGGGGTAGCCAGTGACAAACAAAAAGTCACTGCCCATTTTGTCACGTGCATAGTCGCCCAGCCATTTCTCGTCTGCCGGGGCGAGGTCCGGTTCGCCGCGCGGATCCCATCCGGCGGACTGAGCGATGAGCGCCTGCGCTTCGCGGAAATCCATCTCTGGGATATGCGCGGGCACATCCGGCATCTTGGGGCCGACAAGTGACAGGTCGGCAGCATGTTGTTGCTTCACGTGGTCGAGCATGGAGGCGATCAAATTGTTGAGCAGCGCCATCACATCATGATGGTCGCGGATAAACCCCATCTCCACATCCAGGCTCACATATTCATTGAGGTGGCGCACGGTGGCGTGCGGCTCAGCACGGAATACTGGCCCGACCTCGAATACTCGCTCGAACACGCCCACCATCATCTGCTTGTAAAACTGCGGGCTTTGCGCCAGATAGGCTTGCCGCTCGAAATAGTCCACCGCAAAGACGTTCGCGCCCGATTCGGTTGCCGAGCCGACCAGCTTGGGCGTTTGAATCTCGGTAAAGCCCTGCGATGTGAGATAAGTGCGAAAGGCCGCCATCAATCCGGCCTGAACGTGAAACAAGGCGCGGCGAGTCGGATGGCGCAAGCCAATGGTCGCGTGATCGAGGAACACGTCGAGGTTGGCTTTGAGTTCGCGTTTGTTGATGACCAGCGGCGGCGCTTCGGTAACCGGCACGAGCACGCGCACCACGCAATCGTGCAACTCGGTTCCGTTCGGGGCTTGAGGCTCAGTCACGACTGTGCCTTCGACTTCGATGACAGATTCGACTTGGCAGCCGGCCAGCGCCGAGACGTCGTCGAGCACAGCCTGAAATGCGCCAAAGCCGTCGCGCACCACAAGAAAGTTCAACCTGCCCAGCTTGCGCAGCGTGTGCAGCCAGCCGGCGAGCTTGATGCGCTCTCCGATGTGATGCGATGCTTCAGTGGTTCGGATGCGTTCGAGTGACATTACGGACCTCCACGAGCGGCGAACGACGCATGACGAAAGCTAAAGCGCCCTATTCGTCGTGTGTCCTTCGTCATTAAACACATCGGCCCCTCGTTCCAAGGACGAGGGGCCTGCTCGTGGTGCCACCTTGGTTCAATCAGCGAACTGATTCTTACCCTGCCGTCTGCCGATTGCGCTCTCTCGCTGTAACGGGCGAACCCGTGCTGATTTACTCATGGGCCGGAAAAATGACTGGCTTTTCAATCAGCCTGCTCCAGAGTGTCGTTCAGGGTGGGCGGAGGCGGCTCTCTCACCTTGACCGCCGCTCTCTGCGCTCCGTATCCGTTCCCTTGCCTGTCTCTATCGCCGCAAGTGGCGTAACTATAACAAAAGTCGGTGCGACTGTCAAACGCTCTTTATGGAACTATATTGACCGTGAGGCCTTTTTCTATTCGGCTGCCGTCTTTGCCAAAGGCGATCAACTTGTACGACGTCGTTTTATCGGGTTGGAACTCTTCTTCGTCTCGACTGGCAACCGTGCGCCTTGGGCGCGAGCCTTCTTTGATGGATACTTCTGAAGCGCAGGAAACCGTCCAGGCGATGGTTACTTTCTGGCCGGCCTTGATGTCGGTCGCGCTGGCTTCAAAGCGGCTGATGATGGGAGCGCCGCCGCAGCCACTGACCTTGACGGTGTAGGAGAATATTTGCTCCGAGTCATCTTTGTTGATGACGCGCAGCGAATAGGCGTATGTATCGTCCGGGCAAATCACAAGCGTGTCATGCCCGGCAACGGCAATGTCGCCAGAGCCGCTGTTGAGATACACAGCCTTGACGCCCTCGACGTCCCAGCGCAGTGTGGTGCACTCGCCCGCCGCCACTTCGGCTTTGTCGGCGCGCAATACCGGAATGAGACCGGGCGATGTTGGGACCGTTGCGAGCACCGGCAATCGCGTCGGGAGAGGCGGTGCGCTGGCGACGGGCAAAGCATCCACATCGCCCGATCCAGGCGTGAGGTTGGCGGCCACGACCCAACCGCGCCCGTCCGGGCCGGCCGAAAATTCGATCTGCCACCAAGACTTGTCAGCCGTGCGTCCCGTGAGCCGAACGGAGAGGCCAGTCACCAGGTTCCCTAGCAAGGCATAGTCGACGCCCGGCCCGCTGCGGATATTTGTGTTTTGTTTGATCGTGCCCGTCATCACTTCCGTTGTCGTCATAGGTGACGTTGCAGTTGCCGTTGCGGTGGCCGTGTTCGATGTTGGTGTGGTCAAAGGCGCGGGCGAACTGACTGGCACCGCAGGCGTGTTGCTGGTCTGAGGAGCAGGAGTAGCTGTGTCAATCACGACTGTAGGGACGGCTGTGGGAACGTTGACGACCTGTGTGGCACAGGCCAATGCGACCAGTGCGAGCGTCGCGATGACGATGGATGTGATGAGCAATGCAGAGTGTTTGGATGCCATATTCACCTCACTTAGAATGATTTGTTAACGCTGGGATAGCTCGGCATACGCTGCGGCCATCGCCAGCGTATCGGCTATAGACGAGAAAAGTTCCAGGTCCTCGTCGGTGAAGCAATCGGGTTGTTTGCTATATGCACCGACCACGCCCAACACGCGCTGGCCGATGTGAATGGGCGCAGCCATGACCGCCGCTCCTTCGCGCGTTTGCTGCGGGCGCGTCGTAGAGATCGCAAGGTCAATCAGTCTTTCTCCGGATGGCGCGCGCTGCTCCGCAATCAATTCGGCCCCGCCGCCGGCCAAAGCCTGTGATACAGGTGAACGATTTTCATCCCTCAAGAATGCGGCTACAGTCGGCCAGCCGGTGGAGGCGCGGATGGCGCGCACTGCTTTAGCCAGCGCCGCTTCCAGGTCCAGTTGCCTGGCTTCTTGGCTGATTTCGTACAATAGACTGAGGCGATCGGTCAACCGCGTCATCTGCTCAAACATTTGGGCATTGTCCAGCGCCACGCCGACCTGATCGGCAGCATCGGCGAGGAGCCGCTCGTGTTCCTCGGTAAAGTGGTGCGGCGACGAGTGCATGAGCGTGATCACGCCTGCCGTCGCGTTCCGGCTGATGAGCGGGATTGCCATCGCCGAGCGGACGTGAGTGACATCAGGCGGGGAAACCCAGCGAGCATCAACGGTCGTGTCGGCCACGCGACTTGCGGCGCAACATCCTGTTTGGCCAGCAGATGCCGCGTGACCCGCCCATTCGCATCCATCAAGAAAAGTACGCCATCAGTTGCGCCGGTGAGCGCCACACAAATGGACAGAGTGTTTTGGAGCGTTGCTTCGAGAACGGGCCGCTGGCCTGTGGCGCGAGCGACGGCAAGCAGGTTTTTCGCCAGCATCTTTTGACGGGCCATCTCTTGCCGCATCGCGCGTGATGCCGCGACGCCTTCGCTGAGCGTAGCATTCGTGCGCGCCAACTCGGCGTTCGATTCGACCAGTCTCTGTGCGATGGCAGCCAGTCTTAGACATTGGTGCACCAGGCCGGCGGTCAGCGTGGCGATGGCAATGTCCCACGCAAGCGCGACGAGGTTTATCGGCTCGCCGGGGGCGCGGCCCACCGTCAGACTCGACGCGCCGATCACAGCACAGAAAATACCGGCGATCAATGCGACGACGACTTGCCAGGCGGCGAGTCGCCGGAGCCATGGGGGGGCAAACCTGGGTTTCATGGGCAGTGTCCTTGAGCATGGGCTGTCCGAAAAAACTTGGCGGCTCTTTGTGCCGTGCATATCCGGTGGAAGGTTCCCGGACAGCTTTTGTCTTCTTTCGCGCTTGCTTCCCGGCCATCACTAAATCCTGACCCTGTGCTTACTGGTGAGACGGAACTTGTCCGCGCAAATAGCGCAGTGTTGCCTCTGCCATGATGGCCGTGCCGACGGATAATGCGCGCTCGTCAATGTCAAAGGTGGGCGAATGGGCCACTCGCTTTTCGCCTTCGCCGCTCCACACGCCCAGTCCGAACATCGTGCCGCCTTCGCGCGCTTTGGCGACAAACACGCCAAAGTCTTCTGCGCCCATGCCGGGCTTGGGCAATTGAACGTGTTCGGCTCCCAGCAATTCAATTCCGACCCACCGGATCAAATCGGCGGCGGCCGGGCTATCGTGCGCTGAAGGTTGGCCCGGCATGACCTGGAATTCATAGTCGCCGCCCAACGCGCGTGCCACGCCGAGCGCCTTGTCCAATTCTGCCAGCAGAAATTGGCGCGTCCCTTCATCGGCGCTGCGGCAAGTGCCCAGCAGTTCGACCGAGTCGGGGATCACGTTCGTGGCCGCGCCGCCATGGACACTGCACACAGAGACAACTGCCGGCTTGACCGGGTTGCTTTTCCGCGCGACGATGCCTTGTATTGTCTGGAGCACCGGGCCGAGCATAAAGATCGGATCAACCGTGCGGTGCGGATAAGCCGCATGTCCCCCCTTGCCGATAAGCTTGATGCGGAACGAGTCTTCTGCCGCCGAGATGAGACCCTCGCCCGCTACGATGTCGCCGACAGGATACTCGGGGGTCACGTGTTGCGCCAGGACAATGTCCACACCCTCCATTGCGTCATCGTCCGCCATGCGCGCTGCACCGCTCTTGCCTTCATCGTCAATGGTTTCTTCGCTGGGTTGAAAGAGAAAGCGCACTTTTCCCGACAAAGGCAACTCGTGGTTCAGTTGAGCGAGCAGCGTCGCCACTCCCAATAGCATCGCCGTGTGAGCATCGTGCCCGCAAGCGTGCATGACGCCGGGCACGCGCGAAGCATAAGGCACGCCGTTCGCTTCTTGCAGCGGGAGCGCGTCCATGTCGGCGCGCAGCCCGACGACCGGCGAGCCGCTGCCCAGATGACCGACGACGCCCGTCTTGCCTACGCCTGTCTCGACGCGCAGGCCGAGCTTGCTCAGCTCATCGGCAACGAGCGCCGCTGTGCGTGTCTCGGTAAAGCCCACTTCTGGATATTGATGAATGGCGCGACGCCATTGCACGAGTTGATTTTGGATGGCGCGAGCGCGAGCTAACATGGTTTTCTCCTGTGCAAAGACTCTTACAAATCCAGCCTGTAGCGGCATTTCTGCCGTTCACCTTCGAGGTACATGTCCGTGTCTTCCGGCAGGTTCACGATCTCGACAAACTGCGCACCTGCCAGCTCGCACGTCCGGCGGGAGGCAGTGTTATCGGGATTGCACGTGATCCACAACGTCGTCATGCCGTGGCTGCGAGCGAGCGGCAGCAGCAGCTTGACCGCACGAGCAGCATAGTGATGGCCTCGATGTTCCGGCTCGACGCGATAGCCGATATGCCCGCCGTACATGACGAGGTGATTGATGTTGCCGATGCGCAAGTCAATGTTCCCCATCTCTTCGCCACCGACGAGCTTCATCTTGAACTTGTAGGCTGGAACACGGTTAATGGTGGGATCGCCCTCGTACAGTTCCGCCATAATCAGTTCCAACTCGCCGTCAATCAGTTTGCCAGTGTCGCGGAATTCGAACATAGCTTTGCCTTGTCTATTGGCAAAACTTACACGGTCAATTCCCCTCGCATCACTGTGATGGCCGGGCCGCTGACCTTGACGGTCTGGATGTCCTCGCGCGGGCCGATGACCTCGACATCGCCCTCGCCCGCTCGCCCGCACAAGTGTCCCTGCTCGATGTGAAAGCGCGGCCCTGGCTTGATGCCGTGATGCACCAGGTACGCGCCCATCCCGCCGCTGGCCGAACCGGTGAACGGGTCTTCGGCGATGCCGGCTTCCGGAGCATAGTGGCGAGCGTGCGTGTCCGCGTTCGGAGAAAATCCACCCAGGCAAAAAACGTGCGCTGAAAAGAACCCACCGCGCCTGGAGAATTCTTCAAGCGCGCGAGATTCGACGTGGATGCGCTTGAGCACGTCGAGCGATTTAACCAGCACCATCAATTGCGGTGTGCCGGTGCTCACGATCTGCGGCGGATAGCGCGCATCAAGATCATCCATCGAAAGGCCGAACACTGGAGCGACCTCGCCGTGCTCGAACGCGCGGCCAAACTCGGGCTTCTTTTGCGTCATCACGACGCGCGTTACATTGCCGGAATGTTCTACAATCTCCACCGGAAGCACGCCGACGTTGAGTTCCATCGTGAACGTTGCCTTGCCGTCTTTCAACAGGATGCGCCCTTCTTCGACCAATATGTGCGCTGTCGAAATGGTGGGATGTCCTGCCAGTGGAATTTCGGTGGCGGGCGTAAAGTAGCGAATTTGACGTGTCACGTTTTACGCAATCACTCCACACTCTACTCTCCACGCTCCACGGCTACCCGTATCGTTGCACGAATCGCCGCATCTTTTCCAGCGCCTGCTCGATTTTTTCGTAAGCCGTGGCGTAGGACATGCGGACATAGCGGCCGCTCATCTCGCCGAACGCGTTGCCGGGCACACAGGCCACGTGCTCTTCCTCGAGCAACGTGTTGGCAAAGCCGTCGTCGGCGCGCTCATGATCGTGTATTAGTGGACTTTGCGCATCACCGCCGAGAGTTCCTTTGGCGCGGCCACGTAGCCGATGCGCCAGCCCGTCATGGCGTGGCTCTTGGAAAAGCCGCTGAGCAAAATCGTGCGCTTGTGCATCCCCGGCAAGCTGGCAAAGCATGTATGCTGCATGCCATATACCAGCCGGTCATAGGTTTCGTCGCTGTTGTTGGAACAAGAAACTTGCGAGGCTGACCGGTCAGCCTCGCAAGTTTTGTAGCTTTTATTTCAGCAGTGTGTTCAACTGCGTATAAGGCAGGCCAAAGGCATCGGCCACAGCTTTGTAGGTCAGGTAGCCGTTCAGTGTGTTGATGCCCAGGGCCAGGGCTGGATCGGCTTTGCAGGCGTTCAACGGGCCAAGGCGAGCCAGCTTTTCGGCATAGGGTAGAGTGGCATTCGATAGCGCATAGGTCGAAGTACGCGGCACCGCGCCCGGCATATTCGCCACGCAATAGTGGAGCACGCCGTCCACAAAATACACTGGGTCGCTGTGAGTCGTCGCGTGAACCGTCTCGACGCAACCGCCCTGATCCACTGCCACATCCACGATCACGCTGCCGGGCTTCATGCGGCTGACCATCTCGCGCGTAACGAGTCGAGGCGCCTTGGCGCCGGCCACCAGCACCGCGCCCACCAGCAGATCGGCGTACTCGGCAGCGGCGGCAATGCTGAGCGGGTTGGACATCAGCGTGACCAGGTTGCCGTGCAGCACTTGCGAAAGATAGCGCAGGCGATTCACATCGATGTCAACGATCGTCACGCGCGCGCCCATACCCAACGCCATCTGTGCCGCGTTCGTGCCCACGATGCCGCCGCCGACGATGACCACGTCACACGGCGTGACGCCCGGAACGCCGCCTAATAGCTTGCCGCGTCCACCGTGCATCTTTTCCAGATAGTGTGCGCCTACCTGGATCGCCATGCGTCCGGCCACTTCGCTCATCGGCGTGAGCAGAGGCAGAGAGCCATCGGCCAGTTGCACCGTCTCGTAAGCAATGCCCAGCGTCTTTTTATCCATGAGCGTGTGCGTGAGCTTTTCTGCCGCTGCCAGGTGCAGGTAGGTGAACAGGGTCAAGTCAGAGCGCAGGAAATCATATTCGGATGGGATAGGCTCCTTGACCTTCATCACCATTTCCGCTGACCAGGCCTGCGAAGCCGTCTGGACGATGGTCGCGCCAGAGTCGGTATACGCGGCATCGGAAAAGCCGCTGCCCTCACCAGCAGCAGCTTGCACCAGCACGCGGTGGCCCTGCCCTGTCAGCAGGCGCGCACCACCCGGCGTGAGAGACACACGATATTCGTTATCCTTGATCTCTTTGGGAATGCCGATGATCATTTTGCCCTCCTATGTGTTTGATCGGCAAGTTGCAAGATTGTTCGCAAGGCGTTGCCAGACTGAATGGCGCTTGCCTGCTTGAAAGTTACTTTAATTCCAGAGGTTTGTCAGGTGACATCGCGCCTGACAATCGCGTTACGTTATTCACCTCACGGCGACCTGGCCCTAATTGATGCTGTCGGCGCGTTGAAGCGCGGCGAGCAGGCGTTCTTCCTCGTTCTGTGGTTCGCGCTGCAATGGCGTTTGATGGCGGCGGACGAGTGAAACAGTCAGCGAGCTGCATCCCGCTCTAGCAACCCGCTGTGCGCCGAGGTCCGGATGGCGAAGGTGAATGATGAAAGGCGTGCGCCACCCGCGCGGCTCGCCGCGCGTGAGCCACACGAGCAGTTTAGGCGCAAAGCGTTTGCTCAGAACAATGATCGTGCGGTGAATCGGCGTGAGCCAGGCTGCCGATTTGCCAACGTCGTGTACAAGCGCGGCGGCAAGCAGCTCTGGCTCGGCGTGGCCTTGTTGACGCAGGGCGCGCATCACCGCAAGGCTGTGACGCTGATCGGGGACGCTCATGGCGCGGAAAAGCTTTTGCGCACCCGGCGGCAAAACCTCGTCGGCCTCGCGCAGATCATCGGGTGAAACGTGGGCCACGAGCGCGCTCGCAAATTGGCGCACGCGGTAAACAGCCGACAAGGTTCAGAATCCCAGGATCAGTCGTTCCAGAAATAACATGGGAGGTCCCATCAAAAGGCCGATAACGCCCACGAAGGCCAACGCAATGACGATAATAATTCCGTACGGCTCCAGTCGCAGAATGTACTCGCCCCACTGCTGCGGCAGGATGGCTACGGCAATGCGTGAACCGTCCAGCGGTGGTATCGGGATCAGGTTGAACACGGCCAGTGCGATGTTGATAAATATAAATCCAACGGTGAGTTGGAGCAACAGCCCACCCGGAATCAAGTTAAGCCGGACAGGCACGGCAACCAAGGCGGCCAGGAAAAGATTGGAAACCGGCCCGGCCAAGGCAACTAGCGCAAAGCCAATCGTCCCATTGCGACTGCGGTACAGCCCGTAGGGATTGACCGGCACAGGCTTGGCCCAGCCAAAGCCGTATAACAAAATCAATATTGCGCCAATCGGGTCAAGATGGTCGAGCGGATTGAGGCTCAATCGCCCGTAATCACGGCTGGTGATATCGCCAAGACGGTAAGCGGTGAAAGCGTGCGCCAGTTCGTGGACGGGCAGGGCAATTAGTAGAATCAACACGCGGGACGCGAGTTCAATGGGAGTCGGTAAACTCAGGCCAAACACGTTATCCGTCCTTTGGGAGAAAATGGTCAGACGGACGGGTATTATAACACAAACGGGCAGTTGGGGCGCGTGGTATAATGGTTGCGCAATTACGGCACATAACGCCTGAAGGAGGCATTCCTATGGAGTTCGGACCAACGCTTGGACTGATTGGCTGGGGCCTGATTGGCTTGTTAGTTCTGTACGTGATGTTCGTCGCCGCGCAGCGAGCGCAGCGGCGCGACGCCAAAGTGTCTGTCACCCTTGTGCTCGTGCTGCTCGTCGGCGGGATGGCGCTCAACACGCTGGGCGCGGGGCTGGTGTTCGTCCAGCCGCAGGAACGCGGTGTGGTCATCAGCGCACTGACCAACACTGGCTACCGACCCGCGGCGCTACAGCCTGGGTTGCGCTGGATCGTGCCATACTTTGAAAGCGTTAAGACTTATTCCATCTCGAACCAGACCTACACGATGGTCGCCAAGAGCGCCGAAGGCAGCGTCCAGGGCGATGACTCGGTGAGCGCCCGCACGTCGGACGGCCAGCAAGTGTACTTTGACGCCTCGGTCATCTATTCGGTCAACCCCGACAAAGTGGTCAAGTTGCACATCCAATGGCAGGGCCGTTACGAGGATGAGTTTGTGCGTCCGCGTGCCCGCTCGTTGATCTACAACCGCGCGGCGCAATACACCGTGGAGGAAATCTATGGCTCCAAGCGCACCGAGCTGCAGCAAGTGATCCAGGACGAGATCAGCAAGGATTTTGAAGCGCAGGGCTTGACGCTCGTCCAGTTTCTGCTGCGCAATATCAGCTTCTCGCCCGAGTACGCGCAGGCGGTCGAGCAAAAACAAATCGCCCAGCAGAACGCCGAGCGAGCCAAGTTCTTGGTGCAGCAGCAAGAACAAGAAGCGGCGCGCGTGCGCGTGGAAGCGGAAGGCGTGCGTGATGCAGCGATCACGCGCGCGGAAGGCGAGGCCAAGGCGCTGCAGCTCGTCGCCGATGCGCTGCGCGGCAACCCGGACTTGATCCAGTACACTTATGTTCAAAAGATTGCGCCGAACGTCGGCGTCATTGTTCTTCCAGGCGGTGGTGGAGGCGGCGGGACTGTTCCATACATTCTCGACCTCAAGCAACTCTTGGACAGCTTGCCGAAATCAACCACAACCCTGACTGTGACTCTGCCGGTCACGACGACGGTCAAGTAGCTTGTCGGACATCGCTTGTCGCATATCGCCAATCGCCGATTGCACTACGGGTGACAGGAAATATGCCTTTTTGCTATCGGCAATCTGCGACGAACCGCTTGACACTGCACCGTAAGTGGCTACAATCTTTATAGAGAATGGGTGTGGTGAATTATGGAGTATCAGGATTACTACAAGATTCTGGGCGTAGACAAAAACGCGATCGAAGCTCAGATCAAGAAAGCTTATCGCAAACTGGCTCGCGAATATCACCCCGACATGAACCCCGGGAACAAGAAAGCCGAGGAGCGCTTCAAGCAGATCAACGAAGCCTACGAGGTGCTATCCGATCCAGAAAAGCGGCGCAAGTACGATCAGCTTGGCGCAAGCTATCGGCAATATCAACGCATGGGCGGCGACCCGCGCGGCTTTGACTGGAGCCAGTGGGCGAGCGGCTTTGGCGGTCAGCCGGGCGGCGTGCGCATGGAATACGGCGGAAACATTGACGACCTGTTCGGCGAGGGCGGCTTTTCCGATTTCTTTAGCGCCATTTTTGGCGGCGCGAACGTGGGCGGCGGGCCGGATGTATTTCGCGGCGCAGGCGCCCGAAGGTCGCGGGCTGCCTCTGGAATGCGCGGGCAGGATTCCGAGCAGGCAGTCGAGATCACACTGGAGGAAGCCTTTGCTGGCACGACCCGCGTGTTGCAGAGAGGCGATCAGCGGCTCGAAGTCAAAATTCCTGCGGGCGCGCAGACGGGCACCAAAGTGCGATTGGCCGGGCAGGGGTCAGCGGGCCTCCGTGGCGGACAGGTGGGCGATCTATTCCTCGTGGTGCAAGTCCTGCCGCATGAAACCTTTGAGCGTGACGGCGACGACTTGCGTTGCGAGCTGCCGGTTGATCTGTATACGGCCGTCCTGGGTGGCGAGACCGCCGTCCATACCTTGAGCGGCGATGTCAAACTCAAAATCCTGCCAGAGACGCAGTCGGGTCGCCTTATCCGGCTGGCAGGTCAGGGTATGCCAAGATTGCGTGAACCTCAGACTCGCGGCGACCTCAAGGTCAAGGTACGCGTGATGCTGCCTCAACATCTCACGGCGCGCGAGCGCGAGTTGTTCCAAGAGCTAGCCGCCTTGCGAAAAAAGTAGACAAGGCCGTGGAAATGCTCTGAGATATTCGCCTTGTCTACCTGTTGCCTTGTTTATTGAATTGGAGTGATTGAATGAAGCACATTAAGCTCGTGGGTATCTTGATGCTGGTTGTGGCGACGCTGGCGTGTAGCGCCGAATCGTATCTTACGCCAACCACTGCGCCGATTGCGCCAAAACCAAACGTAACTGCTACTCCAATAGTCATGCCCACGCCGCTGCCGCCCTCAGTCAGCAGCCAGTTGAGCACGGAAGATGCGCTGCTGGAAAACCTCTATCTGCGCGTGAATCCTGCCGTCGTCAACATCACCGTGTCGAGTGGAACCGACACCCAACAGGTGGAAGCGGGCACTGGCTCTGGCTTTGTGATTGACAAGAAGGGACACATTGTCACGAACAATCATGTTGTGGCCGACGCAACTGAAGTGGATGTGACTTTTTCTGATGGCCGTGTGGCAACGGCGAAAATCGTCGGCACGGACTCGTACGCCGATCTGGCCGTCATCCAGGTGGATGTGCCGGAAAGCTGGCTCGTGCCGGTCGAGCTGGGCGATAGCGATGCAGTCAAAGTCGGTCAGCGCGTCGTCGCCATCGGCAATCCGTTCGGGTTGCAAGGCAGCCTGACGCTCGGCATCGTAAGCGCATTGGGCCGCACGTTGCCGTCCGACCGGCAAGCTACACAGGACACGGGCATTTTTCAGAATCCGCAAATTATCCAGACCGATGCGGCGATCAATCCCGGCAATAGTGGCGGTCCGCTACTGGATATTCAAGGGCGCGTCATCGGGGTGAATGCAGCGATACGCACCGATAATGGCATTCGCGCCAATTCGGGTGTAGGCTTTGCTATCCCGTCCAACACCGTCAAGCGCGTGGCGCCGCAGCTCATCGAGAAAGGCAGCGTGTCCTATCCTTACTTGGGCGTTTCGGTGGACAGGAACTTTACGACGCCCGAGCTGGCTTCGGCGCTCAAGTTGCCGGTTGACCATGGCGTACTGGTCGCATCGGTTACAGCCGGAGGCCCGGCCGATCAGGCCGGGGTGCGCGGCGGCGACAATCAAGCGCGTGTGCGCGGCGTACCGGTGCAAACGGGCGGCGACATCATCCTCGCGATTGACAACCACGAGGTGCGCGATTTCGATGCGATGATTACGTATTTGACGAACAACACTGAGGTAGGGCAGACGGTCACGTTGACCATTTTGCGTGACGGAAAGGAGATACAGATCAACGTCAAGCTGGGCGAGCGGCCCAAGTAACAGCGATACTCGCCGTCTCTGGCCCGTTTTCAAATCTTTCTGAAAGGAGGCTCAATGTTTAGTCGAAAAGACCTGCAGGAGTTGGCCGAGTACAAAGGCACAGGTGCGCCTGTGCTCAGTTTGTATCTGAACGTTGACCCTTCTCAGCATACGACCGACGAATACAAGCTGGCTCTGCGTCAATTGTTGCGTGGCGCCAGCGCCCACGCGGCGGAAGCCGACATCGCCGCCGTCGAACGCTATTTCGATTTGGAATACGATTGGAGCGGACGTGGCGTGGCAGTGTTTTCCTGCGCTGCCGACAAATTCTGGCGCACATTTTCCATGGCGGTGCCGGTGGCCGATCATGTCTTTGTCAGCCCCAAGCCCTATGTGACGCCGCTTGCGAACTTGTGGGATACGTTTGGTCGGTTTGTGGTGGCGATTGTGGACAAGCAGGGTGTGCGGTTGTTGTTGTTCCACGTGGGCGAACTGCTTCACACAGAAGGCATGCTGGGTGAGCCAGTGCGCCGCGTCAAGTCAGGCGGTTCAACGGGCGGGCGTCGCGGCGGAACCGATGTCACGGCGAACAAGCATGAAGATGAAGTTGCGTCGCGCAACTTGAAAGAGGCCGCCGAGTTGACCGTGGCGTTTTGCGAGGCGCATCAGCCGCGCAACGTGTTGTTGGGCGGCAAAGCCGAATCGCTCAAACAGTTCAAGTCCAAGCTGCCGCGCGTCTGGGCCGACCGCGTCATCGGCACTTTCCCGGCCGATATGGGCCTCCACGAACTCGAAGTGCGCGACAAAGCGCTCAAGATTCTGGATGAGGTTGAGCGCGAGCACGAAACAGCGTTGGCGGATGCTGTCATCACCGCTGCCGCAAAGGGCAAGGGCGGCGTCGTGCGATTGGACGATACGCTCAGCGCTGCGCACGAAGGCCGCGTGCAGATTTTGCTGGTGGCCGAAGGATACAAGGCCGAAGGTTACCAGTGCCGGCAGTGCGCTTACGTTACTGGTCAGCCGCTTGACAAGTGTCCGTTCTGCGGCGGGGCAATGGCGCACATTCCCGATGCTGTCGAAACGATCATTCAGCAGGTGCTTGAACAGGGCGGCCATGTCGAGATGGTCAGTGGGCATCAAGATCTGGCCAAGGCAGGGGTCGGAGCGCTGTTGAGGTATTAGCCAGCAAGTGCGAAAAGTCGAGGGGCTGCAATAAGCAGCCCCTCGTTGTTATCACTGGAACTGTAGGTCTATCCCCATCATTTTAAAAAGCGCATTGAGCGGGCCGGGGTTGGTGTACAGGTACACGCCGACCAGGGTCACAATAATGCAGAGCACGACTAGGCAGCCACACCCCAGAACCAACCAGTTTGGACCCTTCTTTTGCACTGCCGGAGGCGGCGGGGGCGGGGGCGCGCCAAAGGACGGTTGCCCTGTGGGTGCGCCAAACGAAGGAGGAGGCGGCGGTGCACTGAAAGATGGGGGCGGTGGCGGCGGTGCGCTAAATGTCGTCGGTGCGGGTTGAGGCTGCGCATGTGCAACCAACGTTTCGCCAGCCCCGGCTTCACCCACCACCCTTAACACGACTGTGTCGCCCAGGCCAAGTGTGTCGCCGGCCCCCAAGGGCTTGGCACCCATCACCCGTTGACCATTGATGAACGTTCCATTCGTGCTGCCCAGGTCTTCGACGACGTAACCCGCGCCCTGCTGGGTGAGCCGCGCGTGGTGACGGCTGACTTGTGAGTCTTCGAGGACAATATCGTTATTTGCCTCTCGGCCAATATTGATGACGGGCTTGTTGAGTTCGAAGGTTTGCCCGGCGCGCGGGCCTTGCTGAACCGAAAGCTGCCATCCGCTCATTGCCTTGCGACCCTCCTGTTCGATGTGAGATACTTGCCAGACCGATGCGCAGAGTATACGCCGCTTGATAGGCGTTGTCAACTTGAGGTTTGACAAAACGCGCTGTCACAAGTATACTCCCGCCCGCATTGGCTGAGTGAAAACGGTGTGGTATAATCCAGGCCACGCCGACGTAGCTCAGCCGGCAGAGCAAGCGCCTTGTAAGCGCAAGGCCGCGGGTTCAAGTCCCGCCGTCGGCTTGCTTGGAGCTTTACAGCGTGGGCAGTTACCCAAGTGGACAAAGGGGGCTGACTGTAAATCAGCTGGCAGACGCCTTCGGTGGTTCGAATCCGCCACTGCCCACCAACGTCAAATTGATCCCGCACATCGGGATCAATTTGCTTTAAAGGCCACGATAAAGATCGCGGCCTTTTGCGTTCGGGTGAGAAAAGTCATTGACCCCGTATAATCAGCATGGTATACTTGCGCATAGTTGCGACTAACCCGCATTAGTGGGGGATGAATGTTACCTGGGTTTGTGCTGGCGTTGCGTGAAGGTCTGGAAGCGAGTTTGATTGTCGGGATACTGCTGAGTATTCTAAAGAAGCTCGACCACAGGGAGCAAGCGCGGTCTGTCTGGCTGGGTACGATTTGCGCGGCAGTGTCGAGCGTGCTGATCGCGTTGGGCCTCACCGAGGTCGGCGCAGAACTGGAAGGCAAGGCCGAAGCATTATTCGAAGGCGTGACGTTGCTGATCGCCGCAGGTACGCTCACGTGGATGATCTTTTGGATGCAAAAGCAGGGGCGCTCGATGCGCGGCGAATTAGAGACGCGAGTGAGGCAAGCTATCTCCGATCCACGGCGCGGATTGTTCACCGTGGCTTTTGTGGCAGTGCTGCGTGAAGGCATCGAACTGGCTTTGTTTCTCACGGCGGCCGCGGCGACGACTTTACAACTGTGGATTGGCGGGGGTTTGGGACTGGCATTGGCTATTGTTCTGGGATGGGCGTTGTTTGCTTCGACGGTGAAACTGGATGTACGACGCTTCTTTCAGGTGACCGGAGCAATTCTGCTGGTATTTGCAGCAGGGCTGGTGGCGCGCAGCATCCATGAGTTTGTCGAGCTGGGTTGGCTTCCAGCGCTGGTCAATAACGTTTGGAGCACTTACTTTTTGAGTGAAGAATCTGCGCTGGGACAAGTGACTCAATCGCTATTAGGATACCAGAGCAGCCCTTCGCTGTCCGAAGTGATCGGTTACGTGGGTTTCCTCGTCATCGTGTCGGTTCTCGTGTGGCGAGTCAATCGAACGCCATCACACGCGCCTGCGGATGCGGGTCAAACGGCGCAAAATCAAACGGGGCAACCATGACTTGGTTGCCCCGTTTTGATAAGATCTTTTGATCATCGCGCGAAAGAGATTCTTTCTGTCACCAGCAGGAACAGACAGCCCAGCACGCTGACGTTGAGGAACAACATGAGCGCCAGGACAAAACGCTGGAATGGCGTAAGTTGATTGATGATGGGCATGTTGATGACCCGGCGCGGCTCTTCTTCGGGAGGCGGCTCGGCGCTGGCGATTTCGCGCAGTGCATCCAGCTCGTCTACTTGTTTCGGCGGGGGCGGCTCCTCGGCCGGGGCGGCCTGGTCAGTCCGCTCAGCCGGTTGTGCCGGCGCCACGGGTTCAGCTTCGGCAGAGCCTAGTTGCTGGTCACGCAGTTGCTTCAGCCAATCTGGCAGATTCTCTTCTTCGGACATGCTGACCTCCCTTGCGTGGTTACAGTCTCAAGCATACTTCGACACAGCCCAAAAGTCAAATCAAGGTCTGACCGAGATCAGGCCAAGCTGAATCGCAGATTGAATCATCTGGGCCGAGTTCCTGGTCTTGAGTTTTGCTTTAAGGTTTCGGCGATGAACTTCGACCGTGCGACGACTGATGCCCATTTCGTCGGCGATCATCCGGTTTGAATATCCAGCGGCGATCATGACCAGCACCTCGCGCTCGCGCGATGTGATTGGCTCGTGGGCGTCTTCTTCGTCGGCGCTCCGTTGCAGTCTGGCCCACGCCGCACTTAGCCTCGGGCTGACGGCAAACTCGCCTCTCACAACTGAACGCAATCCTTCGATGATCTGTTGGCTATCGTCCGACGCAAGCAGAAAGCCTTTTGCGCCGGCATGAAGCGCTTGTTCGAGATACGTGTCGTCGGCGGTGTAGGACAAAATAACCACGCGCACCTGGGGAAACCGCCGCGTAATCTGGCGAGTGATTTCGATGCCGCTGTGATCTGGCAGTTTCACGTCCATCAACACCATGTCAGGTTGGTTCAGTTCGACATGATGGAGGGCTTCGACGTCGTCGGAGGCTTCACCTATGCAGGTGAAATCTCCACTTTCGACGAGAGCCAGCCGCAATCCCCGGCGGATCAAGTCGTGCGGCCCGACGAGCAAGACCGACGCCTGCAATTGATTGCGAGCGTCGGATTTGAACGGGATATGCAGCGTCACCCACGTTCCTTTGCCGCGCTCGCTTTGCACCGTGAGGGCGCCGCCGAGCGTCTGCGCCTGACGACGCAGACCGCCCAATGCAGTCGCTGGAGAGTTTTCCAGCGCAGCAGGATCAAAACCATGACCGTTGTCTTGCACGTTCAATTGCAGAGATTTCCGTCCAAAGTGCAAGTGAACCAAAATTCGCGCGGCTTCGGCGTGACGCACGGCATTGGTCAGCGCTTCCTGCAGCGTGCGGAAAGCGACTCGCTCCACATCGGCGGGCAGCCGTTGCACGTGCCCCGTCACACGCACGCTGATGGGGCAGCCCGCAGTGCACAGCCGGTCAATATATTGACGAGCCGCCGGGTCAAGCCCAATCGCGTTCAACTGTTTAATGTCCAGGTCAATCTCCAAGGAGTTGACCCTCTGTTGTGTTTCCTGCAGCAACGTCGTGCTGACCATCAGGCGGCGATGCAGCGGGTCATCGGGCGAGAATTCGGACTGGAGGCTCTCGGTGTTCTTTTGCAAGGTGACCAGGTGATAGCCGATGGAATCATGCAGTTGCGCGGCAAGGCGGGCGCGTTCTTCTTCCTGGACGTGAGCCAGGCGGGCTGTCAACATACGCGCTTCGGCCTCGCGGGCTTGAATGGCTGCCACTGCCCGGCGCTGTTCCAACGCAGCGGCGACGAGCGTGGCAAATGAGGTCAGTACGTGCATGTCGTCGGCGTCGAACTCGCGCTCGCGGTTGTCGGTGATGCCGAGCGTCCCCACCAGCCGGTCTTGCCAGACGAGCGGCAGAGCTACGACGGCTACCAAGGTCATTTGCATTACGATGGCTGCCTGCTGTTTTTTTTCTAACGTGGCATAGTTTTGCACGTACTGAGGTTGTCGAAGCATGGCCGCGCGTCCGCTCAGTCCTTCACCTAGTTTAACCCGGCTGCTCATAATATAGTCAGGCATGTTTTCGACCGCAACCGATACCAGGTGCTCTTCGCCATCAAACACAGCGAGATTGCTTGCGTGCGCATTGACGAACCGAACTGCCCGGCGGACGATTTCCCGGTACAAATCGTCCACAGACGAAGCAAGAGCCAGCGCCTCTGCGGCTTCGTGGAGCTGCGTCAGCCGCTCTACATTGCGGCGCGTCGCTTCGTACAGGCGGGCGTTCTCGATGGCGATGGCGGCCTGATCGGCAAAGGCCAACAATCGCTCGGCTTGTGCGGGTTGATAGAACCCCGGCGTTTCGCTGTTGACATTGAGGAAACCAGCAATTTGCCCCTTGCTTCGGATAGGCGCGCCGGCATAGGATCTGATCCAGGTGGTTTCGGCCCAACTGTCCCGGTTAGCGGACGACATGATGTCTGGCACGACAAGGGGCAGGCCGCTTTCAGTCATCTGGCGTAGCCCAGGTGTCTCGGCCACCTTGAATGGCCGCGCCAGGGTATTTTGCTCTACGCCGCGTTCGGCGTATCCCCTGCTGCGAACGACGCACGCGACCTGGCGTGTGGCATCTGTGAGCATGATGTTGGCCGTGTCGTGCGGCACGACGCGTTCAAGGTTGGAGAGGATGGCGTCGAGCACTTGGTCCAGCTCGAGCGTGCTGTTGAGCGCGGCAGCGGTATCGCGCAGGGCCTCGGCGAACAGGCGCTGCTCGCGTTCGGCCTGCTCCGCACGCTTGCGTTGTGTGATGTCGCGCATGACGGCGATAAAGGCTTTAGGCTTGCCCTCGGCGTCCCTGATGAGTGACGCGCTCATCTCTGCCGGAAAGGAACTCCCGTCCTTTCTGAGCAAGGTATACTCGACGTTACTGATCAATCCTGTTTCCAGGGTCTTGCGAGTGTTATCCAAAGCTCGTGCACGATCTTCTGGCGCGATCAGATCAAAGGTGCTTGTTTCCAGCAGATCTTCGGGGCTTTGAGCCCCGTACAGCCTCGCGGCCTGTCGGTTGCAGATGACAAAGTTTGCGTCCAGGTCGGTGACGGCGATCGAGTCTGGCGACGTTTCCACCAGCGAGCGGTAAAGCGTCTCGCTTTCACGCAAAGCCTCTTCGGCCTGTTTGCGCTCGGTGATGTCGCTCGCCGCACCGATGATGTGCTCAATTCGCCCGTTGGCGGCGACGGAGGGCGGCTGGTCATCATGGTGCTCCGATCGTGCTTCTCGCTCGGGCCGCGCGCGGTCGCGCAGCCAGCGCACCTCGCCGCTCTTGGTGATGATTCGATATTCGCATGAATGTGTTTGACCGGCCAGAAACAACTGTGCCCGCTGACGGAGCCCGTCTACGTCGTCCGGGTGAACGATGCCCAGCCAGCCTCCGCGCGCGTCGAGTTCTTCCAGTGTATAACCGGTGATGCGCGTGAAGGCTTCGGTGACCCATTCGCGCCGCAGGGCGCCATCGGGTTCAACACACAGGCCGTAGGCGACATCGGATGCCAGCTCAGAGATGGCGCGATAACGCGTCTCGTTCTCGCGCAAAACCCTTTCGGCCCGCTGGCGCGCAGCGATGAGAGCGTTGCGGATTTGCTCTTGTTGGGTGAGGACTTGCGCCAGGGCGGCCTGGAAAAAGCCGCTCGCCATTCGGCCCAACAGCATGGCGAAGCGAGGTTGAAGCGTCGCAACCAGTTCAACCGGCAAGTCTCTAAAAAATTCTCGTGTCAGCGATTCCTGCGTTCCGGCCAGCGCTTCGGGTTGCAGGTATCCCAGTTGAGCCAACCCGGCCCCGATGTTGCGGGCTTTTTCATGATCGAGGGTCTCGTCGGTGATGAGCGCGATGATTTGCTCGGTCAGTTCGGTCAGCTTGTGACGCACCTGGATCGAACTGTACGAAACAAAGCTGGTGTGCGCAATGGCCTGATACCAGCTTTCTGCGATGGATGAACAGCGATGCTGTAGATAACCCGTGTCAGATTTCATACGCTCGCCATGTATTATCTAGCCAGAGCTAACACTGAATGTTTGCCGAAAACGGTGTAATTTGTAGGGGCGAGGCATCCCACTCCGCTACGCTTCGGGGACGATGTGCCTCACCCCTACTTGATTTCTGACCCGGCTGTCCAATCGTAGCCGATGGTCGGGTCGTCGTGCGGAATGCGGCCCTCGTCGGAAGGATCGTAGGTGTTCGAAGTGATGTAGAACAAGTGCGCGGCGTGGCCGATCGCTTTGCAGCCGTGCGCCACGCCCGGCGGGATTTTGAGCACGCGCGCTGGGTGGTGGTCGCCCATGAACAGTTCCATCATCTGGCCACCAGTGGGGGAATCGGGCCGCGCATCATACAAGGCCACCTTGAGCGGGCCGCCGACGACGTACCACCAATCGGTTTGCTTCTTGTGAATGTGCCAGGCTTTGGCCGTACCGGGGTACATCAGCGAGTGGCTCCACTGACCAAAGCCTTCGGCGAAAAAACCGTCTGTCACCCGGATAATCTCTCGAAAAAAACCACGCTCGTCGGTGTGCGTCGCCAGTTCCTTGATTTGAACACCTTGAATCATCCGTTCCTCCGCAAATCCCAAGTAGTGGTATTATAGTCTCGGCGGTCTTCAATGTCCACTGGAACTTGAACCATGCGAACAGCGTCTGGTTATCAGCTAAATGAATTAAGGAGGATATGCGATGCTTCGATGGCTTCGAAGGGGATGGCTGGCGCTGATGCTGGGGCTGACGGCTTGTGCTGCAATGTCTCAAGCGTTGCCAACGCCGACAACGGTTTCAGTCCTGCCCACACCGCTGCCTTTGCCCAGCCCAGCGCCTACGACCAAGTTGAATCAGGTCAGTCCCGTGCCAACGGTTAGATTGACTCCAGCCAAATCGCCCGCGCTCGATCAAGCGCGTGCCGATTTGGCTCGGCGCTTGAAGGTTGCCCCGGATCAAATCGAGGTCGTGAGTGTGGTCGCATCGGAAGAGCCGCTGCATTCGTCGTGCCAGCCGGTAGATTTGTCCGGGCCGAGCATCCCGGCCATTGTCATGGGACAAGACATCACACTGGCCTACGGCGGGCAAACGTATGTGTATCGCGCGCAAGGCGGGAGACTGATGTTGTGCGAAGGGACAACGCCTGTGCCGGGCTGGCCGGCCGAGGCCGACGCTGCCGTGCGCGCCGCGATCAACGACCTGGCTTCAAAAAGCAAGCTTGCGCCCGAGTCCGTGCAGGTCGTCTCGGTTCAGGCGGTGGACTGGCCGGACACGAGCCTGGGATGTCCTCAGCCGGGCATGTATTATGCTCAGATCATCGTGCAGGGCTACAGGATCGTTCTTTCGGCGGGAGGCCAGCA
>Ga0315268_10002048_pt1 | contig 23011 bp, 18 predicted proteins | sample C1_top_MG_FD_204535 | JGI IMG/M metagenome (GOLD analysis project Ga0315268, IMG submission 204535) | Sediment microbial communities from Yellowstone Lake, YNP, Wyoming, USA - C1_top | ecosystem: Environmental > Aquatic > Freshwater > Lake > Sediment | place: USA: Wyoming | collected 2017-08-01 | reverse complement strand
GCGGGGCTCATCCCGCCAGTCCATCAGCGATAGACACACCGCAGGAGCATGTACATGTACGACCTCAAGGGGAAGGTAGCCATCGTCACCGGGGCCGGCCGCAAGCTGGGCATCGGCCGGGGCATCGCCCTGCGCCTGGCCCGCGACGGGGCCGACGTGGCGGTGGCCGACATCTGCCGGGAGTTCGAGGAGTTCCCCGGCTACGGGCTGGGCATGTGGGAGGGCCTGAAGGAGACCGCCGACGAGATCAGCGCGCTAGGCGTGCGCGGCCTGCCGGTGCGGGTGGACGTGACCGATGCCGCGCAAGTGGACGAGTTGGTACGCCAGACGGTGGAAGCCCTGGGCCGGCTCGATATCATCGTGAACAACGCCGGCGGCGCGCCCGGGCCGGCGCCGGTCATTGCTCTGGATGAGGCGGCCTGGAACAAGACGATGGCCATCAACGCTACCGGCACCTTCCTCTGCTCGCGGGCGGCGGCGCGGCAGATGCTGGCCCAGGGCCAGGGGGGCAAGGTCATCAACATCTCGTCCATTACCGGCAAGAAGGGGTCTCCCTTCATGGCGGCCTATACTGCCGCTAAGGCGGCCATAATCGGCCTGACCCAAGTCATGGCCCTGGAGCTAGGCGCCGCCAATATCCAGGTGAACGCCGTCTGCCCCGGTGACGTGGACACCGACCTGCAACGCTGGGGCTGGCAGCTGGAGGCGGACATTCGGGGCATCTCCTATGAGGAGGTGGTGAAGGTGGCCACGTCCCGAATCCCCGTGGGCCGGCTGGAGACGCCGGAGGACGTGGCGAATCTGGTGGCGTTCCTGGCTTCCCGCGAGTCGGACTACATTACGGGTCAGGCCATCAACGTCTGCGGTGGCATCGTGTTCCACTAGGGGCCGGCTATTCGGCGACGCCGCGGCGGGCGGCCCGCCGCGCCTCTGCCGCCGCGGTCGTGTTCAGGCGCTGAAAGGCCCCGTGGGCGGCTTCGGCCAGGAAGCCGGCATCGGTGGAGAGGGCCAGCCAGAGGAAGCCCTCGGCGATGCGCTGGTTCACTGCCTCGACGCCGCCGCAGTGGATGCCCACGGGCACGCCAAGGCGCTTTCCTTCCGCCAGGACGCGGGCCACAGCCTTCTGGTGCTCCGGGTGAGGGTTGTCCAGGCCCAGGGGCAGTCCCATGGACGCCGCCAGGTCGTTGGGGCCGATGAACACGGCGTCGACGCCCGGGGTGCTTATGATGTCTTCGGCCCGGTTCACGGCGTCGATGTGCTCGATCATGGCGATGACGGCGATCTCGCGATTAGCGGCGTCGGTGTAGTCCGGGCCACCGTAGAGCCGGCCACGCAGGGTGCCGACGCCGCGGATGCCCTCGGGCGGATAGCGGCAGGCGGCGACCGCCTGCTCTGCCTCTCGCCGGTCGAGGACGTTGGGGATCACAACGCCGTAGGCGCCGATGTCCAGCACCCGTTTGATGATCTGGGGGTCGTTCCAGGGCACGCGCACGAAGGGCATGGTGCCCGTGGTGGCGATGGCCTGGAGCAGGGCCTGGGCGTCGGCCAGGTCTATGGCGTTGTGCTCCATGTCGATCGTCAGCCAATCGAAGCCCACGTGGGCCAGGATCTCCGCCGCCAGGGGGTTGCCCAGGCAAAGCCAGGTCCCTACCGACGGCTGCCCCTCCCGCCACTGCCGCTTGACCTTGTTCTCACGCATGTTGTGACCTCCTGCCGCCCGTAGGATAGCGTGTGGCGGTGTCGAGGGCTATCCTACGCTCTAAGCCGATCATGGCGAGCCCGCCGAACCATGAGTAGGGGCGCTGCTCGCTGCGCCCCATTGGGCGACGCAAGCCTCGCCCCTACAGGCACGCTCAGGATGAGCGGGGAGAGGCGCGGGGGCTATGCCGTATCTGGTTCATGGGCTATTATGCTCCCGATGAATGACAAGACGACGAACCGCTATGTGGTCGTGCATGCGGACGCCGACGCCGACGGCGATTACACCGAGGAGCGGACCTGGATCGAGTCGGCGGGGGCGGAGTTCCGATTGACGAACGCTCTCGAGGAAGAGGCCCTCATCGCTAACCTGCGCGACGCCGACGTGGTGGTGGTGAGCCAGGCGCCGATCACCCGGCGGGTGATGGAGGAGATGCCCCGCTGCCGCTGCGTGGTGCGCTACGGCGTGGGGGTGGACAACGTGGAAGTAGGGGCGGCCACTGACCTGGGCATTGTCGTGGCCAACGTCGTGGACTTCTGCACCGAGGAGGTGGCGAACCACGCCCTTCTCCTGCTGCTGGCCTGCGCCAAGCGCCTGCTGCCGCTGGATGCCGATCTGCGGGCGGGCCACTGGCGGCGCACGCCCTTGGCCGGCATGCTGCCCGTCTGGGGGCAGACGCTGGGCATCATCGGGCTGGGGAACATCGGGCGGTCGTTGGCCCGCAAGGCGCTGGCCCTGCAGATGACGATGCTGGGGTACGACCCCTACGTGCAGACGCAGACGCTGGACGGTGTGCCACTGGTGAACCTTCGGGAGCTGCTGGCGCAGTCCGACTTCGTATCGGTGTGCGCGCCCCTCACGGCAGAGACGCGCCACCTGATCGGCGCAGCGGAGCTGGCCCTGATGAAGCCGAGCGCCATCCTCATCAACACTGCCCGCGGCCCGCTGGTGGACGAGGCGGCGCTGGTGGAGTCGCTGCGCTCAGGCGGCATTGCGGCGGCCGGGCTCGACGTTTTCGAGGAGGAGCCTCTGCCGGCGAACAGCCCTCTCCTGGGCCTGGCGAACGTCGTGCTGACGCCGCACAGCGCTGGCATGTCCGAAGCATCGGTGCGACGGGTGAAGACGGAGGTGGGCCAAGCAGCCGCGGCCGTGTTGAGCGGCCGCTGGCCGAAGTCGGTGGTGAACCCCAACGTGCGGCCGCGGGTGGCTCTGGCGAGGGAAGGACAGGGGTGACGGGGCGCATCGGCTTTAGGTGGCGGGGGTGGAGGTCTCGTAGGCGCAAGGACGAGCGTAGGGACAGTTCGCGCGCCGCCCCCACCAACGGCCATTCGGTTGCGCTCTGCTCCGCAGATTGACTTCCGTTTTGGGTAGGCCTACTATGAGGGCTTGGTGGTGACCATGGGGGAGGACGAAACCAGCGTATGAGGCGGTGGCACTGGGCGGCGCTCGGCCTGGCTGCCCTGGCCTCCTTGCTTGCCGTGCCGGCGCTGTTCATCGATTTGCCCGGGGCAGGCTCGCCGGCGGCAGGTGGGTCGGCTCGCGCCGCCATCGCCGGGCAACTGGCCGCCCTGGGCGACGAGAGCACCTCCTTCTCGGTGCAAAACACGGGCCTGCACTCCGCGCGCTTCACGGTGGACTACTACAACGCCGCCGGCACGCGGGTCACCCAGGAGACCATCCCAGACGTGCCGGCCGGCGCGTCGGTGGCCTTTCACCAGGATAGCCAGGAAAGCCTGCCCCACGACTTCTCGGGTTCGGCCGTCGTAACCTCTGACCAGTCCGTCCGCACCGTCATCCTGAAGCAGATCGACAAGGGTGGAGGCGTGATTTCGGCCGGCGGCGACGATGGTGTCACGCGGGGATTCAGCAAAGTCTACCTGCCGCTGATCTACAGCCGCTACGGCACAGACGGCGGCTGGAACACACGCATCATTCTCCAGAACGTTAGCAGCGGCGCCACCGCCTGCGTGCGCATGACCTATCGGGATGTGCTGGGGCAGGTCGTTCTGGTGGAGCCGGCAGTCGGCAGTCAGCCTCTACCTCAGTGTCCGGATGGGGGCGTGCTCGTGGCGGCGGGGAGCGTCCTGGAGCGGGATCAGGCGGAGATGGAAGGGAGTCTGCCACTTAACTTCCAGGGCTCGCTCGTGGTAGAGGTGGTGACCGGTAGTCAGGCGTCCCTCGTCAACACCCAGATCCTGGCCGCCACCGTGGACATCTACCACACTCAGCGGGCCAGCTTCGCGACGTACAGGGGCCTGGGCTGGAGCCCAGCCGAGGGGATAGGCGACCTGTCGACTTCGGTGTACCTGCCGCTGGTGCACAAGAATGCCGGCGCGGGCGGCGGCTGGAACACGCGCTTCTTCGTGAGCCCGCTGGACCCGACCCTACCGGCCGCTCTGACACTGGTCTATTGCTGCGACAGTCGGCTGCCGGGTGCGGGCGGCTCGCTGGAGCGAAAGCTAACCGTGACCGCTTGGGGAATCGTGGATCCGACACAGGACACCGGCCTGCCAGACGGCTTCGAGGGATCGATACGCATCGCGAGCGACCAGGCCGTGGCCGTCGTGGCCACTTGGGGATGGACGCTGGGTGGTATCGACGCCTTCGCTGCCTACGCCGGCGTGCCGCAGACGGAGGTGTCCACCGCCGTCTAGGTGCCGCTGCTGTATCACGATTTCGGGTACAAGGGCCCTACGGGTGAGGCGCGCGGCTGGAACTCGTGGTTGCGCGTTCAGGTGACAGATGGGGGAACGGCAAGCGTCAAGGTGACCTACTACGGGGCGAACCTGCCGGGGGGCTCGGAAAGCTTCGGCCAGACAGTGACCGGCGCCAGGTTCTTCGTTCAGCGAGACGATCCCCTGCTGCCGGCGGAGTTCGAGGGGGCCGCGGAGATAGTGTCCGATAAGCCCATCACCGTGCTGGCGGGCGTCTCATCCGACGCTTACCAGGGCGATACCGACACTATGTTCGGCGGTTTCGGGCCGGACATTCTCGCCAACCCACCCGGCTCGTTGTTCACCGTTTCGCTGGCTCAGGGCTGGACTCACGCCTGCTATGTCGGCGTCCAGAAGCCGGTGGATGTTGCTCTGGCCGACGTGCTGGCGAGCGTGGAGGCGGTCTACCGGCTTCGGCCCGATCAGGGCTACGATCGCTGGTTCGGAGGGCGGCCCGAGCTCTCCACCTTGACCAGCCTCAACCCCAACGATGCCGTGTTCATCCTGATGGGCGCCAGCGCCACGTGGGTGCAAGAACTGCCGGAACTACCACCCACCGGCGTGACGCTTGCCCAGGGCTGGAACGGCGTCTGCTACGGCGGCTCGACCAATGCGGTGGAGCTGGCTACGGCCGGGATCCAGGGGGATCTCAGCGTCCTGTACTCGTTGGCGGCGAATCAGACGTGGAAACGGTACGTCCCGGGCCGGCCAGACGTCAGCACCATCATGGTCCTCGATCAGAACGGCGCCCTGCTCGCCCTGAAGGGCACGCCTGGTACGGTCACTTGGTCATTCCAGCAGTAGTCGGGCCTGGAGATTGAGGTGATCCGCGGGTTGAAACCCGCGGTTTCCTGGAACCGAGCGGCGGCGATCGTGCGGTTGGTCCCGTGGGGTGCAGAGTTGGGCTACGGTAACGGGCCAACGGCACTCCTGCGCTTTTGTTTACGTAAATCTGCGCTATAATTGCAGCAGAGGTGGCTGGACGTCAGCCATCCTCTGAAGGAAGCGGTTGAGCATGGCCGTTACGCCACCGTCAGCAGAAGCGGAGCCGGGCGTCTGGTCGCCCGCGCCTGGGCTGTCATCGCGCGTGCGGCGCCTCCGCGACGAGTACTTCTCCTTCTACACGCGCGACTATTTCCGCAATGAGGTACGGCCTTTCGGCAGCGGCACGTCCTGGGACGAGGTTTGGTCGCCCTACCACTGGGGCGTCGTCCCCGAGATCTACATCTTCATGGACGCGTACCGAGATAGTCTGCTGGCCGCTGCGCGGCCGGTGCCGCTGCCCGCAGGTTTCTGGCGGGAGCCGCTAGTCGTACGCCGCGCTCTCTTCTTCCGCGAGGTTGTCGAAAAACACCTGGCGGTCCGGATCCTGGAGGGCGAGCTCATCGTTGGCTCCCACTTCAACACCGCTCTCTCCAAGACCCACACCCGCCGCGAGGCCCGTCGCTGGAAGCCGCGGACGGCCCGCTGGCTGAAGAAGGCGCGCTGGATCAACGACCTGGGCATCGGCAACTGCGGGGCGATACCCGGCCACCTCATCCCGAATTACCCGAAGGCGCTGCGCCTGGGCTTCTCCGGCATCGTGGCCGAACTGGAGGACAAGCTGCGCGAGGCCAGGGGCGGAAGCCAGCGCGACCTCCTTCGAGGGCTCATCGTTGCTTGCGAGGCGACGCGGACTTTCGCCGAGCGCTACGCCACCGAGGCGGCACGCCTGGCGGCGGCGGAGCGCGACGAGGGGCGCCGCGCCGAGCTCGAGGAGATCGCGCGCATCTGCCGCAAGGTGCCCTGGCAGCCCCCGCAGACCTTCGCCGAGGCACTTCAGGCGCTGTGGTTCACGCACATGCTGGTGATGGCAGCGGAGTCCTACCCGGGGCCGGGCCTTTCTCCGGGGCGCATCGACCAGTATCTGTATCCCTACTACCGTCGCGACCTGGAGGAAGGGCGGCTCACACGCGACCAGGCGCGGGAGCTACTTCAGTGCTATTGGATCAAGCACAACTATGCCTACGACTACCAGGGCCGGGTGGGCACCAACCAGGGGATCAACTCCAGCTTCGGGCAACTCATCACCCTGGGCGGCATTGGGCCCGATGGGCAGGACGCCAGCAACGACCTCACCCGGCTGATGCTTGACGTCATCGGTGAGATGAACCTGCTGGAGCCCAAGCCCAACGTCCGGCTGCACCAGAACACGCCCGACGATCTGCTGCAGCGGGTCGCTGAGCTCATCGCCCAGGCCCAGGGGTCGCCCTTCCTGCTGAACTTCGACGAAGCGTCGATACGCGGGCTGGAGTGGGAAGGGCTGCCCAAGGACCAGCTCTGGGACTACGCCCCGGTGGGTTGCCTGGAGAACACCCTCCAGGGCTGCGACCGCTCGGGTACGGTGGACGTGAACCTGAACATCGCCAAAGCCGTGGAGCTGGCCCTGAACGACGGTAAGGATATGGCTAACGACGTCCAGATCAGCCCCCGCACGGGCGACCCGCGCACGTTCCGCGACTTCGACGCCTTCTTCGCCGCTTTCAAGGCGCAGCTCAAGGCGATCCTCCGCCACCTGATCGACGCCGCCAGCGAAGCCGACGCCATCCGCGCGGGCTTCGAGCCGACGCCCTTCCTCAGCGCCCTGGTGGACGGCTGCGCCGACAGCGGCCGCGACGTCACTCAGGGGGGCGCTCGACATAACTACATAACCGTCGAAGGGATCGCCCTGGCCACGGCGGTCGATTCCGTGGCGGCGGTCAAGAAATTGGTGTTCGAAGAGCGTAGGGTGAGCATCGAAAAGCTGCTGGCCGCCTTGCGCGCCAACTTCGAGGGGTACGAGGAGCTCCGGCAGACGCTACGCAACAAGGCGCCGAAGTTCGGCAACGACGACTCCTACGCCGACGAGCTGGGGCGAGAGGTGTCGCAGTGCTGGACGGAGGAGGCCTTCCGCCACACGTCGCCGGCCACGGGGCGGCGCTACCGGGGCGGGTATCTCTCGTGGAACTACTGGGTGGCCTACGCTCCGTCGACCGCCGCCACGCCGGACGGGCGCCGCCGCGGCACTTTCCTGTCCAACGGCGTCTGCCCGGTGGACGGCGTCGACCGCGAGGGGCCGACGGCCGTCGTGAAGTCGGTGGGTCATCTGGGGTTGGAGACGGCGCCCAACGGCGCTTCGCACACGATTAGCCTCAGCCCATCACTGGTGGGGGACAGCGAGCACCGCCAGAAGCTGGCCGCCCTGCTGCGGACGTACGGGCTGGTGGGCGGCACCGCCCTCCAGATCAACGTGCTGGACGCTGCCACCCTGCGGGCGGCCCAGGCCGACCCGGATGCCCATCGCAACCTGCTGGTGCGGGTGACGGGCTACAACGCCTACTTCGTGATGCTGGGCAAGGAGATCCAGGACGAGATCATTGCCCGCTCGGCACACCAGTGTCGGTAGGGGAAGCGATGGCCGGCCGCACCCTTCAGTACGCTGAGCTGAACGCCAGCGAGCTGGCGGCGCTGGACCCGGCCCGCACCATCGTCCTGATGGCGCTGAGCCCGCTGGAGGTGCACGGCCCCCACCTGCCCATCGGCTGCGACGCTATCATCGCTCAGGAGCTGCAGCGGCGCCTGCTGCCCCGCCTGGCCGAGCGCTATCCAGACTACGACCGCCTGGTGCTGCCCACCGTCTATGCCGGCGCCGACACGATCCCCGTGCCGGGCTCGCTGAACGTGGACAGCCGCGCGATCTATTATCTGCTGCTCTCCATCGGGCGCAGCCTGGCGGAACAAGGATTTCGCTACCTCCTGCTGACCGACAACCACGGCGGGCCGCGCCACCAGATCGCCATCGAGAAGGCGGTGCGCAAGGTGTACAAGGAGCGCCGCTTTCACGTCATCGCCCCGTTCCTCAACTTCTACCGCCGCATGGTGGAGAACGACCCGGCCCTGCTGGAGGCTACGGGCACCGGCCCCGGCAGCTCCGGCGACGTCACCGACGCTCATGCTGGCCGCAACGAGACGTCGCTGATGCTGGCAACGGCGCCGGACGAGGTGGCGCCCGGCTGGCGGTCGCTGCCCTGGGTGGTGGTTGGGCGAGGCGCCGTCGCGCGCGGCCTGGTGACCGGCGCCAAGGTGACCTATGTGGGAGAGCCGCGCATGGCCTCGGCCGAGGCGGGGGAGCGAATGCTGGAAGCGCACGTGGAGGAAGGCCTGGCGCAACTGGAACGGGCGATGCGTGGGGAGCCTCCCCACTCGCTGCCGCTTCTCTGGGGTCTGCGCTGGGTGGAGCGCAGTTGACAACGATGGCTGTCACAGGCGTCACTTTTAACGTCCAGCGCTTCTCCACCGAGGACGGGCCCGGCATCCGCACCACGGTGTTTATGAAGGGCTGTCCTCTTCGCTGTCAGTGGTGCCACAACCCGGAAGGCCTATCGTCGCGGCCGGAGTTGGTCTGGTACGACGTGCGTTGCATCGGCGCCCAGCGCTGCCTTGCCGCCTGCCCCGAGGGCGCCCTGGCGCTCACGCCCGACGGTATGATCGTCGATCGCCAGCGGTGCACGGTCTGCGGCCTCTGCGGGGAGGCCTGCCCTGCGGCGGCGGTGGAGGTCATCGGGCGGGAGTGGACGGCCGAGGCGCTCTACGCTGAGGTGGCCAAGGACCGCGCCTTCTACGATACCTCCGGCGGCGGCGTCACTGTCTCCGGCGGCGAGCCGCTGATGCAGCCGGAGTTCGTGGAGGACGTGCTGGCCCTCTGCCGCGAAGGCGGCATCGCCACGGCGCTGGACACCTGCGGCCACGCCGACTGGCGCCACTTCGAGGCGGTGCTACCGTTCGTCGACATGGTGCTGTTCGACCTGAAGCTTGTCGACCGCGAGCGGCATCGCGCCGCGACAGGCGTCTATCCGGACCGCATTTTGGCCAACGCGCGGCGTCTGGGCGGGGGCGGCGTGCCGATGTGGGTGCGCACGCCCATCATCCCCGGCTTCACCGACGACGAGGAGAATATCGCCGCGGTGGCCGCCTTCATCCACGAGAGGCTGCCGAATGTGGAGCGCTGGGACCTGCTGGCCTTCAACAACCTGGGCCGGCCCAAGTACAGCCGTCTGGGCCTGCCGTATCCGCTGGACGGGGCGGAGCTGGTGACGCGCGAGCATATGGAGCGCCTGCACACGCTGGCCGCGGCAGCCGTGGGGGAGGTGGCCCGGTGGTCGGGCGCGACGCGGCTGTAGATTCGGCCGTCCTGAGCCCGGCCATCGTGGAGGCGATGGCGCCGGTCGGGCCGAAGTTCCTGGCCACGCTGGATGCGGATGGCATGCCCAACGTCGTGCCCATCACCTCGCTCCAGGCGGTGGACGAGAGCACCATCATCTTCGGCGAACTGATGATGTGGAAGACACGGCGCAACCTGGAGATGAACCCTAGGGTCTGCATGGGCGTGATGACGCCCGCTGCTCGCGGCTGGATTATCCAGGGCGACTTCCGGGAGTTCCAGCGCACCGGCTCCTACGTGGACTTGATCAACAGCGCCGAGTTCTACCGCTACAACGCCTACTCGGGCGTCCGCAACGCCGGCGTGATCAAGGCGCGACGGGTCGTGCGCGAGTTCGCCCTGTCGCGGGGGACTATACTGGCGGCGGCGGCGCGAGCCCGCTGGGCCGCGCGCTGGCGGCGGGCGCGGGACAAAGGCGTCGCCATGCCCGCGCCGGTACGGGAGAAGTTCGCGCGACTGCAGGCGGCCAAGTTCCTGGCCTATCTTGGACCGGACGGCTACCCTGATATCGTTCCTGCTCTCTCGCTGACCCCCGCTGGGGAGCGGGCGCTGGTCTTCGCCGGGAGCGCGGACGGACTGGAGCCGGGCGCATGGGTGGCGGCGGCGGTCCTTACCGCCGAGCCGCTGGCCTATCAGGTGAAGGGGCGCTTCCTGGGGGCGCAGCGAAGTCTGGGCGGGCCGCTGGGCGTCATCGAAGTGCTGGAAGTGTACAGCGCCTCGCCGCCGCTGCCCGGCGAGCGCATCGCCTAGGAGGCCGATGGCAGAGGAAGCTATCGGCGTCGGCTTCATCGGCCTGGGCGGTCAGGGTGGGGAGCACCTGCGGGTGCTGCTGGCCCTGGGGCAGACCAGGATCGCGGCCCTGTGTGACGTCGATGAAGGGACGCTCGGCCGCGCCGAGGCCGCCGCGCGCCATCGCGGCCACGAGCCGCTGACCTGTGGGGACTACCGCCGCCTGCTGGAGTACCCTGACGTGGACGTTGTCTACATCTCTGTGCCCGACGACCTGCACCAGGAGGTAGCGGTCGCCGCGCTGGAGGCGGGCAAGGATGTCTTCCTGGAGAAACCCATCGCTCACACGCCCGAGGCCGCGAAGGCCATTCTGGCCGCCGCCGCCAGGAACGGGCGCATCCTCCAGATGGGGCTTGTGTACCGGTACGCCATGCTTTACCGCCGTATGGCCGACCTAGCGGCCTCGGGCCAGATCGGCCGGCCGTTGATGGCCTGGTGCAAGGAGTTCCGGCAGCCTTTCCCCGACACAGCCTGGTACCACTCGCAGGCTCGAACGGGCGGCACGCTGAACGAGAAGGACTGCCACCACTTCGACCTGTTCAATTGGGTCCTGGGCTCCCGCCCGAGGCGGGTCTTCGCCATGGGCTCGCGGGCGGTGCTGGTACCGGGCGGCGGCTACCCGATAGGTCGCGAGGGCGACGGCAGGCCACGATATCTGGAATACGGCGATAACGTCGACCACGCCAGCGTCGTCGTGCAGTACGAGAACGGCGCTATGGCTCAGCTCAACATCTGTCTTTTCCTCACGCCGCCCGACTGGTCACACCACTTCTTGGAGGTGGGCGTCATCGGGAGCAACGGTCGGGTAGTGCACTCGGACGCGGCGCACGGTCTGTTGACGGTGACCGGCGGCCAGGACGGCAACCGTCGCGAAGAGATCGAGGTGCGGGAGCCCGAGGGGCCCTGGACATTCCACCCCGGCGGCGTGCTCCAGCACGTCGAGTTCTTGGAGTGCGTGCGAGAGCGAACGGAGCCCTTCGCCAGCGGACGGGTGGGGCGGGAGGCGTCGCTGGTGGCGTTTGCCGGCGAGCGCTCCATCCGAGAGGGGCGGGTGGTGGACGTGGCCGAGCTCGAGGCCGAGGGGCGATCGGGCTGACAGTGGGCGCGTCGGTCATCGTGGTGGGAGGCGGCCTGGCCGGACTCACCGCAGCCTACACCCTCCAAAAACGCGGCTTCACTGTCGAGGTCCTGGAGCAGGAGGCCACGCCGGGTGGCCGCATGCGCAGTGAGGCGCACGACGGGTTCATCGTCGAGCGGGGGGCGCAGTTCATCGCCAGCAGCTATCGGAACATGCACGCGCTCGCCGCCGAGCTGGGCATCGCTGACCGCATCAGGCCCCTGAGCAACAGCCGCAACGCTGTGCTCAAGAACGGGCGGCTGGTGGCGGCCGAGTACGAGGGGCTGAAGGCCATTGGCCGGTCTCGCGATCTGACCTGGCCGAGCAAGCTGCGGCTGATGAAGCTGCTCTGGCACGTCTGGCGGCAGCGGCGGCTCCTGGACTTCTACCGCCCGGAGGCAGCGGCGCCGCTCGACGGCGAGAGCGCGGCGGAGTACACGCGACGGGAGCTCGGGCAGGAGGTGCTGGACTACTTGGTCGACCCGGCTTTCGCGTCGACCTTCACCGTGCTGCCGGGAAACCTATCGAAGGCCTTCCTGCTGGTCACCATCGCCACCATGCTGGGCGGCTTCCGGTTGGAAGCGTTCGGCGGCGGCAACGGCCTTCTCACCCAGACCCTGGCGGCGAAGGTGCCCGTGCGGCTGGGTGCCCAGGTGACCCGGATCGAGCCGGGGCCGGACGGCGTGGCTATCTGCCTGCGCGACGGCGAGCCGCGCCGGGCCGACGCCGTCGTGGTGGCGGTGCCGGGCAACGCCGTCGGTGGGCTGTGCACGGGGCTGACGGCCTCGGAGAGCGCCTTCTTTCAGGGGGTGCGGTATGCCGCCAGCATCATCGTCTTTCTGATGACAAGTGACCTGGAGGCCGACCCCGGGGTCTACGGTGTGGGGATCCCACGACGTGAGGGCGTCGGCCTCTACGGGCTGGCGGTGGAGAACCCGAAGGAAGGAGTGGTGGCGCCGGGCAAGACCATGTTCAACTGCGCCTTCAGCGAGGCGGCCGCGGCCGGGCTCTTCGACGCGCCGGATGAGGTGGTGGTGGAGACCGTCCACCGCGAGCTGGCGAAGCTCCCCCTGCGGGGTCTGGATCGAGTGGAGGGCCACGCGGTGCATCGCTGGCCGGCGCTGGTGCCCCAGTTCTACCCCGGCTATCATCGCGCTTTGGCCCGTTTCCTGACGCGAGAGGACCGCAGCGAGCGCCTGTTCTTCGCCGGCGATTATCTGGTGGGCCCTTACACCGAGGCCGCACTGACCAGCGGCCTGCGCGCGGCGGAGGAAGCGGCGGCCCGGCTGGGCACGCCTAGCTGAGAGGGTGGTTTTTAGTAGAACTATCGTGAGTGGTTGCCAGGATGATTAGACAGAGCTACTATAGGGGCTATGGAGCCGCTTAGAACGGAGGTGATGGGTGGTTGTGGTTGTCGAGGCGGTTCGCTTCCTTCTGTTAGGCGGGGCGAAATGTTCCACATCAATCGGAAACGGGCTCAGCAAAGGGAAGGAGGGATCATGAGACCTGCGAAATGGCTGCTACCTCTTGGGGCCCTGTTGGCGCTCCTCTTGGTGGCGGTGGCCTGTGGAGGTGGGGAGGAGGGGACGGCGACGGTGACCGGCACGCCAAAGCCGGGCGCCTCGCCCACCGCTGCGGCACAGGCGCCGGCCGACCAGCAGCAGATCATCGTTCAGAGCGGCCAGCCGGAGTTCTACGACCCGCAGCGCTCCAACTTCGAGCAGGACATCGCCATCGCGCGTATGCTTTGGCGGGGCCTGTACCAGTTGGAGCTAACGGCAGACGGCGGCGTGCAAGCGGTGCCGGCGATGGCTGCAGGCGAGCCTACGGTCAACGGTGCCGTGTACACCGTGAAGCTCAAGCCGGGGCTGAAGTGGTCCGATGGCGTGGCACTGACGGCCAAGGACTTCGAGTACGGTATCAAGCGGGAGTGCGATCCCAAGGTCGCCGGCCCTTACCAGTATGTGTTCTGGCAGGGGATCCTGGAGATAGTGGGGTGCCAGGCGTATGGCGAGGCGCTGGGAACGGCGGCTGCACCGAAGACGCCGACGGACGCCGAGCTGCAGGCCCTGCGCGATGCCGTTGGGGCGAAGGCCATCGATGACACGACCATTCAGATCACCCTGGCCGCGCCCAAGGCCACGTTTACGACCATCATGTCTCTGTGGCCGTCTTTTCCCGCCCGCGAGGATGTGATCACAAAGTTCGGCGACAAGTGGACGGACCCGGGCAACATCGTGACCAACGGGCCGTTCGTCATCACCGGGCTGACCGCAGGCGCCGGCGGCCAGGTTGTCCTGGAGCCGAACCCCAACTGGGCGCTGGAGCCCAAGCCCGCCCTGCGCAAGATCACGGTCAAGTACATCGACGACCTGGAGGCGGCCTTCCGGGCCTTCCAGACCGGCGAACTGGACATCACCAACATCCCGGCGCCGGAGATCCCCACCATCAAGGCGGACGCGACCCTGAGCAAGGAGTTCTTGCAGGTCGGTGCGAGCCGGATCTGGTCCGTCGAAATGCTGATGAAGAACCCGGTCTTGGAGGGGACGGCGATCGGGAGCAAGGGGTACAACGTACGGCTGGCACTGTCGCGGGCCATCGACCGGAAGACGCTGGTCAAGGTAGTCTACAACGACGCCTACTTGGCGGCTGACTACTGGGTCGTGCAGGGGCTGTCGGGCTTCCAGGGTAACGCGGCTTTCGAGGACAAGATCGGCTACGACCCGGCGGCGGCCCAGAAGGCGCTTTCAGACGCCGGCTACCCGAACGGCCAGGGCTTCCCCACCCTCAAGCTCACCGTGCTGGACCGCCCCGACCGGAAGGCCGAGGGCGAGTTCCTCCAGAAGGCCTGGAAGGAAACCCTCAACATCAACGTCAACATCGAGGCGGTGGACGCCAAGACCCGCTCCAGCACCTTCAACACTGAGAACTTCGACCTGTTCATGGGGGGCTGGCAGACTGACTACCCCGACCCGGAGAATGTGCTCATCGGCCTGTTCGACACGGGCGGCGGAAACAACAAGTATGAGTGCAGCGACCCCGAGATCGACGCGAAGTTGAAGGCGGCGGGCTCGGAAACGGACAACGCCAAGCGCATCAAGGATCTCCAGGACGCGGAGACACTCGTGGTGACCAAGCTGTGCGGTGTTGCGCCCGTGTGGCAAGGCGCGTTCCTGTACCTGGCGGACTCCAAGATGGGCGGCTTGAAGCCCAACGGCCAGATCGACGCGGCGATGCCCGGGAACTGGTGCCCCGAGTGCTGGTATGTGAAGGCGCAGTAGGTAGCGACGATAGCCTGTAGGCGCTGATTCCCGTAAGATAGGTGGTGGATAAAGTGTGGGGCCCGGCAGGGCTGGGCCCCACACCGGGGTGGAGGTTATGACCGCCTACGCCATCCGGCGTATCCTGTGGTTGATCCCCGTCCTCTGGGCGGTGGCAACGATCACGTTCTTCTTGATGCACGCCGTGCCCGGCGGGCCTTTTACCCAGGATAAGCCGCTGCCTGCGGCCATCGTCGCCTCTCTCAACCGGCGCTACCACCTGGATCTGCCCCTCTGGAGGCAATATCTAGCCTACCTCTGGGACCTTCTCCACGGTAACCTTGGCCTCTCGTTTCGCGGCGACCGGGACGTGGCGATGCTCATTCGGGATGGCTTTTTCGTCACGGCCCAACTAGGCATCCTGGCCTTTCTGGTGGCCTCGTTCTTTGGCATGGCGCTGGGCGTGCTCTCCGCCCTGAATCAGAACGGCCCGCTGGACTACGTGGGCGTGTTCGTGGCTACGGTCGGGGCCGCCCTGCCTAACTTCATCCTGGCGACCTTCCTCATCGTCATCTTCGCGGTGAACCTCCACTGGTTTCAGATTCTGGGCTGGGGCGGGCCTGAACACGTGGGTGACCTCTTAAACCCCTCTGCCTGGCACATAAAGAAGATGATCTTACCTGTGGTGTCGCTGTCCTTCTTACCGATGGCATATATTGCCCGGGTAACGCGGGCCAGTATGCTTGAGGTGCTGCGGCAGGACTACATCCGCACCGCCCATGCGAAGGGCTTGGCAGCACAAGTGGTCATCATCCGCCACGCCATCAAGAACGCCATGATCCCGGTGCTCACGTTGATGGGGCCCATCGCCGCTGTCCTGGTGACCGGCTCATTCATCGTCGAGAACATCTACTCCATCCCCGGTGTGGGGCGGCAGTTCGTGGAGGCAGTGATCAGGCGCGACTACGCCATGATCATGGGTAGCACCTTGTTCTACGCCGCGATAGTCGCCGTCGCCAATCTGGTGGTCGACCTCATGTACGCAGTGGTCGATCCTCGTGTGCGCTACGGCTAGGCTGCTGCTGTGCAAGAAGCGGAACTGATCGAACGGGCGGAACTCGAGGGGGCCGTCGTCGGTCGGGAGCGGGGGCTGTGGGCCGACGCTTTCTACCGGCTCACGCGGAACCGGCTGGCTATGGCCGGTCTGATCATACTGATCGCGGTCGCGGCGCTGGCCATCGCCGCCGCCAATATCCATGCCGTCCGGCGGTACGACCCCTATCTGGATCAGCTGTACAACCATCTTCAGGAGGGGCCCAGCTGGAGCCACTTCTTCGGCACCGATAACCTGGGCCGGGACAACTGGGCCCGCGTGCTGGCCGGCGTGAGCATTTCTCTCCAGATCGGGATCGGCACCCAGATCGTCGTATTGATGATCGGCCTGCTGGTAGGGACCACGGCCGCGTTGGGTGGCCGCTTCACCGACAACGTGATGATGCGTTTGACGGACGTAACCTACGCTTTCCCGGACCTGCTGTTCATCATCCTCATGCGGTCCGTACTCAGTGGGCGACAATGGCCGGTGATCGATAACCCCAAGCTGCAGGTGATCCTGGCGATAGCCTTTGTGAATTGGACGATCATCGCCCGGTTGGTGCGAGGGCAGATGCTCTCTCTGGCGGAGCGAGACTTCGTGCTGGCGGCGAAGGCGCTGGGCGCCTCGCCGTGGCGGGTGGTGGTGCAACACATGCTGCCCAACAGCCTGGGGCCGGTGATAGTGGCGGTGACCTTTGGCATCCCCATTGCTATCTTCGCCGAGGCTGCTCTGGGGTTCATCGGCTTCGGTCTGCCGCCGCCCACGGCCAGCCTGGGCAGGCTGGTCTCCGACGGCTATGCGTACATGCAGGTGAACTACTGGGTGGTGGTGTTCCCGGCGTCGGCCGTGGCCGTGCTTATGCTTTGCTTCACCTTCGTTGGCGACGGCCTGCGCGACGCCCTCGACCCGCGGATGCGCTAGGGAACGGTCGGCCCTCAGCCGCTGCCGTTCCTCGTCTTGCGACAAGCACAATAGATTGACAGGTCGGCTCGGCTATGTCTAGAATAAGCCGAGCTCAATAAGGAGCGCGCTCAGGGCGGCCCCGTGGTGTAGCGGTCTAACATGCCACCCTGTCACGGTGGAGATCGGGGGTTCGAATCCCCTCGGGGTCGCCAATCACTAACGACGGATCGTCAGGCACTGGGCCTGGCGGTCTTGTTGTCTCCGCCGCCTCAAGCACCCACCTGAAACCTGGCTTTGGTGCGACCTCAACGATTTGGCCTGTCCGGAACTCCACATACAGGCTTTCAAACATGCATCTGAGCATCTGGTGCTTCTCCTCCGGCGTGGCGAGCTGCCAGTTTTCGCCGAAGCGCTCGAAGTCAGCTATCGACAGCTCGATAACCGAGACTTCGGCAGGCGCCGTCACCCGTAGACGATTCTCGACCAGCTGAATGTCGCGTTCGAATTCCGCCCGATCGATCGCTCCCTCCTTGTATAGCTCGACGACACGCCGACGACGCGCCTCCAGAGATAGCCTCTCGTTCTTCAGGTCGAGAATGTTGTTTTCAGCGTTTGCCAGTTCGAGGGCGCGCTGCTGCCAGCTCAGTGGAAGCTCCACTGGCCTGACAAGCGTCTCGATCTGCTCATCGATGGCGGGAGCAGGCCAGTAGCGCCCGGCGTTAGTGCACCCCATACCCCGGCGCGCACTTGATTCTCGGTAGTAGTCGCGCTTCTTGATGTGCTCGGACCAGGCTGTCTCCCCGCAAGTCACGCAGCGCAGGAGCCCCTTCGCCAAGTAAGGGCGTAGCTTTTCCGAGTTGGAACGAGGCGCTTTGAACCGGGCCCGGAGGATCGACTGAACTCGATTGAATTCCTCTGGCGGCACAGCTGGTCGGTGACCCCCTTGCCGACGCTCCTGAGCCTTGGGCGTGCCGGTCCTTGTACGGCGTTGCCGCACAACGAACCCGGCGTAGAACGGATTGGTGAGGATTCCCTGAACGCTATCGTCGGTGAACTTTCGTGGCTTTGCTCCCTCACCTCTGGTTTCATCGAGAACGCTCTTCTTACGATTCCTGGTCGAGAACCCGGACCTGTTGAGCCACGAGGCGAGCTCGCGACAAGAGTAGGCTCCGGTCAGGGCCCGTTGGAACAACTCCACCACGATTGGGAACTCCAGCTCATCCGGCATCGGCGGGCGCGGGTCACCCCTCGACGATGCGGGGTCGGCTCGATACCCGAAAGGGATCGAGCCCCGGTGTATTCCACGGTCGTATTTCAGGTCGGAGACTCGCCGGACATGCTGGGCAGTCACGTCGGACCAGTATTGGGCGAAGGACCCAAAATTGTTGAGCATGAACCTGCTGGCGGGGTTGGAGAGGTCAAACTGACTCTCGGTGACCGAGGCCTAGTCAATCCCGAGCTCGGCCATCCGGCTGAAGCTCTGAGTGGCTACTACGAGGCTCCGAGCCCAGCGATCGAGGCTGAACACGACGACCACATCGGCACGTAATTCCGGAAGTCGTTCGAGCAGACTTCGGAATGCGGGCCTCTTTGCGATGTTATCAGTGTAGGCGGATTGTTCCTCCCGGAACATTTCTATCAGTTCGTAGCCCTTGAAGTCGCACCATTCGCGGATCTTTTGCTCCTGCGACTCCAGGGAAAGCCCCAGTGCCTGCTCGGCGCTGCTCACCCGTACATAACCTACAGCTCTCTTCCGTTCCCCAGGCTGATTCACGGCTAACCCCCTCTTGTACTTGCTCCCCTCTGGGAAGCCCTGCTAGCCCTCCCCCTCGGCACGACCGTGGCGTATGTCGGGCCAAATGCCTCGACGTCGATGTCGTCCGGTGGCTTGGCTCTCCGTTCTAGGGGTGAGACCACGGACATCCCCATCCGGGCGTCACGGATGCCGCTCCTCGTTCGATCTCTTGCACCTCCAGAATGGACAGTAGCTGGCGGGGTGGGATAGTTCTCACTGCACCTCGGTCACTGAAGCGAAGCCGATGTTTAGTGAAGCCAACGTCCTGAAGCTCTCGGCGGCGACGTATGTGCTGCGAGCCAAGCGGTCCAGGCTGTAGACAACAACGGTGTCGGGCCGAAGCCGAGGGAGTTCCTCGAGGAGCGCGGCGAGCCCCGGGCGCCTGCTGGTATATGCCGGCGCCCCCTCGTCGCGGAACATGGCGACAAGCTCGAAGCCTTCGCGGCCACACCATTCCCGGATTCTCTCCTCCTGGGAGTGGAGCGATGTGTGCCCCACCTGATCGTCAGTACTCACCCGCACGTACCCGACGGCGGTGTCTCGCTCTCTAGGCTGATTCACGGTTGACCTCCTCTTGTGCTTGCTCCACCTTCGGGAGCCCTTCCAGGCCCTTGATCCTGAGGACGACCCCGGCGTAGATGCGGCAGAAGGCCTCAACGTCGGGATCGTCGAGCGGCTTAATCTGTCGTCGTCGCCTCCTTTCCCTGGGCGTGGCAGTTGGGACATCGCCCAGATATGCCTCAGCGGTGCAATTGTCCGCTTGACCTTCTTGCCTGCCCCGGTTACTCTTTGAGCCTGCCAAGGCCCATCCTTGGTTCGGGACGAGCCGCCAAGCCTTCGCGGGAACCAGCGGCTCGTCCTGCTATCTGTGAATCTAGTCGCCTCATCTTGGGCTGCAGAAGCGGTCGCACGGAAGGCGCCAGTGGCACAACCACGACAATTTTTTTTTCGAGAAACTCGACCGGGCCCAGGGATAAGTATAATCGCTAGAGATTACACTGTCAACCTGTGAGAGACTTGCTGGCAACCGGGGCGCAATGTCTGTCGAACTTTGGGCAGTCGGCCGGGTCTTCGGCAACCGCTGCGGGCGCGCTCCGCGTGGGGTCGTTCATTGACGCGTTGCAGCGGCCGCGGCTATCATCATGCCAGTCTGGCTGGGAGCCGGACTGGTGGCAGAAGAGATAATCACACTGCGGGAAGCGGCCCAGAAGTGCGGCCTCAGCGTCTCACACCTGAGGCTGCTTGCTCGTACCGGTCGACTACAGGCGCGCAAGATAGGCCGCGATTGGGTCACCACGCTCGAGGCTGTGGACCGGTACTTGAAGGATGAATACCTGCGGAGCAGGAGCCCGTACAAGTCCGGAAGGCGGCGAGCTAGGAACTAGAGATGCCACCCACCATGCCCAAGGCGCTGCTGATCTCGCTTGGCGGAACGCCCGAGCCCATCGTGCGAGGCGCTCGGGGTTCACATCCGCGATCTGTTTCCTTGAACCTCAGAGTCTTATCTGAGCGTCATGAACAAAGACCCCGGAAGATACTCTCTAGTCGAGGGGCGGCTCTGCTCTGAGGGCGGCGGGGTGAGACTCGACGAATCCTCTGCCTTCAGGGCAAATCTCCAAGAAGTCGCAGAAGGCACACAGCGGCCCGGGATTTGGCGCGTACTCCTTCTCCGCCACGATTAGCGCGACCTGCCGGCGAACGTCCTCCAATGCCCAAGCCTTCGTCTCCTCAGTCACCTCTAGCGTGAACCAGTCTCCCGACTCGAGATGGCGGTAGGATGCCCTGATTGCCGGCGGATCGAACTCCACCGAGGCTATGAGGCCATAGATCTGGAGTTGCAGTGGATCGGGCTTGCGGGGTTTTCCAGTCTTGTAGTCGATGATGTGCAGCAGGCCGTTCCCCTCACGGTCGATGCGGTCTATCTTGCCGAGGAGGGCGAGAGTGGCATCCTCCACCTTGTGGAAGTCCTCCAGGGCGAACGGCTGGACGCTCAGGTCTTCTGTCTGGGCGAAGCGCCGGAGTTGGGCCGTGGCCCTCTCACCGTGAGACCTCTCTTCGGCGAGATCCGCGAAGCCCCTCCTGTTGCGACGCCAACGGTCGCGCATGAGTTGTACCAGGCGCTCCTCGCTCCTCTCCTTGACCGGCAATAGAAAGAGATCGTGGAGTGCCCCATGAACGTGCTCGCCCATCGTGATGTAAGGACGGGCCTTCGCGAAGTCCCTCGCCAGGCCATCGAGGTAGTGGAGTTTGTACCTGCGGGGGCACTGGCGGAACATGTTGAGCCTGAAGTAGGAAGCAGGGAATTACATCGTGACGGATGATAGCACATTTGTACGCTGGAGTATCGGGGAGGTGCTGATCTGGGCGGGGGGCGGTCCGTAGTGGGCTGGAACACCGATCTCACGGCGTGTCTTCCGCGTATTGCCGCGACGACGGGCGCGCGGCAACAGTGTATCATGACCCCATCAGGCAGGAATGGTTGAGGTAGGAACATCAGGCAGTGCTTAGCCGAGCTAGTACCTGATCTGGTCGACGGGAAGCTGAGATGGCGCAAGAGGATCTGTTTAGGCAAGCGAAGCTTCTATACGAAGCCGCCCAGAAGGTCGGAGGCTTCGCTGCTGATCCTCATGAGATTGCTGAAAAAATGAAGCAACTTGCCGCTGGCTTGCCGGCTGAGGATGAGTTCGGTTGCTTCGCCGCATGGTCTCTTCGCTGTCCACTAGTCCACAAGCTGGATCAGGATCAAATCCCGGCGTCCTCCAAGAAGGTCTACCAGGTACCCGACTTCCTCATGGCTTTCAAGTGTGCTGGTGCGGACTTGGCGGTGCTGGTGGAAGTCAAGACTTCAAGCTTCAACCCTGATGAGGACGGTCTTCACAAGGACCTACGGTTTTCTGGCCGGTACTACCAGCGCCTCGCCAATTATGCCGCCCTTGTGCGGTTGCCGCTTCTTATAGCCTGGAAGGCAGGTCCGCTTGGCTGGACTCTGTTCGATATTCGAAGAATGAGTGTCGTAAGCTCGGCCTATCGCATCACTCTGGACATGGCTTTGAAGGAAAACCTGCTCGGCGTCCTGATCGGGGACTTCGGTTTTACGCTCCCTGAGAAGACCGCTTTGTCCATGACAATCAAGCGGCTGACGCCAATAACCGGGGGGGAATTTGTAGGACGTGTTGAAGACGTGGCCTTCGAGAACCGCGCCGGCGAACGCTTCAAATCGTTGCTGTGGCCCTTCTTCGAAATGTTCGCCTACACGACAGACGACGTTGAGGTCATCGAAGAGAAGGACTTGATGGTTCAGAGGTTCTATAAGGTGGCGACCGAAAGTGTTTGGGCTCAGTGGCTTCTCTACCCAGCGTGCCATGGTTTCGGTGCAAAAGATCCCGACTGGAGAAAGGCGTTGGTGCAACAAGGGTTTCGCTATCACTTGCCCGATGTGCTGGAAGCCGCGATAGATGCTGGCAAGAAGGGGCTGGTGGAGACAGTCATCCATCAGGTACCGCACACCATTCCTGACTTCTTGGGCGGAAGCTACGACAGCTTGAAGAAGACAGGATTGCTACCCGCCTAGGAATCTCATTGACGCAAGTCTGCAGGGTCAACTGATCCGCCGTATTGCCTTACACCAACTCCATAGCCACCCCCTGCTCAAGGGTGCCCAGCAAATCGACGGTCCTTCGCAGATCGGTTGCACTGCGCCCCTCGGACTTGGCGTCGTCCCGCAAGACGGTGTAAGATTGCGATGCAATTGGGGGTTGTGCGCACATGACCCAAGTCGTTATCGAGAACCCCATCCTTAACTCGCCCTACGAGGAGCCACGACGCCACTTCCGGTTCTCTGACGAGGGCATCACCAACGACATCGTTGAGGCCCGCCGCGTCAGCTCCTATTTCATGCCCATTCCGGCCCCCAAGAAGAAGGGCAAGCAGCTGGCGTTCGATACGGAGTGGACGAAGGACCGCGTAGAGGAGAACAAGTTCATCAACCGGGTTCGTGGCCGCGTTGCTCAGTGGCGGCAGGGCGGCTATGTCGGCATCACCAAGACTACGAGGCAACTTCTCGAATACTGGAAGCGCCCCGACCGCGACCGCAGGCTGTTCTTCTGCCAGATCGAAGCGGCGGAGACGGCGATCTATATCACTGAGGTAGCCAACAAGTACGACGCTTGGATCGAGAACGACCTGCGGGCGTTCAACCAGGACGCTAACCCGCTCCTGCACCGCATCGCCTTCAAGATGGCGACCGGCGCGGGTAAGACGGTTGTCATGGCGATGGTGATCGCGTGGCACACGCTAAACAAGCTAGCCAACCCCCAGGACGCGCGCTTCTCGGATGCCTTTCTTGTCGTGACGCCAGGCATCACCATCCGCGACCGGCTGCGCGTTCTCCTGCCCAGCG
>Ga0315268_10002047_pt1 | contig 23016 bp, 20 predicted proteins | sample C1_top_MG_FD_204535 | JGI IMG/M metagenome (GOLD analysis project Ga0315268, IMG submission 204535) | Sediment microbial communities from Yellowstone Lake, YNP, Wyoming, USA - C1_top | ecosystem: Environmental > Aquatic > Freshwater > Lake > Sediment | place: USA: Wyoming | collected 2017-08-01 | reverse complement strand
GAGAACGGGGGAGAAATTGGCTGAAAAGGTTGATTCACAATTGAATACAATCAGAAATAATCCGAGCTTGGTACGGTCATTCTTTGGACATCCAAGTGTCGCCTATATTTCTGACTTATGAGTAACTCACTAACCATAAACAGAGGGGGCGTAGCCCAATGTTGGAGAATTATTTTCCGGTGCTGCTGTTCATCTGTGTAGGCATCGCGATGGGCGTGGTCCCTGTAATGCTGGGCAAGCTGGCAGCCCCCAATCGGCCTGACAGCAAAAAACTCTCTCCTTATGAGTGTGGTTTTGAGGCTTTCGAAGACGCGCGCATGAAATTCGATGTGCGCTATTACCTCGTTGCCATTCTGTTCATTCTCTTCGATCTTGAAATTGCTTTTCTTTTTCCCTGGGCGATCGTGCTCAAGGAAATCGGTACATTCGGCTTCGTCTCCATGATGATCTTTCTGGCCATTCTGGTGGTTGGCTTTATCTATGAGTGGATGAAAGGGGCCCTGGAATGGGAGTAACGGCATGAGCAGGAAGCAGGGGCCCCGTGCAGCGGGGATGCGACCGTCCGCGAGAGCGGAGGGGTCGTTGCGCAGCAACGGGGAACCCACCGGCCTCCTCCTTGCGGGGGCTGCCGTTGGATGCCTGAATTGGCATGGCATTCGGGATAGTTTAGAGATGTTTGGAGGCGTGACGCATGGGCATTGAAGGCGTTCTGGAAAAGAGTGTTATCACCACGACGCTTGATACCATCATAAATTACACACGCACCGGTTCGCTGTGGCCGATGACTTTTGGTTTGGCATGTTGCGCGGTGGAAATGATGCATGCCGGTGCGGCTCGCTATGACCTTGATCGATTCGGTATCGTGTTTCGGCCCAGTCCGCGCCAATCGGATGTGATGATCGTAGCCGGAACGCTGTGCAACAAAATGGCTCCCGCCTTGCGCAAGGTCTACGACCAGATGGCCGAGCCGCGCTGGGTGATATCGATGGGATCCTGTGCGAATGGCGGCGGCTATTATCATTATTCCTATTCGGTGGTGCGCGGCTGCGATCGCATCGTGCCGGTGGACGTGTATGTGCCGGGTTGCCCGCCGACGGCTGAGGCTTTGCTGTTTGGCCTCATCCAGTTGCAGAACAAAATCAAACGAACCAATACCATTGCGCGCTAGGACGATGAATTATGGCTGCTGATCCGGGTATCTTGCGCGCTGATTTGACGGGTTTGTTTGGCGATAAGCTGGTCAGCGTGGAAGAAAAACTGGGGGAATTGACCGCAGTAATCAGGGCGGCCGATATGCTGGCCGCGCTGACCCGCCTGCGTGATGAGCCGAAATTGCGTTTCGAGCAATTGATAGACCTGTGCGGGGTGGATTACTCCGCATATGGCAGCGATGTTTCCGAGGGGGGCGCCTATTTCGCGTCTGACAATATGCCGGTCGCCCCTGATGCGCATGCCACCCGCTTCGCGGTGGTCTATAACCTGCTGTCGGTGACGCACAACGCGCGCTTGCGCGTGCGCATCTATGCCGTGGAAGATGATTTTCCGGTATTGCCTTCAGTTGTCGATATCTGGCCTTGCGCCAATTGGTATGAGCGCGAGGCATTCGATCTGTTCGGCATCGTATTTACCGGACACCCCGATCTGCGCCGCATCCTGACCGACTACGGCTTTGTCGGCAACCCGTTCCGCAAGGATTTCCCGCTGTCCGGTCATGTGGAAATGCGCTATGACCCGGAACAACAGCGCGTGATCTATCAGCCGGTCTCGATTGGGCCGCGCGAAGTGACGCCGCGCATCGTGCGAGAAGAAAATTACGCCGGCAACCCGGAGCGCAAACATGGCTGAAATCAGGAATTACACCATGAACTTCGGGCCGCAACACCCGGCCGCCCATGGCGTATTGCGTCTGGTGCTGGAGCTGGACGGCGAAGTCGTCGAGCGCGCCGACCCGCATATCGGCTTGCTGCATCGCGCCACCGAGAAGCTCGCCGAGCACAAGACTTTTTTGCAAGCGCTTCCCTACATGGATCGGCTGGATTACGTCTCGATGATGAGCAACGAACATGCGTATGTGCTGGCGGTCGAGAAGCTGGCCGGAATCGAAGTGCCGTTGCGCGCCCAATATATCCGCGTGATGTTCGACGAAATCACCCGCCTGCTCAATCACCTGCTGTGGATGGGCGCGCACGGGATCGATCTTGGCGCGATGACCATATTTCTTTACTGCTTCCGTGAGCGCGAAGACTTGATGGATGCGTATGAAGCCGCGTCCGGTGCGCGTTTGCATGCATCCTACTATCGTCCGGGCGGCGTGTATCGCGATTTGCCGGATAGCATGCCTCAATATCAGGCTTCCAAAATTCACAACGCCGCAGCGGTAAAAAAACTCAACGGGAATCGCCGGGGTTCGCTGCTCGACTTTCTCGAAGACTTCACCAGCCGCTTTCCAAAATGCGTGGATGAATATGAAACCCTGCTGACCGACAACCGCATCTGGAAACAGCGTACCGTGGGCATCGGCGTGGTCACGCCGGAACGTGCGCTGGCTCTTGGTTTCACCGGCCCGATGCTGCGCGGCTCGGGAGTGGAATGGGATTTGCGCAAGAAACAGCCTTACGAAGTGTACGATAGGCTGGACTTTGATATTCCGGTCGGCAAAACCGGTGATTCATATGACCGTTATCTGGTGCGAGTAGAAGAGATGCGCCAGTCCAACCGCATCATCAAGCAATGCATCACTTGGTTGCGCGGCAACCCCGGTCCGGTGATGACAGACAACCACAAGTTCGCGCCGCCGCTGCGTGTATCCATGAAGGAAAACATGGAAGATCTGATTCACCACTTCAAGCTGTTCACCGAAGGCATGCATGTGCCCGCCGGCGAGGCTTATGCCGCAGTCGAACATCCCAAGGGGGAGTTTGGCATTTACCTGATCTCCGATGGGGCCAACAAGCCTTATCGGATGAAGATACGAGCCCCCGGTTTTGCGCATATCGCAGCGATGGACGAGATGGCGCGCGGCCACATGATCGCCGACGTGGTGACCATCATCGGTTCGCAAGACATCGTTTTTGGTGAGGTTGACCGCTGATGGATACATCTATGAATCCGTTTGTCGTATTTGGAGTGCGGCAACGTGTTGCCGCTTTCGCAAAGCGCAGACGAGTCTGCGCACTCCAAAACAAATTTCTAAAGGTGTTTTGATGTTGTCCGAACAAATACAAGTCAAGATCAACCGCGAGTTGAAGAAGTATCCTGCGGACCAGAAACAATCCGCAGTGATGTCGGCATTGCGCTTCGTGCAGGATGAAAAGGGCTGGATCGCGCCCGAAGATATGGCCGATGTCGCGTCATATCTGGGTATGCCGCAGATTGCGGTGTACGAAGTGGCGACTTTTTACCACATGTATAACCTCAAACCGATGGGCAAGCACACCATCACGGTATGCACCAATCTGTCCTGCCAGCTGGGCGGCGCCAACGAAACTGTCGAGTATCTTAAATCCAGGCTGGGCATCGGTTTCGGCGAGGCGACCGCAGATGGAAAATTTGGCTTGCGCGAGGGCGAGTGCATGGGGGCGTGCATAGCTGCGCCGCTGTTCACCATCAGCAATAAAAAATTGTGCGGCCGTTTGACGCCGGAAAAGATCGATCAGATTTTAGCGGAGCTGGACCAATCATGAATAACACCGGCACGAGCGGCGCCGAAAAATCATGAACGGCCCCGTCATTTTCACCACGATGGATTTCGATCGGCCCTGGGCGCTGGAAAATTATCTCAAGGTGGGCGGTTATCAGGCGCTGCGCAAGGTGCTGACCGAAAAAATGACGCCGGACGAGATCATCGCCGAGGTCAAGGCGTCGGCGTTGCGCGGGCGCGGCGGCGCGGGATTTCCTACCGGACTGAAGTGGAGTTTCATGCCGAAGAATTACACCGGAGACAAATACCTCGTATGCAATTCCGACGAGGGTGAGCCGGGCACCTGCAAAGACTGGGACATCATGCGTTATAACCCGCATCAGCTGATCGAGGGCATGGCCATCGCGGCTTACGCCATGGGTGTGAAGACCGGCTATAACTATGTGCACGGCGAAATCTTCGAGGCCTATGAGCGCATGGAAGAAGCCTGCGAACTGGCGCGTGCCGCCGGTTATCTCGGCGACAAAATCCTCGGCACGGACTTCTGCTTCGACCTGCACAACCATCTCGGCTACGGGGCATACATCTGCGGCGAAGAGACCGCATTGCTGGAATCCATCGAAGGCAAGAAAGGCCAGCCGCGGTTTAAGCCGCCGTTCCCGGCCAGCTTCGGCCTGTATGGCAAGCCGACCACGATCAACAATACCGAAACCTTTGCCAGCATTCCCTACATTATCAGGAACGGCGGCCAGGCATTTCTGCGATTGGGCAGGCCCAACAACGGCGGCACCAAGCTGTTTTCGGTTTCAGGTCATGTGAACAATCCGGGCAACTTCGAGGCGCCGATGGGAACGCCGTTCAAAAAACTGCTGGAAATGGCCGGCGGGATGCGCGGCGGACGCAAATTGAAAGCCTGTATCCCGGGCGGCTCGTCGATGCCGGTATTGCCGGGCGAAATCATGATGGATCTGGACATGGACTACGATTCCATTGCCAAGGCGGGTTCGATGCTGGGCACCGGCGCGGTGATCATCATGGACGACAGCACCTGCATGGTGCGCGCGCTGGAACGTTTGTCTTATTTCTATTACGAGGAATCCTGCGGCCAATGCACGCCGTGCCGCGAAGGCACCGGCTGGCTGTATCGCATCGTGCACCGTATCGAGCATGGCGAAGGACGCAAGGAAGATCTGGATCTATTGTTGAGCGTGGGCGAGAACATCGCCGGGCGCACCATCTGCGCGTTGGGCGAAGCCGCAGTCTGGCCGGTGCAGGGCATGCTCAGGCATTTCCGCGACGAATTCGAATATCACATCGAGCACAAGCGCTGTTTAATATGAAACTCGCGCAGCGATTCGTTTGCTCCCTCGCCCGCTTGCGGGAGAGGGTTGGGGAGAGGGAAACGGGCATGGCGAGTTTCGTTATCAGGGGTGGCAACTTGTCACACCCGTTGGTGTGAAGCAGAAGGATTGAGTGAGTAATGATCAACATTGAAATTGATGGCAGGCCGGTCGAGACCGAGCGCGGTTCCACGGTGATGGACGCTGCGAACAAGCTCGGCGTTTATATCCCGCATTTCTGCTATCACAAGAAATTGTCCATCGCGGCCAATTGCCGGATGTGCCTGGTTGAAATCGAGAAGGCGCCCAAGCCGATGCCTGCCTGCGCGACCCCGGTTGCCGAAGGCATGAAGGTGCAAACCCACTCGGAGATGGCGGTCAAGGCGCAAAAAGGCGTGATGGAGTTCCTGCTGATCAACCATCCGCTCGATTGCCCGATTTGCGATCAGGGCGGCGAATGCGAACTGCAGGACCAGGCGGTGGGTTATGGCGGCAGCGCATCGCGTTACCAGGAACCCAAGCGCAGCGTGATGCACAAGAACATCGGCCCGCTGATTTCCACCGAAGAAATGAACCGCTGCATCCAGTGCACGCGTTGCGTGCGTTTCGGACAGGAGATCGGCGGCGTGATGGAACTGGGCATGGCGTTCCGCGGAGAGCATTCCGAAATCATGAGCTTTGTGAACAGTTCGGTGGATTCCGAGTTGTCCGGCAACATGATCGATCTGTGTCCGGTGGGGGCGCTGACCAGCAAGCCGTTCCGCTACACCGCACGCAACTGGGAGTTGTCGCGGCGCAAGTCGATCAGTCCGCACGATGGTCTGGGTTCCAATCTTGCGGTGCAGGTGAAGGACAACAAGGTGCTGCGAGTTTTACCGGTCGAGAACGAAGCCATCAACGAATGCTGGATATCCGACAAGGACAGATTCAGCTATGAAGGGCTGAACGCGCCGGAGCGTTTGACCAGGCCGATGCTCAAGCAGGACGGGAAGTGGATCGAGGTCGAATGGCAAGTCGCTCTGGAATATGTGGCGAACGGGTTGCGCCAGATCAGCAGCTCGGCCGGCGCCGACCAGATCGCGGCACTGGCAACGCCCCACAGCACACTGGAAGAACTGTATTTGCTGCAGAAACTGATGCGCGGGTTGGGCAGCGGCAACGTGGATTTCCGTTTGCGCCACTCGGATTTCGCCGCCGACGACCATCGGTCGGGCGCTCCCTGGCTGGGCATGGCCGTCGCGGACATCAATACCCGGGACCGTTTTCTGATCGTCGGCAGCTTTCTGCGCAAAGATAACCCCCTGCTGGCGAGTCGCGTGCGCCAGGCCGTCAAGAAGGGCGCGCAAGCCAGCATCGTGCATGCGAGCGACGATGATTTGCTGATGCCGGTAAAGAACAAATCCATCGTTGCACCGGGCGAACTGGCGAACAGCCTGGCGCAAATCCTGAAAGCGCTGGCGGCTGAAAAGTCGGCCACACTGTCCGGCGAAATGCAGAAGGTCGTCGAGGCTGTGCAACCGACTGCACAGGCGCGTGGCATCGCTCACAGCCTGGCGAGCGGCGAACGTGCAGCTGTCCTGCTGGGCAATTTCGCGCAACAACATCCGCAGGCTGCGCAGATCGCCATGCTGGCCGAGCACATTGCCGCATTGTGCGCAGCAAAATTCGGCTACCTGGGCGAAGCGGCGAACAGTGTCGGCGGCTATCTGGCCGGAGCCGTGCCGTATGGTGCGAAGGGCATGAATGCCGCGCAGATGCTGGCATCGCCGCGCAAGGCCTATATTCTGCTGAATGTAGAGCCGGAACTTGATATGCACGATCCGCAACAGGCGATGACCGCGATGTACGCCGCCGATACGGTGGTGGCGTTATCCGCCTTCAAACACCGCGCGACCGATTACGCCGATGTGCTGTTGCCGATCGCGCCGTTCACGGAGACTTCCGGCACGTTTGTCAGCACCGAAGGCCGCGTGCAAAGTTTCAGGGGCGCGGTCGGACCGCTCGGCGAAGCGCGCCCGGCATGGAAGGTGTTGCGCGTTCTGGGCAACCTGCTTGGGGTGCAGGGTTTTGATTACGATTCCGGCGAAGCGGTGCGCGATGAAATGCTGGCCGGGTTGAACGTGGCGGATAAGCTGAACAATCACATTGCCGGTGTTGCATTGCAAGCTGCGGCAAGCAGCGACAGCCCGGGTTTGCAGCGCGTCAGCGACGTGCCGATCCACTTCGCCGATGCGGTGGTGCGCCGCGCGACATCATTACAAAAGACTCACGATGCGGCAACGCCATGCGTGGTGATGCATAGCGGCGAGTTGCAAAAATTGGGCGTTAAATCCGGCGACACCGTCAAGGTCAGCCAGGGCAACGGGAGCGTGCACCTGACCATACAAGCGAATGACCGTTTGCCCATGCACACCGCGCGTGTCGCGGCGGGTCATCCCGTCACGGCGGGACTGGGCGCGATGTTTGGCGCGATAACAGTCGAACCGATAATTGGCGAGCGTGCATGATGGAAGCCCAGATACTGCATTTTTTCCAATGGTTCTGGAACCTGTTCGGGCTCTGGGACACGATGTGGGGTTACATCAAGCCGGTATGGCCGCTATTGTGGACAGTGGTCAAGATCATGGCGATCATATTGCCTCTGTTGGGTGCGGTCGCCTATCTGACACTGGCCGAGCGCAAGATCATCGGCTACATGCAGATCCGGATCGGTCCGAATCGCGTCGGATATTTCGGGCTGCTGCAACCGCTTGCCGACGGCATGAAATTGTTTCTCAAGGAAATCATCATACCGAGCGGGTCGAGCAAACTCCTGTTCGTTATTGCTCCCATCATGGCCTTTGCCCCGGCACTTGCAGCCTGGGCAGTCGTGCCGTTCGGCGACGGGATGGCGCTGGCCAATGTCAATGCCGGGCTGCTGTATATCCTTACGATGACCTCGCTGGGAATATACGGCATCATCATCGCCGGTTGGGCATCCAACTCCAAGTATGCTTTTCTCGGTGCGGTGCGTTCTGCGGCGCAGATCGTGTCTTACGAGATCGCGATGGGCTTCGCGCTGGTATGTGTGCTGATGGCCTCGCAAAGCATGAATCTGACCGACATCGTGAACGGCCAGCACGGCAACTGGGGGGCGCTGAACTGGTATGTGATCCCGCTTTTTCCGATGTTCATGGTGTACCTGATTTCCGGCGTGGCTGAAACCAACCGGTCGCCGTTCGACATGGCCGAAGGCGAATCGGAGATCGTCGCGGGTTTCCATGTGGAATATTCCGGCATGGCGTTCGCGGTGTTTTTCCTGGCCGAATATGCCAACATGATCCTGATCGCCTTCCTGACCTCGCTCATGTTCCTCGGCGGCTGGTTGTCGCCCATGCCGTTCCTGCCGGACAGTTTCATCTGGCTGCTGGGCAAGGTCGCCTTCATTTTGTTGCTGTTCCTGTGGTTCCGTGCGACCTTCCCGCGGTACCGCTATGACCAGTTGATGCGTCTCGGCTGGAAAGTGTTCATTCCGCTTACCATCATCTGGGTGGTGGTGATCGCGGTATGGATGCAGACCCCGTATTGGTGGTGGTAGGGGCGGAGGAGAAAAATATGCAAATGATCAAAAATTTCTTCAAGACCTTCCTTCTTTATGAACTGGTCAAGGGCATGGCGCTGACCGGGCGGTATTTCTTCGCGCGCAAGATCACCGTGCAGTTCCCCGAAGAAAAGACCCCGCAGAGCTTCCGCTTCCGCGGCCTGCACGCGCAGCGCCGCTATGCCAATGGCGAAGAGCGCTGCATCGGCTGCAAGCTGTGCGAGGCGGTCTGTCCGGCGCTGGCGATCAAGATCGAAATAGCCGAACGCGAGGATGGCACACGCCGCACCACACAATATGACATCGACCTGACCAAGTGTATTTTCTGCGGGTTCTGCGAAGAGTCCTGTCCGGTGGACGCGATCGTCGAAACGCGCATATTCGAGTATCACGGCGAAAAGCGCGGCGACCTGTATTACACCAAGCCGATGCTGCTGGCGATAGGCGATAAATATGAAGAACAGATCGCCAGGGACAGGGCGGCGGATGCGAAGTACAGGTGACAGGCATCAGAGGACAGAAGGCAGATGACAGGGGACAGAATGTCGTGTGGCTACGCCACGATTTTATTAAAACGCACTGCGCAGCAGACAATGCTCTGTCATCTGTCTTCTGAACAAGGGGCAAGTTAATGAATTTTGAAACTATCGTGTTTTATGTGTTCGCGGCGTTGATCGTGTTCGCGGCATTGCGCGTGATCACCGCGCGCAACCCGGTTCACGCGGTGCTGTTCATGGTACTGGCGTTCATCAGTTCCGCCGGTATCTGGCTGCTGCTCGAAGCGGAATTTCTCGCCATCGCGCTGGTGCTGGTGTATGTCGGTGCGGTGATGGTGCTGTTCCTGTTCGTGGTGATGATGCTGGATATCAACCTGGTGCGTCTGCGCGAAGGCTTCTGGCGGTGGCTCCCGTTCGGCGCGGGATTGGCCGGCCTGATGGCGTTCGAGATGATCTGGGTGCTGGGTTCGCACGAGACCTCCAAAGGCCTGGTCGCGGTCAAACATGCCGCCGGTTACAGCAACACCAAAGAACTGGGGCGTTTGCTCTACACCCAATATGTATATCCGTTCGAGATCGCCGCGGTGATCCTGCTGGTGGCGATGGTAGCCGCGATCGCGCTGACCTTGCGCCGCCGCAAGGATGCCAAAGCGCAGGTGGTCTCCGAACAGTTGTCCGTGAAGAAGGCGGATCGTTTGCGTATCATCACGATGAAGTCCGAGAAACATTTGGCCGGGCACCCGTCAGTGCGTAAAGATTAAACCAATCAAGGGGGCGAGAAGAATGATAACACTGTCGCATTATCTGGTACTGAGCGCCGTGCTGTTCACCATCAGCGTGGTCGGTATTTTTCTGAATCGCAAGAATCTGATTGTGCTGCTGATGGCGATTGAGATGATGCTGCTGGCGGTAAATACCAATTTCCTGGCGTTTGCGCATTATTTGAACGATAGCGCCGGACAGGTTTTCGTATTCTTTATTCTGACCGTGGCCGCAGCCGAAGCCGCCATCGGCCTGGCGATCCTGGTGGTGCTGTTCCGCAATCTGAACACCATCAACGTCGACGATCTGGACAGTTTGAAGGGGTGATGAATTTTGGTAGCTGGTAGCTAGTAGCTCGTAGCTAGTAGCTCGTAGCTTGTAGCTTGTAGCAAAAACGGTTTGGCTACTCGCTACCAGCTACAGGCTACCAGCTAGGTTTATTATTAAAGGTTTCCATATGAACATGCAGAATTTATATTTGCTGGTTCCGCTGGCTCCGCTGGCCGGTGCGATCATCGCCGGTTTGTTCGGGAAGTGGCTGGGCCGCGCCTGGTCGCACCGCATCACCATCGCGCTGGTAGCCGTTTCCTTCTTTGCCTCTGTGGCGATTTTCGACGACGTGCAGGCGGGCCATCTGTTCAACGGCTCGGTCTATACCTGGCTGACCTCGGGCGATGCCAGGTTTCAGGTCGGTTTCCTGATCGACAGTCTCACCACCGTGATGATGCTGGTGGTCACCTTTGTGTCGCTGATGGTGCACATCTACACCATCGGCTATATGAAAGAAGACCCCGGCTACCAGCGTTTCTTCAGTTACATCTCGCTGTTCACCTTCTCGATGCTGATGCTGGTGATGGCCAATAATTTCATGCAACTGTTCTTCGGCTGGGAAGCGGTGGGGCTGGTTTCCTACCTGCTGATCGGTTTCTGGTACGATCGTCCGACCGCGATCTATGCCAACCTGAAAGCCTTTCTGGTGAATCGCGTCGGCGACTTCGGTTTTCTGCTCGGCATCGCCCTGGTGCTGATGGTATTCGGCACGCTGGACTATGCCGCCGTGTTCGCCAATGCGGCCGGCCACGCCAATGATCTGGCGCCGATCCCCGGCATGCCGGTGAACTTGCTGACGGCGATATGTATCCTGCTGTTCATCGGCGCGATGGGCAAATCGGCACAATTTCCGCTGCATGTCTGGCTGCCCGATTCGATGGAAGGTCCGACACCGATCTCCGCGCTGATCCACGCCGCGACCATGGTGACTGCCGGCATCTTCATGGTGGCGCGCATGTCGCCCATGTTCGAGCTGTCGGATACCGCGCTGTCGTTCGTGATGGTGATAGGCGCGATCACCGCGCTGTTCATGGGTTTTCTCGGCATGATCCAGAACGACATCAAGCGCGTCATCGCCTATTCCACCTTGTCGCAACTCGGCTACATGACCGTGGCGCTGGGAGCTTCCGCCTATTCGGTGGCGATCTTTCACCTGATGACACACGCTTTCTTCAAGGCGCTGCTGTTCCTGGCTGCCGGCAGCGTGATCATGGCCATGCACCACGATCAGGACATCCGCAACATGGGCGGTCTCAGGAAATACATGCCGATTACCTGGATCACTTTCCTGATCGGTTCGCTGGCCCTGATCGGCACACCGTTCTTCTCCGGTTTCTATTCCAAGGACAGCATCATCGAGGCGGTCGGGTTGTCGAATCTGCCGGGTGCCGATTTTGCCTATTTTGCCGTGGTGGCAGGGGTGTTCGTCACCGCATTTTATACATTCCGTGTGTACTTCCTGGTGTTCCATGGCAAGGAGCGCTTTGGCGCGTCAGAGGACGGAGGACAGAAGACAGAGGACAGCAAAACCGATACCGCTCATTCTCATGTCCATGCTCCTCGCGATGATGCACACGCAAAGCATGATGAACATCATCATGGGCTGGCGCCGGGACAGAAGCCGCACGAATCGCCATGGGTGGTGACCTTCCCGCTCATCATGCTGGCAATCCCATCGGTGGTCATCGGTTATTTCGCTATCGAGCCTTTACTGTTTGGCGGCTTTTTTAAGGGCGCCATCTACATTTCGCTCGAGCATCCCGGGATGGCGGAGATGGCCAGTGAGTATGCCGGCCCGGTGGGAATGGTCTTGCACGCAGTGCGTGAACTCCCGTTTTGGATTGTATTATCCGGTGTCGTGACAGCGTGGCTCTTCTACCTGAAGCGTCCCGATATTCCGGTGATGATTCAGCGGAGATTCCGGTTTATCTACACGCTGTTGGATAACAAGTATTACTTCGACCGCTTCAACGACTGGTTCTTTGCCGGAGGGGCGCGCGGTTCGAGCCGTCTGCTGTGGAAATTCGGCGATATAAAACTGATCGACGGTGTGATGGTGAATGGTACGGCGAAGCTGGTAGGCCTGTTTTCCGGAGTGCTCCGGCGTCTCCAGTCCGGCTACATCTATCACTATGCGTTTTCCATGATCATCGGCGTGTTCGTGTTGCTGACGGTGCGGAACTGGTTTTGAATAAACCCAGAAAATCCGGTAAACATTCTTTCATGAAAAATTCGCTCAAAACAAGATCCCTCACGGAGCCTGCCCTGAGCGAAGTCGTAGGGTTCGGGATGACAACGCCCCTGTCATTTCGACCGAAGGGAGAAATCTTGCTTCGTATCTGCACACTCTCGGCTAAGGAATAACAGCATGTTTTTTGGATTATCCATAATTAGCGTTGCAATCTGGTTGCCGATCCTGTTCGGCATTCTGGTGTTGGCCACCGGCGACGACAAGAATGCGCCGCTGGCGCGCATCCTTGCGATGGTAGGTTCGGTGCTGGGTTTTCTGGTGACGGTTCCGCTGTATACCGGCTTTGTGCGCGACACGTCGGAGATGCAGTTCGTCGAGATGCACAACTGGATCGCCCGTTTCAATATTCACTATCATCTCGGCGTGGATGGCATCTCGGTGCTGTTCATTCTGCTCACGTCCTTCTTTACTCCCATCGTGGTGCTGGCCGGCTGGCGCGTGATCGAGAAGCGCGTCGCGCAATACATGGCATCCTTCCTGATCATGTCCGGCATCATGATCGGCGTATTCGCCGCGCTGGATGCAATCCTGTTTTATGTGTTCTGGGAAGCCATGCTGATCCCGATGTTCCTGATCATCGGCGTGTGGGGCGGCGCGAACCGCGTGTATGCGGCGGTCAAGTTCTTCCTCTACACCTTGCTCGGTTCGCTGCTGATGCTGGTGGCGTTGATCTACCTCTACAACCAGTCCGGCGGCAGCTTCGAGATACTCGATTTCCAGCAGGTCGCGATTCCAATGACCGCGCAGATTCTGATCTTCATCGCTTTCTTCTTTGCCTTCGCGGTGAAGGTGCCGATGTTCCCGGTGCATACCTGGTTGCCGGATGCACACGTCGAAGCGCCCACCGGGGGTTCGGTGATTCTGGCGGCGATCATGCTGAAGGTGGGAGCGTACGGATTTCTGCGTTTCTCCCTGCCCATCGTGCCGGATGCCAGCCATCGGCTGGCCGGAGTGATGATCGCGTTGTCGCTGATCGCGGTGGTGTACATCGGCCTGGTGGCATTGACCCAGACCGACATGAAGAAACTGGTGGCCTATTCGTCGATTTCGCACATGGGCTTCGTCACGCTGGGCATATTTATCTTTAATGATTACGGTATGGAAGGCGCGCTGCTGCAGATGATCTCGCACGGCTTTGTGTCCGGTGCGCTGTTCCTGTGTATCGGCGTGCTGTATGACCGGATGCACTCGCGCAACATTGCCGATTACGGCGGCGTGGCCAACACCATGCCGGTGTTCGCCGCATTCTTCATGCTGTTCGCGATGGCCAATGTCGGCCTGCCGGGCACCAGCGGCTTCGTCGGCGAGTTCATGGTGATACTCGGCGCGGTGAAAGCGAATTTCTGGTATGCCTTCGCCGCGGCATCCACGCTGATCTTCGGCGCGGCCTACACGCTGTGGATGTACAAGCGCGTGATCTTCGGCGCAGTGGCCAACGCGCATGTTGCCAAGCTGACCGACATCACCCTGCGCGAAAAGGTGATTTTTGCGGTACTGGCGCTTGCGGTGCTGGGCATGGGACTATACCCGCTGCCGTTCAGCGAAATCATGCATGTGTCAGTGAACGACTTGCTGGTGCACGCGGCTCGCTCCAAACTGCCGTGAGGTAGCTGGTAGCCTGTAGCTGGTAGCGAGTAGCCAAGCGGGTTTTGCTACTCGCTACCAGCTACAGGCTACCAGCTAATAACTAACGACTGATTTTTTTGAGATGAATATGGACTTGATGACTAATTTGATGCCGGCCAGCGCGGAGATCTTCCTGCTGGTCATGACATGTCTGATTCTGATTGCGGATTTGCTGATCAGGCAAAGCGGCAGGCTGGTCACTTACATGCTGGTGCAACTCACCCTGATGGGTTGTGCGCTGATCACCGTGGGCACGCATGAAAACGGCGTGGCGTACGTCTTTCACAACATGTTCGTGGACGATCTGATGTCCGATGTGCTGAAGCTGCTGACCTATCTGGCGGTTTCCATGATGCTGATATATTCGCGCCAGTATCTCACCGTGCGCGATCTGTTCAGCGGTGAATTCATGGTGCTGGCCCTGTTTGCCACGCTCGGCATGATGGTGATGATTTCCGCCAATCATTTCCTCACCCTGTATCTCGGTTTGGAACTGCTCTCCCTGAGCCTGTACGCAATGGTGGCATTGCAGCGCGATTCGGCGATCGCCACCGAAGCCGCGATGAAATACTTCATCCTCGGGGCGCTGGCTTCCGGCTTGCTGTTGTATGGCATGTCCATGCTGTACGGGGCGACCGGCTCGCTGGAACTGGGTACTGTGTCCCATGCAATTCAATCTGGCACGATTCAATCCGGCGATGCGAATAAAACCCTGCTGGTGTTCGGGCTGGTGTTCGTGGTTTCCGGTCTGGCCTTCAAGCTTGGCGCGGTGCCATTCCATATGTGGCTGCCGGACGTATATCACGGCGCGCCGACAGCGATGACCATGCTGATCGGATCGGCGCCCAAACTCGCCGCCTTTGCTTTTGTTTCGCGCATCCTGGTCGAAGGGCTGCAACCGCTGGTGCAACACTGGTCGGGCATGCTGATCATTCTCGCGGTTGCCTCAATGGCGCTCGGCAATATCACCGCGATTGCGCAAACCAACCTCAAGCGCATGTTTGCCTACTCGACCATCGCGCACATGGGCTTCATGCTGCTGGGCTTCATCAGCGGCGACAAAGAGGGCTATGGCTCATCGATGTTCTACTCCGTGATTTATGTGCTGATGTCGATGGGCGCGTTCGGCATGATCATGTTGCTGTCAAGGGCAGGCTTCGAGGCTGATACGCTCAACGACTTCAAAGGCCTCAACCAGCGCAGTCCATGGCTCGCCTTCATGATGCTGCTGCTGATGTTCTCCATGGCCGGGGTGCCGCCCACCGTGGGTTTTTACGCAAAATTTTCGGTGCTGAATGCCGTCGTGCAGGCGGGGGACACCTGGCTGGCTGTTGTGGCGGTGCTGTTTTCGCTGGTCGGCGCGTTCTACTATCTGCGCATCGTCAAGCTGATGTATTTCGACGCGCCGGAAAGTCACGAGCCGATTATCTTCGGGCAAGATACCACGCTGCTGATCAGCGTGAACGGCTTGGGTTTGTTGTTGCTCGGTTTGCTGCCCGGCACGCTGATGTCGGTTTGCGCCGTGTCTGTCCAGCAATCCCTTCTATTGCATTAGAGTCGCTTTAAAACCGCAGGGGTGAGTCACACGCCTTGGTGGTTTGAATTTTGAGGGCAGGGCGATTTGCGGTATCATCGCGCCTACGAAAAGCATTTGTCCGGGCGCCCGCATGACCAAGTACATCTTTATCACCGGCGGAGTTGTATCTTCCCTGGGGAAGGGCATCGCCGCCGCTTCGCTCGCAGCCATCCTCGAATCGCGCGGGCTGAAGGTGACGATGCTCAAGCTCGACCCCTATATCAACGTCGATCCCGGCACGATGAGCCCGTTCCAGCATGGGGAAGTCTTTGTGACCGAAGACGGTGCGGAAACCGATCTGGATCTGGGGCATTACGAGCGGTTCATTTCCGCCAAGATGCGCAAGGCCAACAACTTCACCACCGGGCAGATCTATGACAGCGTGATCCGCAAGGAGCGGCGCGGCGAATATCTGGGCAAGACGGTGCAGGTGATTCCGCATATCACCAACGAAATCCAGGCCTTCATCGAGCGCGGCGCGGCCGCTTCGCATGATGGCAAGGCCGATGTGGCGATCGTCGAAATCGGCGGCACGGTCGGCGATATCGAGTCGCTGCCGTTCCTCGAAGCCGCCCGGCAGATGGGTTTGCGCCTGAGCCGCAATCAGGTGGCCTATGTGCATCTCACTCTGGTTCCTTATATCGCCACCGCGGGCGAGCTGAAGACCAAGCCGACGCAGCACAGCGTGCAGAAGTTGCGCGAGATCGGTATTTTCCCCACCGCGCTGATCTGCCGCGCCGACAGGCCGATTCCCGATGACGAGCGAGCCAAGATTTCGCTGTTCGCCAATGTGCGCGAAGAAGCGGTGATTTCGATGTGGGACGTGGACAGCATTTACAAAGTGCCGCAAATGCTCAACCAGCAAGGGCTGGATCGTATCGTCTGTGAAGAACTGGGCCTGAGTCTGCCGCCCGCCGATTTGTCGGCATGGGCAAAACTGGTGACCGCGCTGGAAAATCCCCAGCATAAGATCACCATCGGCATGGTCGGCAAATATGTCGACCTGACCGAATCCTACAAGTCGCTGATCGAGGCATTGCGTCACGCCGGTATACACACATCAACACAAGTGAACATCGAATACCTCGATTCCGAAGCGCTTGAAACCGCCGGCATGCAAGGCCTGAAGCATTTCGATGCGATACTGGTTCCGGGTGGTTTCGGCAAGCGCGGCACGGAAGGCAAGATTGCCGCGATTCGTTTTGCACGCGAAAATAAAGTGCCTTATCTCGGCATCTGCCTCGGTATGCAATTGGCGGTGATCGAGTTTGCGCGCCATGTGGTGGGCATGGCTGATGCGAACAGCACGGAATTCAATTTGAACACCGAACATCCGGTGGTCGCGCTGATCACCGAATGGCATGACCGCGATGGCAAGGTCGAAACGCGCAACAACGACTCCGACCTGGGCGGAACCATGCGCCTCGGTTCGCAGCGTTGCCCGATCAAGCCCGGCACCGTGGCGCAACGCATTTACGGCGACGAGGTGAATGAACGGCATCGCCACCGCTACGAAGTCAACAACCATTATGTGCCGGAACTGGAAAAATCCGGGCTGATCATCTCCGCGCGCACCCCTTCCGAGGATCTGCCGGAGATGATGGAATTGCCCCAGTCCATGCACCCGTGGTTTGTCGGCGTGCAGTTCCATCCCGAATTCACCTCCACGCCGCGTACCGGACATCCGTTGTTCAAGGCTTTTGTCGAAGCGGCTTTGCAACGCCAGGCTGCGCTCGAGACAGCCAGATGACAGAAGACAGAAGACAGAATTTTGTGTGCCGCGTAGCGGCGCGTTATATCAAGGACGCGGCAAATCCGCGACAATTTAACAAAATGAACAAGGTGGCCGTGTGAAATTATGTGGTTTTGATGTGCAGCCCGGACACGGCGGCGCGAAGCGCTCGGGGCGGGTAGGGCTTGCCCGACATCGGACTGAAAGTGGTGAATTATGAAGCTGTGTGGATTTGATGTTGGCCTGAACCAGCCGTTGTTCCTGATCGCCGGGCCATGCGTGATCGAATCGCAGCAAATGGCGCTGGATACCGCCGGCAAGCTGAAAGAAATCTGCAACGAGTTGAAGATAAACTTCATCTACAAGTCTTCCTATGACAAAGCCAACCGCAGTTCGGGAAAATCGTTCCGCGGTTTTGGTCTGGATACAGGATTGAAAATTCTCGGTGAAGTGAAAGCGCAGTTGGGTGTGCCGGTGTTGACCGACGTGCACAGCATCGACGAGATCGCTCCGGTCGCGGCGGTGGTCGATGTGCTGCAAACCCCGGCCTTCCTTTGCCGGCAGACCGACTTCATCCATGCCGTGGCGCGCTGCGGCCGCCCGGTGAATATCAAGAAGGGACAATTCCTGTCGCCGTGGGACATGCAGAACGTGGTCGAAAAGGCGCGCGAGGCCAGCGGCGCAGACAACATCATGGTGTGCGAGCGCGGCGCGTCGTTCGGCTACAACAACCTGGTGTCGGATATGCGCTCGCTGGCGGTGATGCGCAACACCGGCTGCCCGGTGGTGTTCGATGCCACACACTCGGTGCAGTTGCCCGGGGGTCAAGGGACGGTCAGCGGCGGGCAGCGCGAGTTCGTGCCGGTGCTGGCGCGTGCCGCAGTGGCGGCGGGGATTTCCGGCCTGTTCATGGAAACGCATCCGCACCCGTCGCAAGCCTTGTCGGACGGGCCGAACGCGTTTCCGCTCGGGCATATCAAGGCATTGTTGCAAACCTTGAAATTGCTGGATGAAACGGTAAAGCAGCAGGGCTTGATCGAAGAGAAAATCGATTTGAAGAACGTTTAGAAGAAAGAAGAAGGAAAAAAGTATGAGTGCAATTGTTGATGTGATCGCCCGCGAGATTCTCGATTCGCGCGGCAACCCTACCGTGGAAGCAGACGTATTATTGGAGTCCGGCGTGATGGGACGCGCCGCCGTACCTTCCGGTGCATCCACCGGTACCAAGGAGGCTGTGGAGTTGCGCGATGACGACAAGCAACGCTACCTCGGCAAGGGCGTGCTGAAGGCGGTGGAATATGTGAACACCGAGATCGCCGAAGCGATCATCGGTCTGGATGCCGCCGAACAGGCTTTCATCGACCAGACCATGATCGAGCTGGACGGCACCGAAAACAAAGCGCGCCTGGGCGCGAATGCGATCCTGGCGGTATCGATGGCCGTGGCGCGCGCGGCGGCGGAAGAAAGCGGCCTGCCGCTGTACCGCTATCTGGGGGGAGCCGGACGTATGGAAATGCCGGTGCCGATGATGAATATCATCAATGGCGGAGCACACGCCACCGGCAGTGCGGATATTCAGGAATTCGTAATTATCCCGGTAGGCGCGCAGAGTTTCCGCGAGGCGCTGCGTTGCGGCGCCGAAGTATTCCATAACCTGAAAAAAATTCTCCATCACCGCGGGCTCGGCACAACGGTGGGCGACGAGGGAGGTTTTGCGCCCGCCCTGGGTTCCAACGAGGCTGCCCTGAAAATCATAGTGGAAGCCATCGAGGCAGCCGGATATGTACCCGGCACGGATGTGGCTATCGGCATCGATGCCGCCGCATCGGAATTTTACAAGGATGGTCAGTACCACCTGAAAGCGGACAAGCTGACCCTCAGTTCCGCCCAGATCATCGACCTGTATGCCACCTGGGTGGACAAGTACCCGATCGTCAGCATCGAAGACGGCATGAGCGAACACGACTGGGGCGGCTGGAAGTTGCTGACAGACCGTCTGGGCAAATCGATCCAGATCGTGGGCGATGATGTGTTCGTCACCAACACCAAAATCTTCAGCGAAGGCATCCGCCAGGGTTTGGCGAATTCGATTCTGATCAAGGTTAACCAGATCGGTACGCTCACTGAAACTTTTGCCGCTATCGAGATGGCCAAGCGCGCCGGTTATACCGCAGTGATCTCGCATCGCTCCGGCGAGACCGAGGACTCCTTCATCGCCGACCTTGCGGTAGCGACCAACGTGATGCAAATCAAGACCGGATCTCTGTCGCGCTCCGACCGCATGGCGAAGTACAACCAGTTGTTGCGCATTGAAGAAGATTTGGGTGACACTGCCTCTTATCCGGGGCGCGACGCGTTTTACCAGTTGGGCTGATGCGTGCGGTCACACTGATACTGGTCGTCCTGCTGTTGCTGTTGCAGTACCCGCTGTGGCTGGGCAAAGGCAGCTGGTTGAAAGTGTGGGATCTGCATCGCCAGGTCGAAGCACAACAGCAAGCCAATCAGCAGACTCAAACGCGCAATGCATTGCTGGATGCCGAAGTGCGCGATCTCAAGCAGGGGACGGCGGCTATCGAAGAACGCGCACGCAGCGAGTTGGGCATGATCAAGCGCGACGAAGTTTTTTTTCAGGTTCTGGAAGACTCGCCAGCACAATCGCCAGCACAAATGGCAGACAAGCAGACTGCCCGGCCTGCTGTTTCCAACCTTAAGCACTAACATCCCGTTCGACCTGAATGCATCGTCTTTTCTGCATCGATATGCTGGAGGAAAGAACTTCCCTTGTTATACATAGCGACATAAATCTACTACGCGAACTGGCATCGGGGTCGCGCGGTGCTCGGCATCCGGGGCCGCGTAGCGGTAAACTGAGTTGTACACTCCGGTGCCTGTGCTCCGGGCTCCTCCAATGCCAGCCCGCTCGCTACGATTTCTGTCGCCATGTATAGCGTTCTCCCATCATTCGTTTTATGGCCGCGCTGAGCAGCAGTACGCTGCAGGCGGCCAGCACGCCAACGCCGAGGATGTGCGGCGCGTCCCCCGAAAAATGGAATAGCCCGCGCAGCACCGGCACGCTTAACACCAGTGCCAGTCCGGCACCGCCGCCCAGCACGATCCACCACAGCACCGGATTTTCCAGCGACCACGCGCCCTGCCCCGATATGTCCGGCCAAGCCGCGTCCAGCGAGCGGTTGCTGAATACCAGCGCAATATTCCCCGTCACCATCGCGACGAACACCAGCGCGCGCACGGTGTTTTCGTCCATCCCTTTTGACAATGCCCAGAAGTAGATCGCGGCGGCAACCATAAAAGCCACAGCTCCCTGCAACAGGCTGCCGGCCAGCAGCATGCCGCCGAACAGCGTCTCGTTCGCCTGTCTGGGCGGGCGCTGCATGAGGTTTTTTTCTTCGGGCTCGGCTTCGAAAAATATCGAGCAGGCGGGGTCGATGATTATCTGCAGGAACATGATGTGCGCGGGCAGCAGCAACAGCGGTCCGCCGAGCAGCACCGGCAGCAGAGCCATGCCGACGATGGGGATATGCACGGCCAGCGCGTAGCTCATCGCCTTGCGCAGATTGTCGTAGATGCGGCGCCCCAGACGGATGGTGGCGGCCAGCGATGCGAAGTCATCGTCGAGCAGCACCAGTCCGGCGGCTTCGCGCGCCACATCGGTGCCGCGTTTGCCCATCGCCACGCCGATGTGCGCCGCCTTGAGGGCGGGCGCATCGTTCACGCCGTCGCCGGTCATCGCGACGATCTCGCCGTTGGCCTTGAAGGCTTCCACCAGGCGCAGTTTCTGCTGCGGCGCGATGCGCGCGAATACCTGCACGTCGCGCAGTCGTGAACGCAATGCCTCATCGGATAGCGCGTCCAGCTCGCTGCCGGTCAATACTTGCCCGGATGGCAAGCCCAGTTCGCGGGCAATCGCCTGTGCGGTGCGTGCATGGTCACCGGTAATCATCACTACCCGAACGCCTGCCGCGCGGCACTGCGCGATGGCATCGATCACATCCGGACGCAAAGGGTCTTGCAGGCCGAGCAGGCCGACAAACGAGAACTCGATGTCATGCTGCTGTGCCGGCCACTCCTGGCCGGGCTTGAGTTCGGCGCGTGCCACGCCCAGTACGCGCAAGCCACGGCCGGCCATGTCGGCGGCGACTTGCGCGATGGATGCGGCCTGCGCATCGGGCAGGTGGCACAGGTCTATGATCGCCTCTGGCGCACCCTTGGCCGCGACCATGTGATGTTCCCGCTCATCGCCGCGCCAAACGTGGGACATGGCCAGCAGCTCCGGCGACAGGCTGTATTCGTGTACCAACTGCCATTCCTTGTGCAGATGTTCGGTGCCGCTCAGCGTGCGCCGCCCCAGTTCATGCAGGGCGCGTTCCATCGGGTCGAACGGATCGCGTTCGCTGGCGAGGATGCCGAATTCCACCAATTCGTGCCACGGTTCGGGCAATGTGCGGTGGCTGTCCACTTGCAGCAGGCTATCCATGTCCAGCATTTGGCCGCCGCTGTACAGCTTGCGGATCACCATGCGGTTTTCGGTCAGCGTGCCGGTCTTGTCGGTGCACAGCACGGTGGTGGCGCCCAGGGTTTCGATGGCATCCAGCCGCCGCGTCAGCACATTGCGCCGCGAGATGCGCCACGCGCCGAGCGCCATGAACACCGACAGGATCACCGGGAATTCTTCCGGCAGTGCAGCCATCGCCAGGCTGACGCCGGCCAGCAGCGCATCCAGCCAGTGCCCGCGCGAGATGCCATAGCTGAGCACCAGCAGCAGGCAGAGTGCGCCGGCGAATATTGCCAGACGGCGCACCAGCCGGTCGGTCTGGATGCGCAGCGGAGAGATGCCGGGGCGGGTGTCTTCGAGTGACTTGCCGATCTGCCCGATGGCGCCGGACTTGCCGGTCGCTGTCACCAGGCCGATACCGCTGCCTTGCACCAGCACCGTTCCCGCGTATACGAACGGCTGATCGTCGCCGCCCGGCTGGCGCGCCGCCGCATCCGCGCTGCCTGCCTGTTTGAGCACCGGAACCGACTCGCCGGTCAGCATCGATTCGTCGGCGAACAGGTCGTTGCAACTGAGCAGCACGGCATCTGCGGCGACGCGATCCCCTTCCTTGAGCAGCAGCAGGTCGCCTTGCACCACCTCGCGCCCGGCGATGCGCTGCTGCCTGCCATCGCGCAACACCAATGCGCGCGGGCTGGACAGGTCGCGCAACGCTTCCAGCACCCGTTCGCTCTTGTGCTGCTGGGACACGGTGAGGGTTACGATGAGCAGCACGAAGAACAGCAACATCAGCGCGTCATCAATGCTGCCCAGCAACAGGTAAATACCGCCCGCAGCGATCAGCAACAGGAACATCGGTTCGCGCAGCACTTCGGCAACGATGTGCCGCACGCGGCGTGTCCGTGGCGGGCTTAATTCGTTATAGCCGGACGCGGCGAGGCGCCGTTGCGCTTCTGCCCCGCTCAGTCCTGAAATTAACTGTTCGTCGTTGGCTGCACTCATGACGGGATCCCACGCCTTGCGATGCGCAGAGCATACCGCTTTAGCAGTTTGTTGAAATTCACCTCAATTTTTAGGGGCGGCAGTGAGACACGATAAATTTTCAAGCTAAACACTTCGATCTATATGGAAACCGTTGTTCATATGCCTTCATGCTTGCGTTTTTTGCC
>Ga0315268_10002046_pt1 | contig 23033 bp, 19 predicted proteins | sample C1_top_MG_FD_204535 | JGI IMG/M metagenome (GOLD analysis project Ga0315268, IMG submission 204535) | Sediment microbial communities from Yellowstone Lake, YNP, Wyoming, USA - C1_top | ecosystem: Environmental > Aquatic > Freshwater > Lake > Sediment | place: USA: Wyoming | collected 2017-08-01 | reverse complement strand
GACGCCATCAGCATGCCGGGGGTGATCTTGTCGCAGTTGGAAATGCACACCAGCGCGTCGGCGCAGTGCGCGTTGACCATGTATTCGACGCTGTCGGCAATGAGTTCGCGCGAGGGCAGGCTGTAGAGCATGCCGCTATGCCCCATGGCGATGCCGTCATCCACCGCGATGGTGTTGAATTCCTTGGCCACGCCGCCGGCCTTTTCGATTTCGCGCGCCACCAGTTGCCCCATGTCCTTGAGGTGCACATGGCCGGGCACGAACTGGGTGAAGGAATTGGCGATGGCGATAATGGGCTTGCCGAAATCGCCGTCGGTCATGCCTGTGGCGCGCCACAGGGCGCGGGCGCCGGCCATGTTGCGGCCGTGGGTGGAGGTCTTGGAGCGGTAGGCGGGCATAATCGATCCTTGCGAGCAGGGAAAATAAAAAGGGATTAACCTAAAAACGGCGATTCACCGCAGAGGACGCGGAGGAATTCAAATGCTTGCCGTAAAAAATGCACTCACCTGATGTGTGACTCAGCACGACTTGGCAATGCCTTGTTTTTCCTCAGCGTCCTCCGCGTCCTCTGCGGTTCAATAGCTTTTTCCAAGATTAACGTATAATCCGCATTTTAACCGAATTCCTTGCCACCTCAATGCTGATCCATCCGCAATTCGACCCGGTCGCGCTCCAGCTCGGTCCGCTCGCCATCCGCTGGTACGGGCTGATGTACCTGCTGGCCTTCGCTCTCTTCCTGCTGCTCGGCCGGTGGCGCATCAAGAACGGTCCGCAGCCGGGCTGGAATGTCCGCGAGCTCGACGACCTGCTGTTTTACGGCGTGCTGGGCGTGGTGCTGGGCGGCAGATTGGGCTACGTATTGTTTTACCAGCCGGCCCATTTTCTTGCCCATCCGCTCGAGATTTTTTCTGTCTGGCAGGGCGGCATGGCCTTCCACGGCGGCTTTCTCGGCGTGCTCGTCGCGATGGGGCTATTCGCCCACAGGACCAGGAAAAGCTGGCTTACCGTCACCGACTTCATCGCCCCGCTAGTGCCGCTCGGCTTGGCTGCCGGGCGTATCGGCAATTTCATCAACGGCGAGCTGTGGGGAAGGCCAAGCGATGTGCCCTGGGCCGTGATATTTCCCCAGGTTGACGGCGTTGCGCGCCACCCCTCCCAGCTTTACCAGTTCGCACTCGAAGGCTTGGCGCTCTTTGCCCTGCTCTGGCTGTTTTCGCGCAAGCCGCGGCCAAGCGGGGCGGTGTCCGGCCTGTTCCTGATCGGCTACGGTTTTTTCCGCTTCATGGTCGAATTTACCCGCGAGCCGGACAGTTTCCTCGGGCTGTTGGCCTTGGGGCTCAGTATGGGGCAGTGGCTGTCCCTGCCGATGATCGTGGCAGGAGTCGCCATGATGGCCTGGGCATACCGTAGATAGGGTGAGATCATGGAACGGGCAGAGGCTACGCTAGGGAAGCGCTGATTAAATAACAAATCGTCATTCCGGCGAAGGCCGGAATCTAGAAAATTCAAAGCACTGGACACCGGCTTTCGCCGGTGCGACGAATAAATCAGCGGTTCCCTAGGCTACCGCAAAGCGTAGCTTTCCCCGATTATTCTGAATTGGCGTTATGCCTTGAACCCGTAAGCAGCGTGTTCATACAGCATTTCTTTCCGTTCGCGATGCGCGGAGCCCCCTCGGCCTTGCCGCCAATCTTGGGGGCACCTATCAAGCCAGTGCCGTGACAGGTAATGCAATTCTGCTCGTACACCATTTTCCGGTGCGGGCAAAGGCCGGCCCTGCCGGCAGGGCCGCCGTGATGCAGAAAATCATCCAGGTTTTTACTGCGTCACCTTAAAACAGGAACCAGGTGGACAGGAACCAAGTATTGTTGTCACTGGCGTTACGCCCAGTATAGGTGCCGGAAGCGTCATAATTAGACGATGAACCGTTAAACTTGTTGTAAGCCGTATATTGGAGAGCCAGCCTGATTTTTTCTATTGGCAAGTAGCTGGCTTCCAGGATATAGCCGCTCGTGTCCGGAGTCATGCTTGTGTTGTCTTTGTAATGACCAGCATCTTGACTGCCGGTAGTGGAGAAGTAAGCAACGGATCCCCCGACCTTGTTGTTGTGGAAATAACTGCCCTTGATACGCCGGGTATTCAGCGTATCTGAATTGTTGCTTACATCACCATTGGCGACTGCAATGGCGTTCCAATCGATTTTCTCATGTATCCAAGTGGCCTGGACGGTCCAGTGGTTTATGCCGTCAGTGAACTGATACTGGCCATCAATGGCATTGTCCTTGTAGCGATCGGTAGGGCTGTTTGCATCGGTCGGGTCGGAATAGGCATCCGCTGCCATGCCATACGTGCCCACTTCCCAGGAATGTGGCCCGGAATCGCCGTGCAATGCCAGTCTCCAATAAGGGTTGGTTCCTTTGATGGGAAAGCGGTTGGCAACAGTATCTCCACCGGCACGCATGATCGAAAAAGCGCCATCCGCAGTCTGGTACCCGCTTAGTTCGGCGTACACGAGATTGTTCCAGTCAATATATGCGCCTGCGCCGACCACTGCTTGTGCCAGGCCGCCGTCAATCAGCGTGGTGGAACCGTAACCCTGAAATGCGCCGCCAGGGCCGGCCGTAGGGAATTTCCAGGCAGGGGTGGTATTGTACGGATCTTGCACGGAAGGGTTGTTGTTCAGTGAGATGCCGTAGATAAGGTTTTTTCCGCCGACCGTGGTTTTGTCGGCAAAACGCAGGTCGACGTTGTCCATCTGACTATGATGGTCAACGCCGCTATAGGTCCATTGCACAAAGGCACCGATGTTGTCGGTGATTTTTCCGCCCGTGAAAAGACTGGCCTGTTGTAATTGGAAAGAGTTGTCATGGGCGAAATCAGTTGCCGGGTCGGCGGAGCCGTTATAATTTTTTATTTTTGTTAGCCCTCCCTGCAGCATCGCTGCTAGCGGGATGGATTGCCGGGTGCCGAGGGTGTAGCCCATCAGCTTGAATTCCCGTCCAAACCTGTTTAGTTCCGGGTACTGCCCCCCGCTGTGGCAGGCGGCACAATTTAGCCCGGTCTGACGTGCATACAAAGCCACCGCATTGGCATCTATCGAACTCATGAGTATCACAATGGCGGCCATTGTGGATATCATGGCAGAAATGTATTTCATGGCAGGATCCTCATATCAAGTGAAATTTCATCGATCTGAGTATAAACTTGATAACCGTTCTTAACCAGTCGCCCCTGATTTTCCGGGGCTGACTACAAAATTTTTGTTGTTTTTACGCAAATTGGAATTCGCAAGCTCGCTGCAGCACGGCTGGCGGATGTTCCGGCTAATCCGGGGCGTCTGCGCATGACGCCATCAAACGTGGCCCGCCTCTGGCAGGTGGCGGGATGGCTGCTGGTTGTGGCGATTATCTACCTTTCGCTGATGCCGGCGCCGCCTGATCTGGGCGTGGACCAGGGCGACAAGATCGGCCACCTCGCCGCTTATGGCTTCACTATGCTATGGTTTGCCCAGTGCCACACGGCGTTGCGCCAGCGGCTTTGGCTCGCGCTTGGGTTGGTCACACTGGGGGTCGCCATTGAATATGCCCAGCGCGCCACCGGCTACCGCACTTTCGAAGTCGCCGACATGGCTGCGGATGCGTTTGGCGTTGCGCTCGGCTGGCTTGCTGCGCCACCGCGCTTGCCCAATTTCCTGATCTGGGTGGAAAAGCGCCTTACCAGAATTTTCTGATCCAGCTTTTGGCCGCGCCCCGATTCAGCATGTGGCGCGAATACGCCTTGTCGATGCCGACAATGTGATTAACCAGCCATTCTTTCAGCTTGAACAGCATTTCCATGGCAACCAGCTGTTCGCTGCTTTTGCTGCGATTGTCGCTTTTGAGGCGCCGTTCAAACATCAGCACTTCATCAATAAACTGGTCATGTTTGGCCTTGTGCACCTCGTAATCCGGATAATCGAAAATCCTCATCAGGGATTCTTCGACCGCAAAATGAATGCGGGTGTAATCGACCAATCTCTCCAGAACCTTGCACACCTCGCACTCTTCCTGGGGTTCTTCCTTGTTCCGGGAAATCGCCACGAATAGATCGTCGATCATCTGGATCAGCATCTTATGCTGTTCATCTATTTCCTGAATGTTGACGCTATATTCGTCTTTCCACGAGATCGCAGCCGCCATAATTTTCTTTTTCGCCAATTAATTAAGTTGCAAGTAGAATATCAGATGAGGTTGACGTTGATCAACATACGGAAATTCTCTAGTTACAGAGTGGCCATAATCAGCGGCGGGATGACGCCCCACTTTCTTCGGCCTTGTCGAAAATCAGCGTTTCAGGCTTTTCTTCCGGGGTCGGCGGTTGTTCCGCCTCCTAAGGAAGCGCTGATTAATTCGTCGCACCGGCGAAAGCCGGTGTCCAGGATGTTGATTTTTCTGGATTCCGGCCTTCGCCGGAATGACGAAATGGGAATTAATCAGCGCTTCCCTAATGGATAATATGGGTTAAAGTCCCTTCAGGCTTCAGCAACACCGTCTTATCCCGTCCCATTTCTTTTCCTGCTCCCGCCTGAAGAACGCTTTGCAGGAAAGGGGCGCATCCTGTGGATGAGCGGAGGCCCGGTGTTTCAGGTAGCGCTCATAAGCGTCGTCGCCGGATACCCGGCGAATGTAGCGCCAGAACATGCCCAAACGGGTTCTTAACTTATCCATCAGTCCCTCGCCCAGTCTTCCGCCAGGCGCGAAGGCGCATGAGGCGATTCGGAGAGCGGCGGCACCGGCTGGCCGCGCACGTGTCGCGCAGCTACCCGCAGCATATCGAAAATGATCACCCACAGCACGACAACGAAAAACATCGTCAGCCAGGCATCGAGCTGCTGGTTGAAGATGAGCTGGGGGGCGAACTTGGCCTTGGCTGCCGGCAGCGCGCCACTGGAGAGCTTGGCCTCCATGTCATTGGCCGCGGCGAAGAAGCCGACCCGCACATCGGGGCTAAACACTTTCTCCCATGCTGCGGAGGTCGTCACGATGGTCAGCCACGCCAGCGGCAGGCCGGCGACCCAGGCCTGTTTCAGCTTGCCGGACTTGATCAGGATGCCGGTGGCAACCGACAGGGCGATCGCCGCCAGCATCTGGTTGGAAATGCCGAACAGTGGCCAAAGAATATTGACGCCGCCATTGGGATCTATTACCCCAATATAGAGGAAATAACCCCAGGCTGCGACGATCATTCCGCTGGTGAGCAGCACGGATGGATACCAGGATGTTTCCCCCAGCCTGGGCGAGAAATTACCCAGCATGTCCTGCAGCATGAAGCGGCCGACGCGGGTGCCCGCATCCAGCGTAGTCAGAATGAACACTGCCTCGAACATGATGGCGAAGTGGTACCACATTGCCAGCATGCCTTGGCCAAAGGCGCTGCCGAAAATGCTCGCCATGCCCACGGCCAGCGAAGGCGCGCCGCCGGTGCGGGCAAACAGGGTTTTCTCACCCATCGCCTGGGCCAGGGTTTCCATCTGCTCCGCCGTCACCGGAAAGCCCCAGGAGGAAATCTTTGCCACGGCCTCCGCCGCCTCCTTGCCCACCACGCCAGCCGGGCTGTTGATGGCGAAAAAGATTCCGGGATCGAGCACCGTGGCGGCGATCATCGCCATGATCGCGACAAAAGATTCCAGCACCATGCCGCCGTAGCCGATCATGCGGATATCGCGCTCGTTGGCCAGCAGCTTGGGCGTGGTGCCGGAGGCAATCAGCGCGTGGAAGCCGGACACCGCACCGCAGGCGATGGTGATGAACACGAAGGGGAAAACGCTGCCGCCGAAAATCGGCCCGCCGCCGTCGATGAACTGGGTCAGCGCCGGCATCTTGATCTCGGGCCGCATGATTACGATGGCGATCGCCAGCAGGAAGATCGTGCCCAGCTTCAAAAAGGTGGAAAGGTAATCGCGCGGCGCCAGCAGCAGCCACACCGGCAGAATCGCGGCGAGGAAGCCGTAGCCGATAACGAACCAGGCCAGCGTCAGCCCTTCGTGGTCGAACAGCGGGCGCAGCGATTCGCTGTGGTCAATCCAGCCGCCGCCCGCCACCGCGAGCAGCAGCAGCGCCACCCCCAGCAGCGAGCCTTCCAGCACTCGGCCGGGGCGGATATCGCGCATGTAAAGGCCGACCAGCACCGCAATCGGAATCGTGGCGGCCACCGTCGAAGTCGCCCACGGGCTGTGCTTCATCGCGTTGACCACCACCAGCCCAAGCACCGCGATCAGGATCACCATGATCATCAGCGTACCCACCAGCGCCGCCGCGCCACCGATCGGCCCCAGTTCGTCGCGCGCCATCTGCCCAAGGCTTCTTCCATCGCGGCGGACGGAAAAGAACATGATGCTCATGTCCTGCACGCAACCGCCCAGCACCGCGCCGACCAGAATCCACAAAGTGCCCGGCAGGTAGCCGAACTGCGCCGCCAGCGTCGGCCCGATCAGCGGCCCCGGCCCGGCGATGGCGGCAAAGTGGTGGCCGAACACCACCCACTTGTTGGTGGGAATGAAATCGCGTCCATTGTCGAAGCGTTCCGCCGGCGTGGCGCGCGTCTCGTCCAGCACCAGCACCCTGGCCGCAATCCAGGCGCTGTAGAAGCGGTAGGCGAGGGCGTAGATGCAAGCCGCAGCGGCAATGAACCAGATGGCATTAATGCTCTCACCCCGGTTAAGGGCAATGCCGCCCACCGCCGCCGCACCGAGAACCGCCACCAGCAACCAGGCAATCCGCGAAAAAATCGTGCTTTGCATTTCTACCCCTTCAACAGCTCTTTTAAGTGGCATTGATTATAAGGTAATATGCCCGTTCCAACCGTGGGCCGATAGCTCAGCTGGGAGAGCGCCGCGTTCGCAATGCGGAGGTCGTGAGTTCGATCCTCATTCGGTCCACCACTTTTTTAAAGGCCAGGCTTTGCTCTGGCCTTTTTCATGTCCACCGTTGCGCCAGCACTGGCGTGACTTCCGGATTAGCTGCGAAGGGCTGCGGCAGCCACAACCTGTGATTGATGACGCTTTCATGGCCGCGCTATTCAATCAGGAAGCCAAGCTCCCGGCCATTCATTTCGCATCAATAAGGTAGTCTGCGCTTGCCGGACCTGATAAATTACTGCCTTTGCCACTGATTACGACTTTATGCGACTCAATCAATCGCTGCTGCCAGAGTTCCGCCATGAGTGAGCCATGGGTTTCAGTCGAGAAGATCGCCGAGCACCTCGGGGTGACGCGGGACTCGATTTATCGGTGGATCGACAGTAAAAGCCTCCCGGCGCACAGGATTGGGCGGCTGTGGAAGTTCAAGATTTCCGAGGTGGACGACTGGGTACGCGCCGGTGGTGCCGACGAAAGAAAAGGTCAGGGCGGAGGCGGCAGGCCATGAACAATAAATTGGAGGACATCGCTTGAGCCAGGAAGGGCAACTCCTCGACCAGAAGTCATTGCGGTCGGTGACCGGCAAGAATGCTGACTGGAACGAGTTGGCCAAGGACTGCATTGCCTTCGCAAACGCGACGGGCGGCCGCCTGCTGCTCGGCATCGAGGATGGGCAGGACCAGCCGCCCGCAGGCCAGTTAATCCCTGCCGATCTGCCCGATGCCATCCGACGCAAACTGGCCGAACGCACCGTCAATGTCAGCGTGCTGCCGGATGTGGTCACTGCGCCGAATGGCAGCCAGTACATTGATCTCGCCATCCCCCGATCCATCGCCGTGGCATCGACCACCGATGGCCGCTACTTCCTGCGCGTGGCCGACCAGAGCAAGCCCGTCACGGGTGATGACGTCTTGCGGCTTGCGGCCGAACGCGCGGCGTTGCCGTGGGAAACACAAACTACACTGCAAATTCTCCGCGCCGACGCCGACCCAGCCAAGGTCTTGAAACTAGTCAGCGCGCTGCGGGCATCAGACCGCGTCAAGCCTTCGGTGAAGGAAAAAACGGACGACGAGTTGCTTGATCACTACCAGCTCGCACAGGGCATCTACCTCACTCACCTTGGCATTCTTTGCCTTGGCCAGCAGCGGCATCGCGCCCAACTTACCACCTCACCAGTCATTCAGTTTCTCAAGTACGACGAGCACGGCCAGAAGGTCAATAAGCTTGTCTGGGACGACCACACGCAAAGCCCAATGGAGCTGATCGAAGCAGTCTGGCAGGAAGTGCCAGACTTCCGCGAGCGCTACGAGCTCCCCGATGGTCTCTACCGCCAGCACGTCCCGGCCTTCGATGAAGTCGTAGTGCGCGAGCTATTGGTCAATGCCCTGGTGCATCGCCCCTATACTCAGCGCGGCGATATCTTCCTGAATCTGCACCCGGACCGGCTGGAAGTCGTCAATCCCGGCCCCTTGCCCTTGGGTGTCACACCGCAGAACGTGCTGCACACTACCGTGCGCCGCAACGACCACCTTGCCCGCCTGTTTCACGACCTCAAATTGATGGAGCGCGAAGGCAGCGGCTTTGACAAGATCTTTGAAGTGCTGCTCTCTCAGGGCCGCCCCGCGCCAGAATTGATCGAAACCCACGACCGTGTACAGGTCACGGTGCGCCGCCGTATCCTCAAACCCGAGGTAATCGACTTCATCGCCAAAGCTGACCAGACCTACCAACTCACCCAGCGCGAACGCATCGCTCTGGGGCTACTCGCCCAACACGATGCGCTCACTGCACGTGAATTGACCACCGTGCTGGAACTGCCCTCGGTGGAAGCACTACAACCCTGGCTGTCCCGCCTGCTCGACTGGCACATCGTCCAGAGTGCCGGGCGCACGCAGGCCACCCGCTATTTCGTTGATCCCGGCCTGCTGTGCGACCTGGATTTCAGCGTCGCCACCACCTTGAAGCGTATCGAGCCGCACCGCCTGGCTGCACTCATCCTGGAAGACGTGGGCCGCTACCCCAAGACCCGGATCGGTGACATCCACCAGCGCATCGGCCTGGAAATCCCGCGCTCGCGTATCCGGCGCACCATCGAGCAACTGGTCAAGGAGAGCAATCTCCTGGCCGAAGGGGTGAGAAGTGGCACGCGCTACCGGCTCCCGTAACTTGGCTCAAAACCGGATCTATCCGGCCCCCTTGCGCCAAAGCAATGCGCCAATTGGTCACGAGCTAGAGATAACCATTTGTCGCAACAAGGTTTTTTATTTGGCTCAAAATAAGGCGATGGGCCAAAGGCTTGCGCCAAACGCGCTATTGGACATCCAGGGCAATATCCGCGCGAGTTGGGCGATATGCGATCCTGCCATCGAAAAATCAAAAACTTATATCGCCCCGCTCCTACAGGACGCGGGCGATAGCAACGACAATAAAAAACCGGAAATCTGAATGCCAACGCTAAACTGGATCGGCAAAGAAGCCGTCGTCAAACACCACAAGGACGTACCGTTTCGCCTGCTGGAGCCAGTGCCGGAATTGTCCCTCCCCTCTCCCGCCGGCGGGAGAGGGGGCGGGGGAGAGGGTGATTTTGGCGGCAACCTGATCGTTCAAGGCGACAACCTGCATGCCCTCAAGGCCCTGCTGCCACGCTATGCCGGCCAGGTGAAGTGCATCTACATCGACCCGCCGTACAACACCGGCAACGAGGGCTGGGTCTACAACGACAACGTCAACAGCCCGGAAATCCGCCGCTGGCTGGGTGAAGTGGTCGGCAAGGAAGGCGAGACACTGGATCGGCACGACCGCTGGTTGTCGATGATGTATCCGCGACTGGTGTTGCTGAAGCAGTTTCTGCGCGAGGATGGCTCTATCTGGATTTCAATGGACGAATCGGAAATTGCCCATCTGCGCTGCTTGATGGATGAGGTATTCGGTCGGAACAGATTTATTGCCTGCAACGCTTGGCAGAAACGCTACTCACGCGAGAATCGGGGCGCCATCGGCGATGTGCATGAGTATGTGCTCGTTTACGCTATGAACCCGGACTTATTTCAGGCAACCCGAAATCGCATACCGATCGATGAAAAACAGGCGGCGGTTTACAAAAATTCTAACAACGACCCGAAGGGCCGTTGGCGTGGCATCCCAATGACTGCGCAAGGATATCGGCCCAACCAGATGTACGAAATTGAAACGCCATCCGGGCGAAAACTTCGCCCCCCGGAGGGTAGGTGCTGGTCAACTATCGAAAGCGAATTTCTCAAGCTCAAGGCAAATGGACGTATCTATTTTGGGAAGGATGGAACTGCACAGCCAAGCACGATCCGTTATCTGTCTGAGGTAGAAGGCTTTGTGCCTTGGACGTGGTGGCCTCACGACGAAGTTGGTCATACCGACGAGTCTCGCAAAGAAGTCCAAGACATATTTGGAACGCAAACTGCATTCGACACCCCCAAACCTACCCGCCTGATCCAACGCATTCTGCAAATCGCCACCGACAAGGATTCCCTGGTTCTGGACAGCTTTGCGGGTTCCGGCACCACGGGCCATGCGGTTTTGAAGCAAAATGCCGAAGACGGCGGCAACCGCCGTTTCATCCTCGTCGAAATGGATGAAGGTATCGCGCAGAACGTGACCGCCGAGCGGGTGAAGCGCGTTGCCACCGGCTACACCAGCGCCAAAGGCAACACCGTCGAAGGTTTGGGCGGCGGCTTCCAGTTCTGCCGCCTGTCTGCCGAGCCGCTGTTCACTGCCGAGGGGCAGATACGTTCCGATGTCACGTTCGCCCAACTGGCCGAATTCGTCTGGTTCGCGGAAACCGGCACCGGTTACACGGGCCAAGGGGATTCGCCGCTTCTGGGTGTGCATGAGGGGCGCGGCATCTACCTGCTGTACAACGGCATCCTCAAGGACAAGTCCATCGCCGGCGGCAATGTGCTCACCGGGCCGGTGTTCGACGTGCTGCCAAAATTTGCCGGCCCCAAAGTGATCTACGCCGCCGCCAACCGCATGGGCGGCCGCGCTGCACGCGAGTGCATCACCTTCAAGCAAACCCCTTATGCGCTGGAGGTGTAAGCCATGACGACATTCGCCGCAAAAACCTACCAGTCGCAAGTGCTCGAAAGCGTGGAAGCCTACTTCAAGGCCTGCCACGAATTGCCGTCGCCATCGATTGCCTACACGGCCACCACTGAGCGCCTGTGGGGCCGTGGCAACACGTACAACCCGCTATCAGGCTTCCCTGCCGATATGCCGTATTTCTGCCTGCGGGTGCCTACTGGCGGCGGCAAGACCTGGCTGGCGGCGAAGAGCGTGGCGCTGGTCAACACTCACCTGCTGCGTTGTGAGCACAGCGTCATTTTGTGGCTGGTACCGTCGAAGCCGATCCGCGAGCAGACACTGCGTGCTTTGAGAGATCGCCAGCATCCTTATCACGTGGCCCTGCGCGAAGCCGGCACTATCACCGTTCTCGATCTGGAAGAAGCCAAGAGCGTGACGCGCGCCACGCTGGATACGTCGACCACGATCATCGTGGCCACGCGGCAGGCGTTCCAGGTGGAGGAAGAGGAATGTCGCAAGGTGTACCAGTCCAGCGGTGCGCTGATGCACCATTTTGACAACCTGTCGCCGACACAGCGCGACGAGCTCCTGACCGAAGGCGAAGGCACAGATCGGATCACGCCCTATTCGCTGGCCAACGTGCTGCGTCTACGCCGACCGTTCGTGGTCGTCGACGAGGCGCACAACAACAGGACCGAACTGGCCTTCGACATGCTGGCGCGCTTCCGCCCCAGCGGGGTGATGGAACTGACCGCCACGCCCGATCTGGAGCGCACCCCAAGCAACGTATTGCACAGCGTATCCGCCGCCGAATTGAAGGCGGAAGAAATGATCAAGCTGCCGGTGGTACTCGAAACGGAGCCGAACTGGCAGCAGTGTCTGGCCGACGCCATCGGTCGCCGTGACGCCCTGCACAAGCTGGCCGACGACGAACGCCGGGCGGGTGCAGCCTACCTGCGGCCGCTGGTGCTGATTCAGTCCGAGCCGCGACGGACTGGCATCGAGACGCTGGATTTTGAGCGCGTCCGCAACGAGCTGATCACCAATCACGGCATTCCAGCCAGTGAGATCATCGTGGCCACCGGCGAGGAAAAGGGGCTGGAGCAGATCGATGTGGACTACAAGCTGGGCATTGCCGACCCGACCTGCCCGGTGAAGTTCGTCATCACCCAGAGGGCACTGGCCGAAGGGTGGGATTGCCCTTTTGCCTATATCCTGGTCAGCATGGCTTCCCTGCATTCGGCCACGGCAGTAGAGCAGTTGCTCGGGCGTGTATTGCGTCAACCGGGCGCGAGTCATCGGCAGGCGCGCGCGCTGAATCAGTCCTACGCCTTCGTCGTCTCCCGCAACTTTGCCGAAACCGCCAGCGCCTTGCGTGACCGATTGGTGGCCGGGGCTGGCTTCGAGCGGCGCGAGGTAACCGAGTTTGTGACGGCAGCCAAAGCCGAGCAGTCGCGGCTGGACCTGGAGGGGCACGCGGGGCGCGTTGTCGTTCGGCCGGTGGCGATTACCTTGTCCGAAAAACCCGATCTCAAGAGCGTACCGAAACCCGTGCGGGACAAGGTCACTTGGGACGGCAAGCTCAATACGCTGACCATCAGCACACCCCTGACCGAGGATGAAGCCGAAGTCCTCAAGGCATCGGTCACCAGTGAGACGGCTGCTGCCGCCATCATCGAAGCGGCCGAGATCAGCCGTACCACTGCCATCGAGTTCTTTCAGACGCCGGCCGAACTCGGGGAGTGCTTCCGCGTACCGCAGCTTGCGTTGCGTGTTCAGGGCGAGCTGCAATTGTTCGATGACCCGGAGGTGCTGGAGTACCCGTGGGACTTGTCGCCCTACGATGCCGCGCCAACAGCCGACGACTTGAGTGCGCTAGGTGCTGGCCTCAAGGTTTCGGAAGGTGGTGAGATTGATGTGGACGACGCCAGCGGCAAAGTCGTTTCACGCTTTCTGCCCGAACTGCAACGGGACTTGGGCCTGGTATACCAACCTGAAAACTGGGATGAGATTCGCCTTGCCACCTGGCTTTGCCGCAACCTGCCGGAGCAATCCCTCACGCACGCCAGCAAGCAGGCCTTCGTGGCTGCCTGGCTGACTGAGTTGCTTCGGCGTGAGGGCTTCACGCTGGCACGCGCGAACCTGCAGAAGTTTCTGGTTCGCAATCTTCTTGAAGCGCGCATCCGGGATCTGCGCAGGCAGGCAGTAGGCAAGGCGTTCCAGCAGGCGCTGTTCGGGGATGACGCCGCGTCACGCGTCGCAGTGACCGACCACTACGCTTTCGAGTTCCACACGCAAGCTTATGCGCCCAGCCGCGACTACGACGGCCGCTTCGGACACTTCGACTTCCGCAAGCACTTCTACGGGCGCATTGGCGATTTCGATAGCAAGGAAGAATTCGAATGCGCCTGCTGGCTGGATATTCAAGCTCAGCAGGGGCGTATCCAGTTCTGGATACGCAATCTCGTTCGGCGCGAGGGAAGCTCCTTCTTCCTGCAGAAAGCGGACGGGCGTTTCTACCCGGATTTTTTGTGCCAGCTACCCGGAACGAATGGCAAGCCAGGGACCGTCCTCGCCGTCGAATACAAGGGCGCGGATCGCTGGACTGCGGCTGAGGATGACCGTTTGATTGGCGGACTGTGGGCCAATCTATCCGAGGGGCGCTGCCGGTTCGTGATGGTCAAGGACAAGCGGTGGGATTGGGTTGAGGAATATCTGAAATGACGCCAGATCTGACCCTGACGCCCTCTACTTTCCTCGCTGCGGAGGTGCGGTTCAGATGAGCGATCTAAATCAGTCCCTTTCCCCTGCCGAGCTTGATGAACTCGACGATTTCCTCTCTTCGCCGGAGATGGAAGAAAAGGCGATGGACGTCTCCACGCTGGAAGGCTATCTGACGGCCATCGTCATCGGCCCACAGACCGTGGTGCCATCACGCTGGCTGCCGTGGGTGTGGGACATGGAGAATGGTCAGGCCGAGGCGACTTTTGCCGACATCGATCAGGCAAATCGTGTCATGGGTTTGGTGATGCGATTCATGAACGGGATTGCCCGTACCTTCATGGACGATCCCGCATCGTTTGAGCCCATCTACTGGCGGGAGGTGCACTGGGGCGCCGCCGAGTGGTGCGAGGGCTTTCTGCTCGGCACTCAATTTGCCAAGGATGTCTGGAGTCTCTTGTGGGTGGGCAAGCCGACGCTGGCGACACCTTTCCTGCGTCTTGGCACTGATAAAGGCATCGAAATCACGCGCAAGACGGGAGATGCACAACACTGGATGGAGGCTGTCGAACCTGCCCTAGTCGAAATTCATTCATTCTGGAAGGAGAGGCGGGCTAGCACGCCGGCGGGCCTGAGCAGCGACGATTTTCATCTTGGCCACCAGCCGCTGCCCGTCACGAGAGATGCGCCGAAGGTTGGACGAAACGATCCGTGTCCTTGCGGGTCGGGCAAGAAATTCAAGAAGTGCTGCGGGGCGGACGGCGCTCCGGCCACTTTGCATTGAGGAGTATGAGATGAAGACACTGCGCCAATTCGCTACGGGTCAAGCCGCGATACCGCCAGGCACGGCGTGGTATCTCTCCGATCTCGGCGAGTTTCGCGGCAAGCAGGAACTCTACACACGCCAGTCGCCGCAGCGACTGAAGGCCTTGCGCGAGCATGCGATGATCGAGAGTGCCGTGTCATCGAATCGCATCGAGGGCGTATCCATCGACCCTGGCCGGGTGCGGGATATTCTGGTAGCCCCGAAGCCGCTTTTTCGCAACCGCGACGAAGAGGAGGTGCGCGGCTATCGCGATGCACTGGCATGGATTCATGCAGAGGCTGCGAGCATCTCGGTCGACGAGCAGGCCATCAAACACCTACATGCCATGACTCGTGGCCAGATATGGGATGCCGGTCAGTACAAGGAGAAGGACGGCGACATCATCGAGCGCTACCCGGATGGCAGCGAGCGGGTGCGCTTTCACACCGTGCCGGCCACCGATACTCCTGCGCGAATGGCCGATTTGGTGCTGGACTGGCGGCGCTGCCAGGATGAGGGATGGGTGCCGCCCCTGATCGCGCTGGCAGCGTTTAACCTCGATTTTCTGTGCATCCACCCGTTCCGCGACGGCAATGGCCGGGTCTCACGCCTGCTGTGGCTGCTACAGAGCTACCAGCTTGGCTTCGAGGTCGGCAGGTATATCAGTCTCGAACGGCTGGTCGAGCAGAACAAGGATCGCTACTACGAGACGCTGGAGAAAAGTTCGCAGGGATGGCACGAGGGCAAGCATGACCCGTGGCCCTACATCAACTACGTTTTGTTCATCCTGAAAACTGCCTACAAGGAATTCGCCGAGCGGGTCGGGGAAACGAAAGCACCTCGCGGAGCCAAGACCGATCAGGTACTGGCCGCAATCCAGCAATTCACGGGTGAGTTTTCGGTCGCCCAACTGGAACTGCGCTGCCCTGGGGTCAGTCGGGACATGGTTCGTCGGGTGCTCCGCGAACGACAAGCGGCAGGCGAGATCGAATGCCAGGGGCGTGGGCCGGCGGCGAAGTGGCGGAAGAAAGGGTAATTACCCTTTAGTAAGGGTAATAAAGAGGGTAACAACAAATACTGTGCCGACGGGTAACCGCAAGGTGCCGTAGCCGATGGACAAATGCCTGCAGGATTACTCTCTGGCTCCAAGAGCGAGGAGTTCGGTAGTAAACTCCGCACCACCAACATTTACCAATGGCCAAATTTTGCCTCTGTGATACAGCTCTGAAACGAGTGGGTTGCGAGCAGCGACAGAAGGCGATACCGCAATGACCGCCATCATTTTAACCATGGTGAAACCGCGGTGCCATTTTGCCGCTTTCCCGTCTTGCCAAGTTGCCGACAATGGAATCACCTGGCTCAGCCCACCTTGTTTGATGTAATGCCCGTCCAGAAATCGTGATCCTTGCGAAGAAACTCATCGTAAGGGATGTAATGGGAGCCGTCGCAAGAGAAGGTCAGGCCGACGAGGCCATTAAAAATGTTCAGCGTGCCGGAGCGCAGGTAGAACATCTCGTCCATGAGACGTAGCGTGCGAAAGGCCTCCAGCACGCCGCGGACTTGCTTCGGGGGCACCAGCGCTCCGGTCGGATAGGGGGTGCGGGGGTAGGCAAGGCAGATGTCCGGATCGATCAGGGCTTCGATATCCAGCAGTCGATAACGGTAGGGATCCTCCATTACCCAGACGATGGCGCGGCTGCTGGAGAAGTGCTGCATCACGTGAAACACTCCGTGGTAGAGCATGAGTTCGGCCGCCACACCCAGCACCGTGTCGACATGCTGGTCCATCTCGCTTTCCGAGCGGGTCTGATGGAATACCGTGCCGCGGATGGAGGGGTCGCCCTTGATCTGGCGCCAGTATCTCGGCTCTTCGTAGAGCTCGCGCGTCAGCGGCAGGTCGCGCAGGCCGAAATAGGCGCCGATAAATCCCAATGCTTCGCCTGTAGCGTTGCGCACAATCTGGGTGGCGGTGAGGGATGGCGCCGCTCGCGCAGGCTGATGCAGACGTCCGAAAGGAAAAAGTCGGTACTGGTCGTGACTTCGCGCAGGTAGGGGCGCTTGGCCTGGTCCCGGCCAAAGCCCTCCAGCAGCCCTTCGTGACTGACGTTATCGCTGATCTGGATCGCGTTGGCATCGAGCGCATAGAGATGCTTGCAGTAAGGCAACTCTTTCAGAGCCTCGCCCAGAACCGAATCAAGTTTTGCCCGATCGCCCCATACCGGAACGCATTCTGCCGCCAGCCGTCGCATGGGCTCCTGCAACAGGACAACCAGTGATTCACGCTGGTGGGCTACGCTTTCTTGCAATGTTTCTTTCGGGGGCTTCATGTCCAGGCTATCAACAGAGCAGTAGGTCTGCTTCGGGACTTGGGGATGGGGCCGGAAATCCTGGCCGCAGGCTTTGCAACGTTTTGACATGGCGCACTCCATACGAAAAATCGAAATGGAACGTGCGTGACCGTGCGTGACCGTGCCGCCGGATTTGGGCATGTCCGGTGGGGAATGTCGTCGCGCATCAGCGATCTCGGGGGGGCTGTGCCGTGATCGATGCCGGTTTGGACGCGCTATGGCACGATCCCGAGGGCTCATCCGCCCGTGTGATCTGGCACCGCTGGGAATCCCCCGGGTTTCCCTGACCCGTGCCGTCCGCCGTGGGCAGCTGGAGCGTGTCGGGCGGGGGCTCTACGGGCTGCCTGGGCGAGAGGTTTCTGCCCACGGATCGCTGGCGGCAGTGGCACGTCGGGTGCCCAAGGGCGTCGTCTGCCTACTCTGGGCACTCCGTTTTCATGGCCTGACCACCCAGGCCCCTTTCGAGGTGTGGCTGGCCATCGAGAACAAAGCCATTGCGCCCAAGCTGGATTACCCGCCGCTGCGCATCGTGCGTTTCTCCGGCGCGGCACTCACCGAGGGTATCGAGGAACACATTGTGGATGGCGTGACCGTCCGTGTGAGCGGCGTCGCCAAGACTGTCGCCGACTGCTTCAAATACCGCAACAAGATCTGCCTCGATGTCGCCCTGGAGGCGTTGCGCGAGGCCTGGCACGAGAAGCGCATGACCAGTGACGATATCTGGCGCTACGCCAAGGTCTGCCGTGTAGCCAACGTGATGCGCCCTTATCTGGAGAGCCTGGTATGAGTGTTCGGAACATCGGGGCGTCCATCCATGATCGGCTGCTCAACAAGGCACGGGCCGAGAAGCTGGACTACAATCTGCTGCTGACCCGATACGCATTGGAGCGCCTGATCTACCGCCTGAGCATCTCGGAACAGCATGACCAGTTTCTGCTCAAGGGGGCGCTGCTGTTCGATCTGTGGTTCGACGTTCCCCATCGACCCACCCAAGACGCCGATTTCCTCGGTTTCGGATCAGCAGAGATTCCTCATCTGGAAGAGGTTTTTCGCGACATCAGCCGCATCGAGGTCGAAGATGGTATCGTGTTCCAGCCCGATTCGGTGAAGGCGGTCGAGATTCGCAAGGGGCCAACTATGCTGGCGTCCGAGTCACCTTGATGGGCCTGCTGGATAGTGCCCGTTGCCCAGTACAAGTCGATGTCGGGTTCGGCGATGCAGTCGTGCCCGGCCCGGAGGATGTGCGTTACCCAATCATTTTGCCCGGCATGCCCGAACCGCAAATACGCGTCTATTCCCGTTACACCGTCGTCGCGGAAAAACTGGGGGCGCTGACATCGCTCGGCATGCTGAACAGCCGGATGAAGGATTTCTTCGACCTCTGGGTGCTGGCGAAGCACTCCGACTTCGATGGCCCGGTTTTATCACAGGCGGTCGCGGCCACCTTCGAACGTCGGCGCACGCCCATTCCCCAAGGTGCCCCCATTGGCTTTAGTGACGAGTTCATCAACGATGCCCAGAAGGAAAAGCAGTGGCAGGGATTCCTGCGCAAAAATGCCCTGGACCCGATGCCGCTGGCGGTGGTGATCGCCGATCTGCGGGAATTTCTGCTGCCGATGTTGGTGGCGATCTCGGCACATGGCAGTCTCGACACGGTCTGGCGGGCAGGAGAGGGGTGGCGAGAGTAGTGAAGGCAGTTCGATAGTTGATTTGAGGATCGAACTCGTGACCATTCCGCACAATCGATCTGCTCAGGAACCCCATTGCTTACTCAGAAACACTACCAATCCGATATACCGAGTTTCACTCTGGTCGCCTCCCCACCACTAGTCAAATCAGGGGCGGTAAGGATATTTGTGAACCCGTACCCATAACTTTGCATCTAGGAGCCTCTCGGACTTGAAGAATCGAAGCGAAACGGATCAAGCAGGCAAAGCCGTGCAGCGGATGCTCGCAAAATTCGGCTGGGCGAGGACAAATTTTGCAGGTCAATAGTCATTTTATTGACCAAAGAAACGGCAAAATCAGGTCTGGTTTTCAACTTCCAGCGCCCAAAGCACGGCTTCGATATGGATGACATTCACTTTTAGTTCATCCAGCCCACATTCGGCCGCAAGCGCCGTAATCCTTTCCTGGTCAGCCTGCTCGCAGGCAATGGCAAGCTCCAGAAAGGGGGCATATTTACCCTGCCCATGCACCAGCGCTTCGATCAGTTCATCCGGCAGATTGAGTTGTGCCAAGGCATGTCCCATCGGCATTCTGAGCAGGACGTCCAACAGCGAGAAAAAGCCGACGATGAACAGATTGTCCTGCTCGTCGGGTGGGAATGCCTCTCGCCCGAACATTTCTGTCAGGCGTCCGCGCACCAGCGCATTCTCCATCAGCGCCCAATCCTTGGCATTGACCGTTCCGGAACCGAACAAGAGCAGCGTAAGCCAGCGATAGAGCTTTTGTTGGCCAAGTACGGCGATGGCATGCTCAAGAGTCGTTACTTTCGTTACCAATCCGCCGCCAGGCGAATTGATGTAACGCAGCAATTTATAGGTCAGCATCGGATCCAGCTTGAAGGTTTTGGCCAGAGCATCGATGCTGGCGTCCTTTTGAACCAGGTTCAGCAACTCGAATACTCTGAGATGGTTGGCGCTGATATTGGACTGCTCCTGTTCATCTGCCCGTGTCAGGAAAGAACCCTGGAAATAGTCGAACTGCAAATTATGGCAGACATCGTACGACTCGATGGAGTCAACATTTTTCGCGACCACTCGCACATCAGGAAACCGGCTGGAGAGGAAATCAACCATCTGGTTCAACTGCTGCAAGTCATTCAAGGAAACGTCGATGACTGCATAATCGGCCAACTGCAAGAAAGCTTCCATCTCGGGTACAGGCTGAAAATCCTCCAGTCCAATCCGGAATCCCTCCACCTTCAAGGCGTTTAGGCGGATGTAAGTTTCCTCGCGCTGATCGAGCAACTCCGACGAGGAGCGGATAACCAGCACCATTCCTTTGGCCGGCAGAATTTCCAACATATTTTTTCCAAGCGATGCAGCGCAAAGGCCGACGAAAGCCAGCCGGCTTGCAAGAAGGCGGCCGATTCCCATACTAATGATGTTTCTGATCAAAACCTCGTCATAAAGGCGGAAAACTGTACGAGTTTCAGGATGAACCTTTTTGCGCAGCATGAATTCATAGCCGGCCACATGCCCGCTGCGATCGAGTATGGATTCACGGCAAACAAAAGATTGCTCTGTTTCCGCCGGTGAGGTTTTTTCTTCGATTAGAGGCGCTGCCGCACCGGCAGAATCGTGACCGGAAGCAATGGCATGCTGCCCATATGGAATGACTGCTTCCGCATCCTTCAGGGGGGCAAACTCGTCAAGCAAAGCCGCATTCCGGTGTTTGACAGCTGACCGAGTCCCCATCGTTGCGCCGGACTCGGCGGCGTGATCTCCGCCCCAGCCTAATAGTTTTTTCAGGAATCTGATCAGCATTGTTCTCTAAGGGGGCTCTGGTAACTGGACAGACAATCTGTGGATTTTTGATGGTAGACTGCATGCAGGGCTATTTACAATAGCAGCAATCAATTCTTGACTAATTTTCATTTTAAGGCTTAAATAGCGCGCTCAAGTTTTAGCCTGTTTTCTTTGTATCCGGCCTAAAACTGTTTTCGCTTAAAACCTGGCCAAGTAGCTCAGTCGGTAGAGCAGAGGATTGAAAATCCTTGTGTCGGTGGTTCGATTCCGCCCTTGGCCACCAGATTTCCGCGAATTGAAGTAAGCGAAAATCCCCAAAGGGGGTTCCGCCTTTTTTCCGCAAACGGAGTGAGCAAAAATCCCCAGGGTGGTTTGCTCCCTTGGCCGCTATTCCATGCGCGCTTCATTGGGCCGGTTCCTCCCCTTGTTGCCAACCCCGCGGCGAAAAGTGCACAATTGGTCCATGCAGTTATTCACTCTCGGTATCAACCACCAAAGTGCGCCCTTGGCGGTGCGCGAACAGGTCGCCTTCCACGCTGAAACGCTGGAGCAGGCGCTGCACGATCTCGTCGATCACCGTTCGGTGAAAGAGGCGGCCATCCTTTCCACCTGCAACCGCACCGAGATCTATTGCAATACCGACAACCCGCTGCAGACGGTTGAGTGGCTGGCGGATTACCACCACATCAAAAAGCAGGCGATCGAGCCGCACCTTTACACCCTGCCGCAGGACGAGGCGGTCAAGCACGCTTTCCGCGTCGCCAGCGGCCTGGATTCGATGGTGCTGGGCGAAACCCAGATTCTCGGTCAGATGAAGCAGGCAGTCACCACCGCCGAGCGCGCGGGCACGCTGGGCACTCTGCTGCACAAGCTGTTCCAGCGCACTTTTTCGGTTGCCAAGGAAGTGCGCACCCAGACCGAGATCGGCGCGAATAGCGTTTCCATGGCGGCCGCCTCGGTGCGCCTGGCGGAACGCATTTTTCCCTCCATCAGCGAGCAAAACGTGCTGTTTATCGGCGCAGGGGAGATGATAGAGCTTTGCGCCAACCATTTTGCAGCACATCACCCCAAGCATATCACCGTCGCCAACCGCACCGTCGAGCGCGCTCAGGCTCTGGCCCACCGCCTGGGCGGCAGCGCCATCACTTTGAACGAGCTGCCGGATTACCTCGCTGCGCAGGACATTATCATCACCTCCACCGCCAGCCCGCTGCCTATCCTGGGCAAGGGCCTGGTGGAGCGCGTCATCAAGCAACGCAAGCATCGGCCGATGTTCATGGTGGATCTTGCCGTGCCGCGTGATATCGAAGCCGAGGTCGGCGAGCTGGACGATGTCTTTCTTTACTCCGTGGACGATCTGGCGCAGGTCATCGAGGCCGGCATCGGCAATCGCCAGCTGGCCGCCGAGGAAGCGGAGGCGATTATCGAGGTCCAGGTGAATGATTTCATGCACTGGATGGAAACGCGCAGCGTCGTGCCCACCATCCGGGCCCTGCGCGACCATGCCGAGCGGATGCGGCGAAATGAGCTGGAACACGCCCAGCGCCTGCTTGCCAGGGGCGAGGATCCGCGCGAGGTGATCGCGCAAATCAGCCGGGCGCTGACCAACAAGTTTCTGCATAGCCCCAGCTACGCCCTCACCCATGCCACCGGCGAAGACCTCGCCCAGCTTGAGGCGCTGCTGCGCCGTCTGTACAACATCCACACGGAATGAAATTCAGCCACGGATTAAATTTTGCATGCTGTTTTATCCGTGTAATCCGTGGCCTAGTTTTTAAATAAAATATGAAACCATCCATCCAATCCAAGCTCGACCGGCTCGCCGAGCGCCTGGTCGAGCTGACCCAACTGCTGAGCAGCGGCGACGCCACGGCGAACATGGAGAACTATCGCCGCATTACCCGCGAGCACGCCGAGATCACGCCGGTGGTCGAGCTTTATCACAGCTTCCAGCTCGCCGAGCAGGATCTGAAAACCGCGCAGGACATGCTGTCCGATCCGGAAATGAAGGAATTCGCCGAGGAAGAGGCGCAAAACGCCAGGGAGCGGCTGGCGCAGATCGAAATCGACCTGCAGAAGCGCCTGCTGCCGAAAGACCCCAACGACGAGCGCAATATCTTTCTCGAAGTCCGTGCCGGCACCGGCGGTGATGAATCGGCCCTGTTCGCCGGCGACCTGTTCCGCATGTACACGCGCTACGCCGAGCGTCAGCGCTGGCAGGTTGAAGTGCTGTCGGAAAGCCCCGGCGAGATGGGCGGCTACAAGGAAGTCATTGCCAAGATCATCGGCCAGGGGGCTTATTCCAGGCTCAAGTTCGAATCGGGCGGACATCGCGTCCAGCGCGTGCCGGCCACCGAAACCCAGGGCCGCATCCACACCTCGGCCTGCACTGTCGCCATCATGCCGGAGGCGGATGAGGTCGCCGAGGTCGTGCTCAACCCCGCCGATCTCAGGATCGACACCTTCCGCGCTTCGGGCGCCGGCGGCCAGCACATCAACAAGACCGACTCGGCGATCCGCATCACCCACCTGCCTACCGGCATCGTGGTGGAATGCCAGGATGACCGTTCGCAGCACAAGAACAAGGCGCAGGCCATGTCGGTGCTGGCGGCACGCATCATGGACATACAACTACGCGAACGCCAGTCCAAGGAAGCCGCGACACGCAAATCCCTGATCGGCAGCGGCGACCGCTCCGAGCGCATCCGCACTTACAATTTCCCCCAGGGACGGGT
>Ga0315268_10002045_pt1 | contig 23039 bp, 24 predicted proteins | sample C1_top_MG_FD_204535 | JGI IMG/M metagenome (GOLD analysis project Ga0315268, IMG submission 204535) | Sediment microbial communities from Yellowstone Lake, YNP, Wyoming, USA - C1_top | ecosystem: Environmental > Aquatic > Freshwater > Lake > Sediment | place: USA: Wyoming | collected 2017-08-01 | reverse complement strand
AGTTCGCGGGTCATCCAGGCGTAGTCGGCTTCGACGAGGTTCAACCCGCCAAGCGGGTCGTCGCGGTGGGCGTCGAAACCGGCGGAGAGGCACACGAGTTCAGGCTTGAATGCTTCCAGCGCGGGCAGAAAATCGCGCTCGACGGCGGCGCGAAAGACCGTGCCGTCGGCGCCGGCCGGCAGCGGCGCGGCGATGAAGCCGGCGTGCGGCTCGGTGCCGCTGTAGGGATAGAACGGATGGCGAAAGCTGGAGCACAGCAGTACCCGCGACTCGTGCCGAAAAATCGCCTCGCTGCCATTGCCGTGATGCACATCGAAATCGACCAGCGCGACGCGCTGCAGTTGATGGACGGCGAGCGCGTGATGGATGCCGACGGCGACGTTGTTGAACAGGCAGAAGCCCATCGCCCGGTCGGCCTCGGCATGGTGGCCGGGCGGGCGCACATTGCAGAAGGCGCGCTGGGCCTCGCCCGCCATCACCGCATCGACGGCGCGCACCACCGCCCCGCTCGCTGCAAGCGCGGCATTCCAGCTGTAGGGATTGAGTCCGGTATCGGGGTCGAGCCAGGCGACGCCGCTGCGCGGAGTGGCGTCGCGCACGCTGTCGATGTGTGCGCGGCGATGCGCACGCGCAATCTGTTCGATGGTGGCGTGCGGCGGTTCGATTTCCAGCAGATCGCCGAACCAGGGCGCGGCGCGCAGTGCGGAGTCGATGGCCTGCTGGCGTTTGGGCGATTCGGGATGCCATGGGCCGACGTCGTGCTGCAGGCAGTCGGCATGCGTCAGATAGGCGATGCGGGCTGCCACGCTAAAACGCCTGCCCGCATGGGTCGCACTTATCCGGCCAGCTGCAACTCAGTTTCACCGCTGGCTTGAGCGTCGCACCACACCGCTCACCCTGCCCATGACACGCCCGAGCCATTTTCGGTTCGCGCTCAGAACAACTCGTCTTTCGACATGCCACGCCGCCGCAGCAACTGCCGCAACACGCGCAGCGATTCCATCTGGATTTGCCGCACGCGCTCGCGCGTCACCTGCAATTCCAGCGCCAGGTCTTCCAGCGTGCAGGCCTCCGTGCCGTTGAGACCGAAGCGCCGCTCGATCACCCAGCGCTGCTTGTCGTTGAGCTGGGTCATCCATTCGTGGACGTGGTGCTCGATCTCTTCGAGCTGGAGCATTTCGTCCGGCAGGTGGACGTTGTCGTCGGCGATCGCTTCGCCCAGCGACAGCGTGGGGTCGATGTCGAGCGGCGCATCGAGCGAGGTCACGCGCTCGTTCAGCCGCATGATGCGGCGCACATCTTCCACCGTATGCCCGGTCAGCGCAGCGATGTCGTCCGAGCTGGCGTCGTTGACACCGTGGGTTTCCAGATGGCGCTTAGCGCGCAGGTAGATGTTGAGTTCCTTGATGACGTGCACCGGCAGACGGATGGTGCGCGACTGGTTCATGATCGCGCGCTCGATGTTCTGGCGGATCCACCAAGTAGCGTAAGTGGAAAACCGGAAGCCGCGTTCGGGGTCGAATTTTTCCAGCGCGTGGATCAGGCCGAGATTGCCCTCCTCCACCAGATCGAGCAGAGTCAATCCGCGATTGGCGTAGTGCTTGGCGATGTTGACCACCAGCCGCAGATTGCGCTCGATCATGGTCTGGCGCGCCTCGAAGTCGCCCTGCACGACGCGTCGTGCCAGCGCAGCTTCCTCCACGGCAGTCAGCAGCGGTGAGCGGCCGATTTCGTTGAGATAGAGCTGGGTGACGTCGACCTGCGGCTCGTCGAGAATGGCAGATGCCAGTTCCCCTGCGCTATCGACGGCAGGCCCCACCTCATCCGATTCTTCGGGCGGCAGACCTTCGGATTCGTCGCTGGATTGGAGGGTCATGAACGCTCCGGCAGATAGACGAGGGGATCGAGGGGTTTGCCGTAGCGACGGATTTCAAAATGCAGTTGCACCCGGTCGGCGTCGCTGTCGCCCATCAGCGCGATTTTCTGTCCGGCTGTCACGTTGTCTCCTTCTTTCACCAGGATGGTTTCGTTGTGCGCGTAGGCCGACAGAAATTCGCCCGCGTGCTTGACGATCAGCAAGCGCCCGTAGCCGCGCAAGCCACTGCCGCTGTATACCACTTTGCCGGGGGCGACCGCTATCACCGGCGTGTTGCGCTTGCCGACGATGTCGATGCCCTTGCCGCCCGCCGCGCCAAAGCGCCCGGCCAGCGTGCCGTCGGCGGGCCACTGCCAGCTTTCGACCGACGCGCCCGGGGGGGCTGGCAGCGGTACAGGCGTGGCGGCGGCGACCGCTGGCGCAGCCGCAGGCGGCACAGGCTTGACCGCGGCCGGAGTCGCTGCCGCCACAGCCGGTGCGCTCGATACCTGCGCCCAATTGGCCTCCGAATACGGCAGCAACACGGCTTGCGGCGTCCGCAGCAGGGCGGGTTCCGCCAACGGACGCGCGCTCGGCCTGGGGTCCTCGTCAAGCGGCTGGATTTCCACCGCGCCCGGCGGCGGCGTCAGCCGCAACACCTGTCCGACCAGAATCCGGTCAACCGATTCAATCCGGTTCCAGCGAGCGATCTCGCGATAATCCAGATTGTTGGCAAACGCGATGGCATACAGCGTGTCGCCGCGCCGCACGGTGTGCAGCCCGTTGGTGGACGGGGCGATTTGAGACGTGGCCGGACGTGTGGCAGCAGGCGACGGGGTACTGGTTCGCGCGGACGTCCGCTCGCTCACCGGCGCGGAAACGTTCGAACTACAGGCGACGAGTCCCAGCGCCAGCACGCCGAGACCGATGGTTTTCACGCCAGCCCGGGTGGCCGTTCTACTGAGCTTTCTGGAAATTGTGACAAAGTGTCCGTTCGCCCTGAGCTTGTCGAAGGGCTGCCTGGATCGCGACGAGGCTTCGACAGGCTCAGCCCGAACGGACAATTGATGACTGTCATGATTTCCGGGAGGCACAAAAATCACGCTACCCCCGGCAGCAAGGGCACGAACTTCACCCCTTCGAACAGGCGCTCGGTGTAGGTGTCGCCCTGGCGTTCCACCACGCACAGCGTCTGCACGGCATTGCCCAGCGGCATCACCAGGCGGGCACCGTCGGCGAGTTGCGCCAGCAAGGCCTGGGGGACTTCGCCAAATGCGGCAGCGATCACGATGGCATCGAACGGCGCGAAGTCCTTGGCGCCATTCATGCCGTCGCCGTGCTTGGGTTTGACGTTATTCACCCGCAGTTCGCGCAGGCGCACCCGCGTCTTGCCCACCAGTGCGGCGATGCGTTCCATCGACACCACCTCGCGCGCCAGCTTGGAGAGCACCGTGGCCTGGTAGCCGCAGCCGAGGCCGATTTCCAGCACGCGCCCGAGCGCATGGCCGTGGCCGTTTTCGCCGTGGCGTGCCAGTTCGGCCATGCGCGCCACGATGTAGGGATTGGAAATCGTCTGCCCAAAACCAATCGGCAGCGCGGTGTCTTCGTAGGCGCGCGACTCCAGCGCCTGATCGACAAACAGATGGCGCGGCACGCTGCCCATCGCCGCCAGCACGGTTTCATCCTGGATGCCCTGCTCGCGCAGGCGCTCGACCAAGCGGCCGCGCGTGCGCGCCGAGGTCATGCCGATGCCGGCGCGCGAGGTCAGGGTTTCAGCCATGCGTTCACGCTGTCCATCTGGTTGTAGCGGGTCAAATCCATTTGCAGCGGGGTGATCGACACCCGGCCTTGCGCCACGGCGAAGAAATCGGTGCCCTCGCCCGCGTCGGCGGCGGCGCCCGCCGCGCCCACCCAGTACACGATCTGGCCGCGCGGATTGGTGGTTTTCACCACCGATTCGGCCTTGTGGCGTTTGCCCAGCCGGCTCACGCTGATGCCGTCCAACTCGTCCCAGGCGCAATCCGGCACGTTGACGTTGAGCAGCATCGGCTCGGCCGGCGGTTGCGCCTGAATGCGGCGCACCAGGTCGGCCACCACCCGTGCAGCGGTATCGAAATGCTGGGCGTTGTGGCTGGCGAGCGAGACGGCGATCGACGGGATGCCCAGCAGATAGCCTTCGGTGGCAGCGGCGACGGTGCCGGAATAAATCGTGTCGTCGCCCATGTTGGCGCCGTGATTGATGCCGGAAATCACCATGTCGGGCAGGTGATCCAGCATGCCGGTGACGGCCAGATGCACGCAATCGGTGGGCGTGCCGTTGACGTAGTAAAAACCGCTCGGCGCCTGGCGCAGCAGCAACGGCCGATCCAGCGTCAGCGAATTCGACGCGCCGCTGCGGTCACGCTCGGGCGCCACCACGGTGATGTCGGCCAGTTCGCGCAACGCCGCGGCCAGCGCGGCCAGGCCCGGGGCGAAATAGCCGTCGTCGTTGGATAACAGGATACGCATCAGTGCGCCTCCCCGGCGGCAGAGGGCATGTCCCGGAGCAGGTGCAAAAATCGGGATTGCATGGAAACTGCTTTGAGATCAAACATGCTGCGGATTTTAACCCGGATCAATCATCAGGACGTGATGACATCGGCGCGGTCTTTTGCACGCAGGGCTGGCTGAGCGCTTCTACCGCTTGAAAAAACGGGTAGCATGAACTCGGATTATTCATTAGGCCGTTCGTGGTGAGCTTGTCGAACCATCCCCGCAACAAGCATGCCCTTCGACAAGGATCTCCTGAGCGAAGCCGAAGGGCTCGGGGCGAACGGACTCATGATCTCTGCCTGACACTGAGAGAAATGAACTCAAGCACATGAACCAAGCAGGTCGTCACGAAATTTTCAGCCGCCTGCGTGCGGCCAACCCCCATCCCACCACCGAGCTCGAATACAGCACGCCGTTCGAACTGCTGGTGGCGGTGGTGCTGTCGGCGCAATCCACCGACAAGGGGGTGAACCTCGCCACCCGCAGGCTGTTCCCGGTCGCCCACACGCCTGAAGCGATTCTCACACTGGGCGAAGCCGGGCTGGCCGACACCATCAAAACGATCGGCCTGTACAAAAGCAAGGCCAGACACCTGATTGCCACCTGCCGGATGCTGGTCGAGCTGCATGACAGCCAGGTTCCCGCCGACCGCGCCGCGCTCGAAGCGCTGCCCGGCGTGGGCCGCAAGACGGCGAACGTCATTCTGAATACTGCGTTTGGGCAGCCGACGATGGCGGTCGATACCCACATTTTCCGCGTCGCCAACCGGACCGGTCTGGCCCCCGGCAAAACGGTGCTGGAGGTCGAGAAAAAACTGCTCAGGAACATTCCGGCCGAATTCCGCATCGACGCGCATCACTGGCTGATTCTGCACGGACGCTATGTGTGCCAGGCCAGAAAACCAAAATGCGGCGAGTGCATCATCGCGGATGTGTGCGAGTACAAGGGCAAGCCGATTCATGTTTAGGGGCAGCCATGTTTAACCCCAGCCGCGACCAGGTGCGCCAGTTCTTCTTCGACGTGTGGGCGAAATACCGCGCCAGGCAGCCCCTGGCCGGCGCCGAGCAGCCTGCGCTCGACGCCGTGCTGACGCATCCCGAATACCACGCCCTGCTCGATCAGCCCGAGCGTTACCGCGAGCGCGAATACCTGCCCGAGGCGGGCGAAACCAATCCCTTCCTGCATTTATCCATGCATCTGGCGATAGCCGAACAATTGTCGGTCGACCAGCCACCCGGGATACGCGAACGCTATCAGCGTCTGCTCAAGCAACACGGCGAGGCGATGCCTGCCCAGCATGAAGTGATGGAGTGTCTTGCGGAAATGATATGGCAAGTTCAACGCTACCAGACAGCGTTCGATTCGGCAGCGTATTTGCATTGCCTCGATGACAAGCTCGGCGACGCCTGAACGGTCATCGCAACCAGGAAATCCGGATCGTCACCTTCGACCCTGGCGGAAGTTCAGGCGGTTTGTGGCGACCACCTCATCATCGGCCAGAGCCGCCGGTGGTGTTCTGAGCAAACCAGGTCTGCCATGTGCTGCACACCAGTCGTTGATTAGAAACTCAAGCTGAATGGCCGCTTTCCAAAACAGCGAATTCACACTCCAGACCCGTTACGGTCAGTCAGGACAACTGCATAGAATGTCTGGTTCTTAGGCCGAATCAGACGTTCATACAACAAAAATGGGCAAGAAAAACGGGAGCCGAAGCTCCCGTTTTTATCCTGAAATATCTACACCTCAGGCTTCTGCTTGTTTCCTGCGACGGGCCGCAACCCCCACCACCAACCCCAGGCCAGCTAGCAGCATGGCCCAGGTTTCGGGTTCCGGTACTGGGACAGTCAAAGTCTCGGATAGCGCATACAGACTGTAATTGACTGATGTGGACTGCGTACCTCGGCTTATCCAATTGCCGCTGCTTGATGCAGATTCGCCCCAATTGGCCACTGTATTACCTAGTACATTGGTTCCAGCGCCAGTCCCGTTGGTATTGCTGCCTGTCCAAACATTGGCGCTTTTGCCAACACCGTATTCGGTGAAGTCAATGCCAACGCCAAGAGTATGGCTGCCATCCCAGAAATCCGTATAACCAGTTGCCACCAATTGGCCGCCCATGTTGAACACTTTCGTGCTGACCATTGCATTTGAGTTTGCATTGATCGCCGACGTCGAGGCGATTGCCGACCAGGTTACTCCCTCGCTGCTCCCGATACCTGCCACATCTGCAGCAGCCTGAACGAAGGAATTGTAGGAATTGATGTCACTAGATGTGGCATTAGTGCCGACCGATGTCACGAATGCCAGCTGATAAGAGTCACCCGGAGCGAGTCCCACGGGCACAAACAGAACTGCATACGCGGATGTTGAAATCATGGACGCAACAAAACCAGCGGCGAATAATGCTCTTTGCATGAAACACTCCTTCAATAAAAATTGGGGCAGTTAACAACTGATTTCCCCGAACCGGATGTTGCGCCACCTAAAGACTAAATATAAGCATATATCACGCCTATCGTTTAACTAAATTAATTATCAATTAGTTACATGATGCTGAAGTTTGTGAATGTAAAAATTTTCGACAAAAATCATCAGTTTTCTACGCATACAAAGAGCCAAGTGCGATGGCAGGTAACGGCCGAACAAGAGACGGCTGGCATCCTTGATCTGTGCTTCCGCTCTTGGCCGACAGCAGGCCTCGACCATGGCTCCTGAAAGCGGTCATTTACAACCTGCAGGGGCTCTCACCGATTGGTCTCCTATGGCTGCACTGCGGCATCACGGGTCAGTGGATGCTTTTGACTTGTCTTCGGCCTTTGCCGAGGTTCGCATGAAAGTGCCACTACTGTCGTGTCGCTATTGGACTTCCCAAAACAAAAGAGTCCGTACCGATTTCCGAATTCACCGGCTCGGCAAACGGAGATTTGGGCCGGATTCCTTCCATCTCTGGAACGCTAGGCTACCGCCGCAGGAACACGCCATTTGATCATCGCCACCTTCACGGCGTCGTTCACGACCAGGCAGGTCACCATCGCGTAAGCGAAAATCGCAAGTGTCTGCCACCCGGGCAAGGGCATGAGCCCCGGGAGGTCCAGGCGCGTCAGCGCGGTCCCGATGAGCACAACCGCGACAAGGGCCATCGCGAGGGCCTTGCTGGGCCGCGTGGTCCAGAAGCCGCGGCGCTCGCGCGCGGACACGATGGAAAACACCGCCATGTAGAGCAGGGTCAGAAAACTGAAGGTGTAGAGCGCATTGTCGTTGCTCGCCAGGCCGAAATGCGTCCAGCCGATCCACAGGAGGAGGAGCGACTCCACGACCATCGCGATGCCCAGCACCACCGACACCGTGACGAAGCCGCCGATGTTCCATGTCTCCGGTTGATGGGAGGGCCGCACGTGGTCGGTGGCGAGGGCGATCTTGGCGAAATCGGTCATGAAGACCAGCAGCAGCATCGCAAAGGCGGAGACGACGAACTTGCCGGTCGCCACGAACGCGATGGCGACGAAGGCCGCCTTCAGGATGGTGCGGCTGATCTTGTTGATGATCCAGGTCAGGATGCGCTGGTAGATCGTGCGCCCCTGCTCGACCAGCGCCACGATGTTGGTCAGCCCCGGTTCGGTCAGCACCACGCTTGCGGCCCCCTTGGCCACGTCGGTCGCGCTGCTGACGGCGATGCCCACTTCGGCTTGGCGCAACGCCGGCGCATCGTTGACGCCGTCCCCGGTCATGCCGGTTACGTGGCCGGCGGCCTGCAGGTGCTGCACCACGATGTACTTGTCCTCCGGATACACCTCGGCGAACCCGTCGGCGCCAGCCAGCAGGTCGACCGCCTTGTTGCCGGCTTGCGCATCCGCGGCCTTGAGGTCCGCCACGCGCCGGATGTTGGGCAGGCCGACGCCCTGCGCGATTTCACGCGCGACCGCCAGCGCGTCGCCGGTGAGCATCTTCACCGCCACGCCGAGGTCGCGCAGGGTGGCGATGAGTTGTGCGGCGTCCGGACGCGGCGGGTCGTATAGGGTCACCAGTCCGACCAGAGCGGGCGTACCCGTTTCGGGGCCGCGCGCGACCGCCAGCGTCCGGTATCCCTTGAGGGCCGATTCGCTGACCCGCGCCTCCAGCGCCTCGATCGCCGGCGGCTGCAGCCCGCAGGCTTCGGCGATGGTGCGCACGGCGCCTTTCATCACGCGCAGCCGCTGGCCGTTCTGTTCGACCACAGCCTCCGTGCGCCGGATTTTTGCGTCAAACGGGGCGTAGGAGACGGGAACGATTGTGGCAACGCCATCGAAGACGTGATCCGCTTTTGCCGCGGCGAGGAAGGCCAGGTCGATCGGATCCTGATTGGCTTCCTGCGACGCCAGGGCACCGGCGAATAGCACGTCCGCCTCCGCCGCACCCTCCAGCGGAATCACGCCGGTGACGGCCAGCTGGTTCAGGGTGATGGTGCCCGTCTTGTCGACGCACAGCACGTCCATCGTCGCGGCATCCTCCGCGGCGCTGAGGCGGGTGACCAGCACGCCGCGCTTCGCCAGCTCCTTCGACCCGACCGCCATGCTGACCGTGAACATGACCGGCAGGGCGACCGGCACCGCGCTCATCAACAGCACGAGCAAGAGCGGAACCACCTCCAGGAGTGGCGTGCCACGGATGAAGGACAGCACGAGCACCCCGGCCAGCAGCGTGCCGACGATGACGAACAGCCAGCGCACCACCTTGGCCACCACCGCTTCGATGTGGAGTTTCGGGCGCGCCTGCTGCACGAGTTCCGTGGTGCGGCCGAAGTAGGTCTGCGCCCCGGTCAGCATCACCACGCCGTTGCCTTCGCCGCGGCGGACGACGGACCCCGACGACAGCACGCCGCCGGGCGCCTTGTCGACCTCCTGCGACTCGCCGGTGAGGGCCGACTGGTCTACGCTCAGAGCCCCGGCGAGGAGTTTCACGTCCGCCGGGATGATGTCGCCGGGACGCACGCGGACGATGTCGCCGGGAACCAGTTCGCGGGCGGGAATGGCCTGCCAGTTTCCCTCGCGCAGCACCCGCGCACTGACCTGCAGGCGTCGCCGCAGGGTTTCGACGACCCCGGCCGCACGTCGCTCCTGCATGAAGCCCAGCACGGCATTGACGACCAGCAGCGCGCTCACTACGGCAAGGTCCGAGTATTTCCCGAGGATGGCCGACAGCACCATGATCAGTTCGAGCATCCACGCCGACACGCCCCAGAACTTGCCGAGAAACATCAGGACCGGATGGCCTTTTTGTTCGGCGACCTCGTTGTAGCCGTGCGCCTGACGACGACTGCCCACCTCGGCACGCGTGAGGCCCGTTTCGGGATTTACCTCAAGCGCCGCGAGCGCGTCGGAAACCGATGCGGACGCGAGGTCAGATATCTGGGGGGTGGCCGGCATTTCTCGCGGAGCGCTGTGCTCCGGATTTAATTGTAGTCAATTGCAAAGTGGCCTTCCTGCTCGACGGCGCATTTTCAAATGGGGGGAGCTCCATGGTGGCCAAACGGGTACAGGCTTTACGCGGTCTCGGCCTGGTCAGCGCTCATCGAGGGAAGGCGTCATTTTCCGCGAGCGGCAACTGACGTGTCCCCTTGCCGGATGCGCAGCATTCATTTGCCGCGGATCAACAGCACCGGTTTCGTGGCGACGCGTATCACCCCCTCGGCGACGCTGCCCAGGAACAGGCGGCTCAGTCCTCTGCGGCCATGTGTGCAGATCACGATAAGGTCCGCTGGCCAGGCTTCGGCGTCTGCCACGATCATTTCCGGGATGCGATGGCGCAGGGTGTCGATCTCGATCAGCCGGGTTTCAACCGGCATCCCGGCCCCTTTGGCTACGGCCTCCGCCTTGCGAAGGATTTCGCGCCCGCCCTGGATCATGGCGTCGGCAATCTCGGCTGGATTAGGAAACTCTGTGGACAGGTTGAGATTGACGATATCGACTGCGTGCACGATCCGCAGCTGTGCCTGATGTTCCTTGGCCAGATTGATCGCTTCCAGCAAGGCTTGTTCTGCAGTGTCGCTGCCATCCACTGCCACCAAGATACGTTTGTACATTCTGGTTCCTTATCAAAAGATTTCACCGCTACTGACAAACAGGGTCACTACTAACGTAGATTCTCTTTGCTTATTACTCAAGCGTGTCCATCAGGCGCGCAGAGCGTTCAATCAATAAAGCCGGTCTGAGTGCCGGAAAATGTTTAATCACGCCGGTCCGCTTGTCCAACTTCTTCAGGGCCGGTTTGTTGCCGGCCCTGAAGAAGTTGGAACCTGCTATCAGGCCTCTGGCAGCCCGCACGTGGTCGTGAATGTTGATTGAACGTCGCAGCCGTCCGCACGCATTGCGTTGTGTGAGCGTCGAAGTGGTGCTACATATTAAAAATCGGATTCTTCTGGAGAACGCTATGGCGATGAAATTGCGGTTGCGCGCGGCGATGTTCGCGGCGTGCATGACGTTGACGATGCTGTCGGGCGGTGCCTGCGCCGATGAGATCCCCCTGATCACCGGCGAACATTGGACCAAGTCGACGGAACAGTTGAAGAAGGTCTATCTGATCGGTGTCGCCAACGTCATCCAGGTCGAGACGGCCTATCACGCCGAGAACTCGCCACCCGATGCTCAGAGCATCGTTCCGCGCGTTGCCCAGGGGTTGAAGGGACAGACCCTCGACAGCGTGCGGGAAGGGCTCGACCGCTGGTATGCGGCGAACCCCGATCGGCTGCAGCGGCCGGTTCTTGAAACCCTCTGGTTCGAGATGGTCGTGCCAGGCCTTCAGAAAACCAAGTAGCGGAGACGAAACATGAAACCAGTCGGACATATTTTGGCCATCGTGGCCATGACCGGGGCGATCGGATGCACGAGCATGACCCCGCAGCAGCAAGGAACGGTGAGCGGCGCCGCCATAGGCGCTGCGGCGGGGGCAGGGATCGCGGCGATCGCTGGAGGCAGCGGATGGACCGGCGCGGCAGTCGGTGCCGTCGCCGGTGGCGTCGCCGGCAACATCAAGGGCAGCAAGCAGCAGTAATGCTGGTTCGGGTTGGTTGTGCGCGGCGTTCTCGCCGTGCCGGTGGCTGTTCCGGCGCCCCGTTACCCGGATACGCGAGTGTCCACTCCTGGGCAACGCGACCGGCTGGCCTGGGTCAATTCTGTTGAACAGGGTTGACACCACGCCTGCACTTTTCAACATCGGATTCTGGACAGCAAAAAAACAGGGGCGGCCATCACTGGCCGCCCCTGTTTTTGGGCTCACACCTTGCAGCTCAATATTTCAGCTGCAAGCCTTTCTGTTGAGAAAAATACGCCGTCAGATCGAGCATGTCGGTATCCGACAGACTCTGCACTTGCCCCCCCATGATGGGATTCTTGCGCTTGCCCGCCTTGTAATCCTTCAGCGCCTGGTAAAGGTAATCGCGATTCTGCCCCGCCAGCTTGGGAAAAGAGGGTACCGCACTGACCCCGTCGGCGCCGTGGCAGGCGGCGCAGGTGGTGGACTTGGCCTTGCCCGCTTCGGCATTGCCCGTGTTGGCATGAACCGGTAGCGAAAAACCCAAGGCAACGGTCGCGAGGATGAAGAGTGTTTTTTTCATGGTCATATCCCCGGTCAGTTGGCAGGGCCGCTATACGACGATGCGTAATAAGCCGCGAGGTCTTCCATGTCCTGTTCGGACAGGCTGGCCGCGATGGCTCTCATGCTGGGGTGACTGCGCTCAGCAGCTTTGTATTCCTTGAGCGCCGCCACAATATACTCGGCGTGCTGCCCGCCCAGTTTGGGCACGCTGTACACGGTGGGATAAGCAGTACGCCAGCCAGGAATGCCGTGGCATCCAGCGCACATCGCAGTTTTGGTTTGCCCGGCCTTGGGGTCGCCCGCTGCCTGAACCGGCACGGCCAACGCCATCAGCACGGATGCGCACAGCATCATCGTGGTGAGTTTCATCTTCCTCGCTCTTTCTGGTTGGGTTGTCATCTCTTCCCTGTCTGACGCAGGGTTCGCACGCAATTATGACCCGGACAGCCCGGTTGATGAACGCCTGGACGGTAAAAAATCCTTTTATGACAACGAGTTATAGTATTATTCGCTAATATGCTTCTAGAGTTTACGCGATCAATCCGGATGCCTGCGCGCTGGCCGCACCGCCTGCTGCCCTTTTACACGGGTGGCCCAGCGTCACCGCGCAGACTTTCAAAGTCGGCTCCCTCGCCGCTTTCACCGGTGCGCTCAATGTGCTGCCATGGACACTGGCGCTTGCCACTCTCGCCGGGCTATCATTCAAATGTGGTCAGGATGCGGTGAAAGGGTCCGCCATCGTCGGCGTGCAGCGAAGCACAAAAACAAGTTGTGACAGTTTGAAGGCGTTATCTTTTTTATTATTCAGGGAGATTATCGTGAATCGTGTTCTTTCGTATCTGCTCGTGCTCACCCTGAGTGCGTGCGCCGTGCCAGGCGTGCAGCCCGGCGAGATGGAAATCCGCAACGGGGTAATCGAGCAGATCACTCCGACGCAGATCACGGACAATCACCACACCGGCTTGGGCGCATTGGCTGGCGGTGCAGTTGGACTGGGCATCGGCAGTTTGATCGGAGCAGGCACCGGACGCGATGTCGCTATGGTTGCAGGGGCGATCGGTGGCGCATTGGCTGGCAACGAAATCCAGAAAAAACATGAGCAGCCGGTAGCCGGGCAGCAGGTCATTGTGCGCGTGTCGAATGGCGTTCTGGTCTCGATTACTCAACCGGTCAATGCGAGCCTGCACACCGGCCAGCACGTTTATATCGAAGGCAATGGCGAAGGTGCGCGCGTCATCCTGCGGTAAAGAGCATTTGCATCTCAAAAAGCCCGGATTCGTTCCGGGCTTTTTCTCGCCCATCGCGCGCCACGCTTAATATCCCGCTGCTCAATGCATCGCCGCTGAATGTGCCCGTCGCCATATCCAGGGCGGCACCGGCGCGGTCTCCCCCCATAGCCCGCGTGACGCTTGCTGCGCTTCACGCTGCCGCTCCTTCAACGCAGCGTTGCGGCGATAAACGGACGCCCAGGCCAGCCCGCGCCGCACCAGTTCGTCATTCACCAGCACGTCAGCCAGTTGGATCCGCGCAATCGTCCGCCCATAAGCATCAATCGCAACCGTGTTCACCTCCACCCGTTGGTTCAGCACCAGAGTGCTCAACGCGCGGCTGGCTGCATCGCCATAGGGCTGGTCTTTTTCTGGCGCATCAATATCGGCCAGGCGGATTTTCAGGAAAGCGCGCGAGTCAGCGCGGGGGTGATCGGGTTTGAACAATACGGTATCGCCGTCGATCACCACGATGACGACACCGCTCATCGTGTCGGCCGATGCAGCGGCTGCAAACAGCAGGCACAGCGCAAGCAGAACCCTCACCCGGCCAGCATCTCTGCGGCGTGCTGCCGGGTGGTGGCGGTGATCTTGAGCCCGCCCAGCATGCGGGCGAGTTCTTCCACTCGTGCGTCAGCGCCCAGCAATTCGATGTTGGACGTCACCAGGCCGCCGTTGGCCTGCTTGGCGACCCGCAAGTGCTGCAAACCGCGTGCGGCCACCTGCGGCAAATGGGTGATGACCAGCACCTGGCGGGTTTCGCCGAGCCTGGCCAGGCGCCGCCCGACCGCTTCGGCGACGCTGCCGCCGATGCCGACATCGACTTCGTCGAAGATCAGCGTCGGCACACCGGCCACGCCGGACAGCGCGGTTTGAATCGCCAGGCTGATGCGCGACAGTTCGCCGCCCGATGCCACCTTGGCGAGCGGCCCCGGCGCCAGGCCGGGATGGCTGGCGACGAGGAAGCTGACGTCTTCCAGCCCATGGGCGCGCGGCTCGCTGACCGGCTGCAACCGGATGTCGAGCTGACCGCCCGCCAGCGCGAGTTCGTGCATTGCTGCGGTCACCTGCCTGGACAAGGCCGTTGCGGCTTTGCGGCGCAGCGCGCTGAGTTGCCCGGCATCAGTCTGGTACTGCGCGCAGGCGGCGTCCTCGCTTGCCTGGAGCGCGTCGATGTCATCACTGGCGGCCAACTCGGTCAGCCGTGCCTCGAATTGCTGCAACAACGCGGCCAGCGCATCGGGCTGCACCCGATGCTTGCGCGCCAGCCGATGCATGTCGCCCAGCAGGCGATCCAGTTCGCTCAACCGTTCAGGGTCGAGATTGAGGTTGTCGGCATAGCGGCGCAGCGCATGCACGGCCTCGCCCAGATTCGCGCTGGCCGAATTCAGCAAGGTAGAAATCTCGCCCAGGCTGCCGTCCACTGCCTGCATGGCATCCAGCCGCACACTCATTTCGCCGAGCTGGCTGGACACTGCCGCCTCGCCCTCATCCAGCCCCTGAATCAGCGTCTGGCTGCCTTCGATCAGCGTGGTGACATGCGCCAGCCGCGCGTGTTCGGTTTGAATCTCGTCCCAGCGCGCGAGGTCGCCGCCCAGTGCGCGTAGTTCCTCCACCGCCAGGGTCAGACCTTCGCGTTCGATCTGCCGCGCCTGGCCGTGGGATTCGGCGTCCAGGCGCTGCTGCCTGGCACGTTGCCAGGTGTGCCAGGCAGCGCTCACGGCGTCGACCTGGTGCTGCGCACCGGCATAGGCATCGAGCACCTCGCGCTGGATCTGCGGGCGCAACAGGGCGTGATGCTCATGCTGGCCGTGGATGTCGAGCAGGAATTCGGCGGCGTCCTTCAGTTGCGTCAGCGGCGCGGCGCTGCCGTTGATGAAGGCGCGCGAACGGCCGCCCGCATCGATCACCCGGCGCAGGATCAGCGTTCCGTCTTCTATCGCGAAGCCCGCTTCCTCGAGCCAGGTCACCAGTGCAGGCAAGCCGTCGATGACAAATTCGACGGCGATTTCGGCACGCGCGGCCCCCTGCCGCACCACCCCGCCCTCGGCGCGGTCGCCCAATGCCAGCGCCAGCGCATCGACCAGGATGGATTTTCCCGCGCCGGTCTCGCCGGTAAGCACGGTCAAGCCCGGTGCGAAATCGAGCTCGACAGATTCGACCAGCAGGTAATTGCGGATGGATAGATGCGACAGCATGGGCGCCTCTATAAATCTACTGCGCGACCATGATCCAGGCGCGTCCGGTGCTCGGAATCCTCATGTACTTCCATGTACATTCCGGTTCCTGCGCTCCGGGCGCACCCGGCTGATGGCCGCTCGCTACGATTTCTAGAGGCACCCATAAAATGGCTCAGAGCTTCTTGCCCCAATGCAGCTTTTGCCGCAGGGTGTCGTAGTAACTGTAGGAATGCGGGTGCAACAGGGTGACCGGGCGGTTGGCGCGGGTGATCCAGACGTAATCGCCGCTGAGCAGGTCGAAATGATGCTGGCCGTCGAAGTGAACCCGCGCGTCGTCGGCATAGGTCAGGTGCAGTTCGATACGCGAATGGCTGCTGACCACGATGGGACGTGCCGACAAGGTGTGCGGGCAGATCGGCACCAGTGCCACCGCCTCCAGCGTCGGGTGCACGATGGGCCCGCCCGCCGACAGCGCATACGCCGTGGTGCCGGTCGGGCTGGTGACCACCAGGCCGTCGGCGCGCTGGCTGTAAACAAATTCGCTGTTGATGGCGATTTCCAGGTCGATCAGTCGACCCGACCCGCCCTTGCCGACCACCACATCGTTGAACGCCGTGCTTTCGAACACCTTTTCGCCGCCACGGCGCACCTGGCCGTTGAGCAGGATGCGCTCTTCCGCCACGTACTGGCCGCTGAGAATTTCAGAGACCGCATCGAACATGTCATCGACCGTGATGTCGGTGAGAAAACCCAGCCGTCCCTGGTTGATCCCGATCAGCGGCACGCCGAGCGGCGCCAGTTCGCGCGCGATCGACAGCATGGTTCCGTCGCCGCCCAGCACCACCACGGCATCGCTTGCGGCCGCCAGAGCGTGCAAATCGTGCGCGGGATAATCCTGGATATCCAGGTGCTCGGCGGTCTGGCTGGCCAGCAAAACCGCATGCCCGCGCGCGCGCAAAAAGTCTCCCAAAGCGAGCACCGAAGTGTGCATGTCCTGATTGTCGTATTTGCCGACGAGACCGACGGTGTGGAAAGGCGTTTTCATGGGGGGATTATATAGGGGGAGCGGTGAACGGTAAGCAGTCAGCGGAGGGACAAAGGCACGTTACCTCGCCGCTCCCCCTATATAATCTCCCCATGCTTACCGACCGCGCCTGCATTCTGCTGAAAACCCTGGTTGAACGGTATATCGCCGACGGCGAACCGGTGGGATCGCGCACTTTATCGAAACACGCCGGGCTGGACTTGTCGCCTGCCAGCATCCGCAACATCATGGCCGACCTCGAGGAGATGGGCTTTGTCGCCAGCCCGCACACCTCGGCCGGACGCATTCCCACGACGCGCGGCTACCGCTTCTTTGTCGACACCCTGCTGACGGTGCGCCCGCTCGACCCGTACTCGGTGAGCCAGCTCGAAACCAGCCTGACGCCTTCCGACCCGCAACGCCTGATGACGGCAGCGTCCACCCTGCTTTCCGATCTCAGCCAGTTTGCCGGACTGGTGATGACGCCGCGCCGCAATCCGGCGTTTCGCCAGATCGAGTTCATCAGCCTGTCGGACAAACGCATCCTGCTCATCATCGTCACCATGGAAGGCGAAGTCGAAAACCGCGTCATCCTCACCGAGCAGCCCTACAGCGCATCGGCGCTGACCGAAGCCGCCAATTACTTCAACCAGAATTTTGCCGGCCACCGCTTCGATCAGGTGCGCGGCAAACTGCGCGACGAACTCGGCCGCGTGCGCGACGACATCACCCGTCTGATGTCCGCCGCAGTAGACGCCGGCAGCCAGGCGTTCGACGCCAGCCAGGACAACGTGGTGGTATCCGGCAGCCGCAAACTGCTCAACGTGGAAGGCCTCTCCAGCAACATGGGCAACCTGCGCCGCCTGTTCGATGCCTTCGAGCAGAAGACCGGCCTGTTGCAACTGCTCGACCAGTCGCGCACCGCCGCCGGCGTGCAAATCTTCATCGGCGGTGAATCCGAGTTGCTGCCGCTCGACGAATGCAGCCTGGTCACCGCACCCTATTCCGTCGACGGCCAGGTCGTCGGCACGCTCGGCGTAGTCGGTCCCACCCGCATGGCCTACGAACGCGTGGTGCCGATCGTCGACATCACCGCCAAACTCCTGTCGAGCGCACTGTCGCATCACTGATGACCTATCTCAAAGAGCCCGACTACACCCACGGCCAGCAAGCCCGTACCGGCATCCTGCTGGTCAACCTCGGCACGCCCGAAGCACCAACGGCTCAAGCACTGCGGACTTATCTGAAAGAGTTCTTGTCCGACCCGCGCGTGGTGGAAATTCCGCGCGCCATCTGGTGGCTGATCCTCAATGGCATCATCCTCAACACCCGGCCGAAGAAATCGGCCAAAAAATACGCCGCGATCTGGACCGCCGACGGTTCGCCGCTGAAGGTGCATACCGAAAGGCAGGCCAAGCTGCTGAAAGGCTGGCTGGGCGGAAAAATCGCCAGCCCCTTGATGGTCGAGTACGCCATGCGCTACGGCAATCCGTCGGTGCCGGACACGCTGGCACGGATGAAAGCGGCGGGCTGCGACCGCATCCTGATCCTGCCGTCCTATCCGCAATACGCCGCGTCCAGCACCGCCACCGCGTTCGACGCCGCATTTGCCTGGCTGCAGCAAACCCGCACCCAGCCGGCGCTGCGCACAGTGAAGCACTACCACGACCACCCCGCCTACATTCACGCGCTGGCCGCCAACATCCGCGACTACTGGCAGCGGTATGGCCGCCCCGATGTGCTGCTGATGAGCTTTCACGGCGTGCCGCGTTACACCCTGGACAAGGGCGACCCCTACCACTGCGAATGCCAGAAGACTGGCCGTCTGCTGGCCGAAGCGCTCGGACTCGAACCGCAGCAATTCCGGCTCACCTTCCAGTCACGCTTCGGCCGCGCCGAATGGATCCAGCCCTACACCGACAACACGCTGGCCGAACTCGGCCAGGCCGGAACCGCACGCGTCGACGTGGTCGCGCCGGGCTTTACCGCCGACTGTCTGGAAACGCTGGAAGAACTGGCCATGGAAGGCCGCGCCACCTTTTTGGAAGCAGGTGGCAAGGAATTTCACTACATCCCCGCGCTCAACGAACACCCGCAATGGATCGCCGCACTCGGCCAGATTGCACTGGAAAACCTGGGCGGCTGGGTGAGTGAAGTCTGGGATCGCGACGCCGACGAAGCTGCACGGCAGACCAGCAAAAACCTAGCGATCCGTCAGGGTGCGCGCAGCTAGCTCGCAGGGTTCATACTTAAGTAACACACGTGAAATCGCGGCTGGCCAGCGCGGCGATGTGCGGTTTTTTTATGGCTTTCGCGCTATATGACGTGACACCAGCAGCAGGCCATGCTTCGCATGTTCAAACCCGAACATAGGTCCAGCCTTGCTGGAGCCGGGTGACGATTTCGCTGATGGCAGTCGGTGCAGTCTGGGTATCGGGCAGGAGCATGACCTGCTCGCCATCGTTCCTGAGACGGGCGATCGACTGGCCACACGCCACCCAGTGCAAATTGGCGTGGCGCTGCTTCATCTGGGCCATGCGCGCTGCGTATGGGCTATGACCCGCACGCAGCAGGTTGAGGCCGCGGCTGTTGGCGATAACCTCGAGCTGCATCGCCCGCCCCTGCTGCTCCGCCTCATCCAGCAGACGCTCGGCCTGATCCAGCACCGCTTGCATCTTGGCGGGCGCGGCACTGTCGAGATGCAGCATGACCCGGTTCGGGTCAGCCTCGCGCGCCAGGCTCACTACCTGATAGCCACCGGCGACGGCCGCAGGCAGCGCAGCCAGGACCCGCGGTTCCAGACCACGCAGCGCCCAACCGCCACTCAAGCCCACCAGCAGGACGAGGCAACCATAGGCACAGCGTTGCATCAACTGCCGACGGGGCGCGATGCGTGATTTCCGGTCAGCGGCAACAGGCGGCTCGATGTATGCCAGTCGCACCATGCTTTGCATGCTGCGCAGCATGCAGACGCGCTGAGCCAGATCCTTGTCTTCGCGAATCCACGCAAGCAGCGCCTCGCTCTCAGCCACGTCGAGTTCACCGTCGATAAAGGCATTCAGGGTTTCGTTTGATACAGCCGTGTTCATTTCACTCTCCTCAGCAGCGGCCGCGCCGCAGGCTGCTGCATCGCAGTATCCAGAAAAATCTTCAGGCTTGCGCGCGCGCGCGACAGGCGGCTCATCACCGTGCCGACCGGAATATTGAGGATTTCACCCACCTCGGCATAACCGAATTCCTCCAGATCGATCAGCGTCAGCACCTGGCGCTGTCCCAGTGGCAGACGCGCCACCGCCGACCGCACACAGGCGATCACCTGCTCGCGGTTACAACTTGCCTCCGGCGTATCGGCACTGGATTCAAGCTCATCCTGCCAGTCCTCGACATCGTCGAAGTCGCGCCGGTTGCGCAGATGGTCGAGCCAGCAATGATTCATGATTGCCACCGCCCAGGCCTTGAGCGATGTCTCGTCACGCAACTGGGCACGCCGCGCCAAGGCTTTGGACAGCGTTTCCTGCACCAGATCGTCGGCCAGCGCCGCATCGTGGCACCAGGCATAAGCGATGCGGTAAAGCACCGGGCGCAGCGCTTCGATGCCGGGACGAAACGGGCCAAACAGAAAACGACTGATCATGTTCATAGTCTATGGTCATGCTCATAAGACGCGGGGAGTGGTCTATTTATTCCATAAAAATTCGCCTGCCAAAATGGAATAAACGTGTCAGTCTCCACGTCTTCACCACAGTCTTCGAAGAAGACCGTTTATTTCGATATCAATCAGGAGCCGCATCATGACACGCACCCTCACCCCGATCCTTGCCGCCCTTCTGCTGGCTACCGCCCCCATGGCCCACGCCGCCCCGCTGGCCGCGACTGCTGCCCCTTCTGCCGCCGCCGAAGAAAAAGTGGTGTATCACATCAACGACAGCGAAAACGCCATGGCCGCGTTGCGCAACGTGCAGAACCACCTCAACGCCAGCAAGGGCGTACACATCGTCGTCGTCACCCACGGCAAGGGCATCGATTTCCTGCTCACCGGTGCGCAAGACAAAAGTGGCAACCCGTATGAGCCTGTTGTGCAGGGATTGAAAGAGAAAGGCGTCGACTTCCGCGTCTGCAACAACACCCTGATGAGCCGCAAGCTGGAAGCCAGTTCCGTGATCGCGGAAGCCACCATCGTGCCGTCCGGCGTGGCCGAAATCGGGCGCCTGCAGGCCAAAGAAGGTTACGTTTATCTCAAACCCTGAATCAAACCCTGAAGGATTCCGATCCACTGCGCGTTAAAGTCCCGCCAGACGGGATGGAATCGTGTGCCCTAAACCACATGCAGTTTGACTCGACAGGGTTGGCTTATCGCGGCAATCCCTGCCGGCTTCAGCGCCGGAATGTTTGTACGCTCCGGGAGGGGTAACGGTGAAAATCAAACCCATCGCGGTCATGCTGGCCGCTTGTCTGTCCTCGTCTGCCCATGCTGCCAACTGGGTGGACGTACTTGCGACCGAACCTGACGATGCCCCCGCCATCAAGCCTTTCGGCTTTGTCCAACCCACCTACACCTATTTCGATGCCAACCCCCTGTCAGGCATGGGCGGCGCGGCGGCCAGCACCAACGGCCAGTATCAGATCCAGAATCAGGTGGGACCGACCTTCGAGAACAAGGATCAGTTTCAGTTCTTTCGCGCCCAGTTCGGCCTGCGCGGCCGACTCACCGACCAGATCAACTATTTCCTGCTGACCGACGTCGGCAGCAACCTCACCACCGTGCAGCATCCGATTGTGGTTACCGATGCGTCCATGACCTTCAGTTTCATTCCCGGCGCAAAAATCCGCGCCGGCCTGTTCAAGCTGCCCACGGGTGAAGAGGCACTCGTCAGCATTCCACTCGCCTATTCCTACGTCTATTACAGCGCGGTCACCAGCGCCCTCGTTCAGGAGACGTTCTACCAGAATGTAATCGGCACACCCGCAGGCTGCGCGGTGATCTCGGGCAACACCACCCTGGACTGCGGCATGGCCGTATCGGGTAACAATGCGTTTCGGGACTGGGGCATTCAGGTGTTTGACAGCTTCCGCAAGGACGACTGGGAGCTGGGATATGCCGCCATGATTTCAAACGGCAACGAAATCGAATCCATCAGCGATAACAACAGCAGCAAGGACTTCACCGCCCGCCTGCAGCTGTCCTATGTGTTCAAGGGCACGGGGGCACTGCGGGAAGATGCCGATGTCTTCATCTGGCATCAGTCCGGCGAGCGAACCTATGGCGGAACGGACTACGATCGCACCCGCGAAGGCGTGGGTTACTGCGTAACCAAAGGGCCCTACCGTACATCGGGCGAATATATTCGTGCCAAGGGCATGGTGGCCGCTGGCCCCAACCCGCCCGTGGTGCCCGCCAGCGGCAACCTGGAACCACCCTACAACCTGAACCTGGCCCCCCGGGGCAAGGCCGATGGCTGGTATCTGGAAGCCGGATGGCGTTTTCTGCCCGATTGGGAAATCGAGGCGCGCTACGACGAATTCGACCGCAATACCAACGATGCGGCCGCTGAACGCCTGTTCAAGACTTGGACCCTGGGCGGCCAATACTTCATCAACAAAACCACTCGCGTCATCCTGAACTATGAATGGCGTGACGCCGAAGTTCCCAGCCCGCTGGCCACCACCAATGCCACCCAGCGCAAAAATGCCACTACCGTCGCGGACAATCTGGGCAACCGGGTCAGCCTGCAGTTGACCTGGAGTTTCTGACATTCACCGAAAGTCAGTTCCTGTGGCGGCCACCTGACCGCCATTTTTCTCATGCGCTGCGGATGAAGTGCTCGCGGTAATACTTCATCTCGTCGATCGATTCGTAAATATCGGCCAGCGCTTCGTGCTTGTTCGACTTCTTGAATTCCTCAGACAACCCGGGGCGCCAGCGCTTGGCCAGTTCCTTCAGCGTGCTGACGTCGAGGTTGCGGTAATGGAAGAACGCTTCCAGCTGCGGCATGTAGCGCGCCAGGAAGCGCCGATCCTGACAAATCGAATTGCCGCACATCGGCGAGGTGCGGGCCGGAACGTGCTGCTTCACGAACTCCAGCATCTGCGCTTCAGCTTCGGTTTCGTCCAGTTGCGAGGCCTTGACGCGGTCGATCAGCCCCGACTTGCCGTGGGTACCCTTGTTCCAGTTGTCCATCGCATTCATCACCTCGTCAGGCTGATGCACCACCAGCACCGGACCTTCGGCCACGGTGTTGAGGTCGGCATCGGTCACCACGATGGCCAGCTCGATGATGCGGTCGGAGTCGGGCGACAGGCCGGTCATTTCCATGTCCAGCCAGAGCAGATGCGTGGGATTAAGCGCCATAACGATTTCCTTAATTGAAGTCAGCGCATTTTCGCATAGACCATGGCCCGCACGGGGTAGCAGAAGGTCCTGCTTGCAGCCATAATCAACCTATCTTGTCCAGGAGCACTGCCCATGAAAATCCTGATGGTTTTATTCGCTACAGCCATGCTTTCCACGGCCGTCCATGCCGCGCCTGCCACCAAGGGCGATCCCAACATTGGCAAAACCCTGCACGACAAATCCTGCACCAGTTGCCACGTCAGCATGTACGGCGGCGACG
>Ga0315268_10002044_pt1 | contig 23041 bp, 17 predicted proteins | sample C1_top_MG_FD_204535 | JGI IMG/M metagenome (GOLD analysis project Ga0315268, IMG submission 204535) | Sediment microbial communities from Yellowstone Lake, YNP, Wyoming, USA - C1_top | ecosystem: Environmental > Aquatic > Freshwater > Lake > Sediment | place: USA: Wyoming | collected 2017-08-01 | reverse complement strand
ATTTATGCTTTGGCGTACTTAAAACTCAACAGCCCTATGAGCACGATCATACAAAAAATGCTTGACGTTAAAGACGGTATCTACATCGATTATGGAACCGCTTAAGTAAGTATCATTGAACCCAGATACCAAATATTACTGCCATTCCGGGCGCGGACCCGGGAAGCCCGCAAACATCCCTTAGCCATCACTCTTCGCGGAATTCCAAATGGGTAACCGCTATATTGACAGCCCGGATTAATCCTGACGGGAGTAACTCACTCAGTTGCATATTCTGACAGTCATGACGGTAGCAAGACTTGACTACCCTTTGGGCAAGGTCTATTAATAAACAATAGAAAATTTAAGGATTTCTCTCCATTCCCGTCCGAATCTAAACTGTCGGTCTTGACTAAATCCTTGCGGCAAAAGAGTTACCATAAGACCGAGTCGCCTAGCCAAACCCTTGCTGATAGCAGAGAGAAGAAAGTTCGCATGCATAATTTCGCTAGCAATAAACGGGTAAATAGATTGGCAATGCTTTCGACGCTTGCCGTGCTAATAGGGGGAGGCACAACCGCCTGTGGCAAGGTCGAAAACACCCAGGCTCTGATCTCTGAAGCCAAGCAGTTTCAGCAAAAAGGGGACAACCAGGCCGCCATTATTCAGCTTAAGAACGCCTTGCAGAAAAACCCGGACGATGCCGAAGCCCGCTATCTCTTAGGCATGATTTATCAGGAAACCGGCGATCCTGCTTCGGCCGAGAAAGAACTACGCAAGGCCCTGGCGCTAGGCATGAGCCGTGACAAGGTGACGCCGGGCCTGGGGAAGGCATTGCTGATACAAGGGCAATTCCAGAAAGTTCTGGATGAAACAGGCCCAACTTCCGCCAAGGGGCCAGCCTCCGCCGAAATACTGGGCTTGCGCGGAAATGCTTATCTCGGTTTGGGCAAACGTCAGGATGCCAAGCTATCATTCGAGCAGGCGCTCCTGGCCAAGGCTGACTTTGCCGATGCCCTTCTCGGGATGGCCCGTCTCGCCATCGTGGACAAAGACATCGATGCTGCAACGCGCTTCGCCGAGCGCGCGGTGGACAAAAACCCGAAAAATATCGACGCTCGGCTTTTCAAGGGCGATCTGCTGCGGGCCCAAGGGAAGATCGAACCGGCCCTGGACGCCTACGGCGAGGCCCTGAAGATCATGCCGGACAACACTCCGGCGCGCCTGAGCAGGGCGTCTGTGGAACTTGCCGCCGGAAAATTTGACGCGGCCCGTGCCGATATCGAGGCTGCGCGCAAGACGGCGCCAAAGAACCTGATGGTCGATTACTTGCAGGCGCTGCTCGATTTCCGCCAGGGGAAACACGCCGCAGCGATCGACTCCCTTCAGCAGATACTGCGCGTCGCACCCAACCATATGCCCAGCGTGCTGCTTGCAGGCGCAGTCCAATATTCTCTGGGCTCGCTGCAACAGGCCGAACAGCATCTGAAAACATATCTGGGCAAAGACCCAGACAACCTCTATGCGCGCAAACTGCTGGTCGCAACCCAATTGCGGCAGGGGCGACCGGACGATGCTGCACGCACACTTGTGCCGCTTGATTCCGAACACTCGAACGACGCAGGTGTACACGAACTCGCCGGTGAAATCGCCCTCGCGAAAAAACAGTTCGCGCAAGCCTCATCGCACTTCGAGAAGGCCGCGCAGATCAGCCCGAGTAATGCCCCCATCCGCACCGCGCTGGGCCTTTCGCGTATGGCTCAAGGCGACAAGCGAGCGATCGCCGACCTGCAAATCGCCTCAGGACTGGAGGGCGAAAGCGGTCGCGCAGATATCCTCATCGTCCTCAGCCAGATCAAGAACCAGCAATACGACGCGGCACTCACCAGCATCGCCGTGCTGGAAAAGAAAATGCCGCAAAGTCCCTTGCCGTGGAATTACCGGGCCGCAGCCTACCTTGGCAAAAAAGACATCGCAAAAGCGCGCGACAGTCTCGAACACGCGCTCAAACTCGATCCCCAATTTTTCCCTGCTGCCGCCAATCTCGCCCAGCTTGATCTCAAGGACGGACAGGCCACGAATGCGCGCAAACGCTTCGAGGACATTCTCAAAACCGATCCCAAACACCTCCAGGCCATGCTGGCCATGGCTGATCTGAGCCTGATCCAGAAAGACGAAAAATCTTACACAAGCTGGCTGGAAAAAGCTGCCAACGCCAATCCGCAAGCCATCCAGCCACGTTTACTACTGGCGCGCTATCTACTGGCCAAAGGCGAAAATGCCAAAGCCTTGTCCGCCGCGCGCGAAGCGGTCAACGCCCAACCCAAAAATCCGGCTGCGCTCGATCTGCTCGGCACCACCCAGTTCGCCAGCAAAGACCTGGGCAATGCCTTGGACACCTACAGTAAACTCGCCGATCAACTCCCCAACCAGGCTGAACCGCGATTGAAACTCGCCCAGGTTCAGATAGCGATGAAGCAAACCGGAGACGCGCGCAAAACCCTGCAGGAGGCGCTGGTGATGAAACCCGATTTGATCGAGGCGCAACTCATGCTCGGCGGCCTCGAGATCCGGTCTGCGCAGTATGACGAGGCGCAGAAAATCGCCAAACAGATCCAGCAGCAAAAGCCCGACTCTCCAGTGGGACTGGTGCTGGAAGGCGACACGGCACTGGCGCGCAAGCAATATCCCGCCGCGCTCGCCGCCTTTGAACGCGCGCACAAACTATCGCCCTCTCCCGCCACGCTGATTCGTCAGCATCAGGCACTGGCCGGTGCCGGGCGATTTGAGGAAGGCGAAAAGCGCCTTGCCACCTGGCTCGCCAGCCATCCGCAGGACGACGGAACCCGTCTTTATCTGGCTGATCGCCTGATCGCACGCGGCGCATTCAAGGCGGCCTCGGAACATTACCTGCTCCTGAATCAGCAACGCCCGGGCAACCTTGTCGTGCTCAACAATCTCGCCTGGGCGCTGTCGGAACTCAAAGACAGTCGCGCGCTTTCGTATGCCGAACAGGCATTGAAACTTCAACCCAACAATCCCACCATACTGGACACCTATGGCTGGCTGCAGACCCAGTCCGGACAGCCCGCCAAGGGCCTTGACTACCTTCGCCGCGCCATCTCGCAGGCGCCGGACATTGCCGAGATTCGCTGGCATTTGGCGGCTACACTGGCGAAATCTGGCGATGCCGCGCACGCCCGTCAGGAACTGGAACGGCTGCTTGCCAGCGGGGTTGCCTTTCCCCATGAGAAAGAAGCCCAAAACATGCTTAAGCAACTGCAAGTCGGCAAATGATGAGGTTAAACCCAGATTGTCCATTGGAATGCTCGTGCATGTAGGAGCGCCGCCCCCGGCGCGAATGCGACCGCAAATCGCGGCCAAATCCTATCCCCATCCCCCGTTCAAGCCGGGGGCAGGCTCTAACCTTCCCCTTGAAGGGGAAGGGACGATTGCCCTCTCCCCCTTTGGGGGAGAGTTGGAGAGAGGGTCGGCGCCGCTCCCACAGCGGTGTTTTGGTTCTAATGGATAATCTGGGTTAAAGGATCAATGATGAAGGAGAGCAAAATGGTTTCAGGTGCTTTTGGCAAGCTGCGCAAGGTTGCTCTGTTGGCGGCAATGATCGCGTTACCTGTTGTCTCAGGGTGCGATCGGATCATAAGTTCAACTCCGCAGCAACATATCCAAAAGGCAAAGGACTTCCTGGACAAGGGCGACCCGCGCGCAAGTATCATCGAACTCAAGAACGCGTTGCAGCAAAGCCCTGACAATGCCGAAGCACGCCTGCTTTTGGGGGAAGTTTATATCAAGGTGCAGCAGGGGAAGGACGCGGAAAAGGAATTGCTGCGCGCGCAGAAACTCGGGGTCGACGAAGAATCAATCAAGGTTCTGCTGGGACAGGCATTGCTTTTGCAGGAGAGCTATGATCGGATCCTTAAAGAGGTCACGCCAGGTTCCCGAACCTCTCCCAAGAATATGGCGAAAATTCAGCAACTTCACGGCGAAGCCCAGTTAGGCCTGGGGCGCCCGGAACAGGGATGCGAGCTGTTCAAGCAGTCCGCGCAGACCGATCCGGCTTATGTCCCTACCTATTGGGGACTTGCCAGGTGCGCCGCGGCCACGAAGGACTTCGATCAGGCCAAGGCGCTACTTGAGCAGGCGCTCAAATTGGATACCAAGAACGCCGATACCTGGATGTGGCTCGGTAATCTGGCGCAAGTCAGAAATGATCCAAAAGCAGCAGAGGCGGCCTACTCTGGGGTGCTCAAGATCGCCCCGGATCACGTCGATGCCCGCCTGAGCCTGGCTTTTCTGCACCTGTCGGCAGGCAAATTCGATACTGCGCAGGCGGAAATCGGCGCGGCACGCAAAGTGGCGCCGCATAATCTGCGAGCCAAGTATTTGCAGGCGCTACTGGATTTCCGCCAGGCCAAATATGCCGCAGCGCGGGATAGCCTGCAAGAAGTGCTGAAGGATGCGCCCAATCATATCCCGAGCATCCTGCTTTCCGGCATGGTGTCCTACGAACTCGGCAGTTATGAACAGGCCACCCAGAATTTTATAAAGGTCCTGAGCCAGTTTCCCAATAGCGTGTATGCGCGCAAAGGCCTCGCGGCTGCGTGGCTGAAAACAGGGCAACCCGATCGCGCACTGGACACCTTAAAACCCCTGCTCATCGCGGAAAAGCAAGACCTGAGCGTGTTGGCGATGGCTGGCGAAGCCTCTCTGCAGGCGCATGAACCCGCACAGGCGCGTGACTATCTTCAAAAAGCCACGGCAATCGATCCGAAGAACGCCAAACTACGCACCGCGCTGAGCGTAAGTCATATGGCCGCCGGCGACTCGGCGCGCGCCATGGCGGAACTGGAATCCGCAACCGCAGAGGATCCAGGTCAAAGTGCGGCAGATACGATCTTGATCTTGACTCATCTGCGCAACAGCGAATTCGACAAGGCGCTGGCGGCGATTAACGTACTTGAGAAAAAGACCCCGAACAACCCCGCTGTATATAATTTCCGGGGTGCGGCCTACGCCGGCAAAAAAGATTTTGTCAATGCACGGAAAAATTTTGAGCAGGTGCTGACACTCAATCCAGCCTACAGCGAGGCAGCCATGAACCTGGCGCAGCTCGACCTCCGGGAAAAGAACCCCCAGGCTGCCCGCAAGCGCTACGAAACCGTCCTGGCCAGGGACAAGAACAATCTCCCCGCGTTGTTGGCGCTGGTCAATCTGGCAAGCGACAAGAAAGAGGCCGTTTCCTTGCTGGAGCGGGCAGCGCAGGCCAGTCCGTCGGCGCTACAGCCGCGCCGGCTTCTGGCAGAGCACTACCTGAGGAACAATGAGGCACAAAAAGCGTTGAACCTTGCGCGCGAGGCGCAGACTGCCAATCCTGACAACGCGGATGCCCTGGATTTGCTCGGTGCAACGCAGCTTGCCGCCGGTGAAACGGAAAATGCGCTCACGAGTTACCAAAAACTCGCTCGCCTGGCGCCCAAGTCACCACTCGCGCATTACAAACTCGCATCGGCGCAGGCCACCACGAAAAACCTTGACGCAGCCAAATCATCCCTGCGTCTAGCCTTGGAACTGAAACCCGACTATCTGGAGGCGCAGGCCGCGCTCATCTCGCTGGAACTCAGATCTGGAAAACCTGCAGAAGCGCTGAAAATCGCCCAGCAGGTGCAACAGCAAAACCCCAAGTTGTCGGCGGGTTTCGTGTTCGAAGGCGACATCCTGATCGACCAGAAGCAGTATGACCAGGCTGCAAAAGCCTACGAGAAAGCCTTTGCCCTCGACAAAAGCGGTCTGATCGCGGTTAAACGGCATCAGGCGCAGTCTCTGGCCGGAAGTGTAAAGGATGCCGACACCCGTCTGTTGCAATGGCTCAAGGAGCATCCGAAAGACCAAGCTACCCGCGCCTACATGGCGCAAGCCTACATGACACGCAGGCAAGACAAACAAGCCATCGAGCAGTACCAGATTCTATTGCAGGGTGCGCCCGGCAACCTGCTCGCACTCAACAATCTCGCCTGGCTGTATCATCGCGTAAAAGACCCGCGTGCGCTGGATACAGCAGAGCAAGCCTATAAACGCAGACCCGATGCTGCGGTTATCACGGATACCCTGGGCTGGATTTTGTTCGAGCAGGGCAAAACCGCACGCGCCGTCGAACTGCTGCAAAAAGCCGTTGCGCTCGCGCCCAAAAACCCGGAAATCGGCTATCACTATGCCGTTGCGCTTGCCAAAACGGGCGACAGACAGAAGGCGCGCAAACAGCTTGAGGCCGTGTTGGCTTCAGGCCAAAGCTTTCCGCAGCAAGACGAAGCCAGAGCACTGCTAAAACAATGGTAGGCCTAGCAACCTGTCGGCTTCCATCCAGTCGCCAATATCTGGGGCCGCTTCCAATGCTGTTCACTTTAGCCGTTCGTGGTGAGCTTGTCGAACCACAATTGCCCTTCGACAATGCCTTTAGTCCTGAGCTCCGTCGAAGGGACAGGGCGAATGGTCGGGAGAGTCTAAGTGAACAGCATTGGGGCCGCTTCTGTGCTCGCCGCCGCAGGCCCTCTCTCCTACCTCTCCCCCGGAGGGGGCTACCGTATGCATATGCACACATCTCGATAGGATCGTCATTCCGGCGAAAGCCGGAATCCAGAAACTCGCGCCAATACTGGATTCCCGCTTTCGCGGGAATGACGGCATCGATTTTGGCGTGGTCACGTATCCAATTGAATATGAATGGCAATATGACTTGTGTGCATAGAAGAGGTGTCGCTTCGCGACGTACACGTTAACCACGAGGTTATTTAGACTATCATGCGACAGATCACATCTAGCCAAATCCTCACTTTCCTGCTGTTGCTCGCATTGATCCTTGTCCTCGGCATCGGCACTACCTGGCTGCTCTTGGGCGCCCTGCCACTGGGAGATTTCCGCGGTGTGGTGCTGACAAGCGCGGCACTGCTGTTGGTGTATCTCTATGCTTTTGCCGTTTATCGGCTGTTTCTGGCCGTCATGCCGCTAAAGGAGGGCGATATTGCCGAGGGATCGCAGGAAGAGTTTGTGGCCCAGGTCAACATATTGTTCTACCTTATTCTGTTCAATTCCCTTATCAGAACGCATTTTCTGCCGGTGCCGCTGCTTCGTCTGGTCTATCTTGCGCTGGGCGCGCGCATGGGGCACAACACCTACAGCGCGGGTGCGATTCTTGATCCGCCGCTGACCTACATCGGCGACAACTGCATCATCGGCCACGACGCAGCGCTGTTTTCCCATGCCATAGAAGGCAAGAACCTGTCCCTTGCCGCGATTCATATCGGCAACAATGTCACCATTGGAGCTCATGCTGTGGTGATGTCCGGGGTCACCATCGGTGTTGGCGCCATTGTCTCGGCGGGCGCAGTGGTGACCAAGGGCAGCCACATCGGGCCGGGCGAGATCTGGGGCGGCGTTCCGGCCAAATTGTTGCAGCGGCGGGAAACGGGGGAGGCGGCCTGATGCCGGATTACGCAACCCAGCCTGTTTCTGTTTGGGTTGGGCGCACAATCCGCAAGAATTGTCGGGAAATTTTACAGTCCGGGCTCGCGCAACCCTCTGGTTAGGCCAGAGTTAATTATAACCCATTGTGTTTAGAACGATATTTTTAAGTGGCACACTTTCTGCTTTAACTACAGCGAGAGCCGAGGCCGACAAGTTCCGACGGCCGAGCCTCGCCGGTTAAAGATGCTCAACATTTTGTAAGGAGTACGATCATGAAAACGAAATTCAAACTACTCACGCTGTCGGCCAGCTTGCTCGCATGTGGGATCGGCGTGTCCGGTCAAGCGCAGGCGAACGCCTACGCAATCGCAGCAGACAATATCAGAAATGGTTATATTTTCGCTGGGGTAGATACCGACGCTAATGGCACACCGGACACCATTAACACCGCGGCCATACATTTTGGTACCGTGTCATCCCTTTCCTCCAGCGCCGCGACTTTAAACGGTGTCGGGGTCTCGAATTCCGCTCCCGGCCCACTACCGGACGCCAAGGCTTCCAATGGTACGGGATCAAACCCGAATCGTCCCAATGAGCTGACAATCACCACTGCTGCTGGCAACACTTACTACACCCCGTACGGCCAATTGGGAAGCGCCTATTCTTGGGGCGATGCGAAAGTGGTGAGCGAGCAGACCGTAACCGGCACTCCCATCGAGGCGCGCAACGCAGCTGAGAGCAATATCCCTTCCCCTACATCGGGATTTGCCGATGGGGACGGACGCAACATTTCTTCGACTACTCTTTTACTCCCCATCAATGTGGGGAGTGATTGCGCCACTCTCAAATGCGCTGTCTCCTTTTATCTCCAGGCCGACCCATTTATTCAGGCTTCGCTGGATGCGCTTGCCAAGGCAGGGTCGGTGGCGCGTGGCGTGCTCTCCTTAACCGTCACCCTGACCAAAGTGGGCGACGTTCTCCCGTCTTTTTCCTGGGCACCTAATGGTAAGGTTGGCGATGGGATCGCAGGCGGTACTGAAACCCTCGATGACGAGAACCTCAACCTGACGCGTGAAGTGCTGACCGGCGGTGATCCTGACGCGGTACACTCGGGTCCTTATATGGGCGATGTGTTTGGTCAATACTTTGCGTATACGGCTTATCTGCTCCCCGCCAACTACACCCTGTCCCTGTCAATGATCGAGAAGACCGACGTCACGCGCGTTCCCGAACCGGCCACCTTGGCGCTGCTAGGGCTGGGGCTGCTCGGGTTGGGATTCGCCCGCAGTCGCAAGCAGGCATAGGCGCTCCGCGCTGGCTGTTTTGAAGGGCAAGGGATCAAACCCTTGCCCTTTTTCTTTCGGCCAGCGGCTCTGTGTGGCCCGCCCATAGCCGGCGAGCTAACGCTAATGCTGTTCCTGTTCACTTAGACTCTCCCGACCGTTCGCCCTGACCCTTCGACGGAGCTCAGGACTAAAGGCATTGTCGAAGGGCAATTGTGGTTCGACAGGCTCACCACGAACGGCCTAAGAGAACAGCATTAAGGCTAGCGCCCGTTTGCAGGTGTAAAGTTTTCCGACAGTTGCTTGGGGTGGTTGGGGTCTGCTCACGAAACGGAAAAAATAGCACGCTAAGCCTCGCCGAGCATCCGCAGCAGCCTGCTCAGAAAACGGAATTTAAAGCACGCCAAGGAATTTAACCTACTTGATAAATTAATCAAGTAGGTTATAATTGGATATGGAAAAAGGCACCGCTCACTGCAAGCTGTCGGTCGTGAAAGCTTTGGTTGAAGCCGGAAAGGTCAATGCCACGGCCAGCGCCTTCAGCGGTGCTCGTGACCTCGGTATCAATGACGTTCTGATCGTTTCCTTCAAGGAGCTATGACTATGAAATGCCCATGCTGCGGAGCGGCTGAACTGATCCACGACACCCGCGACCTGCCCTATACCTACAAGGGCGAAACCACCGCTATTCCTGCGGTAACTGGTGACTTCTGCCCTGCTTGCAGTGAAGTCGTCTTGGATCGGGAGCAAGGCGACCGCTACAGCGAATTGATTGGGATGTTTCAACGGCAAGTGAATGCCGCCTTTGTCGATCCTGACTACATCGTCAAGGTACGCAAAAAGCTCGACCTGGATCAGCGTGAAGCCGCCGAAATCTTCGGCGGTGGCATCAATGCGTTCTCACGCTACGAGAACGGCAAAACCAAGCCGCCCTTGGCGCTGGTGAAGTTGCTCAAGGTTCTCGACCGTCACCCCGATCTGTTGAACGAGGTCAGGATGGCGTAGCTCCCGGCATTCTCGAAACTCGCCAGTTCGCGCCGGGAGATACGAGAGGCGATATCGAGAACACGGGAGGCATGTCGGCGCTGGTGATGCCGTCTTCTCACGAAGACTTCTCGCAGACCTTCGTTTGTGAGAAGGTAGGCCCCGTGCCTTAGCGTGCCATTTTTTCCGTTTCGTGAGCAGACCCCTGGTTGGTACAGGATGCAAGCCGCATCCTTACCGCTACTTCCTGAGTTGATCCGACGAGGGATTGCTTTCTTGGCGGAGCATCTCCGCCACGATGTCCCGGAAGCGCTGCGCAGCATCAGTCTGCGCCAAGGTCTGGCCGATCCGGCTGGCCGCCTGTGCGTAAGACGGGTTATTCAGGATGGCGGTTGCGGCCTCCAATAAACTGGCGGGAGACACCTTTCCGGCGCGCAGCATGATGCCGGCGCCCAGCCGTTCCACCGCGCCCATGTTCAGCAGTTGATCCATGTTGGAACACAGGCCGATGACCGGCACGCCGCTGGCGAGCGCCTGGTAGGTGGTCAGGCTGCCGCCATTGCTGATCACCAGTTGCGAGCACCGGGTTGCGATGTCCATCGGCAGGTAATCGGTGATGTACGCATTGGCAGGCGCATCGGCAAGCGCGATTTTGCCTGCGGTGGCGGCAATGACCGTGACCGGGAGTTGCGCCAGGGCAGTGAGCGCCATGGGCAGGAGGCCGGCCTGACCCGAGCTGCCCAGGGTCAGGAATACGATCGGCCTGTCTTCGGGCAGGCTGCTCCACCACTCAGGCAGCGGTGTATGGGTGGACCAGAGAACCGGGCCGAGGTAGCGATGGTGGGCTGGCAGCCTGCGGGTCGGCACCACTTCGGGAATGTCCGCATACAGGGTGTAATCGCCCCAGGTGTAGACATTTCTTAGATCCGACCCCAGCGGCGGCAGCCCGTAGCGGCGGCGCACCCGGTTCAGGGGCCGGGCATGCAGGGCGAAGGCCATGGGTCTGACGGTATCGAACAGTTTTTGCGCCAGGCGGACGCCCAGAATCCGGGTCATGGGCAGGTCGGGGACCGGATAGGCGGTGTCGGCGAACGGGCTCCAGTAAGCATTGACCACGGCGGCATAGGGGATGCGGCGCAACGGCGCGCTCACGGCCAGCGACAGCCGGAAGTCTCCGACCACCAGATCGGGTTTGACGCGGTCGAGCAGCGCCAGGTCATCTTCGACGTACTGGGTGAGCGTCTCGACGCTGTACAGCGGCTTGCCCCGGGCAAGGGCTTGTGCGAATTCGGCGGCGGGAATGGATCGAATGGGATGGAACGCACAGCCAAGCGGTGCTTCCAGACCGGTGTAGCGAGGATCCGATGCAACAACCACTTCATACGAAGCCGGATCGAGCGCCTTCGCCAGCGTCGCAATCCGTCCAAAATGGGCAAGCGTGACCGCTTCAGCAACAAGAAGAATGACCGGCTTGTTTCGGGTTTTCATTACACTCACGCCCAGGAAAGTAATACCATAACACAGGGATTATCCCAGATTATCCCTTAGCGCCAAAACACCGCTGTGGGAGCGGCGCCCTCGCCGCGATTTGCGGTCGCATTCGCGCCGGGGGCGGCGCTCCTACATGCACGAACATTCCAATGGACAATCTGGGATTATTTTGTATTATCCTAACCCGGATATTTCATAAAAACGGAGCGATCTCGCTGACGGCTTTTGTAGGGGCGGGCTTGCCCGCGAACAGTCCTGGAATGACTGGATAACGGGTTAATCGCGGGCAAGCCCGCTCCTACAAGTAATCTTCTCAATCTGGCGATGTTTATGAAATATCCGGGCTAAATTCGCAGTTGCAGGCCATTCATGGTTTTTAGGTTGATTCTTTGGCCCCTTTGATTTCATAATCCATGAGCATCTCGTCCGCTTCACCGTCGATGACCTGGCAATCTGTCCCGATCCGTGCTAAGGTATTACCTATTAATACCGACAGGAAGCAGTGATGGCCACAACCACAACCCGCCCCGTAGCGATCAAGATCGACATCGACATCAAGGAGCGTGTTAAGCGCCTGGCTGACGCTCGCCACCGCACTCCGCACTGGATGATGCGCGAGGCCATCCGCCAATACGTCGAGCGTGAAGAAAAACGCGAGGCGTTCCGGCAAGACGCCCTCAAAGCTTGGCAGGAGTACCAGGAAACCGGGCTGCATATGACCGGGGACGAGGTGCAGGCATGGCTGGAAACCTGGGGCACTGACAACGAGTTGTCCGCGCCTGTATGCCACAAGTGAGGTTCGCACCCGCCGCGCTGCGTGATTTGGAGCGACTGCGCGAGTTCCTGCGCCCCAAGAATCCAACGGCCGCGAAGCGTGCCGGAGAAACCATCATCAAGGCCGTCCAGACGCTCGGCCAGCAACCGCAGATTGGCCGACCAGTTGAGGACATGCCACCCGAATACCGGGAATGGCCGATCGACTTCGGCGACAGCGGCTATATCGCGCTGTACCGCTACGAGGGCGATCTTGTCACCGTGCTGGCCGTACGCCACCAGCGAGAAGCCGGGTATTAGCGCAAAAGAGTGACGCGATCGAGCAGCGCCAGGTCGTCTTCGACGTACTGTGTGAGCGTCTCGACGCTGTACAGCGGCTTGCCCCGGGCAAGGGCTTGTGCGAATTCAGCGGCGGGGATGGATCGAATGGGATGGAACGCACAGCCAAGTGGTGCTTCCAGATCAGTGTAGCGGGGATCCGATGCGACAACCACTTCATACGAAGCCGGATCGAGCGCCTTCGCCAGCGTCACAATCCGTCCGAAATGGGCAAGCGTGACCTCTTCAGCAACCAGAAGAATGACCGGCTTGTTTCGGGTTTGCATTAGGGAATCTTTAATAATTGTCATTCCCGCGAAAGCGGGAATCTATAGCACATTAAAATACTGGATTCCCGCTTTCGCGGGAATGACGGGATCACGATTTATAGAGGTACTCATTACACTCACGCCCAGGAAAGTAATACCCTAACACAGGGATTATTTTGTATTATGGCTCATGCAATGAAATTAGTGGGAGTTCTCCTGGATGTGCGGCATCGCAACTATAACCCGACTGCCTATGCGAGACGCGAAACACCGTCAGTGTAGGGCGTCAATAAGCGAAGCGCATTGCGCCGGAGGAGAAATGGACGCACTCGCCGCATTGGAATGCCATGGCTAACCTGCTGATCGCCGCACGCAACCTCGCACGCAATCGGCGGCGGGCGCTGGCGGCCCTGCTTACGGTGGCTGTCGGCACCACCTCCCTGATGCTCGCCGACGGCTTCATCCAGTGGATTTTCTGGGGCATGCGCGAAGGCACCATCCAGTCCCAATTAGGCCACATTCAGGTCATGCGGCCGGGATATCTCAGCGCGGGTGCAGCCAATCCTTACGCTTATGTATTGCCGGAGAACTCGCCGCAGCGCAGAGCGATCGAGTCCACGCCCGGTGTCAAGCTGGTGGCGCCGCGGCTGGCGGTGACCGGGCTCATCAGCCACGGCGAGACAACAGTAGCGTTTGTGGCGGATGGCGTCGACCCGCAAAAACACAAGGAAGCTGAGTTGAGCCAGGCCGTGCGTATTGCGGAAGGGCGAAATCTCTCTAACCCGGCTGCAAAAGAGGTGGTTCTGGGGCGCGGCCTGGCGCGCAATCTCGACGTGAAACCGGGCGCCACCGTGGCGCTGCTGGCCAATGCCGCAGGCGGCGGCATCAACGCCGTCGAGGCGAAAGTCGCCGGGGTGTTTGTCAGCACGAATCAGGCTTACGACGATTCCGCTCTGTATCTGCCCATCGGCCTGGCGCAGTCACTGCTGCGCGTTAACGGCGCCCACATCTGGGTGGTGCTGCTCAATGACACCGAGCGCACGGACGATTTTCTCGCGCAGTTCCGCGCCCGCTTCCCCACGGCGGCGAACAAGCTGGAGTTCGTGCCCTGGTACCAGCAGGCAGATTTCTACAACAAGACGGTGGCGCTGTTCTCGCAGCAGATGAACGTGCTGCGGCTGATCATTGGCTGCATTATCGTGCTCAGCATTTCCAACATGCTGGTGATGAATGTGCTCGAGCGTACCGGCGAGATCGGCACACTGCTGGCCATCGGGTTCAGGCGCAAAAAAATCCTTCACCTGTTCGCCATCGAGGGCCTGTTGCTCGGGCTGGCCGGCGCATCCCTGGGGCTAGCCGCCGGTTATGGGCTGGCCGAATTGATCTCCGCGATTGGTATCCCCATGCCGCCCCCTCCCGGCATGGAAGAGGGCTATACCGGCAAAATCCGGATTACCTTGAACGTGATGATGAATGCATTTCTGGTCGCATTTATCACCACTGCACTGGCGGGTTTGTATCCCGCCTGGAAAGCTTCGAGACTGCAAATCATCAACGCGTTGCGTCACAATATCTGAGGTCCGCGAAAGCCATGTTCAAGCTCGCCTTCCGCAACATCTTCCGCCAGCGTCTGCGCACTGCGCTGACGCTGGCGGCAATCATCACCGGGGTGGTCGCCATCATCATCAGCGGCGGCTTTGTCGAGGATGTGTTTGTGCAGCTGCGCGAGGCGACAATCCACTCGCGCATCGGGCATGTGCAGATTTTGCGGCGCGGCTATATCGAGTACGGCCGGCGTGAGCCGGCACGTTATCTGATCGCGCAGCCGAAAGCCATAGTGGACGCAGTACAGGCCATTCCGCATGTGCAGGCCGTCATGACCCGCCTGAATTTTTCCGGGCTGGCCAACAACGGCCGCGCCGATTTGCCCATCATCGGCGAAGGCGTTGAGCCGGGCAAGGAAGCGCGACTGGGAACCGCCACCACCCTCATTGCCGGCCGCCCGTTGCGGGATGCGGACGCATTCGGCGCGGTAATCGGGGAAGGCGTCGCCGCCGCCCTGCATCTGCGCCCCGGCAGCTTCGTGACCTTGATGGTGAATACGCCGGAAGGTGCGCTGAACACGCTTGAGTATGAAATCGTAGGCGTGTTCCGCACTTTCTCCAAGGATTACGACGATCGAGCCGTACGTATTCCTTTGTCAGCCGCCCAGGAACTGCTGTTTACCAAGTCGGTACATAGCGCTGTCGTGTTGTTGGACGACACCGCCGCAACCGATGCGGTGACAGCAGCCATCAGAGCCAAACTGGAGCCGCTCGGCTATGTTGTAAAACCCTGGCATGAGTTGGCCGATTTTTATCAAAAGACCGAGGCGCTGTACCGGCGCCAGTTCGGGGCGCTGCAGGCCATCATTCTTGTCATGCTGGTTTTGAGCGTGGCCAGCACCATCAACATGGTGGTCTACGAACGCACCGGCGAGTTCGGGACCTTGCTCGCCCTTGGCCTGCGCCGACGCCAGATCTTCAAGCTCGTACTGCTCGAAAACGCGCTGCTGGGCTTGCTCGGCAGCCTGCTCGGCGTGGTTGCAGGGAGCGCGCTTGCAGGCATGATATCGGGCATCGGTATTTCCATGCCGCCGCCACCCGGATCGAACGTCGGCTACACCGCTTCGATTCGACTGGTGCCGTGGGTGCTTGTGGTGGCGACCCTGACTGGAGCACTGGCGGCGGTTATGGCTGCCGTGCTTCCGGCTCGTCGCGCCTCACGCCTGCCGGTCGTAGACGCACTGCGCCAAAATATTTGAACCCGGATTGTTCATTGGGATGCACGTGCATGTAGGAGCGCCGCCCCCGGCGCGAATGCGACCGCAAATCGCGGCCAACTCCCATCCCCATCCTAACCTTCCCCTTGAAGGGGAAGGGACGATCGCCCTCTCTCCCTGTGGGAGAGAGTTGAAGAGAGGGTTGGCGCCGCTCCCACAGCGGCGTTTTGGCTCTAACAGGCTGTTGAAATTCGCCCGGAATGCCCTTCGATACGCGCTTCGCGCTACTCAGGGCGAACGGTAATGTATTGATTCCGTTCGTGCTGAGTAGGCGGCTTTGCCGCCGAATCGAAGCACAATGAGCGTTTTTCAACAGCCTGCTAATGGATAATCTGGGTTGAATGCCGCTTCAGTGACTGAGCTTCTTCAGGTAATCCTTGGTGAATACTTTGTCGGGCAGGTCGCGCATGGCCATATCGTGGTATTCGAGTATCGAACGTCGACCGCGACGCAGGGTATCTTCTATCACCAGTCGGGTCGGTCGCGTTTCCCCGCCCAGTGCACGAAACTCCTGGTAGTGGCCGGTTTTCAGCAGACGGCCTGAGAGCGCATAGAACTCGGCTTTATAAGGCCGACTGTTTTTTGCGTTCACCCAGTAGAGCACCTGGCGATAAGTGACTCCGCTATCGACCGCATCCAGTTGCAAGACGTGATAGGACACGCCGTCGATTTTCTCTGTACGCAAAAGCCTGGGTTCGTAATCACCCACGAAGTTGGCGCGAGCCAGGTCGCCATTCGCAACCTGACCGGTCAGTTTCTGCGAGAGCGGCAAACGAATCGGCTGTGACAGGTTGGGCAGGAAAGCCCACAGGTCACGATCCCGCATCAGCAGAATCTGACCGCGGTCAACCGCCGGCGCCGTTGTCTGCACCAGGGTCTGGTTGTTGCCTTTGGAGAGTATCCGGTAAGCGCGTACGTCATCAGCGACATCGGGTTCGGTTGTCGTGATGGTCACGTCAACCTGGAAGCCCTCGTCAGGAAAGCGGATACGGTCTGCGCGCATCAGTATTTCACGCGCAAGAGGGTCTCCACCTGTGTTGTCGGCAGCCAGCGCCGGCCTGAAAATCGACAACAGCAGCGCGACGGCGAAAATTGTCCGGAAAGGCATCAGCCGATAACGCTTAACGTGAACGTCGCGGGGATAAGATGGAGTCATAGCCATAAGTGGTGTCCTGTCAACCCAAACCGAATAAATGGAACCTCTAATAATCGTCATTCCCGCGGCGTCAATTCCACATCCGCTTCAGCGGATAGTGGATTGCCTACCTTTGGTGAAAGCGGGAATCTATAGCATATTGAAAATACTGGATTCCCGCTTTCGCGGGAATGACGGGATCACGATTTTAGAGATGCCCTAAATGTAAGATTATCGAATATTATATGATAAAGTTATGTGAGGTTATGTACATGCTAGGCAACAAGCAAAAATCTGTGTTTTGTCCCCGCCAGTTTTGTTCCTGGACAACGGGAAGGAGGGGTCGTGGCTAGACTCCTGATAAGACAGGATCAGCAGATCCTGCGGAATATTCGACTCTACACGCCTGATCTCAAGATTGGCCGCGCCTCGGAATGCGAGATACAACTGTCAGACCCGGGGGTCAGCCGCAAACATGCGCGTATTTCCTTGGTCGACGGCCTCTATTACCTGGAAGACTTGGGGAGCAGAAGTGGTGTCTTTCTGAACGGAGAGAAAATCCAACGCGCCCAATTGCAAAGCGGCGACAAGCTCACTATTCACAGCTTTCAACTGGAGTTTGTTGCCGATGAAGAAAACGATGCGGAACCTGCGGCGGTGATCGTCGAGGCTCAATCAGTCGGCAAGGAATATGCACTCGGAAAACAAACTGTTACGGCATTGCGCAACATTTCGCTCACGATCCATAAAGGCGAATTCATGGCGCTGGCTGGGCCGTCGGGGAGCGGCAAGTCTACCCTGCTCAATCTGATTGGCTGTATTGACACTCCGACCTCGGGAAGCATCCTGATCGAAGGACACGACATCAGCGGCAAAACGCCCGATGAACTGGCTGATCTGCGACTAAACACGCTGGGCTTTGTCTTCCAGACTTTCAATCTGCTGCCGGTATTATCAGCTTGGGAAAATGTCGAATATCCCTTGTTGCAACAGCGTGATGTGACCAAGAAAACGCGGCAGGAACGCGTCCGGCATTATCTGAATGTGGTTGGCCTGGAACCCTATGCGCACCACCGCCCCAATGAATTGAGCGGCGGTCAACGCCAGCGGGTGGCGATCGCGCGCGCCCTCGCCACCCGTCCAAGCATCGTCCTGGCAGACGAACCGACCGCCAACCTCGATCACAAGACCGGCGAAGGCATTCTTAGGCTGATGAAAGATCTCAATCAGGAAGAAGGCACGACCTTCATTTTCTCCACCCACGATGCGCGTGTCATGGAGATGGCCGACCGGGTGATTGAACTGGCCGATGGCCAGATAATGGAATAGGGAAAACACCATGGGAGCTCATTATTGCCCCAAAAACCGACGGCCGGGTCGGCAGCCAAGGATTCTCGGAACCTTGCTGCTGGGCCTGCTGATAACCGCCGTCCCGGCGGGCGCAGCAGAAAAGAACAAAACCAGCATGGATGTGGAATCCATCGACGACCTCTTTGGCAGCCCTGCCCCCGCCCCCCAGGACAAACCGGCCTTAGCGCCGCAAGACATCAGCGCACCTGCCGCGCCTGAACCCGTGCCGCCAGGCAAACCGCAGCCGTCACCCTCCGAGCCGCGCCTGACTGGTTTCTTCCAGAATGACCTGGCGTACACCTACGCCGACAAAAAGCATTGGTCCAGATTCAACAACACCCTCGACCTCGCCACCCAAGGCCGCACGGCTGGCGGAATGGCGTGGAAGCTGGGCGGGCGCATCAATTACGACCCGATCTACGACCTCGCCGACACCTACCCCCAGGCGGTGCGCAAAGACCAGCGTTTCGAGGCCATGATCCGTGAAGCCTATATGGATTTTTCGGCCGGCGACTTGGATTTTCGTTTGGGCCGACAGCATGTCATCTGGGGCGAAATGGTCGGGCTGTTTTTTGCTGACGTGGTGTCGGCCAAGGATATGCGCCAGCTCGTGCTGCCGGATTTCGACATCATCCGTATCCCGCAATGGGCGGCGCGAGCCGAGTATTTTCAGGGGGATTATCACGTCGAAGGGGTGTGGATACCCTACATGAGCTACGACAACATCGGCAAGCCCGGAGCCGAGTTCTACCCGTTCAATCCGCCTGCCGTCGCCGGTTTTCAAACGGTCATTGCCTCGGAAAAACAGCCAGTCGGCCTGGGTGACGCGGCTTATGGCGCGCGCTTGTCCTACCTCAAGGACGGCTGGGACGTCTCGGGTTTCTACTACACCGCCAACGACCCATCGGCAGCCTTCTCGCGGCAAATCTCGCTGTCCACGATCACCTACCTACCCATACACGAGCGCATCCATCAAGTAGGCGCGACCTTAGGTAAGGATTTTGGGCCGATAGTGCTGAAGGCGGAAGCGATCTATACCAAAGACAAGTTGTTCAGCACCACCAGCGCCACCGACGCGGACGGGCTGGTCAAGCAAAACATGCTGGATTACATCGTCGGGCTGGAATGGAGCTTCCCGCAGGAAACCCGTTTCAACGTGCAATTCTTTCAGCGCTGGTTTCCCAACCACAATGCAGGCATCGTGCCGGACAACACCGAGAGCGGAATATCACTGCTGCTCAGTACCCAGGCTCTGCACCCTAAGCTCGAACCAAAATTGCTGCTTGTCAGAAGCTTGAACCGCGACGACTGGTCAGCCCAGTTCAAACTCACCTGGAAACTGGACGGCAACTGGCGGCTGGCAACCGGTGTCGATATTTTTGGAGGGCCGCCAACCGGCCTGTTCGGTGCGTTCGACGACAAAGACCGGGTTTACACCGAGGTGCGCTACAGTTTTTGACTTTATCCCAGATTGTCCATTGGAATGCTCGTGCATGTAGGAGCGCCGCCCTCGGCGCGAATGCGGCCGCAAATCGCGGCGAGGGCGCCGCTCCCACAGCGATGTTTTAGCTCTAAGGAAACGCCGATTAAATCCGTTCGCATTGAGCTTGTCGAAATGCGCTCTCTGTGAATCACACAGGTTAGCAAAGGCTTCGACAGGCTCAGCCCGAATGGATTGAATAAATCGGCGTTTCCCTACATGCACAATCTGGGTTTATCCTGCGCTCATCAACCGCCCAACGGACAGGCGCAGGGATCGGCTGGCTGCTGACTTCCCGTTGCCGATTCGTCCGAGAAAGACGACCTGTCCCACTGCATCGTTCCGCAACAGCCGGGAAAGCCGGTTGCCCAGGTTTGCCGCTGTTTCCATGGCACCGGGCAGGCGGCTGAACGCCCTGTCTTCACGCACATAGCGGCCAAAAATCAGGGGGGTCATCTCTGGTTGCAGTTGTAAACCCAGGCTTGTGGCAGTGAGCCAGAAGCGCTGAACCGCCCGGCCTGCGGCTACGTAATCGTCTATCGTCTCTGGCGCTTTGTGCGCCAGAAGGGCGAAATGGGCGGCACAGAAGAGGCCGGGGAGCAAATCCATTTCAAGCCGCGGAACCAGGTGCCCGGCCAAATAAGTGTTAAAAAAATCGACACGTTGCCAACTGGCCATGACCCAGCGCATCAATTTGAGGGTCATCTTGTCCAGCCCCAGGGCCTGATCGGGTACCTTGTCCTCGCTGTATCGGGCGTTCCACTGGATGATGTCACGGTGGACGGGATAGGCCTCCGGCAGGGTGAGCCTGAGCTTGGCGTTATCGTACATCAATTTGGCCAACTGCCAGCGTTGTGACCCACCCTCGAACCAACGCACGGTGTAAAATTTTCCGACAGCGGTTTGCAGGGCCTGTTTTTGTGGCTCGGTGAGGGGGGTGATACGCATGGGCCGCCGCTGCACGGAACGGTGCTTGATGTGGGGCAGCAAGGGATCCGGCGGCAATTGGCTGTCCGGGATCAGTTCCACAAAATAGTCAGGGTGAGTATCCGATGAGTCGGGGCGACGCCTGAATTCCGCCCGCAGGCCATGCGCACTGGCGGCGATGGCGAGGGTTTCCAGCAGCGCGCCCAAGGCAATCTGGCTGGGGTGGCCATCCAGGTCGTAGACGCAATGGTCGCGGGTATCGAAAGCGTGGACGATCAGATGGCGTTCGTCGATGATTTCAAAACGCCAGGGCTGGGTGTTGTCGCCGGAGGGCGCCCAGCGGGCGAATTCGAGAATATCTGCGATGGGCTGGGGAGGCATTTAGAGTCCGAGTTTGCGTTTGGCGAGGGCAATGGCGAGACGCTGCAAGGGATTGCGGTTGCCGCCGGGCCGCCAGGTAAGCGCCAGCTTGTTGCGGTAGGCATCGAAGTGATAGCCCTTGGGGGCCGTCCGAACCGGGCCGCGGCCGAGGAGAATTTTCAGGGCTTCGGTCGCCGCCACGCCAGCGCAAAGCTGGCAGGCCATGATGGTGGACGGGCCCTTGCGATTGGCCAGATCAACTGTGGAGGTGTCGGCCAGGTAGCCCATTTGCAGGCGGGCAGGCGCAAGCCCCATGAGGAAACGCAGGGGCTTTTCCGCCTCGGGGCCGTCGTCCAGGCGAAAATAATCATTAAAACTCATGCCGCCCGGCAAAAAATTGAGCACCGCCGCGCCCATGCCCAGCGGGGCGGCAGTGACGGCGGGGACGCCTTTTGCCGCACAAGCGGCAAAGACCTGCTGGCGAGCCTGAAAAGCGAAGAAATCCAGGCCATCGACGTAGATATCCACGCCATCCAGAAAGGCATCCAGGTTGTCGGCTGTCACTCCGCCGGAAAATTCCTTGATTTCAAGCTCAGGGTTGATGTCGCGCGCCTGGCGGATCATGACCTCCAGCTTGCCCAGACCCAGGGTGCTGACCGTCGCTCCAGCCTGACGATTGAAATTAGCCAGATCGAAGGTATCGAACTCGGCCAGATGGAATTTGCCTATGCCCAGCCGACAAAGCGTCAGCAAGTGTATCCCCCCCACGCCACCCAGGCCGGCAATCGCCACCCGTTTATGGCGCAACTGTTGCTGCTCCTGCCGGGTCAGCCAGCCGATGTTGCGGGAAAAAGCTTCATCATAGGTAAAGGATTGCATGTGACCAAACCAGAGGAACTCGCAGGGGATCATTCTCCCCTGAGCAGGCGCTGCGTGATACCCAATTCATCATCATGCGAGAAAAAATAGGGGTAGATCGACCTCACGCCGGTGGCCGCCGCCCCCATCCCGCCGTAGCGGATTATCTGTTCATCCGCGTAGGTTGCATCCAGTCTCATCAGTACGGCTGGCGCATTGACCCGGGGGCATGTCTTTTCTTCACCAAAGGGTTCAAATCCCATCATGCGTTGATAGAAAAGCACATGGCGCGGATTCACTTCAATCAGAAAATCCGTTGCGTGGTGAATGTTGTGTCCATAAATGAATGACATATGAAACAAGGCGGCCAATACACTTTTTGACTTGATGTCATGATCCACGGCAAGCCGGGTGATGTCGCAAAGCTTTCTTCCTTCCGCGCGCAGTTGATCTGCCTCCTGCTTGTAAAGCTGGTCTACCACCATGCCTTGGGGGGAGTCGATGCCCAAGGACATTGTGCCCGCCACTTTATCTTCCAGGTAGGCCGCCAGGGTTATCTTGTTGGGATCATGGCTTAAGGCATCGGCTTCATAGCCACGCCAGTCATACATTTTCTGGATGAGCAGGCTGGCTGCTTTACGGCGGTCTTCGTTGTTGGCAAGACGAACCTTGAAAACCTGTTGTTCGGCCTTGTCATCCTGCAGGTTGGCAACGTCCTGGGCTGCCGGTAAGGCGAGGTCTTTGAGCCAGTTGGGCGAGAAGGTGATAATGGTTTTGTCCCATTCGTCTGGCTTCCTGCGGCGATTCTTGGTGCCCAAAAATAATTTGCGAATATCCAGCACGTTCCATTCGTCTGACTTCCTACGACGATTCTTGATGCCAGAAAGAAATTTGTGAATATCAAGCATGCTCTGGGCCGAAAAGGTTTAATGCAGTTTGAGCATGCTCGTCATCCGTTTGTTGCTGATAATCATGTCGGCAACAATGCGGGGTAACTCGATGCTTTAAGAGTAATCTACGCTTTATTGGGTAGGCAATCAATCGTGCATTCGTCATTCCCCGCCGACCCTCATCTAATCCCCTCCCCTTTGGGCTACCGTATGCACACATCTCGATTGGATCGTCATTCCGGCGAAAGCCGGAATCTAGGAACGTGCGCCAATACTGGATTCCGGCTTTCGCCGGAATGACGGCACTGATTTGGATGTTGTTGCGTATCTGTTTGAATATGAATTGGAATGTGACTTGTGTGCATACGGTAGCCCCTTTGGGGGAGAGTTGGTAGAGAGGGGTTGCGGGAATCCAGGGATTTTCATCAAACCATTTCACGGCCATCTTTGTTCAGGTTCTATAGCCTGTGGGAAATACCCTCCTCCTCGCGATGGGAAAAAAAATAAGGATACAAGGACTTTTCAGATCCGGGGTGGTTATTTGACCCGCCGAATTTCTGGATCTGGTGCTCCGCATAACCAAGATCAAGCCATAGCAAAACCGCTGGTGCGTTGACGCGCGGGTTGTTCTTTATTTGCCCGTGCT
>Ga0315268_10002043_pt1 | contig 23047 bp, 26 predicted proteins | sample C1_top_MG_FD_204535 | JGI IMG/M metagenome (GOLD analysis project Ga0315268, IMG submission 204535) | Sediment microbial communities from Yellowstone Lake, YNP, Wyoming, USA - C1_top | ecosystem: Environmental > Aquatic > Freshwater > Lake > Sediment | place: USA: Wyoming | collected 2017-08-01 | reverse complement strand
ATATACATGTAGGCAGGTACATACCGCTACAAAGGCACGTCGTCAAGGGGTTTTCCCGTGCGCGGGCAACAAAACGACAAAGGAACCCAAACGGGCGCACCCCAACCTCGTCGGGAACAATGCCGCCGCCCGGACGATTATTCTTCGGGGATGTGGCGGAGGGCGGCGGAGTTGACGCAGTAACGAAGGCCGGTGGGTTTTGGGCCGTCGTCGAAGACGTGCCCGAGATGCGCGTCGCAATTGCGGCAGCGCACTTCGGTGCGCACCATTCCGTAGCGTGTGTCCGTTTCGGAAGTCACGGCGGCGGCGTCGGTGGGCGCGTGGAAGCTGGGCCAGCCGCAGCCGGAATCGAATTTCGTCTCCGCGTCAAACAGCGGCTGCCCGCAGCAGACGCAGACGTATGTCCCGGGCTGGTGGCAATCCCAGTATTGGCCGGTGAAGGCGGGCTCGGTGCCGTGCTGCCGGGTGACGTAGTATTGCTCCGGCGTCAATTGGGCGCGCCACTCGGCGTCGGTTTTCTTGATTTTGTCCGCCATTGTGGTGGGCAATTTTACTACAACGAAAGAAAACTTTTCCCTTTGAAGAGAAATTCGATAACATCTTTGAATGTCAGCGCCTGTAAGCGAGAATCATGTTCCCAATTCACACAATCATTGGTCAAGGATTACGAGCCCTAGGTCGTAACCGGATGAGGAGCACGCTGACCATCATGGGTATTGCGATGGGCATCGGCGCAGTGGTGTGCGTGGTGGCCATCGGCGACGCGGGATCGAAGCAAATCCAGGAACGGATGAAGAATCTGGGTGAAAACCTGGTGTGGATCGAGGCCGGGAGCCGAAATGTGCGCGGAGTGCATACAGGCCGCCGGGGCACCAAGACGCTGGTAGCGGACGACATGTACGCAATCCAGCAGTAGGTCCCCCTGATCAAAATCTGCTCGCCGCAGGTGGATTCGCGCGTGCAAATCGTCTATCAAAACGAAAACTGGAATACGAGCTACCGCGGCGTTTCTCCCGAATACTTGACGATTAAGCGCTGGGAAATCGCACAGGGAGCGGCGTTCACGCAAGAGGCCGTGGAACGCGCGGCGAACGTCTGCCTGCTGGGACGAACCGTGCGGGATATTTTGTTCCAGGATGAAGACCCCATTGGAAAGACGGTCCGCATCAACAGCGTGCCCTTCACGGTGATCGGGATCCTGGCAGCCAAAGGCATGACCGGCTTCGGCAACGACCAGGACGACACGTTGTTGCTGCCCTACACCACCGCACAGAGGAAAATTGCCGGCAAGAGACCTGGCTGGACGACATCCTGTGTTCGGCGGATTCGCTGGGCACGGTCCGGGCCGCCGGAGACATGGCGGCGGCGCTGTTGCGCGAGCGCCATCGGATCCAGCCGGACCAGGACGACGATTTTACTGTCCGTAACCCCGAAGACATGCTGCAACTGCGGATGGACGCGAACCGGACGATGACGCTGCTACTGGTGTCGGTGGGTTCGGTGTCACTGGTCGTAGGGGGTATCGGCATCATGAACGTGATGCTGGTGTCGGTGACCGAGCGCACGCGCGAGATCGGCGTGCGACTGGCCGTGGGGGCGACGGAAGGCCAAGTGCGCTTCCAGTTTTTGAGCGAGGCGGTGATTTTGTGCCTGGCGGGCGGGGCCGTGGGCATCCTGATCGGATTCATCGGCACGATCGTGTTGGGTCGCACCATGGGATGGCCAATGGAAGTTTCGACCGACGCGGTGAGCGTTGCGGCGCTGTTCTCGATTGGGGTCGGAGTGTTTTTCGGCTACTACCCGACCCGCAAAGCCGCCAGTCTCGATCCGATTGAAGCCCTGCGGTTCGAATAGGCCGGCGAAGGGCGCTTCCGGCCGGCGGCACATCCGCGAAAATAGTCCTAGGTGATGGACGGGGCCTGTGGTAAGATGCAGTTGCGTTTGTTGCTCTTGTTAAAACCTTTGGATTCGTTCAAAGGGGCTGCAAGTTCACACTTGCAGCCCCTTTGTGTTACGGCTGAAGGCCCCGAGGAATCGGACGAGAGGCATCGAATAGCTTAGAAAAAGAAAAGGAAGTATCGTGAAAGAACAAGGAACAGTAAAGTGGTTCAACGCCAGCAAGGGCTTTGGGTTCATCCAGCGTCAGTCTGGCGAAGACGTCTTCGTGCACTTCTCCGCAATTCAGGGAGAAGGCTACAAGTCGTTGAACGATGGCCAGGCAGTTGAATTCGAGGTCACCAAGGGCCCCAAGGGCCTGCAGGCCGCGAACGTCACCAGCCTCTAGTCCACTCGGGGCGAGCCCGCTCCCGAAAATTCGGGAGGCGGGTTCGCCCCTTTTTTCTGCACGGCGGGCGGAACGCCCAAAGGACAATCAGAATGGCAAAGCTCTACGTTGGAAACCTCTCCTTCGACACAACGGATGAGGCCTTGCAACAGTTGTTCGTGAGCAACGGATTTCCGGTGGCATCAGCCCGCGTGATCCGCGACATGAACTCGGGGCGCTCGCGGGGATTCGGGTTTGTCGAACTGGAGGCGGATGCGGACAGCGCACGGGCCATCTCCCAGTTGAACGGGTTTAGCATCGACGGGCGCGCCCTGCAAGTGAACGAAGCGCGTCCACAGGCGCCGCGCGGCGGCGGCTCCGACCGCGGCCGGAATCGCGGCGGAAACCGTGGTGGCGGGCGCGGGCGCTACTAGGAAAGCGGAACCTCGCAAGTGCGGGCCAGGGACGCCAGGACGGCCGGCGTCAACCGGTCCGCGGGAAGCGCTTCCGGGAGGACACAATGAACAACGCGCTTAGCGTTCAGTATGTCGGATTTGAAGCCAAAACCAAGATGCGGGAATACACGTTTCGAGTCAAAGAAGGTGGCGACGAACCGCGCGAATTCAAGCTGACCATTCCCAACGAGGCCTTTCTTTCCCACCGCGCGCGCTATCAGGACGCCCCCGATATCTGCGCCCATCGGCTGCAACGTGAGCTCGATACCAGCACAAATCATCCTCCAAAAAGTCAGTGGGCAATCAGCGACGTCGAACTCGAAGAGTATCGCGTCGCGCATTCCAGCAGGTCACTCTACGGCAGAGCTCCTAAGGCCGCGCGTAGCCAGTAAGCTCGGAATCACCCTCACTCAAAACCCAAAAGGCGGGCGGCGTTTCCCCCGAAGATGGCGGCGCGCTGCGGCTCGGGAATTTGGAGCGCGCGGATGCTTTCGAGCATCAGCGGAATGCTGCCAATCTGGTGCGGATAATCGCTTCCGGCCAGGAGGTGGTCGGCGCCGGCGAAGTCGATGGCAAGGCGCAGGGCGCGCGGGTCGAAATTCACTGTATCGAAGTAAAAGTTCTTCAGGTACTCGCTGGGCGGGCGCGAAATATGAGCGCGGCATTCGCTGAAGGCGCGAAATCCGCGGTCGAGGCGTTCGGCGAGATAAGGAATCGCGCCGCCGAGATGGCTCAGGACCCAGCGGATTCGAGGGAAGCGTTCCACGACCCCGCTGAACACGAGACTCGCGGCGGCGAGCGTGGTGTCGAACAAAAATCCCACCAACGGCATTAACCAATAATCGTTCATCGCTTCGACGCTGACCGGATTCGTGGGATGGATGTGGAGAACGGCGCCGAGGCCGTCGGCCAGCTCGTAGAGCGGCCAGAAACGCGCGTCGCTGAGCGCGACGCCGTTGATGTTGCTGAAGACCATCGCGCCGCGGAAGTGGAGCTGCTCGCAGGCGCGGCGAAGTTCTTTCACCGAAGCCGTGGGGTCATTCAGCGGCAGCGTGGCCAGCGCGGCGAAGCGGCCGCGGTGCGAGGCGACGGCCGCGGCGAAGGCGTCGTTGACCAGGCTGGCGAGGCGCGCGGCGGTCGCGGGCGATTCGACGTGCGTGCCCGGTGTGGTCAGCGTGAGCACCTGGCAATCCACGCCGTGCTCGGCGAGAACCTGCGCGCGGTAGTCGATGTCGCGGTGGCCGCGGACGGCGACGTTGTAGTCGCCGGGGTAGTGCAGCACGGGATTCCTTTCCCCGTCATGGGTCACGCGCACGATGCTCGAGCCCGACTCCAGCTCTTGCAGATAGCTCGGCGGATAGTAGTGGTTGTGAAAGTCAATGACGGCCATTGGCAGCTCCTTGGCGGGCGCGAGCCCAATAGAAATAAACCGGCAATCCCGGAATCAGCAGCAGCACTCCAAAGGCGCTGGCGCGCAGGTCGGCGGCAACTTGATTGATGGCGATGAGCAGCGACGAGGCGATGAACAGCAGCGGCACAATCGGATAGGCCCAGGCGGGTAGCACGTGCGGCGTGCCGGCGCGACGCCGCAGACGGAAGATCCCCACGGCGAGCAGCGCAAAAAAAATCCACTCGGTGTAAACGACGCGCGTGAACAGGCTGCGATACGTGTCGGTGGCCACCAGCACCGACGACCATACGGCTTGCAGCAGAATGGCGCGGTGCGGCGTCTGGAATCGCGGATGAATCGCGCCGAGCCAGCGAAACGCCAGGCCGTCTTCGGCCATGGCGTAGTAGACGCGCGGGCCGGACAGGATGATGCCGTTCAGCGCGCCGAGCGTCGAGATAACGACGAGAACTGAAATCAGTGCGGCGCCGTTTGGGCCGACCACGCGGGCGGCGGCGTCGGCGGCTACGCGCGTCGAGCGGATCATTTCGCCGAGCGGCAGGACGTGAAGATACGCGGCGTTCAACGCCAGGTAGCACGCGGTCACGATCAGGGTGCCAACCAGGAGCGCGCGCGGAATCGTCCGGCGGGCTTCGCGGGTCTCTCCGGCAGCGTAGGTCACCATATGCCAGCCGCCGTAGGTGAAGAGTCCCGCAACCAGCGCCAGAGCAAAATCGCGCAACCCGAATGAAGTTGCTGTCGCGACAGCCGGGGCCGCCGGCTCCACCGGTGTAGCGCCGAAGGTAAAAAACAAAATGAGGATGAGTCCAATCGCGAGCAACTTCCCTGCCGTGAGAATCAGCTGAACCAAGCTGCCGGGGCGCACCCCCAGATAGTTCACGGCGGAAAGAATCAGGATGCCGCCGATGGCCACCGCGCGCAGCGCGGCATCGCTCAGGGGCACGAAGTAGCCGACGTAGCGCGCGGAAATCACGCTCATCGCGGCGATGATGCCCGAGTGCACGCTCCAAAACATCGCCCAGCCCCATAAGAAACCGAGTGCTGGTGAGAAGAGTTCCTTCAGAAAAATGTAGACGCCGCCGGTCTGGGGATAGGCTGCGGCGAGCTCGGCGCACACGAGCGCGCCGCAGACGGTGAGCACGCCGGCCAGCACCCAGACCGCCATCATTCCGGCGGCGGTGGGAACGTGCAGGCCGATTTCGGAAGGCTGCACGAAAATCGAGGCGCCCAGAATGGTGCCAACAACCATTGCGGTGGCGTGGGAAAAGCCCATCGTGCGGCGCAGCTCAGTTGGCGGGGAGTTCATCGCAGCGCGTCGAAGACCCTGAGCCTGTCGAACGGGCGGATTCTAGCATACCCGCGCGCGCCTGCCGGTTCGCAGAGACGTGCTCAACGAACTTGCACGGTGAGAGTCGCGGACTTGGTGCGGCCCTGCGCGTCTTCGATGGTCAGCGTGTAGGTGGTGGTACGGGCCGGGCTGACGTTCACGCAGCGGCTGTAAGACGGCCAGACAGGATTATCCTGCGGCTCGAGGCGAACCTTCTTGGCGTTGGCGACTCCGTAACAAATCTGGACGGACTCACCGCGGTGGATGACGTTGGGATTGGCGAAGAAGTGCTGAATCTCCAGACGGTCGCCGCCCATCAGTTCGACGGTGCGGCGGTCTTGCTCTTTTTCTTCTCCAGAGTCCTTTGCTCAATTTCGCGAGCCTCCTGCCAGCGCGCCAGAAATATCTAGGCGATGAAAAACGCGGTGATCGCGAGAACCACCCACATGTACTTCACGATGGTTCGGACTTTCTCGTGAGGCTCGGGATGCGAATCGGACAACATCACGCTGGCGACATCCTACTCGAGCGGAATGAGCTTCTTATTTTTTTCGAGCCAGGCGGCGAAGGTCTGCAACTCGGGATTCAACGAGCGGGCGAAGTTGGGATCGCGCGCGCCGCAGAAATATTCTTCGAAGTCGCGTTTGAACTGGAACATGTTGCCCATATCCTCAGCGCCGGGAAAACCGAATGCGCGATAGACTTCGGGGGTGACGCTGTTGTAGCGCACGTCCTGCCCCAACGCCTTGCTCAAGGCAGCGGCCATCTGCGTGCCGGTCAGATGCTCGCCGGCGATGCCCACAATTTTGCCGATGAACTCGCGGCCCTTCTTGAAAATTCCGTAGGCGCACTTGCCGATGTCCTCGGCGGCGATGCCGGGGAGCTTTTTGTCGCCCATGGGGAAGGTGAGAGCCAATTTGCCGTCAGGACCTTTCTTCGGTCCTGAGCCGAAGTAGATGAAGTTGTCCCAGTAGAACGAAGTCAGCAGGAAGGTCGCGGGCAGGCCAGCGTCGGTAAAGATTTTGTCGGCTTCGCCCTTGCCGTCGAAATGCGGGACTTTGTATTTGCCGCCGAGAGTGGGCATGCGGGTGTCGCTCAGCGGGACCCATCTGCGGGTGTCTTCGAGCGTGGACCAGATGACATGCTGGAGACGCGCATGCTTGGCGGCCTCGGCCATGGCTCTGGCCTCGGCAATCTCCTTCTCGGGCAAACAGTGGGCCCAGAAGAATGTGACGCAGAACGCGCCGTAGGCGCCGTGGAAGGCATTTTCCAGGCTGGCGACATCGTCCACATTGGCGGCGACGAGCTCGGCGCCGAGCCTGGCCAGCTCTTTGGCCTTGGCCGAGTTGACGTCGCGCGTGAGCGCGCGCGCGGCGAAGCCACCCCGCGGGTCGGCAAGAATCGCCCGCACCAAACCGCCACCCTGCGCGCCGGTGGCTCCCAATACGGCGATGATCTTTTTGTCGGACATCATTTCCTCCCTCACCGATTTTAGATGGCGAACCGCGCGTTCCGGATTCCGCACGGACACGGCGCGTTGCTAGCCGCAGCGTGCGGAATCAATGCCCAACTGCCGGAGCAAGCTCCGGCAGGAGCAAGGCGGCGGCAAGCCGCCGCACTCCAAAGTGAACAACCGCACCGAGGATCAGCAAGCGAAGCTCGGGCTCAGAACGGTAGCCTATCGCAGAGTGAGAGATTTGTAGTGCGTGCAGAGTCATACCTGCCTGCGGGATGCTTTGCGGGCGACGTAAAAAGTGCGGGCGCCGGGGCGAACCCACGGATAGGCGCGAAACAACGGCGCGGCGCAAGACGCGGCGAATTTCGGCCGGGGACCAGCACACCTGCTCGATGTGCTCGCGAGATCTTTTCCAGTGGCGACCATGGCGCAGAAACCATTCGGCGTTGGTCCAGTCCTTGTCGCGGCGCGCGTCGTAGCCGCCGTGCAAAACGAGAAGCGCCGCCCGAAGTGTTGATCGCCGGCGCAGCAAACTGGGTTCCCTAGGCCGCGGCGACTTTCACTCTCAACCGAATCCTATTCGCTGTGCGAAATATGATAGCACAGCAGCGTTTTCGCCTCACGGCGGCAAAACGCACGCGCTCGAACCACGGACGTTGCAGCGCACAGAACACCTCGTAGTGCCGCACCAACGGCTTGTAAAGGCGATTTGTGGCACCGCCCGCGATTTCCACCCGTGCGTCTTCTGCGAACGGAGAAGTGCAGTTCGCACCCAGACTTTTAACGCAGGTGGGCTTGGCAGGCGGCGGGGCATCCGGTAGGCTGCTTAAGGAGAGGTGCGGCTGTCCATGACGCAAACAGCTTCGTTGCAGCTCCCTGAAAGTTTACGCCAAGCGCTTGACCCGCGCGAAGACGTGATCTGCGCATTGAGCCCCGAATTGCGCTTTCTCTACTGCAATCCGGCCTGGGACCGTTTCGCCCTGGCCAATCAGGGGGAGCTCGCCATGAGCGGGCGCGTGCTGGGCACTAATTTGCTGGAGGTCGTTGGGGACCTGCTCGGGAATTTCTATCGGAACATGTTCGCGGCGGTGGCGTCTTCGGGGAAGACCTTTGATTTCGACTACGAATGTTCGAGCGCAGATTGCTTTCGCCTGTTCACCATGCACGCCATGCCGCTCAAAGAGCCCGGCGGGTTCCTGGTGGTGCATTCCCTGCGCGTGGAAGAAGCCCACTCGCGGGAAGCCGAATCGCCCGACTTGGAGCACTATCGGGACGCAAGCGGGGTCGTGGTGATGTGCAGCCACTGCCGCAGAACTCGCCAGGCGAAGGAGCCGCAGCGATGGGACTGGGTGCCCGCCTATCTCAAAGACCGCAGTCTGAACGTCAGCCACGGCCTCTGCAACATTTGCCTGGCCTACTATTACCCCGAGTACACCCGCACCTCTACAGCGAAAACCTGAGGAATTCCCCTTCGCGCTGAAAAAGGGTGGAATTGGCGCGCCTGGGACACAATTTCAGGGTCGCGCCAGCGAGCCGGAAGGTGCCGGAGACTTCGCAGAAAGGTCAGCTATGCTCGAACCGCTCGGACTCAGCAGGCGGGTGTGACTCGGCGGGAGCGGTGACGCTCTCATTGCGGGCTTCGCTTTCCGCGCGCTTGGCGAGATTTCTCTGCGCGCGCCGGTCGGCCTTCATGCGCTGCTTTTCCTGCCTTTTCATTTCCTTCTGGCGTTTTTGAAACGTGCTTCTCGAGCGCGTTGCCAAAGTTGCCTCCTTGGAACCGAATCAGACGCGAGCAGAGTTGGAGTCGGCAGTGCCGCTACCAGCGAGGTTCGCGCGGCTGGCGCGCTGCTCCGCGGTAATCCTCGTTGGAGAATCCGCCACGACCGCGGCCGCCACCACCTCCCGGGCGAGGCGCGCTGCGTTCCGTCTTGGGGCGCGCTTCGTTGACCTTCAGATTGCGTCCGCCCACCTCTTTCCCGTTGAGAGCCACAATCGCCTTGGCCGCCTCGTCGTCATTGGGCATTTCCACAAACGCAAAACCCCGGGCCCGGCCGGTCTCCCGATCCGTCGCCACGTGCACGCGCGTGACCTGCCCGAACGGTTCGATCAACGCACGCAAATCGCTTTCCGTGGTCTGAAAACTCATGTTGCCGACAAACAAATTCTTCATACTTGTCCTCTCCTTAACTTTCTCCTGCGACACGGCCCGGGTGTCTTGGCTGCAGTCGGGCACAGCATGCTTCGAAACGGCGATGAGGAACCGGATGAGGTCAGTCGAGGTGGTTTTACACTTCGGCGCCGGAAGGCGCTGACGCAATCCGACTTCTTCAGGCTGCACACGAAGTATAGCACACATATGGCAGAGAAACCGCGCAGGAATGAAACGGCCAGCGGCTTGCAAACGCAATCGCATCCGGCGAGCGTGATTTGGCGGCATTTCCCCGTTATGCTAAACTGCCTTCGCCGGCGCGCCCTTAGCTCAGCTGGATAGAGCGTCTGGCTACGAACCAGAAGGTCGGGGGTTCGAATCCCTCAGGGCGCGCCACCGCTTTTCTTCACCCTGGCGATGCCCTTCCTTGCCATCGACTGTCGGGGGTTTGCCTCGCCCGTCGGCCATTAAGCTAGGCGGACGGACTCGGGATAAACTTCTCCCTCAGGGCGCGCTACTCTTTTTTAGAATCTCCCCAAGAAGAGACATCGGGCATTTCCCACCCTTCGCAAGAACCGCGAAGGATGGCCACCCTCGTCTTTTAATCTTGAGGTGCGGTACACAAGTGGTATTCTCTCGTTGTGATATGGCTTTGAAAAAGCTCAGAGGGAATACAGTGGGCCACCCGCCAGGGTTTCAATCATGCATCGACGTTGATGTTAACCACGGAATCGTCGTGCTTCTCAGAGGCGTGGCGGAGCGATGCGATCGCGGGGTCCTTCTAATCCGAAGGCCATGCAAGCTGCTGCGAGGCGCCGATTGGCACCTGCAACTCCGGCATCTTCGGACCTTGAAACAATCGTAGACAGGGTTTGGCCAGCCACTGCGCCCATCGGACTGCGCGGTTCCCCCGCGCACTGTCGGTGGCGATACCCGTGTTGGCGTACATTTGCCGGTAGAGTTTCGAGATGAAGGCAAATGCCAAGCGGCCGCGTAGGGATTTGACACAGCGTGACCGCCTCCAGATCAATCCGAGGCTATAGAAGCGGTCCCAAACACCCTGAGTGCGCCGGCGGATCTCCTCATCGGACATGACCGGATGGGACATGTACACCTTGGGTCGGAGGGCCTGGGGAATAAGCCAGTAGCGAGTCAGAGGAAAACCCGCAATCCGGGTGGGGTCGGCTTCCATCGACTTTTCCCAGCGCTGGAAGTCCACCGTACCGGGAAACGGCGTCAACATGACGAACTGCGCAAAAGTCAATTCCGCCTCCGCCGCCAGCGCGGCGGTCGCCTCGAAGGTTTCCTCGCGGTCGGTGGGAAGTCCAAAAATGAATGAGCCCAGGACGTGCACGCCGTGTTGGCGGAAACTGCGTAGCCGATCCACGAGGCTGCGGCCGGCAGAGTTGAACTCCTTGTGGATGGCCTTCAGTCCTTCCGGAGTGACTGATTCGACTCCAACCAGGGCTCCCCGAATCCTGGCCCTGCGCATGGCGTCCAGGAATTCGGGATCTTCTGCCGCTTCCATGGTGATTTGTGTGTAGAACACCGTGTCCAGCGGCAGATCGGCCAGGCGTGCCATCAGCTCAAATCGTTCCTGGCGCAAAGCTTGCAATTGTTCGAGCCGGGGTTGCCCCGTTTGACGCTTGGCCAGCTCCAAGTCCTCGAGCGTGACTGAATAAAAGTTGTCATCGGCGAGCGCGATGAATCGGAAGCCCATGCGACGCAGTTCGACAATTTCGCGGATGAGCACATCGGAAGAACGTTGACGAGGGCGCTGGCCGTCCGTGCGCCACACGGAGCAAAACGAACAGTGCTTAGGACATCCCCGCACCGTCTGCACCGAAGCCCACATGTAGCTATCGGGCGGCATCAACTCCCACCGCGCGGGCAGGAATTGGTCGGCCTCGATGCGCCCGCCTTCATAGACCTGGTGGAGGCATCCGTTGGTGCAATCGGCTAAAACGCTTGCCCATACGATATCTCCATCGCCCTTCACCACCGCATGAGCACCCCCCAACTGGAATGCCTCCTGGGGATAGAGGCTCGTGTGAATGCCCCCGAAGATCACGTGCGCTCCGCGCTCACGGGCTACGCGCCCTACTTCGTAACCACGCAGCGCATTGCCACTATGGATCCCGATGCCGACCACGTCACCCGGTCGAATCTGTTCGCAGGCGATTGGGGCAAGCGTTTCGTCCACAAGGACGGGGTCTCCGAAGGAACGCGGGGTGGCCGCGGCAAGTACGTAAAGCCACCGGGGGGTAATAACACCTACGCCAAACGACAAGTGATTAGGATTGACCAGATACACGCGCATCCAGACTTTCTCCTTCCCCGGTCAAGGATGCGCCAAATGGCTGGGCCTCTGGGCAATCCTGGAAATAATGAAGACATTTAGCTGGCCGGAATCTTAGGCCACGCCCGAACCTAAGTCAAAGCATTATGCTAGTGCTGTTCCAACTTATTGCGACGATGTCTCAAAGGTTTTCTAGGGGCGCTGCTTGCTGCGCCCCGCAGTTCGTCTTTAGCCGGAAATAGTTGGAACGGCACTAGTACCGTTCCAACTATTTGCGCCAAGCTGCGCGGACGAACGCGGCGTGACGGTTTCATATTTCTTCCCGCTTAGGTTGTAGGCCAAAAAAGTTGGAACGGCACTAGGCGCGTTGTCCACGGATGCGACTTTGTTCGATAAAAGACAGCGCATTTGCGGGAGATTAGCCACAAGCTGGCCCGGAAGGTAGAGTTCTAAAATCGTCCCCTAGGGTGCGCCACTGAATTTCTCTCCGTTGGCTTGTCCCTTCTCTGGGCTCAACGGAGTGCCGCCATCCTTCGTTGCGAGAAGGATCGGCGACCCGCCCATCTGCCCGAAGGCGGAGGGGGCTGCGTCTCTATGAATGTGCCACAACACCTGCAGCAGGCGTGATACGCCAGGCGACCACGAAGCCGAGAAGGAGCCAGGTGACGACGTCGTAGGCTGCCAGGAGCAGGGTGTCGTGCAACGGATAGCCGCCAATGTCGAACTTGGTCAGATAAGCGGAAAAGGCAAACAAGAAGCCAATGGCTGTGAGAAAGAGCACTCTTCGGAAATAGCTGGAGAGAATCCATTGGGAGCTGACCGCGAGCATCCACGAAGCAATCAGAGGCATGACGAAAATAACCGGGAGTTTCACAATCTGCAGCCACCCGGCGGCTTCGTGTCCGAACCCGCTGTACTGGATGGCGAAAACGGGTTCTCCTGACGGAAATATTCCAGAGGAGGTCAGGGCCGGATTGCAAACGTAATGGCCGGGCGCGACGATGCTCTCTTTCAAAACTTGATAGACGCGGCGCTCGTCGAAAACCGGTTTCATGTTGACTCTGAGGTTGAAGAGAAACACAGCGTTGGCCACGAAGGTCCACACGAACAGCATGATCGCGCCCAGCACTGTAGAAATCAGCACTTTTCTCAGCATTCTCGTCTCCACGAACGGATGCTCGAACGGCAGTTCGAGCAGACAGGCGGGCGCTGGTTGCAGCCTATATGCTTCGATCTCTGCCAGGTCAAGAAACTTCAAAAGCCGCGGCGGGGCGGAGTCCTAAGATTGTCCCCCGGGGCGCGCCACCCCTCTCTGAGAACCTCCCACCCTTTGCGACGCAGAGAGTGAGGACCCCTCGGAAATAAGCTACTCCGGCGCTGTTTCACCTTTGTGCGACCATGCCCGACGCCCAATGCCTTCAGGTCGTGAATCAGGCGGAGGGAATGCGGGGCCAACCGGCTTTGCCGGATTTGAAATTTAGGATTTGAAACTTCAAGAAAGTGTCAAACCAACGTGGACGGAACCACAATCGGGCGAATTGCGAGACGCAACACTAAGTGGGCGGCTTCGCTGGCGTGAGCGGGGTGCGGGGCTCTTCGAGAAGCGGGTCGAGCTTGAAGTCCACGCCGAGGACGAAGGTGCCGGCCTGAGGGCCGCGGCCGCCGCCATCGAGTCGGGCGCCGCCGGTGGCGTCGATGTTGCGGCGGTCCACCCGAAACGTGATGGTCTGGCCGGTGGCGGTGCCGCCGGGCGTGCGCGTGTTCAAGGCGCCGAGAATCATGGGCGTCTGGTTGGTGAGCAGGACGATCATCACGGGGCGGCCTTGGGTGAAGCGGTCGAGGTTGGCGAGACCGCGCAGGTTCACGCCGAAGGAAGTCTGCTGGCCGCGAAGTAGCGCCGGCGGCACGGGCATTCGGTACCCTACATCAATCAAGTTCATCTTGCCGGTGGCGGCGGGCGTGCCGGCGAGGGAAAGCGTGACGTCGTATTCGCGTCCGGGAATCGGCGGCGCGAGAAATCCAGCACCGCAGGGCGACTGCCAGAGCAGCGCGGCGTTCTGGCCGTTGAAAGAAAATTCTGGCCGGCCTGCCGTTCCCATCGGCCCCAGCACGTAGAAGGCGCTTCCGGCGAAGACAGCGCGAGGAGAGCGCCAGCCTTCTCCTGCGGCAGTTTTGAGCGGCGGCCAGAGTTTCGTGGCAACGGGCGATGCTTGGCCGGTCGGCGAGAATTCGGCTTGCGGCACTTCCCCGCTCGTTCCGCCGCGCAGGAAGGCGCGGCCGCCTTCGACGGCAACGGTCTGCGCGCCGAGGCGCAGGCGACTGGAAATGAGCTCCGGATCCACGGGGACTTCGACGGATTTGCCGTCGCGCATCTCCTGCGCCCAACCGCGCACGGTGAGTTGCGCGTCGTCGCCGCAACCGGCGGGCGGCCAACTGATTTCGACGCGAGAAAGCGTGAGCGGCCCGGGTGGAATGTCGGTTTCGTCTTCGGCCTCGCGGGTTAGTTCCGGCGAGGCGGGAGACGGAGGCGCCGGCGGCTGGCCGCGAACGACACGGGTGAATTCGCCAGGATGCAGGGTGACTTCTCCCGGGACGGCGGGGTCGGAATTGCGGACGCTGACTTCTCCTTCGAGACAAAAAACTTCGGTGACGTCTCCGGAGGAGCGGACGATGAAGCGCGTGCCGACCACTCCGGCGTTGGCGACCGGCGTGCGCACGCGGAATCCGGCGCCGGGTTTGGCGAGCCGCGTGACCGTGGAGCGCAGGCGGCCGTAAGAAAGCTCGAGGTCGGTCTGTTGGGTGGCGGCGTCGTGCTGAACGATCGTGAGTTGCGATTCGGAGCCGACGTTGAGGATCGAGCCATCGTCGAGCACGATGCGCATGCGGCCGCGGCGTGCGGTGCGCGTCACGTCCTGCCATTTGACCACATCGTTGCGCTGCACCTCTTTTTCCGGGGCGGTGCCGCTGCGCAGGAACCCGGTGGGCACGATCGCGCGGACATCTCCCGCACGCTTGGTGGGCGACTGGGCCGCCGCCGGCCCGGCCAAAGCCAAGGCCAGCGCAGCACCAGCCGCGAATGCTTGAATCCCTCTCATATTGGTTCTGGCCTGAGCAGTGCGAGAATCAGGAAGCGCAGAGGTAGTTTCGTCTGCTCTGGATGGCGTGTCAAACGGTATTCGCCGGCTCCTAACAGGAAAATGAAAAAGCAGATTGGTGGTCATTCCGACGAGTCCCCCGCGGCGCACGAGGGGAAATCTGCACTTTCGTTGACTATTTTCAGAAATGCAGATCCCTCGTCCGCCACCCTTCGGCGAGCTCTCCGGTTTCGGGAGTCCGATGGACTCCACCGGAGTCCAGAAATCGGACAGGGCAAGCGGCGGACTCGGGATGACACCTTCGCGCGTTTTCTGTTCCCTGCTAAAAGAAGAACCCCGGGCCTGTGGGGGAACAGGCCCGGGGCGAGGGGGAGAGATGAGGGGGGCCGGTGGAAACTTGTGAGCCGGGGCCGATCTAAGCTGGCGGGCCCGGCAAAATTTTCAGGTCACGAGGCTGACCCAGTTGTCGTCCTCGATTGCCAGAACCATGGCCTTGTAGATGTCAACGTCCCAGCCTTCGCCGATGCGAAAGCGCACGGCGTCGGGCGATTCGCCGGTAATGGTGCCGCGCAAAGGCACCCGGGCATCTCCAGCGGCGATCTGCAAAACCACCTGCTGTCCGATCCATCCTGCGTAGCTGCCGTTCATTTTCATGTGCCCCCCTCAGGTACTTCGCGTCTTACTGGAGGCGATTGTGGAGGACGCAATGACGGCGCTCAATGGTACAGGCGCGCCACGGGAGTAGCCCAGTAGTACCAGGGACTAGGGGAAGCTTGACAGGCTCTCTAACCCGCGCTGAGTCAACCAGTTACAGAGAGACCCGGCAGGCCGATTTTGGTTGAGCAGGCGTGCAGCGGCTGATAGAATTCGGGGGTCGAATAACCAGCGTTTCGCCTGCGAAGCACACACCAGGCGCGGTCTTCATGGAATCGAGGATCGTGCACAACCTGGCCCGCAAAGTAGTCGGTTTGTAACTGACAACAGAATCCAGGAGGATAGAATGTCGGATTTCTTTCAAACCGGCGTGGTGGCCACGCTCCACCGTCTCGGCGAGCCGAAGCCCGGCCTGCTGGCGCAGCAACTGGAACGCTTTGCCGAATTGCAGCCGATTGCGCTGGTGCTGCCCGCACTCTATTCGGAGTTTGAAAAGCCGGCCATGGCGTGCATCCTCGACGAACTCAGCCACGTGCGGTACGTCCGGCAGTTCATCGTCACGCTGGCCGGGGCCGACCAGGAACAGTTCCGAGAGGTTCTGCGGCGGCTGGCGGGCCTGCCAGGAGAGGTGCGTGTGGTGTGGAATGACGGCCCGCGGGTGCAGCAGCTCTATACGACGCTGGAAGAAAACGGACTCAGTGCCGGTCCGAACGGCAAGGGCCGGTCGTGCTGGATGGCCTATGGGTATGCGCTGGCCAGCCGCAAAGCCGGCGCGATTGCCCTGCACGACTGCGACATCGTCAATTACACGGGCGACATGTTGGCCAGACTCTGCTACCCGGTGATCAACCCCAACATCAACTTCGAATTCTGCAAGGCGTTTTACGCGCGGGTGAGCGACCGGATGCACGGGCGTGTGACGCGCTTGCTGGTCACGCCGCTGATCCGCGCGCTGCAGTCGCTGGTGGGATATCTTCCCTTCCTCGTTTACATGGACAGTTTCCGGTATCCGCTGGCGGGGGAGTTCTGTATGCAGGCAGACCTGGCGCGGGTGAACCGCATCCCTTCGGACTGGGGTCTCGAGGTCGGCGTACTGGCAGAGATCTACCGCAACTGCTCGGTGAAGCGCGTCTGCCAGGCGGACATCGCGGACAACTACGAGCACAAACACCAGGACCTGTCGCCCGGCGATCCGTCGCGTGGATTGATGAAGATGGCCGTGGATATTTCCAAGACGCTGTTTCGAATCCTAGCGAGCGAAGGGGTCAGTTTCGATGTGGGGAAGATGCAGACGCTGCGCGTGAGCTACGTGCGAACGGCAGAGGATACCATTCTCCGCTACCACGCCGACGCCATGATCAACGGGCTGATCTTCGACCGACACGAGGAAGAAACCGCCGTGGAAACTTTTGCACAAGCTCTGCGGATTGCGACCGAGGAGTTCTTTGCCGATCCGCTGGGCTCGCCGTTAATTCCCAACTGGAACCGCATTTCTGCAGCGCTACCGGGCTTTCTCGGCGGAGTGCAGGAGGCGGTGGACGCCGACAACGCTGAGTTGGTGGCCGACCGGAAGAAAGTGGCGCGGGTGGGACGCCGCTGAATTTGTCCGTGCACGCGCGGAGGAGCTGAAGAGTGGAACGCGTTCTGCCCGAGGAACTCCACGGCCGTCTGAAAGAAATCGGCGACGTGGAGTTGCTGGTGGGCATACCCAGCTACAACAATGCCCGCACCATCGGGCAAGTGGTGCGCGCGGCTGCGGCGGGCCTGGAAAAATATTTTCCCAACCGCAAGTCGCTGATCGTGAATTCCGACGGCGGGTCGAAAGACGGCACCCGGGAAGTCGTCCTGTCCACCGAGCTCGACCACGATTCCCTGCTGCTGGTGGCGCACCGGGTGAACCCCATCCACCGCATCAGCACGCCCTACCACGGGGTGCCGGGCAAGGGCAGCGCGTTCCGCACCATCTTTGCGATGGCCAAGCAATTGAACGCCAAGGCGTGCGTGGTGGTGGATTCCGACTTGCGCAGCATCACGCCGCATTGGATCGAATTGCTGGCGGGGCCGGTGCTGGAGCGCGAGTTCGACTACATCGCGCCCTATTACCTGCGGCACAAGTACGACGGGACGATCACCAACGGCATCATCTACCCGATGACGCGCGCGCTGTTCGGCAAACGCGTGCGCCAGCCCATCGGCGGCGACTTCGGTTTTTCGGGGCGGCTGGCGGCATGCTACCTGGAAAAAAACGTGTGGGAATCGGACGTCGCGCGCTTCGGGATCGACATCTGGATGACGCTGACGGCCATCGCCGAAGGCTTTCGCGTCGGGCAATCCTACCTGGGCGCAAAACTCCACGACGCGAAAGACCCCGGAGGCGACCTGACCAGCATGTTCCGCCAAGTAGTCGGCTCCGTGTTCAGCTTGATGGAAAACTACGAAAACAAGTGGCAGCCCCTGACAGGGTCCGAACCTGTGCCGATGTTCGGGTTCCCGTTCGAGGTGGGCGTGGAGCCGATCCAGGTGAACGTCGAGCGCATGACCAAAGCGTTCACGCAAGGCGTCAAGGACCTGCGCGAAATCTATGCCAGCTTTCTGTCTCCCGCGACGCTGGCGGGTTTGGAAGAAGCTACGCGGCTTTCCGGCGACGCGTTCCGCCTGCCGGACCAGCTCTGGGTGCACGTCATCTATGAATATGCTTCAGCGTTTCATCATCGCAAACTGGACCGCGACCACCTGATGCAATCGCTGGTGCCGCTCTACCTGGGCCGCACGGCCTCCTTCGTGCTGGAAGTCCGCGAAAGTCCCGCACTCGAGGTTGAAGAAAGAATCGAGAAGCTCTGCGGCGTTTTCGAATTGGAAAAGCCCTACCTCATCGAGCGCTGGGGTACCAGGGCGGGAAAGGAGTCACCCCATGCAAGGACTGCTTGAGCGAGCCTTTCTGGTGCCATTTGAGAGACTGAGGGAGCAGCTGGCCAGCGTCGTCGAGGCCACGCTGACGGTCGTCGTCATCCTGGTTGTCGGCGGGCTACTGGCCTGGACCGTGCGGCAGGTGCTGTTCCGGCTTCTCAAGACGCTGCAGTTCGACCGGCTGGCTGAAAGCATGGGCTTCGCCCGCACCATCGAACGCACGCAGATTTTTCGCTCGGCCAGCGACTTTGGAGCGCGCGTGGCCCAGGGATTTGTCTGGCTGATCATCGTGTTGTTCGCGCTGAACGCCGCGAACACCCAGATGACCGACAGTCTGGTGGCGCGCTTTGTGAACTATGTCCCCGATATTCTCACCGCCGCCCTGGTGCTGCTGCTGGGCTCGGTGATCAGCCGGTTCCTGGGGCGCAGCGTCCTGCTGGCGGCGGTGAACGCGCAGTGGGCCGGGGCGCGACTGCTGGCCGGCGGCGTGCGCGTGCTGGTGATGATGCTCGCGGTGGTCATCGCACTCGAGCAGCTGCAAATCGGGCGTACCGCGTTGCTGACCGCGTTCGCTATCCTGTTCGGTGGTATCGTGGTGGCGGGGGCGATTGCCTTCGGGCTCGGTGCGCGCGACCTGGCCCGCGAGTGGCTGCAATCGAAAATGAAGGGCCGCGAGACCGAGGAAGAAGAAGTGCTGCGCCACCTCTAAACGTGCTGCCTGCGAATATCGTTATCTTCACGGACCTCGACGGCACGCTGCTCGAGCATCGGACTTATTCGTGGGCGGCGGCGGAAGAAGCGCTGGCGGAGGTTGAACGCCGGCGCGTGCCGTGGGTCATCGTCACCAGCAAAACGCGGGCAGAAGTCGAATTGCTCCGCCGCAAGCTCGAACACGCGCATCCTTTCGTCACCGAAAACGGCGGCGGCATCTTCGTTCCCCACGGGTATTTTCCACAACGCATCGAAGGCGCTACAAGCACGAGACATTACCACTGCCTCGCCCTGGGACAGCCCTACGACGAAATCGTCAAGGAGCTGGAGGAAATTGCCGCAGAAGCCGGGGCGGAGATTGTTGGATTCCACCAGATGAGCACGCGCGAGGTGGCCGAGAACACCGGCTTGCGCCCGCAGGAGGCGGAACTCGCGCGGCAACGCGAATTCGATGAGCCGTTCTTTTTTGCCGGGGCCAGCGATGCGGTGGTAGCGAAATTTGTCGAGTTGGCCAAGCAACGAAAACTCGAAATCACTCGTGGCGGGCGCTTGTGGCATCTGTTCGCGGGCAGTGACAAGGGCCGAGCCGTGCGCTGGCTGATGAAAGAGTACCGCGCCGCGCTGCGCACACGGCTGCGCGCGGTGGGCCTGGGCGACAGCACCAACGATTTGCCGATGCTCGCCGCGGTGGACCTGCCGATTCTCGTGCAGAAGCCCGACAGAAGTTACGATGAGGAAGTCGTTTCGCGCCTGCCCCGCGTGACGCGCGCGCCGGCGCCCGGCCCGGCGGGCTGGAATGAGACTGTGCTGGAGCTGTTGCAGGGGCTAAAGGCCAAAGAGAAAAGATGACGTGGCAATTCGGAGAAAACCAAGAAAAGACTGAAGACAAAGACTACAGAGGCACAGAGAACACAGAGACGCTGAGGACGCAGAGGGGCGCAGAGAAAGCCAGAGGCGCCGCGCGGTGTGAAACCGCCCCTACGAATCAGAACTGCAAGGCCGGCTGGAAGCCCTTCGACAAGCTCAGGACAGGCCGGCGCTACCGTGATGAGCGCGGCGGCTCAGCAGGAGTGGTGGTGGGCTGGGGGTGGTGGACGAAAAGTGATGTCACGTCCACCACGCCGGGGGCCACATGCTCCGGCGGGCGCATTAAGTAGCGGACCTCGCGCTGGTGGTCGGCAGACTGACGCGCGGCGTCATACACACCGGAAAATTTCCAGATCATGCGGACAAAATTGGTCTGGCCGTGCAGCAAATGGCCGGCAGCGATGGGGAACGTCTGTCGCAACGCTGACCAGCCCAGATGTTTCTTGTTGAGCACCTGCTGGGTGCGCACAAGCTCCTGGTAGAAGCGGTCGAGGGGGAGCCTGGTGGGCAGGACGGCGTGTTGCACGTCGAAGAGGCGATAATCGCGCGTAGTGAATTTGCGCGACTCGGTGAGCCAGGTCTCCGTGCCCGGGTACGGCGTGTTCACCGTGAGGTGGACGATCTCCGGCACGGAAAGCGCCCATTCGCGGATGACCTGAAAACGCCGCTCGTCCCAGTCCGGATCGGCGATGATGTTCACCGCCACCGCGATACCGAGGGAGCGGGCGCACTCAAGCGCTTCGAAATTCTTGCCGAGGCTGACGCGCTTGCGGTGGAGCTTGAGCCCTTCCTCGTCAATCGATTCCAGCCCGAGGAACATATATTCGAGGCCGAGGCGCTTCCAGTACTCGAAGACTTCGCGGTTGCGCAGCAGAACATCCCCACGCGTCTCCAGGTAATAGCGCTTCTTCACGCCGCGTTTTTCCAGTTCCCGGCCGATGGCGAAGCCATGCTCGGGCTGGATGAAAGCCACGTCGTCCACGATGAACACGCCGGGTTCGCGGATGCCGGCCAGGTCGGCGGCGGCGACTTCGGGGCTGATCTTGCGATAGCTGCGGCCGTAAAAGGTCCACGCACTGCAAAAGACGCAGTCCCACGGGCAGCCGCGCGTGAACTCGACGGAAGCGCTGGGGTCGAGCACGCCGATGAAATACTTGCGGCGTCGAGCCAGCAGATCACGCGCGGGCTGCACCGCGTCGAGGCTCTCCACAAGTTTCGGGGGAGGGCCATCACCATCGAGGCTGACCACGCCCGGCAACGTGCGGATCGAGGCGCGGTCGTCCGCGGCGGCGGCCAGCACCTGCGGAGTGACTTCCTCGCCTTCGCCGCGAATCACGCAATCAATAGCGCCGCCGGCATGGTCCAAAATTTCATGCGCTGTGAAGGACGCGCTGTGCCCGCCGACAAAAAGAAAGCACTGCGGCAGGCGGCGCCGGGTCTCCTTGGCGAGGTCTACAATTTCGGGGATGTTTGCCAGGTAGTTGAGGGAATAGCCGACGGCGTCGGGGCGCCAAGCGTCGAGCAGCCGGAAGTAGTCCTCGTGGCGGAAAGCCTGCAAGTCCAACAGCCGAACCGAATGCCCTGCCTTTCGAGTGGCCGCTGCCACCACCTCCAGACCCAGCGGCTCCAGGCGCAAGTAGATTTCCGAGTACATCAAGCAGCTCGGGTGAACGAAAAGAACTTTCACTCGGTCACCTCACGCTCCAGTTTGGATGCGCCGCGGCGAGTTGCGGCGGCTTCGATCGGAAACATGATTATAGAAAAAGTCACGTGCAGCGCCAACTGGCGCAACTTTCTGCGAGCCGTGGGGTTTGATGGAGTAGCTGCGAAAGAGCAGTAGCCAAGGAGAATACTGATGAGACTCAGAACCGGACTAATCGCCACAGCCGCATTGGCTGTACCGCTGGTTTTGGCGGCACAAGCGCCGCAGGGACCAGTGAATCCGCCTCCGGGCCAGGGCCTGGGCCCGCAAGGCCCCGGCTGGGGCCAAGGAATGGGGCCACGAGCACAGGGACGCATGGGGCCGGGCATGCAGGGTCGCATGGGGATGAGAATGCGCGGCCAAATGGGCATGAACCGGCGGGGTGTCGGCTTGGGGATGCTGGCGCGGAACCCTCAGTTCCGTGAGCGCATCGGGTTGACGCCCGAACAGGTGACGCGAATCGAAACGCAGGAGAGCACCTTCGCCAAAGCCCGCATCCGCGACCAAGCGGATCTGCGGGTCAAGCGCATGGAACTCGGCGAGCTGTTGCGGGCGGACAAAGCCGACCGCGCGGCCATCGACAAGAAGATGCGCGAAATCAACGAAGTGGAATTCGCCACGCAGAAGGCGGGCGTGGATCATATGCTGACCATGCGCGACATCCTGACTCCCGAGCAGAAGCAAAAGCTCCAGGAGTTGCAGCAGGAACTGCGTACGCGGCAGATGCAGAACCGGCGCGGTCAGGGCATGGGACAAGGCATGGGACTCGGGCGCGGGCCGATGGGGCCGCGTCCTCCGCAGCCTCCGGCACCGCCGAAGCCGCCTGAGATTCCACCGGGGCTTTGAGGCAGTAGAAGCAAACACCCCAGAGATGGCACCACCACAGAGGGAGCCGCCAACGGCTCCCTCTCTTTTTCGTCCCAGCCCGCGGCAGCCCACAAAGCTGCGGGGCCGGCAAGGGTAGGTCAGTGTTGGTAGACGTCACGAGGGACGAACAAGTTCTGGGCCACGACTCCTAAAATCAGCAGCGCCAAAGCAATGAGAAACGAGAACACCACGCGGCGCCACGGCCGCGGCGCAGTCATTGTCCAGGCTGCGGACGTGCAGGCCACGACGGCGAGAACCGTGCCTGACAAGGGCCAGTAGAACAGCGCGGAGGCCGGCATCCGGAATACGCAGTAGCTACCGACCGCGCCGACGCCCGAGTAGAGCAACCCCGCGATCAAACCGAATCTCGCGCCGGTGGCGACATTCAGTTTCTCCCCGTAGAGCCGCGCCATCAGCCAGGCCAGCACCCCGCACAGAATGGCGAACGCACCGTAGCTCGGCAGAATCAGCCGGAAAAGTTCTTCCTGCGGGCGCCAGTACTCCGCCGTCGCTTTCCAGTACCAGGCGAGCGTGACACCGTGGATTAGAAAGTCGACGGCGATGTAAAGAAACAACGCAGCCGTAGCTCCAGCCGCGATGCAACCTCTGGTTATCCCAGTTTCTTGCGGGTCAGTCATGCGGGCGTCCTCTCTTATCCGCAGGGTGATTTGCGTGACCGTTTGTGATTGTGTGCGAACTCCATCCGAGGCTCTCTACGCCTTCTACGGATGCGGGTGGCGGCAAATTTCAGTGATCGGCCCGGAAAGCGAATCGGGGAGCCTGGCAGCTCCCCGATTCACCACTTTTTTTTTGCCGTCTCGGCGTCTGTTCCCGAGGCCTCGGGTGGCGTCGCCGGCGGCACGCACCGCAAAAGCGGTGTGCTTAAG
>Ga0315268_10002042_pt1 | contig 23048 bp, 17 predicted proteins | sample C1_top_MG_FD_204535 | JGI IMG/M metagenome (GOLD analysis project Ga0315268, IMG submission 204535) | Sediment microbial communities from Yellowstone Lake, YNP, Wyoming, USA - C1_top | ecosystem: Environmental > Aquatic > Freshwater > Lake > Sediment | place: USA: Wyoming | collected 2017-08-01 | reverse complement strand
GTCGCGCCCGAGGTCATCTGCGCCCAGCGGGTATGCATTGTTGACACGAGCATAGCCCTTGATCATCGGGAACACCGAGACGATCCACTGCGGTACCGCGTTGTTATCCGCCGGCACCTGCACGTCGAAAGGCTTGATCGCGATGACCCCGGCAAAGATGTACGTGAGGATGAGGATGAGGATGATGATCCCACCCGTCACTGCCCCCCGGTTACGAATCAGCCGGTGGAACGCATCGGCCCACAAGCTCTCGCGCTTGCGCAAGACCGGCGCGCCAATGGCCGGGATTGCCGATTGAGTAGCCATAGATTTTCCTCTATTCAGAAACCCGTTTTCTCAGAGAAAACGGGTTTCTCAACTATTCCCTAGTCCGTGAAGCGGATGCGCGGGTCGAGGTAGGCGTAGACGATGTCTACCACCACGTTGGCAATCACCAGCACTACCGCATAGAGCAAGATCGTCCCCATGATCACCGGGTAATCCCGATTGCTGATGCTGGTGACGAAATACTTGCCCAGGCCGGGGATGCCAAAGATCAACTCGACCACGAATGTCCCGGTGACGATTGCCGCAAAGTACGGCCCCAACACCGTCGCCACCGGGATGAGCGAGTTCCTCAACGCGTGCCGAACGACGACCACTCGCTCGGCCAGGCCCTTGGCGCGCGCCGTGCGGATATAGTCCTCGCGGATCACTTGCAACAGGCTGGCGCGCGTCAGGCGGGCCAAAAGCGCCGAGCCCCCCATGCCGAGCGCCACCACCGGCATGACCGCGTACTTGAAAAAGTCAAGCGAAAAGTCGCTCGGCAAGAGCCCCAACAAGTACGGTGGCTTGACGCCCCACCCGGTCGGCGGCAGCACCTTGAGCCACACGCCGAACAGCCAGACCAGGATCGGCCCCGACACAATGGGTGGCACCGACACTCCCAAGATCGCGATGCTCATGCCCGTGTAATCCCACATGGTGTTCTGTTTGAGCGCGGCGATGATGCCCAGTGGGATGCCTAGCGCCATCGCAAACAACACCGCCATCACGCCCAATTGGGCCGAGATGGGCAACTGGTCTCGAAAGATGTCGTTAACGGTCCGGCTGCGGCTGGCATACGACGGCCCAAAGTTCATCCAGCGGAAATACACCGAGCCGAGCTTGGCTTCGATCATGAACTGATCCTGGAGCGATTGGGAAGGTGGTTTGGTCGTCACACGTGGGATCAGGACGTCGTAGACATATTGCACGTACTGCCGCCAGAGCGGCCAGTCCAGGTGATAGCGCTCTTGCAGATTCGCCATGATTTCCGGCGGCAGCGCTTTTTCGCGATCGAACGGCCCGCCGGGCACCTGGTGCATCAAAAAGAACGTGACGAAGGACACGACGAACAGCACCAGGAACATCCACAAGAAGCGCCGAATGACGAATCGGCCCATTTTTCACTGCTCCTCTCTGCGCTGCCAATCGGCTGCGTGCACCTGCAGGCTTGGCCGGGCCAGGCCAACATGCACTCGCATCCGAGATGGCCAGCGCCATGCTCAGAATGATTTTATCAAGGGTGGGATGGCGCCCATCGGCGCCACCCCACTCACCATCACAAGCGTGCTACTGCTGGAGGACTTCCCAGTTATAGAAAAGCTCGTGGCCGCCCACCGAGAAGGTGCGCTTGATCCACGACTGCGTCACGGTCACGCGCGTGTACCAGTACAGCGGGATCATGACCGGGTCGTCAACCATGGCGATCTGCTCGGCCTGCGCGTACAGATCGACGCGCTTGGCCGGATCCATCTCGACGGCCGCCTGCTTGACAAGTGCTTCGAACTTGTCGTTCTTCCACATAAAGCCGCCCGCCGGCTCACCCTTCGCGTCAACCGGGTTCTGCGAGCCGCCCGAGGACAACACTTCGCGGTCAAAGTTGTTGGCGTCTGGATAGTCCAGGCACCAGCCCATGCGGAAGATTTGCGGCGTGTCCTTGCCCTTGGTCGTGACGAGGTAGACCTTCCATTCCTGGTTGGTCAGCTTGACGTTCAGGCCTAGGTTGGTCTTCCACTGCTGCTGGACGAACTCGGCGATCTTTTGATGGCCTGAGGAAGTGTTGAACATATAGGTGATATCCAGCTTGTCCACCGTGGTGTTCTTTTCCTTCAGGTAAGCATCCAGCTCGGCCTTGGCCTTGGCCACATCAAACTTGGCGCCCAGATCGGGGTGATCTTTCATCGTCGGCGCGCCGACCAGGCCGGGCCGCGCGAACCACTGCGCCGGCTCCTGCCCGCCCTTGAGCACGTTGTCAATCAAACCCTGGCGGTCAACCGAGAAGGACAGCGCGCGGCGCACGCGCGGGTCGTCCACGACCGCGGCCTTGGTGTTAAAGCCCAAGTAGTAGGTGCAGAAATTGGGCGCAATCACCAACTCCTTGGACAGGACGGGATCGGCCTTGACGCGGTCAATGTCGGCACTCGGCACAGCCGCGGCATCTAGGTTGCCGGCCTCGAACTCGGACATCGCGGGCACCTCGTCCAGCATGGAGGTAGTAACCTCGTCTATCTTGGCCTGCGGGATTTCCGGGGTGCCAGGCCAGAACGGGTTCTTGATAATGGTGAGCGTCGAGTCGTGGATCCATTCCTCCAGCGTGAAGGGGCCATAGCTCTGGAAAAAGCCCGGCTCGATCCACTTGTCGCCGCGCCCTGTAGTGCAGTCGTCGCCTTCAATGACCCAGCCCGGCGTGGCCTGCGCCGTCCACAAGCCGATGATATTGGCATTGTAGGCAGCCGCTTCCTTGAACTTGACTTCGAGCGTCGTATCGTCAATCGCCTTGACGCCGACTGTGGTCGTGTCGGTGATCTCGCCCGAGTTGAACTTGTCGGCACCCTGGACGACGAACGCCAACACGTAGGCATAGGGTGAGGCCGTCGCGGGCTTGAGCGCGCGCAGGATGCCGTACTCAAAGTCCTTGGCCGTCACCATCCGGTCTTGGGTTTTGCCATCCTTGTCCGGGCAGGTCTGCACTTTGACGACCTGCTTCTTGGCGCCATCATACTTGACCCACGGCACATTGTCGCGCACGTGGAAGGTGTACGTCAAGCCATCGGCCGAGATCTCCCACTTGCTGGCCATGCCCGGCTGAAGCTCATTCGTTACCTCGTTCAGGTGAGTCAGGCCGCCAAAACTGTTTTCGATAATGGTAATCGAGGTGGTGTCCTCCGCGATGTTGGGATCGAGCGAGGGGACATCGCCGGAGCCGCCCGCGTTGACACGAAGGACGTTCGGGCGCTTGGGCTTGGCGGTCGGCGCTGGTGTGGCAGTCACGACCTGGGTCTGGACGACCGGTGTGCCCGCCACGACGGTCACGACCGTTTGTACCTGAGGCTGGCAGGCCGCGAGCATCATGCTGGCGATCACCACCAGTCCAACTAAAGACCACATCTTTATGCGAGACATATTGCTTCTCCTCCATCAAGAGAATTGAAACGGAATCGGGTTGGTCTCAGTTTGCTGCGTCAAGAGCGCATCTGTCTTGGGCCTCACCCCCTTTCATCATGCAGTTTCGGCTGCGCGGCAGGCTCACGCACTGACACGCGACATGACCCTAAAACTGACTATTGTCCTCTTACAGATCCAGAGCGGTGTAGTCATCAAGCACAGAGAACTGGATCAGTAATTGGATCACACAAAAACTCTATCACATTTGCGGCAGTTGGTCAATCATTTGACATGATCAACACGCAGGAAAATGTGTGTCAGTTCCGAGACATCATGTTACAGATCTGAAATATGCGGGAACAGCACTCTTGCAAGCAACTAACGCCCGGCGTCTTGCTGCAGCCGGGCGGGTTGGGCGCGAAGTCCTTACTGCACCAGGTGGCAAGCCACCCAGTGGTCGCCGCCTATATCGCGCCACTCGGGCCGCACTTCGCTGCAAATGCTCTGCGCAATGGGGCAGCGCGTGTGGAAGCGGCACCCGCTGGGCGGGTTGACCGGGCTGGGCACGTCGCCTTGCAAAATAATCCGCTGCCGTTTCTCTTCGACCATGGGATCGGGCACCGGCACGGCAGACAGGAGCGCCTGGGTATAAGGATGCAGCGGGTTATTGTACAGGTCGTTTCGGCTCGCCACTTCCACGATGATGCCCAGGTACATTACCGCCACGCGGCTGCTAATGTGGCGCACCATCGAAAGGTCGTGCGCGATGAACAGGTATGTCAGGTTGAACTGCGCTTGCAAGTCTTCCAGCAAGTTGACCACCTGCGCCTGAATGGAAACGTCCAGCGCGCTGATCGGCTCGTCGCAGACGATGAACTCGGGCTGGAGCGCCAGGGCACGCGCCACTCCGATGCGCTGGCGCTGCCCGCCGGAAAACTCGTGTGGGTAACGATTGGCAAACAACGGATTCAGGCCCACCACCTTGAGCAGCTCTTCGACGCGCTCTTGGACTTCTTTGCCGCGCGCCACCCCGTGAATGATCAGTGGCTCGCCGATGATATCGCCGACCGTCATGCGGGGATTCAGGCTGGCATACGGGTCCTGAAAGATCATTTGCATCTTGCGACGCATCCGGCGCAGCGGCTCGCCTTTGAGCGTTGTCAGGTCATGCGTCTGGCTGTCGGCGCCTGTGAAGAAGACTTTGCCGGACGTCGCGCGATGGAGCTGCAAGATGACACGGCCGGTGGTGGACTTGCCACAACCTGACTCGCCCACCAGCCCCATGGTCTCGCCACGCTTCACATCAAAGCTGATGCCATCCACGGCTTTGACACTGCCGACCTCGTGCATAAAGATGATACCCTGCGTGATCGGAAAGTGCTTTTTGAGATCTTGAACTTTAAGCAGGACGTTGTCGTTGCTCACTGTGACCTCCCCTGGCGGGTGTCTACCCAGCATGCTTTCCAGTGACCCGGGCCAACGGATTCAAGTGGGGGGTTTTCTTTCTGGCAGCGGTCTATCGCATAGATGCAGCGCGGCGCAAACGGGCAGCCCGGCGGCAACCCTAACAGGTCCGGCGGCAGCCCTTCGATGGAGACCAACCGCCGATGCGCCGTGTCGTCCACGCGCGGCAGGCTGCCCAACAGGCCCAACGTGTACGGGTGACGCGGGTCCGCATACAGCTCCCTGACTGGCGCTTCCTCGATGATGAACCCAGCGTACATGACGATGACGCGCTTGGCGAGTCCCGCGATGATGCCCAGATCGTGCGTGATCCAGATGATCGCCATGCCCAACTCGTCTCGCAGACGCTTGACCAACTCTACGATCTGAGCCTGAATCGTCACGTCCAGCGCCGTCGTCGGCTCATCGGCGATGAGCACCTGGGGCGTACAAGAGAGCGCCATCGCGATCATCACGCGCTGGCGCATCCCGCCGGAGAACTGGTGCGGATAATCGCTGAGCCGGTCGCCTGCCATAGGAATGCCGACCATGCTCAATAGCTCAATCGCGCGCTGGCGCGACTGCTCCTTGTTCATCCCCAGGTGCAGCTCTAACGCCTCGGTGAGCTGGCGGCCAATGGTCAGCACCGGGTTGAGGCTGGTCATCGGGTCCTGAAAGACCATCGCGATCTGCGCGCCGCGCACATGCCGCATCTCGTCTGACGCCATCTTGAGGAGGTCTTTGCCCTGAAAGAGGGCTTGCCCGCCGGCAATCTTGCCCGGTGGCTCGGGGATTAGACGCAAGAGCGAGAGCACGTTGACGGTTTTGCCGCAGCCGCTCTCGCCCACAATTCCCAGCGTCTCCCCTTCGTCCAGTTGGTAAGTAATACCATTGACCGCGTAGACTATTCCTTCGCGGGTCTGGAATTGGGTTCTGAGGCCCTTGACCTCGAGCAAAGTGGGCATGATTCTCTCCCTTGAAGAACGATTTAGGCCGCCCAGCGGCCGATGAGTGACAAAGACGAAAGCTCAAGCGGTGACGGTCAGACCAGCTTCAAGGCCGGCACGACCGAATTATCCTTTAGAAGACAAGTGCCGTTATGATACACAATCTATGCCAATCTGTCAATCTGGATCTCGTTAGCCAGAGTCCCATCCTCCTGGGCCAGCCGGGCCAGAAACTCCCGATCCGCCTGGGTGAGTCTGGCCTTGGCCAAGAGATCAGGCCGACGTTGCCAAGTACGGCGCAGGCTCTGCTCTCGCCGCCAACGAGCCACATCGGCATGATGACCCGACACCAGCACATCCGGCACCGTGTGCCCCTGGAAATCAGCCGGGCGTGTATAGTGCGGATATTCGAGCAACCCATCCGAGTGCGAATCGTCCAGCGTCGCACCGGGGTCCCCCAACACACCCGGCAAGAGCCGCGTCACCGCGTCAACGACCACCAGGGCCGCCAGTTCTCCGCCGGTCAGAACATAGTCGCCGACAGAGATTTCCTCAGAGACCAGGAACTGGCGCACACGCTCATCCACGCCTTCATAGCGTCCACAGATGAGCACGATCCAGTCATGCGCCGCCAGCTCGTGCGCCACAGCCTGGGTGAACAAACGGCCCTGGGGGGTCAGCAGTACAATGGGCGGGTGCAGCACCGCGCGCGCAACAGGGTCTCGGTCCAGCACCGCTTCCACCGCCGCAAAGATCGGCTCCGGCTTCATCACCATGCCGCCGCCACCACCGTAGGGTGCATCATCGGTGATATGGTGCTTGTCCACCGCATAGTCACGGATATTGTGTACGGCGACGGTAAGACGGCCAGCGTCAATCGCACGCTTGAGGATACTTTCCTGCAAGGGGCTGACAAAAATCGGCGGGAAGAGAGTCAATATATCAAAGCGCATGTGGGAAGATGTGGCTCTCGTGAACTAGCTTGACGCTTCGATTGTCATAGACTGTTCAATTATAACATGGGACAGGCAGTACGGCAAACCTGCAATCAACAGACGATTCAATTGGGCCTCGTTCTACGGATTGGCTGACGAGGTGCCGGGGCTGGCGATTTCGACATGGCCAACACACACGCTATCAAGAGTGTCACAACCAGAAGGTGATGCAATGCTGAGACGGATGCCGTTGTCTGGGTCGTAGATGCCCACATAGAGCCCGTAAGCTCCCGGCGTGGCATCAAACGGCACAAGCAGAGCACGCCGGTCGAGCACGGGCTGGCCAGGTCGCCAGGCATCCGCTGGCTCAAACCCACCCACAGGTTCACTGTCGCTTTGGGCGACAGGTCGATCTGTCGGCTGTCGCAGATGAACGAATACCTTGTAGGAACGATCCAGCGGCCTAGTCGCCTGCCAGCGCAAGTCCAGGGACAGCACATCTCCTGGTCGAGCCGACATAGTGAGCGGCACATAGTCCAGCGTGATGCCGCCCTCGAATGAGGTATGGGCCATCCACGTGGCCGGCGGATCGCCTGCGCGCACAAACAAGGCCAACTGCGTGCTGCCGTACCATTCGTCAAATGCCAGCGCCGCGTTGCGATTCAGCCAGACATTGAGCGGGCTGAACGTATCATGCACATCGGCCAGGTAGTTGACTACCCACAGTCGGTTGTGTGTGGAGAATATCTCCTCGAGCAGGCGAGGGGCATTTCGAGCTTTGTACACATTGCGATAAAAGTCGAGTTGCAGGTCTGGGGCATAGCTGGCAAAGTAGCCATCTTGCCAGGTGTAGGCTGTCAACACGGCATCGCCTGGCCGGGCCCAGGCGCGAACCTGTGTAATAGCGGGCCGCGGATCCTCGGCCTCGTTCACCGGCCCATAATAGACTCGCACCAGACCGGGAATAGAAAAGCCTGCTACTATGACAGCAGAAGCTATGGCCACACCAACCGAAAAACGCCGTCCCAGGGCTACGGTCCCCCGGCCGATTAAGATACACCAGGCTGGTCCCAGGAACAGCAAGAAGCGCGGGGAGAAAAAGGAGTACATTGCCTGTATCAAATATGCCCCCCCCAGCGGCACAGCGAGCCATGTGAGCAAGAACCCTCGCTTCTCACTCGTCAGAGCACCCAGGACCAGGATTGCCAGACCGCAGCTTGCGAATAAGGCCGTGCCCCCCTCTGCGCCCGGCCCTGCGCTGAATTCACTTCCCACTCTACCCAGATAATCCCACACAGAAAGTGAACCATGCTGTGATAACCCCTTCACCCCACCCACCGTGGTGGTGAACACGGTCAGCGCCCACGGCGACAGCAGCAGAGCCATTGCGCCTGCAGCCAGGCTCCAGCATCCCAGGCGTGCAAGCGTCCGGTCACGCGATTGGCTCTTGCGGACCCAAGCCATCCCCGCAGTGCACACCACCCAGAGGCCCTGCCACAAGACAAGCAGTCCAAGATAATAATGTGTTCCAACAGACACTACTGTGCTCAAGACATAGATGACCCACCAATAGGCGCGTGTGTCGTGTGAAGGCGACTCGATATCCAAGTACCCTAACTTACGCCCCCAAGCATAAGTAGATAGCAGTGCACAAGCTGCGGCAAAAGCATAACCTTTGGCCTCGCGAGCATAGTACACTTGCATAGGGGCCAGAGCGAGGAACAATACGGCTAGCAAGGCTGAGCTTTTGTTTGTGAGCCAGCGTCCGATTGTCCAGGTGAAAGCAACTGTCACTATCCCGGCTAAGGCCGATCCAAAGCGCATAGCGAACGGCGAGCTACCGACGAACGTCTTCCACCCGCCCAGTGTCACACGATAGATAGGTGGGTCAGTATCCTGGGCGGCGCGCTCCTCGCGGATCAGGTCGGGCATGCTCTGATGAGCATAGTACGCGGTGAGACCTTCGTCCCACCACAAAGGCAGTCGGTCTAACTGAATCACTCGCAGTGCAAAGGTCACCCAGAGTAGAATCACCAGGGCCACCATCAACTGCTTGTTCTTTCGATTGAACTTGTCGAGTATAAAGTCGAGCCGCATCAGCGACCTTTCGAAAACGTATGCACAGCCTCAGCCACCTGGCGAACCTGTTCCTCGGTCAACTCGGGGAACATGGGCAGTGAAAGAACTTCGCGCGCAGCTCGTTCGGCTTCGGGAAATGATCCAACATCGCCCAGCCGCCCGCGATAGGCCGGCTGCAGATGAATCGGCACCGGATAGTGAACGAGACTGCCAATTCCATGCTCTTTAAGGAACGCCCGCAATTCGTCACGTCGTGTGCTCCGCACGACATACAGGTGATAGACGTGCTGACCGTAGGGCATTTCGACCGGTAAGGTCACAGGACTGGGTGTGAGCAACTCGTCATACATTTCGGCCAGGTGCCGCCGCCTGGCATTGTCCGCGTCGAGGGTTGGCAGCTTGGCGCGCAGAACCGCAGCTTGCAGTTCGTCCAGGCGTGTGTTCCACCCGGCAATACTGCTAACGTATCGCTCGCGCCAGCCATACTCGCGCAGCAGCCGGGCGTTTTCGGCGAGTTGCGGATCATCGGTCGCCACCAACCCGCCGTCGCCAATCGCACCCAGGTTCTTGGTCGGATAGAAACTGAAACAGGCCATGTCGCCCCATGCGCCAGTGCGTTTGCCGCGATACGTCGCGCCATGCGACTGGGCGCAGTCTTCGACCACACGAATGTTGGACGAGCGCGCAAGCGCCAGGATCGGTTCGAGATCAGCGGATTGACCGTAAAGATGAACCGGGACGATTGCTTTGGTGCGCCGCGTGATAGCGGCTGGCAGCTTGGTAGCGTCAAGCGTGAACGAACGCGGGTCAATATCCACCAGCACGGGCATTGCGCCGCACAACTCGATAGCGGCAACCGTGCCGACCGCAGTGTGCGGCACGGTGATGACTTGATCACCCGGCCCCACCCCACAGGCGCGCAATGCCAGGTGAAGCGCTTCAGTGCCACTGCCCACGCCTATCCCAAAGTGAACGCGGACATAATCCGCAAACTCGCGCTCGAACGCCGCCGTCTCTTCACCCAGGATGTAGCGACCTTTTTCGAGCACGCCTGCTATCGCCGCCTCAATCTCCTTTCGATGGCTCTGATATTGTGCGCGCGGATTTGCTTGGGGAATCATGCCCTACTCCTTGTTTGTTGGCGTTCATGGTATACTTGACTAAAGGCACTATATCCGGACCCTGCAAGGAGCCCATGTGATCACTGTTCTCTCCGTCATCGGCACCCGACCCGAGGCGATCAAAATGGCGCCCGTAGTCGGCGAGCTGCGCCGCTTTCCCAATCATATCTGTTCGATCGTATGCGCCACTGCCCAGCATCGAGAACTGCTAGATTCGGTGCTCAACCTTTTTGACATTACGCCCGACTTTGACCTCGGTCTGATGCGCCCCAGCCAAACTCTCACCCAGGTCACGACAGCGGTGCTGGCCGGGATGGAGCAGGTTTTCACTCATGTGCGGCCCGACTGGGTGCTGGCGCAAGGCGATACGACCACTGTGATGGCGACCGGCCTGGCTTGTTATTACCAGCACATTTCTTTTGGACATGTCGAAGCCGGGCTACGCACCGGCGACAAGTTCCATCCATATCCCGAAGAGATCAACCGTGTCCTGGCCGATGCGTTGGCCGACTTGCACTTTGCTCCCACTGCCCGCGCACGCGACAACCTGCTATCAGCGGGCATCTCGGAAAAAACCATCCATGTAACCGGCAACACGGTCATTGACGCACTTCTCGAGATTGCCCAGCGTAACTTGCCCCACGTGGAGGCCGCGTTGGCAGAGATTCCCTTGTGGGCCGACCGCATCGTGCTGGTCACCGCGCACCGGCGTGAATCTTTTGGCGCAGGTTTCCAACAGATTTGCGACGCGCTGGCCGCCTTGGCCACCCGCTATCCGCAAGTTCAATTCGTCTATCCTGTCCATCCCAATCCCAACGTGACCACACCTGTCCATGGCCGCCTCGGCAGCATCGCCAACATCTCCCTGATCGAACCTTTGGAATACGCCACGCTGGTACATTTGATGAAACGGGCCTACCTGGTCCTGACTGATTCAGGCGGCATTCAGGAGGAAGCGCCAGCTTTTGGCAAACCTGTGTTGGTGTTACGCCAGGTCAGCGAACGGCCAGAAGGGATCATAGCCGGCGTCGCCCACCTGGTCGGGACAGACCCAGAGCGCATCGTGCGAGAAACTTGCACCCTTCTCGACGACGAGACTGCTTATGCACAGATGGCTCGCGCCATCAGCCCTTACGGAGACGGGCAAGCTAGCCAGCGCATCGTGAAAACTCTATTGGCACCTCCGAGTCGAACATGATTGACGCAGGCCGCTCACCAATAGCGCTCCCGATGCTGCCGATAGTACTCCAGCGTCCGCACCAGCCCCTCGCGCAGACTGACCTGGGGCGCCCACCCCAACTGGTCCCGGATGCGGCGATAGTCAGCGTAATAGTCGCCGATGTCAATCGGCTTGCGGTCAGGTGGATATGGAATGATGCGGTAACTGCCGCCGCCATTGATCTCCACCAGTAATGCAGCCAAGTCGCCCAGGTTGGTTATCTCCTCACTGCCGAGATTGAAAACGTGGCCGTTTGCCTCGTCGCTTGCTGCGGTGAGCAGCATCGCGTCCACGACGTCATCCACGTAATTGAAATCACGAATCTGCGCGCCGTCCCCCCAGATATCAATCGTCTCACCTTCGATCAGCCGCCGGATCCAGATGCCGAGAAAAGTCTGGCGTGCATCTTTGACACGCATTCGCGGTCCATACGTGTTCGTCAGCCGCAATGAAACGGCGCGGATGCCATAGACATTGTTATAGAGAATGTGATACCACTCGCCCGCCATCTTGTTGATGCCATTCACATCGGTGGGGTGAAGCAAATGGCGCTCGTCCACCGGCAAGTAATCCGGCTTGCCGTACATCTGGCGCGTACTGGTGTAGATGATCTTGATAGTAGGATTGTTCTTGCGGCACGCTTCCAAAATCGAAAGCTGCGCGCGGCAGTTAATCTCCAGGTCCGTGTATGGATCGCGCATCGAGTCCAGGTGCGCCGTCTGCCCAGCCAGATTGAAAAGCAAGTCGCGGCCCTGCACCAGGTAATCCATGCTAAATTCATCCCGCACATCGGCAACGTTGACCTTGAGTTTATCTTGGTACCCGGCAATGTTGAACAGGTTGCCGCCGTATTCTGGGATGAGGCTATCCACCAGCAGCACGTCCGCGCCCTGGTCGGCCAGCTTGCGGCCCAGCGTGCTGCCAATAAAGCCCAGCCCGCCCGTAATCAGGACACGCTTTCCGGAAAAAGGATTGTCAGTCATATCATACCTACTTGTAGTAGACGAGAGGCCAAAGGCAGAGCTGCTCTGTCATGGGTGGTTCATCTTTCGTCGGGTCGACCTAGGGCTTGAGATAGTAAAGGTGAAGCTGAATCGGAAATTCGACTTTGCTCTCGCGCCTGGCTCGCTCGAATTCCTCGCGCCCCGAAAAATCGCCTGCAAAGACCTTGTTCGCATAGGAAACCGGCCACTCGATCAGAGTGTAGTAAGGATGGTCGGGATGCGCCTCCAACTCTGCTCGCGCCAATAGGGGCTCAACCACCTGCCATCCGGTGTAGCTCCCCGCCGGGCTGCCATCAATGCTCACCAGCGCCGAAGGGCCCTGCTGTCTCAGTGTCTGAGTCAACGCATTCAGGTTCATCTCGGTCGGTTCCGGGGCCAGGCTCGCCGTCGCGATTTGATAGCTGTAAGCCACCGGTTCGCCGCCTGCGTCAGTATAGTATTCCCATTCCAAAGCATAGTTGTTAACGAGATGCCAAAAGTTCAAGATGTGCGGTCTTATGCCTCGAGCCAGAGTATTGTTCGCAAGAAAGCGATATGCTTGGCGCGTGTCAGGAGAACTGAGATATGTAAGCTCCAGGGCCGGGCTGTAGAAAGAGAAGCGATGCGCGATTGCCCTTGCTTCGACGATCAACAGTCCAGCCACCAACAGGCCCGCCGCCGGTCGCAACCAGCGTCTCCGACCGGGGCCGATGAGCCAAGCTAAGGCCCGACCGACCGGCGGGCCAGCCAGAATGAATGCCGCCGGCGCTACCGTGTACATGAAGCGAATAATGTGCTGTGGCACCAGGGTCAGCGCTAACGTGCTGAACAAGAGATAGACCACCACCGCACGCATCCCGTGTTGGCGCCAGGTCAGCAGACCTATCGCCAACCCGACGAGAATAAGAGCAATTGAGACCGGCCCGGTCGCATAGTACCGGATCAGGCTGCTGGGATAGTAGAAAAGGTTCCGGGCGCTCCAAAACTCGATTTGGTCTTTCTGCGACTGACTATAGATCCAAAACCGGTAGAGCTTGTTGGGGTCTGCAAACCAGATCAGCATCAATAGCACAAATGGCCCTGCGAGGTAAACCAGCCGCCGCCGACCGGGTAGCCGTCTGGTAGCCAACACATTCAGCGCTTCATTTAACACAATACTTCCGACCATGAACACGCCAAACGAGTATTTGGTGAGCAACACGCACATCGTGGACACACTGGCGGCAACAAGCCAAGGCAGCCGATCCTCACCTGGGCCAGCTGTAACATAGCACAACAGTCCCACGAACGTTACGAGCAAGCCGGCCGCCTCGAGATAGGCGACACTGGCATATACCCAAAGCGGCAACGAAGAGAGAATAAGGAATGCGCTGACCAGGCCCGATATCCAGGGCAAACGATCACGGGATGACAACTCCCGGGCGATCAAAAACCCCAACACGGCTGCCACGCCAAGAAAAACGAGGCCCGAGGCTCGGGCGATGACGATGGAGGGTTTCCACAACAAAAAGAACGGCGCCACCAGCCAAGAATGCAAGAAAGGATACGCGGCGATTCGGTCTTGGGTATACGTGTGGAACCAAAAATCGGCCACCCGCAGCAACCTTAGGTCGTCGGCGATTTGCAGAGCAGGCAGCAGGTGAGCCGCTTCGTCAAAGTCCGGGGGATACTCGCTGTATGTTCGAATGACCTGGAACGCGGCGAGACCTCCCCAAACGCTGACGGCAATGACGAGCATGATTGAGATGAGACCGGCGTGCGGTCTAGTCAACTTGGTTCTCGTGTTCATAATCCGTGGTGATTCTACCATGCACCCTTCTCACGGGCCAATAGTCACCGGCTGGTCAAGTAGAACACGCTCACCCAGGCGCACGCCGGTATCGGCGTCGTACATGCCTACTTCCAGTCGGTAAGGGCCGGGGGGGAGATTGCTCGGAAGCGCAAGCGTATGCAGATCTGTGACGTACTCGCCTGCAACCCAGCCCGTTGTCGGACGAGTCCAGTTGGCGGGGATAGCGTCGCTGCCGACCGCCAAGCGGCCCGATGCATCGAGCAGATGGACGAACGCTTTATAGTCGTTGAGCATCTCGCGTTGGGCCTGCCAGAAAAGCGTGACCGCGAGTGTTGCGCCAGGGGCGAGTCGCTCCGCACTCAAATCGTACCCAATCAATCGAATCACACCCAGGTCGGTCTGTGCTGAATGCTTCACGCTGGGCGCAACCATCGTGCGCTGCGGCACGTGAACCGTCACATGGTCCAACTCGACCGCATCGCCCTGCGCCACGCCGGATTCATCTACAAGCACCAGGCGAAGCGCAAAAGCTCCACCTGGCGTCAAAGCCGGAATGCGAATCGCGTTGGGCCCGCGCATCACATCGCCCGCCAGGAGGCGGCTCACCGGTAACTGTGGGCTGATAGGCGCGACGTCAGCCGAGAAGACTGGTGCGCCGCTAGCATCAGCCAGATACAAGCGCGCCTTGAGGTCGCGCACCACTGCGGCTGTAGCTCGCCAGTACAGTGTGAATGGGAGCTCCGCGCCGGCGTTTACCTCAGTCTGTGGCAAGTCATAGCCCAGCAGGATCAGTCCGGGTGCAAGCGCCGCGCCTGATGGGTGATCGGGCTGGGGCGTTGCGAGCTTGGGTGGAATAATCCAACCTGGCCGCGTTACCTGCACAGTCACCGCGTCAAATGTTGTGCCGGATGGCGCATTGTTGGCGTCAAGGACATTCAGCCCACCGGGAGCGCCCACACGGTATACGCCGATGCGCAAGCGATATTCTCCTGGGGGCGTCCCGGGCGCGAGAACAATATCGTGCACATCGCGCGCATAGTCACTGGACGTCCAGCGCGAGGTGGGATAACCGCCGGGATGCTGGCTATCGCGCTGGCCGTAGATAAACCCGCGTGCATCCACAAGCTGTGCGCTGATCGAATAGTCCGTGTCGAGCTTGCGCGCGGCGCGCCAGTAAAGAGTCATGTGCGCCTGCCCACCCATATTGGCGACAGGCGACGCCGGTTCCATGCCAATGAGCACCATCTGGTTGTCAAAGTTCACGTTTAGCGAACGCGCCACGCCGACCACACGCGCCCCATCAAAGCGCGTGTGGCGAAAGATGCTCTCACGCCCATCCAGAATCAAGGATTTCCATCCGAGCAGGCCGAGCACCAGCGCACAGACGAGAAGCGGAGCGACGACCAGCCGCCGTGTCCCGACCACTGGCGACGGAAGGCGGTCTGTGGGCTGTGGTCTGCGATCTGTGTGCAGCCTGAGGCTGACCGCGATCAACACAAGCGCACTCAACAGCGAGACCACGCTCGCCCCCGTTCGCAGCAGCGTGGAACCGAACAAGACTTGCAGGCGATGCTGGCCAGCCGGAACAGGAAAACTGATCAGCCCATGCGGGTCGGTCGGCGTAATGGCGACGGGCCGGCCGTCTATGCGCGCCTGCCAACCGGCAAAGGTAAAAAGGTCAAACACGGCTACGAACGGCTCAGGACTCTCGACGGTTACGTCGGAAGAGAGTGGGCGATAACTGGAAGCCAGCACTCGAGCGCCAGAAGGAAGCGAGGCACTGTTGAGGCGCTCAATAACATCAGACCGCGCGTAGCGCGCCTCCAGCGCACGCGCATCTGGCAGCGTTCTGACAGTGCTGGGCAAATAGTCGCCTGCCGAAGTCGTGCCAAGCGCGCCAGATTCGCGCTCGTAGCGCGCAATGTCGGCCACACTTGGACGCACAATCGGCGCGAGATATGGCACGTATTGCCATGTGAAGCCATAGATGACGCAACCTGAAATCACGAGGGCGACAAGCATCGAATGACAAACGTCGAATGACGAACGACAGATGATAGCGCGCTCCGAGCGAGTCTTTTCGTCTGTGGCCCTCCGTCCTTCGTCTGAAAACGCGCTGCCGGCCAGGAACGCCACGCCGAGGCTTGCCAGGCCAAGGAATCGCCATGGGAATTGGACAAAACGCGCAAGTGGCAGCATATCCCAAATCACCACAGACTGCGGCAGTGTGAGAAACAAGCTGCCGAGTGTCAGGACTGCTGCCAAACCCGCCATGGCTTTCTGCTGGCGATCCCAATGTGGCCATCCGAATACCAACGCAATGATTGCCAACGCGAAGGGAACAAGTCCAATGCTGCGCGGCGTGGCGGAGAGCACAAGATTGGGATCAACCGCCATGGGCGGCGAGAACAATTCGCCCAGTGTGACAAAGTTATGGTGGTAGTCAAAGCCCTCCGGCATAAAGACCTGGATAATCTGAACCGAGCTCAGTTCAAGGAACATTGGAACCAGGAAAAAGGCAGCTAATCCCAGACCCAGCGCCAGCGCCAAAGCAACACGCAATACGGAATGCGAAATACGTGTTGCATGTTGCGAATTGCGTGTCGCGTATTCCATAGCCTGGACAGCTATGTATCCCACAATCACCGGGGTAAAGATCAGCGCGGTGATGTTATGGCCAAAGGCAAGAGCAGCATAAAGCAGCGCAGTGAGGATAAAGAACTTGCGAGCTCCGCCCGAAACAAGCCGCTGCACAGCCCACAAGATGGCCGGCATTAGCGCCATCGCCAGCACTTCGGCCAGCGCACCTCGATGGTAGACGTTGTAGAGCAGGTAGGGTGCGGTTACGTAAGCTGCCGCCGCAAGGGTAGCTGCGCGTCGCCCGAACATGTCAGCGGCCCAGGCATACATACCCAACCCAGCGACGATGACGAGTACGACGAACGTCGCCAGCAATGCGGGAGCAAAGTCCATCCCCAAGAGCCTAAAGATTTCAGCAGCATAGTAGCTCAGCGGGGCATAAAAGTTGAAAAGAGGAAAACCATAGCCATAAGCCAGGTCAGGCGCCCAGCGCGAAAAGAGGTAGCCCTGGCGCAGCAAGTGATCTAACTCAACAAGGCGATAGAGGTGAATGAGTGTATCTGCGGCCCAGGGGAGTCGGCCCGATAGTAGCGGCTGCGCGGCAGCGAGACCGACCAGCACAACCGCGCCCATCGTCAACGTTTTGGCGACGTATTCACGCGACATGCCCGCAGCTAAACCGGTGAGCTTGCATCTTGCGACTTGCGCCCTACATCTTGCATCCTGCGTCGTGCGACCTGCTTACTCTCTTGCTTGACCACCAACCGCCACCACCAGTGCACCAGGTCACGTAACGTGCGCGCTACCCGAGGAAGGTTAAAGAACTGCGATCCACCGTACTGGCGATAATAGTGATGGACAGGAGCTTGCGCAAACTTGAAACCGGCATCCTGGATCTTTCTGACCATTTCGAAGGTGATCTCACCATGCACACCTTCAAGCTGCACCACGTCAAAGATGGTGCGGCGCATCAACCGAAAATCGCAGTCCACGTCGCGGATGGTGAGACCAAAGACAAGCTTGACAAAGTATTGGTACGCCAAGCCGATCCAGATGCGATGCAATGGATCGCGTCGCTTGATCTTCCAACCGTTGACCACGTCCACATCAGGGCACAACGCGCCCACCAACAGCTTGAGCTCCCGCACGTCGTACTGCGCGTCGCCATCCGTGTAAAAGATCCATTCTTTGGTTGAGGCAGCAATGCCGGCGCGCAGGTTGCCCCCGTAACCCCACGGCTGGTCATGCTCGATGACATGCAGTTGCGGGATGGCGCACTTGACTTCTTCGAGCACCTGCACTGAATCGTCGTGGCTGCCATCGTCCAGCACAATGATCTCAAAATCGTCGGTGATCTCACGTGCCGTTTGCGCAGCACGGACCACCATCGTCGCAATGGTCCCAGCGTCGTTGTAGCAAGGGAAAAAGATAGACAGGCTCGTTAAGCGATCCACAGTCGTATCCAACTCCTTATGCAGCGGGCTTGCGCGCCAACGCCACAACAGTCAGCCCGAACGGCAGCCCATACCGGGCGACCAGCGGCGCTTCTGACGAAAGCGCGACACGCAGCAAGCCGTCGAACGACCCCAGGCTTAGCGTCAAATCAGAGCCATTCTGCGGCGGGAAAAGGCGTTCGGAGAAACGCTTGACGACCGCCAGGGGGAACAGAAATGTGTTGGAGTAGGTCACTTGGTCAGGCACGAAGCCAACAGCGCGCAGCTTAGCCACTACTTCGTGCGCGGTGTACCGATGGCTAATGTCAACGGCCACATCGTGTTGGCCGTGCAGCCAGGGAGTGCCGGGCAGGCGCAAGATGACGCGCCCGCGGGGGGTAAGCACGCGGGCAAACTCGCGCAGCGCCAGCGTGTCGTCCGAGACGCTAAACGAGGAAATCACGTCGAACGATGCAACCAGATCGAACGTTTCGTCGCGATAGGGGAGGGTCAGCACTGAAGCCTGGACCAGCCGCTCGCGGTGGCGCTGTCGGCAAAATCGCAACGCCTCAGCCGAATAGTCCAGGCCGGCAACAGTTCCATAGTCGGCCAGGTAACCCATGACGGCGCCGGTACCACAACCTGCATCGAGAATGCGCAGATTGCTCCCGCGTGCATAGTATTGTTCAAGACATTTCCGGGTGATGGCCTCCATTCCACGATACCACCAATGATGATCCTCCACCCGGTACATTATTTCATATTCTTTGAGATCCATCGAGTGTGCTGTGACCTTGTTCCACTCCCCTCACCGTCTCGCTTGACGCCGGCAAGGCACGAGAGTTATTCATGGTTTCCAAAGAGCTTGAGCAATTCCGTACGCATTCCCAAAGCCAGCCCTTGGCTCTTAGCCCCTTGCGGGCTACGCAGCCAGTCCTTGAGTTTTTTGACGTGAACGACCGGCACCGTCGTACCAGCCACATCCAATGCCACATTGGGATGGCTGAACACGATGACCGGCGCAAGGGGCACATCGACATCAGGTAGTTTTTTAGTCAGGTACCGCTGGAGCGACTCTACCTCGAATTGTGCCGCCTTGGTGGGATTGCCGATCCCTTCTTGGCCCAGCCAGGCAAAAAGCCATCGCCAACCCAGCGCCTGCCTCCAGCGGTCTCCCCGCGCCATAATCCTGCCGGACTGCGGGTAAACCGTCAGCACGTAGCAAGCGTCCGGCGCAAGCAGCACGTGCGACGTCGGCAACTGATAGTGATACAGATAGTAACGGTCATCCAATCCCTTGAGGGCTTTGGTCAATGCCTCGTCGGGTCGGTCCGGTCGCACAAAACGGTTGCCATAATAGATGCCGACTTGTGACAACACAAAGCCGATCAGCAGGCAGGCAAAGGAGAATGTAATATATTGCGACCGAAAGATGGAGGTGAGCATGCCAACCAGCAGAATCAACAATCCGGCCAGGCTGGTGTAGCGCCCGATCTTGCCTCTTTTCTGGATATAGGCATCATTGCGGATCACTTTCACTCGACTGCTCCCAGCGCGCCCAAATTGCCGCCGGCGCATGGGATGCGTCGGCGACTGGCGCAGTAATGCCCACCTACTGGCAGTACCCCAACACCAGACAAGCGTTTTGACCACCCAGCCCGAACGAATTCGAAAGTGTTACACGAACACGTTTCTGCCGGGCGACATTCGGCACATAGTCCAGGTCACAGTCTGGGTCAGGCGTCTGATAGTTGATTGTCGGATGAATCACACCGTGATATATGGTCAACGCACAGACAATAGCCTCAACAGCGCCCGAAGCGCCCATACAATGGCCCAGCATGGACTTGGTAGAACTGATCGGGATGTGGTACGCCGCTTCGCCGAACAGCTTTTTGATGGCAAGCGTCTCGATGGCGTCATTAAGTGGCGTGGACGTGCCATGCGCGTTGATATACTCTATTTCGCTCGGGTCCACGCGCGCGTCTTCCAACGCCCACCGCATCGCGCGGACGGCGCCGGCACCAGTCGGGTCAGGCGCAGCCACGTGGTATCCATCCGACGACGAAGCCTGGCCCAGCACTTCGGCATAGATACGCGCACCGCGCGCACGAGCATGGGGCAAGCTTTCCAGCAAAACCAATGCGCCGCCATCAGATAGGACAAAGCCATCGCGGTCTTTGTCAAACGGGCGTGAGGCTTGCTCAGGCTGGTCGTTGCGGGTCGAAAGTGCCCGCATTGCGTTAAACCCGGCGATGGCAAAGTCTTGGACAAGGCTTTCCACGCCGCCGCAAATCATCATATCAGCCGCCCTGCGGCGGATAAACTCGGCACCTTCGCCGATGGATTGCGTGCCCGTGGCGCAAGCGGTGGCGATGGTGCTGTTGGGGCCGAGCGCCTGAGTCGCATGGCTGACGTGGTGGGCCGGCATGTTGGGCAGAATAGAGGTGCCGGCAAACGGCCCGACTTTTTCAGGTCGCTGGTGCACATGAAAGGCTTCGATTTCTGCGCTGGCCCGCTCCAGCCCACCCACGGCTGTGCCGATGAGTACCCCTACGCACGCGCCCTCACCGTCAACTCCAAATTGCTGAGGCAATCCCGCGTCGGCCAGCGTCTCCTTGACAGTGGCGATTGCCAGTTGCGAGCAGCGTGCGATCCGCCGCGCCTCTTTGGGGTTCATATACTTGCCAGGGTCAAAACCCTTGACCTCACCCGCGATGCGCGTGGGCAAATGGCTGGCGTCGAAATGGGTGATGCGGCCAATACCCGAACGCCCGGCGAGCAGTCCAGCCCACGTCTCGGTCATGGTCAAACCCAGCGGAGTGATGGCCCCTACGCCGGTGATAACAACGCGCTGGTCGTCAGGACGATAAATAGGCATTCTCGACTCTCTAATGATGATGCGCTGTAAAACGTGAAACGTACAACACGACCCAATCGTGCTGGCGTTCTATTTTACGTATTGAGCAGTCGGTTCCCTTGGCGCTGTCAACCCTGCCTCGATCGCCTCGACCACACGCCCGGCGACGGCAGCCTTGGCCGCGCGAATGGCGCCAAAGATCGCTTTGGCATCACTACGGCCGTGCGCAATGAGCACTACGCCATCCACGCCGAGCACTGGCGCCGCGCCGTACTCGCGCCAGTCCATCTTGCGCTTCAGTGCTAATGCGGCAGGCAACATCAGCAGCAGGCCGGGGAGCATAAGGATTGCACTCGGGATCATCAGCACGAGCGCAATTTTGTTGAGCAACCCATTCGTGAATTGCTGCTTGAGGAACCGGAGCAAGAAAGAGAGTATACCCTCCGAAAGTTTAACGATGACGTTGCCCGTGAAACCATCTGTGACGATCACATCCGCCTTGTCGCGTGGAATGTCTTTACCTTCGACGTTGCCAACAAAGTTGAGCGAGCTGGCAGTCAGCAGCTTGAACGCATCACGCACGACCATCGAACCTTTATCCGGTTCCTCGCCGTTGGAGACCAGGCCAATGCGCGGTCTGGGAATGCCTAACACATGCTCGGCGTACAGGCTGCCCATCATGGCGTTTTGCAGCAAATGCTCCGGCTTGGGATCGGCATTTGCGCCCATGTCCAGCAGGATGCAGCGATTGGGCGCGGCGGGATACGCTGTGCAAAAAGCAGGCCGGTCAATGCCACGAATCCGGCCCAGGCCGAACAAGGCCGCCGCCATCCCCGCGCCCGAGTTGCCCGCCGTCATGAAGGCGTCGGCCTTGCCTTCATGGACCAGCTTGATGCCGACGGCCATCGAAGAGTCTTTCTTTTCCCTGACGGCCATCGTGTGCTCGTGCATCTCGATGACCTGGCTGGCGTGGACCACGCTGATCGGCAATCCGGAGATATCGCCGTGATGCGCCAATTCACGCCGGACAATGTCCTCCGGGCCAACCAGCACAACCTCGACGCCCAACTCGCGCGCCGCACGCACCGAGCCGTCAATCACCACGCCGGGCGCGTGGTCGCCGCCCATGGCGTCAACGACGATCTTCATAGGCACTCATCTCCCAAGTGCGCGCCATTGTACCTGAAATCAGTCAATCGGCAAGTCACGGGCACGCTGTCCTCAATTGGCTGAAAAGACAATTGGGCCATCCGTGGCTGTGGGGCGGACTCGCGAGTGAAGCATCACTTGCAGCGCGCGCAGCTCGCGCCGCAGCAGACCGGCCTCTTTGGAAAGCAATGCCGTAATCGAAGGCGAGGTGAGCAGTTTTTGTTTTTCAGTTTGAGCCACTTGGAGTGCAATGGCCGTCAGGCAGGCAAGGGCCGCAGGCTGCTCGGGCAGGTCATCAGCTTCCAGAGGAATGCCAGAGGCCCGCGAGAGCATCCCCACGTAACGGCGCAATCGGTCACGCACACTTTGCACGAGCATCCCAGTCGCGTTCTCGTCCCCGGGCAACCACGGCCAGAGGATCACACTCGCGCGCAAGTATCCTTCTGGCACCTGGCGGAGCGAGACGACACGAAAGCGCATCTCACCGACCGTGATGATGTCGAGCCGCCCATCGTCCAACCGCTCGACCCGTGTAATGTGCGCCGTCGTGCCGACTGCGTACGGCTTGGCCAATCCGCCGACCTCCACACCTTCTTGAATGAGTGCAACGCCGAACGGCAGCCCTTTGTCAATGCACTGGCCGATCATGTGGCGATAGCGCTCCTCAAAAATGTGCAGCGGCAGCACTTGGCCTGGAAACAAGACAGTATTCAGTGGGAACAAGGATAACGATACAGTCCCAAGCATCTCGACCCCCAGGTCGCATTGTACGCCATCCTGGAATGGTTGACAAGTGGAATGAAACGACTATAATAACTTGCGGTCGCCCGCGTGGCGGAATTGGCATACGCAGCAGGTTGAGGGCCTGTGCCGCAAGGCGTGGAGGTTCGAGTCCTCTCGCGGGCATCCAAGTACACCCGGCTCTGGCCGGGCCACTTTTTTAAAGCTCCCGGGCACATTTCTCGACGAAAGGACTCGCTATGTCAAAGCGTCAACTGGCGGTTGCCGCAGCCTTGTTAACTCTGACCGCCCTGGCGTGCAAGGCACAGACCCCGACGCCCCCCACCCTACCCAAGCCACCTGCCGAGCCCACCAGGTC
>Ga0315268_10002041_pt1 | contig 23052 bp, 22 predicted proteins | sample C1_top_MG_FD_204535 | JGI IMG/M metagenome (GOLD analysis project Ga0315268, IMG submission 204535) | Sediment microbial communities from Yellowstone Lake, YNP, Wyoming, USA - C1_top | ecosystem: Environmental > Aquatic > Freshwater > Lake > Sediment | place: USA: Wyoming | collected 2017-08-01 | reverse complement strand
TTCGCGTGCAGGGCGGCGGGCGCGCGAACCGTTCCTTGTGTCAAGTGATTTCTTTGCATTTTTGTAAATATTTTTCCGTGCTAAAATTCCCGTCCTATTGGGGCTGAATGTCTAAACTTGAGTCAATATGCGTCCTGCCAGTTGTATCATCTCGTCGCCATGGCGATAGCTGTACACTTCATTGTAGGGCTTGAAATTATCCAGATTGCAGCAGCATGCATAGAAAGGTGTGCCGGTTTGCAGCAGATGTTCTATATGTTCATTGACTGGGACATTGCCGGGTAGCAGCGTCAGCGGATTGGCGTAGCGAGCCGCGTCAATCTGCATTTCTGTGATCTGACGCAATAAATCCTGGCCGGAAGCTACGCCCAGATATCGCCCGTGGTCGGTGATGATGAAGCCATTATTGAAATGACGTTCATCCGCATCGGCGAGATAGTGCCCAAGTTCTTCAATGGGCATGCTTTTGTCCACCAGCAAGGGCTCCTTTTGCATGGCGAGGCTGCACGGTTTTTTGCCCAGCAATTCACGCTGGAAAGGTTTCGCAAAACTGTCGATGAAGTGATGGCGATTGATGAGTCCGACAGGTGTGCCATGTTGCACGACTGGTATGCTGCGCAGCATCGGGTTGGCAGAGAAGCGATCAAGAATATGATCATTTTCGGCCTCGGGAGGAACCGGTTCGATGCGGCGCAACAGCTTTTGCGCAATTGTTTTCCCACGAGGGGCGCATGCATTTTTCGGGAAAGCATCTGCTTCGTTGCTGTGAATAATACTGAGAGTGTCTGTCGAGGCGAGCAGAGGCGGTGTAGAGGCGGGGCGGGACATGAAATAGCCTTGGCCCAGTTGGATTCCAATATTCCTGACTGTCGACAATTCGGCTCTGGTTTCTATCCCTTCCGCGATTACACGGGTGCCGCAGCTTTCCGCGATAAGCTGTATGGATTCTAAAAATTGCATTTTTATGGGGTCAGTGTCCACACCTTGCACAAAGTGCATGTCAACTTTAATAAATTCGGGTCGCAGCTCGGACCACAGGCGCAGACTGGAAAAGCCTTCACCCAGATCGTCAATAGCGATTTGAAACCCCATTGCACGGTAATGCAGCAAGGCATTGCGCATGCCGGTAAAATCATGGGTTGGCTGATTTTCGGTAATCTCAATAACCACCCGTTCCGGGGAAAGCCCCAGGGATTTAATGAAGCTCAAGGTGCAGCCATTTTTCCGGCTGGGCTGCAGCAGCGCGTCCGGGCTGACATTCAGGAATAAATTGCCGGGCAGGTTGAGCTGGACAAAAGTCTCAAGCACAATTTGCCGGCTGAGCAGCTCGACTTCGAGAGACAGGTTTTGTTGTGCAGCCGCGGTAAATAAATTGCGCGGGGAATTAAACTCACTGCCACCTGGCCCCCGGATGAGCCCTTCATAACCATAGAATTCTCCAGTTTCAAGATTCAGAATTGGCTGAAATTGTGCGCCCAGCTCTCGTTGCTGAATTATTTTCTGGAGTGGCGTCGTGCTATCCCTGCGCCTGGCGGCGGAATGGATTGCAGACGCGAGAGATGGAATGTTTTCCTGGAAAAATTCTTTTATTGTCAACGCTGCAAACATGTAGTTTACCGTGTAGTCTGATTTCGTGAGGCCATGATAAATCGCTATTGTTACGCCGGTATTACCGGCATTCCGCGAGCACCCGCCGCTTATTGCAAGATTGACCAATCGCGCTTTCATCGGTAGGATGACCGCCTTTCGTGGCTAACAGGATGAGATTAAATGCGCCGTAAATTAGTCGTCGGCAATTGGAAAATGTTTGGACGTCTTGCGCGCAATCAGGCGCTGCTGGAAGGGGTGCTGGCAGGCGTGCGCGATTTGCGTAACGCTGACTGCGCAGTTTGCGTGCCTTATCCTTATCTTGCACAGGTGCAATCACTGTTGCGGGGTAGTAACGTTGCGTGGGGAGCGCAAAACATGAGCCACCACGACGAGGGCGCCTATACCGGCGAAGTAGCGGGCGACATGCTGGCAGAGTTTGGCTGCCAATACGTCATCATCGGCCATTCGGAAAGGCGTGCCTTGTATCATGAAAGCGATGAAACGGTAGCGATGAAGTTTGATGCCGCAATTAAAGCGGGGATCAAGCCTATTCTGTGCGTTGGTGAAACATTGGATGAGCGCGAAGCAGGTATAACTGAAGAGGTTGTCGCGCGCCAACTGGATGCAGTTTTAAATCGTGCGGGAGTAAAAGCTTTAGAAAAAGCGGTGGTAGCTTATGAGCCTGTGTGGGCAATTGGAACCGGAAAAACGGCATCTCCTGCGCAGGCTCAGGCGGTGCATGCCTTTATCCGTCAAAGAATTGCAAAACTTGGTAGTCAGGTGGCTCAAGGCTTGTGTATACTCTACGGTGGTAGTGTGAAAGCGGCAAATGCACCGGAGTTGTTTTCCATGGCAGATATCGATGGCGGTTTAATAGGTGGTGCCTCTTTGGTGGCGGAAGATTTTGTGGCAATTTGCCGCGCAGGTCAGGACTCCGCTAAAAAATAAAAATGCCAGGCGAAAAAATAAGGCGCGTGGAAAATTTTAGAGCGCAGTATTATGATATGATGATATGGTTATCTGATTATATGCAAGCGAATGAAATTTTGACTAACACCGTATCGCGATGAGGTTTGAAATTTAGGGGTGGCTTAAATAATTGGTTTTATTGGAGTATTAATTGGAAACATTTGTTTGGATTGTGCATGTAATTAGCGCTGTAACACTGATTGTTCTGGTGCTGGTGCAGCATGGCAAGGGTGCGGATATGGGTGCTGCGTTCGGCACGGGATCGGCGGGTAGTTTGTTCGGTTCAAGTGGTTCTGCCAACTTTTTAAGTCGCAGCACAGCCGTCGCGGCCGGCATATTTTTTATCACCAGTCTTAGCCTGACCTATATTTATTCGCATCCCACAGAAGGTGTTGGTGTGATGGAAAAGGCGGATATCAGCAAGACTATTCCTGATGTTGCGCCAGTTACACCGGTAGCGCCGGTTGTTACTGTTGGAAATGAAAGTGGGTCAAAGTCTAAAGATATTCCAAAGTAATAAATATGCGGAGTTGGCGGAATTGGTAGACGCGCAGCCTTGAGGTGGCTGTGTCCTTTGGACGTGAGGGTTCGAGTCCCTTGCCCCGCACCAGATATCAAGCAAAAGTTTTTCAGGCTTTGGCTGAGTAACACCAGATGCTGAGTAATACTAAATTGTTCCGCATTCTTTGATGCGGGACAGGGAGAATTCAGATGTTGGAAAACTATTTTCCAGTCCTGTTATTTATTGTAGTGGGCTTGGCAATTGGAGTGATACCTCTGTTATTGGGCTGGCTGCTCGCACCCAATCGTCCTGATGAGGCCAAGCTTTCTCCATACGAATGCGGCTTTGAAGCCTTTGAAGATGCGCGCATGAAATTTGATGTGCGCTATTACCTTGTTGCCATTCTATTTATCCTGTTTGACCTTGAAATCGCGTTCCTGTTTCCATGGGCGATTGTGCTTAAGGAAATAGGCTTGTTCGGTTTCATCTCCATGATGGTATTTTTATCTATCCTTGTGGCCGGATTTATCTACGAATGGAAAAAGGGAGCGTTGGAATGGGAATAGAAGGCGTTCTCGACAAGGGATTTGTAACTACATCGCTTGATACAGTAATTAACTATACCCGCACCGGCTCTTTATGGCCCATGACCTTCGGTCTGGCCTGTTGTGCCGTGGAGATGATGCATGCGGCGGCATCGCGCTACGATATCGCGCGTTTCGGTGCAGAAGTTTTTCGGCCCAGCCCGCGCCAATCCGACCTGATGATAGTGGCCGGAACACTGTGCAACAAGATGGCGCCGGCCTTGCGCAAGGTGTATGACCAGATGGCGGAGCCGCGTTACGTGATTTCCATGGGTTCATGCGCAAATGGCGGCGGTTATTATCACTACTCTTACTCCGTCGTGCGCGGTTGCGACCGCATCGTGCCGGTGGATGTTTATGTTCCTGGTTGTCCTCCAACTGCCGAGGCTTTGCTGTACGGACTGATTCAGCTGCAAAACAAGATCAGACGAACCAATACCATCGCGCGTCAGGACTGATGCCATGGCAATTGATTTGAACCAATTGAAAGCAGCCTTGCAGGAATCGTTCGGCAAGCAGGTAGTCAGTCTGGAGTACAAGTTGGGCGAATTGACGTTACTGCTGCGTGCGCGAGATGTGACGGCAGTGCTGATTCGTTTGCGTGATGACGCAAGGTTCTGCTTTGAACAGTTGACTGATCTCTGCGGGGTTGACTACTCGACTTATGGCAGTGACGTGAGCGAAGGCGGGGTATATTTCAGCACGGCTAGTTCTGCTTCTTGCGCGCTTAGGCCTGCCCGTTTTGCCGTTGTATATCACCTGTTATCGATAAGCAATAACATGCGTTTGCGCGTACGCGTGTTTGCCGAAGATGATGCCATGCCATTGTTGCCTTCAGTGATTGAAATTTGGCCGAGTGCGAACTGGTATGAGCGCGAAGCATTCGATCTTTACGGCATTATCTTCACCGGACATCCCGATCTGCGCCGTTTGCTGACGGACTACGGTTTTATCGGCAACCCCTTCCGCAAGGATTTTCCGCTTTCCGGTCATGTCGAGATGCGCTATGACGCCGAGCAGAAGCGCGTCGTCTATCAGCCGATAAGCATTGAGCCGCGCGAGGTCACACCGCGAATTGTGCGTGAGGACGGTTACGGTGGAACGAAATGAAAGATATTTCCTTGTGTCTCAGTGTAATCAAGAAGGCTGCTTAACATGGCTGAATTCAAAGATTACGCCGTGAATTTCAGTTGCGACCGCCCTGCGGGCTTAACTTGCAAGCGCAAGTTAGTCTTCACTGAAGTTCATAGTGGGCATTTTTCAAGTTTGGCGTTGGGGTAGTCGATATGGCGGAAATAAAAAATTACACCATGAACTTTGGGCCGCAACATCCTGCGGCCCACGGTGTGCTACGGCTGGTGCTGGAGCTGGACGGCGAAGTTATCCAGCGTGCCGATCCGCATATCGGGTTATTGCACCGCGCGACAGAAAAGCTTGCCGAGCATAAAACGTTTCTGCAATCGGTTCCCTACATGGACAGGCTCGATTACGTCTCGATGATGAGCAATGAACACGCTTATGTGATGGCAATAGAGAAGCTGCTCGGTATCGAAGTGCCGGTGAGAGCGGAGTATATCCGCGTCATGTTTGATGAGATTACGCGCCTGCTCAATCACCTGCTTTGGCTGGGTGCGCACTGTCTGGATCTTGGTGCGCATACCGTGCTTTTTTATGCCTTCCGCGAGCGTGAAGTTTTAATGGATGCCTATGAGGCGGTATCCGGGGCGCGCATGCATGCCGCCTACTATCGTCCAGGCGGCGTCTACCGCGATCTGCCGAATAGTATGCCGCAGTACCAGGCATCCAAGATACACAATGCCAAAGCCGTCAAACGCATGAACGAGAATCGTACCGGTTCATTGCTTGATTATCTGGAAGACTTTACCAATACCTTCCCTGATCGCGTAGACGAATACGAAACCCTGCTGACCGACAATCGAATCTGGAAGCAGCGCACCGTGGGCATCGGTGTGATGTCGCCGGAGCGCGCCATGGCACTGGGTTTGACCGGTCCAATGTTGCGAGGCTCGGGAGTAGTTTGGGATCTGCGCAAACATCAGACTTACTCCGTCTATGACCGTCTGGACTTTGATGTTGCGGTGGGTGTGGAGGGGGATTGTTACGACCGCTATCTGGTGCGCATAGAAGAGATGCGCCAGTCGAACCGCATCATCAAGCAATGTATAGCCTGGTTGCGTGCCAATCCCGGAGCAGTGATAAGCGATAACCATAAAGTAGCGCCGCCTGCCCGCGCAGGGATGAAGCAGAATATGGAAGAACTGATTCATCACTTCAAGCTGTTTACTGAAGGTATGCATGTTCCGCCAGGCGAAGCCTATGCGGCGGTAGAACACCCCAAGGGCGAGTTCGGAGTCTACATGGTTTCGGATGGTGCAAACAAACCTTACCGCATGAAGTTGCGCACACCAGGATTCGCGCATCTGGCTGCTCTGGACGAGATGTCGCGCGGCCATATGCTTGCCGACGTGGTTGCGATTATCGGCACCCAGGATATTGTTTTTGGAGATATAGACCGCTAATGTTATCCGACCAAATTCAAACAAAAATTAACCGTGAGCTGAGCAAGTATCCGGACAACCAGAAGCAGTCTGCCGTGATGGCTGCACTGCGTTTTGTGCAGGATGAAAAAGGCTGGATCGCCGCTGACGACATGACCGATATTGCCGTCTATCTGGGCATGTCGCAGATGGCGGTGTTTGAGGTTGCCAGTTTTTACCATATGTACAACCTCAAGCCCATGGGCAAGCACACCCTTACGGTATGCACAAACTTGCCATGCCAGCTGGGCGGTTCCTCGGCAGCAGTGGAGCATCTGAAAACCCGTCTGGGCATTGGTTTTGGCGAGGTGACGCCGGATGGCAAATTTGGCCTGCGCGAAGGCGAGTGTATGGGGGCCTGTGTAGATGCGCCGATGTTCACGGTCAACAACAAGAGATTATGCGGCCGCTTGACCAGCGAAAAAATTGATCAAATTCTTGCGGAACTGGACAAGCAATGAACGCATCTATTCTTCTCAGCACCTCGCATTTCGATCAGCCATGGACGCTGGAAAACTACCTGAAAGTAGGGGGCTACCAGGCATTGCGCAAGGTTATAGAAAGCAAAATGACAGCCGATGAAATTATTGCGGAAGTCAAACTTTCCGGTTTGCGCGGGCGCGGCGGTGCCGGGTTTCCCACCGGCCTGAAGTGGAGCTTCATGCCGAAGAACTATGACGGCGACAAGTATCTGGTGTGCAACTCCGACGAAGGCGAGCCTGGCACCTGCAAGGATCGCGATATCCTGCGCTACAACCCTCATAGCCTGATAGAAGGCATGGCGATTGCCGCCTACACCATGGGCGTGAAAGTCGGTTATAACTACGTGCATGGTGAAATCCATGAGGCATATGAACGCATGGAAGCTGCCTGTGAAGAAGCGCGCGCAGCGGGCTATCTTGGCGCCAATATTTTCGGTTCCGGCTTTAGCTTCGATCTGCATAATCACATGGGCTATGGTGCTTATGTATGCGGTGAGGAAACCGCCTTGCTGGAATCGATTGAAGGCAAGAAAGGCCAGCCACGCTTCAAACCGCCATTTCCCGCCAGCTTCGGTCTGTATGGCAAGCCAACCACGATCAACAATACCGAAACTCTCGCCAGCATTCCCTACATTATTTCGCAGGGAGGCAAAAAGTTTGCCGATCTGGGGGTGCCCAATAGCGGTGGCGTCAAGCTCTTTTCCGTATCGGGCCATGTGAATAACCCGGGCAATTTTGAATTGCCGATGGGTACTCCATTTAGGAAACTGCTCGAACTGGCCGGAGGGGTGCGCGGCGGTCGCAAATTGAAGGCTGTGATTCCGGGCGGCTCATCGATGCCGGTGCTGCCGGGAGAAATCATGATGGATTTGAATATGGATTTTGACTCCATCGCCAAGGCGGGATCGTATCTGGGTACCGGCGCTGTGATTGTGATGGATGAAACCGCCTGCATGGTGCGTGCTCTGGAGCGCTTATCCTATTTCTATTATGAAGAGTCGTGTGGCCAATGCACACCCTGTCGCGAAGGTACAGGCTGGCTGTATCGCATTGTGCATCGCATCGAGAAAGGCGAAGGGCGCCCGGAAGACCTGGATCTGCTGCTAAGCCTGTGCGATAACATCGCGGGACGAACCATCTGCGCGCTGGGCGAAGCCGCTGCGTGGCCGGTACAGGGTTTCCTCAAGCATTATCGCAGCGAGTTTGAATATCACATCGAGCACAAGCGCTGCTTGGTGCAAGACTAGACGGCTAGGTGAGCAATGATCAAGATTGAAATTGACGGCAAGCAACTCGAGGTTGAAAACGGTAGCACCGTAATCGAGGCGGCTCACGACGCGGATATTTACATACCGCACTTCTGTTATCACAAAAAATTGTCTGTCGCGGCTAACTGCCGCATGTGTCTGGTGCAGGTCGAAAAGGCGCCCAAGCCTTTGCCTGCCTGCGCCACGCCTGTAGCCGAAGGCATGAAGGTGTTCACCGCTTCCGAGCAGGCGGTAAAGGCGCAGAAGGGTGTGATGGAATTCCTGTTGATTAACCACCCGCTGGATTGTCCGATTTGCGATCAGGGCGGTGAATGCGAGTTGCAGGATCTGGCAGTTGGCTACGGCGGCAGCGCGTCGCGTTACCACGAAGAGAAGCGCGTGGTATTGCACAAGGATATTGGCCCCCTGGTTTCTGCCGAAGAAATGAGCCGCTGCATCAACTGCACCCGCTGCGTGCGTTTCGGTATGGAAATTGGCGGCGAGATGGAGCTGGGGCAGGCATTCCGCGGCGAGCATGCCGAGATTATGAGTTTTGTTTCAGCTACCGTGAATTCCGAGTTGTCCGGCAATATGATAGACCTGTGTCCGGTTGGAGCGCTCACCAGCAAGCCGTTTCGCTACAAGGCGCGTACCTGGGAGTTGTCGCGGCGCAAGTCGGTGAGTCCGCACGACAGCCTGGGTTCCAACCTGGCGGTGCACGTCAAGGACAATCGCGTAATGCGCGTACTGCCGCTTGAAAACGAGGACGTTAACGAGTGCTGGCTGTCGGATAAGGATCGCTTCAGCTATGAAGGTTTGAACTCTGACCAGCGTTTGACCAGGCCCATGATCAAGCAGGGCGGAAAATGGCAGGAAGTAGAGTGGCAAGTTGCGCTGGAATACGTGGCGAATGGCTTGCGCCAGATTTCCAAAGAAGCAGGTGCGGATTTCATTGCAGCATTGGCAACGCCCAATTCCACACTGGAAGAAATGTACCTGTTGCAAAAACTAATGCGCGGCCTGGGCAGTCACAATATTGATTTCCGTCTGCGCCAAACAGATTTTAGCGCCGATGGCAAACAAATGGGTGTGCCATGGCTGGGAATGCCTGTGGCAGAACTCAATCAGGTTGATCGTTTCCTGCTGGTGGGTAGTTTTCTGCGTAAAGATCACCCGCTGCTGGCCTCGCGCGTGCGCCAGGCAGTAAAGGGCGGTGCCCAGGCTAACGTGCTGCATAGTGCGGATGACGAACTGCTGATGAAGCTTGCCAACAAGGTGATTGTCAGCCCGTCCGAAATGGTGACAGCGTTGGCGCAAATTTTACAGGCGCTGGCAGCCGAAAAAAAGACCGGCGTAGATGCCGGTGTGCAAGCCCTGCTGCAGGGTATTAGTAGCCCTTCTGCATCTGCGCAAGCGATAGCAAAAAGCCTGCTGAGTGGAGAGCGCGCCGCCATTCTGTTGGGTAACTTTGCGCAGCAACATCCTCAAGCTGCGCAACTGCAATTGTTGTCGCAGCATATTGCCGCATTGTGCAACGCCAAATTTGGCTTCTTCGGTGAGGCTGCAAATAGTGTGGGCGGTTATCTGGCAAAAGCTGTTCCGTCAGCTGCGGGCCTGAATGCAGAGGCAATGCTGGCTGCACCGCGCAAGGCGTATGTGCTGCTGAATGTCGAAGCGGAGCTGGATACGCAGAATTCACTTCAGGCCATCACTGCGCTGCATGCAGCTGACATGGTGGTTTCACTGTCAGCCTACAAACACCAGGCCAGCGAATATGCCGATGTATTATTGCCGATTGCACCGTTTACCGAAACTTCCGGCACCTATGTGAATACCGAGGGCCGCGTGCAAAGCTTCAAGGGCGCTGTCAAGCCGTTGGGCGAAGCACGTCCGGCATGGAAAGTATTGCGCGTGCTGGGCAACATGTTGAACATCGCCGGTTTTGACTATGACAGCAGTGAAGCCGTGCGTGACGAGGTGCTGACAGTCGCTGAAGTTGGCAGCAAACTGAGTCCGTCCAGGCTGAATAATGGCCTGCAAGGTTATGTTGCGCAGCCAGTGCCTGCGTTAAGCGGATTGCAGCGTGTTGCGGATGTGCCTATCTATGCCAGCGATGCAGTTGTGCGTCGTTCCGCACCTTTACAGGCCACCCTCGATGCGTTGCCACCGCGTGCACAAATGCATAGCGACGAGCTGAAAAAACTGGGTTTGCAGCCGGGCGAGCAAGTCAAAATTAAAGTCGGGCAGGGCAGTGTTCAGCTGACTGTTGCCGCGGACGATAAATTACCCAGGGGTGTGGTGCGCGTGGCGGCAGGTCATGTTGCGACGGCCGGGCTGGGCGCCATGTTTGGATCAATTACAGTGGAGCGCGCGTAATGATTGAGTGGATTATGAGTATTCCAGCGCTGTTGGGTATCTTCTGGATACCGTTGTGGACACTGGTCAAGATCGTCGCGATCATCCTTCCGCTGTTGGTGGGCGTAGCTTATCTCACCTATGCAGAACGCAGGATACTGGCGTTTATGCAGGTACGCGTAGGCCCGAACCGCGTTGGTCCTTATGGTTTGCTGCAGCCGCTAGCGGACGGTCTGAAGCTGCTGTTTAAAGAAATTATTGTTCCGATCCGGGCAAATAAGATCCTGTTTCTTCTTGCCCCTGCACTGGTGTTTGCAACCGCTCTGGCGGCGTGGGCTGTGGTGCCGTTTGCCGATGGCATGGTGCTGGCGAATATCAATGCGGGCTTGCTGTTCATCCTGTCGATGACTTCAATCGGCGTATACGGCGTGATCATCGCGGGCTGGTCCTCCAATTCGAAATACGCTTTCCTCGGTGCGATGCGCGCAGCCGCGCAGATGGTGTCATATGAATTGCCGATGGGCTTTGCGCTGGTGTGTGTGCTGTTGGCAGCGCAGAGCATGAATCTGACTGATATCGTGCTCGGCCAGCAAAGCAAGGCCGGTTTGTTTGGATGGTATTTTGTTCCGCTGTTTCCGATGTTTATCGTCTATCTGATTTCCGGTGTGGCAGAAACCAACCGCGCGCCATTTGACATGGCTGAAGGCGAAGCAGAAATTGTGGCCGGTTTTCATGTGGAATATTCAGGCATGGGATTTGCGATATTTTTCCTCGCCGAATATACCAATATGATACTGATTGCCGCATTGACTTCACTGTTCTTCCTGGGTGGCTGGCTGAATCCATTTCATGGCTGGCCGCTTCTGGGTGCGTTTGGCGATATTGTTCCAGGAATAGTTTGGCTGCTGGCTAAAATGTGTTTCGTCCTATTCCTGTTCCTGTGGTTCCGTGCAACCTTCCCGCGTTACCGCTATGACCAGATAATGCGATTGGGCTGGAAGGTGCTGATTCCTGTCACGCTGGTTTGGGTAGTTCTGGTTGCTGCCTGGATGCAAACTCCGTATTGGCTGTGGTCGCCCGTACAAGGATAAAAAATGCGAAAAATTACAAATTTTATCAAGGCCTTCACACTGTGGGAATTGCTTAAAGGCATGGCCCTGACAGGGCGTTATATGTTTGCACGCAAGATTACGGTGCACTTCCCCGAAGAAAAAACACCGCAAAGTTTTCGTTTCCGTGGTTTGCATGCGCAGCGCAGGTATGCCAATGGCGAAGAACGCTGCATCGGCTGCAAATTATGCGAAGCCGTATGTCCGGCTTTGGCTATAAAAATTGAGACCGAAGAGCGTGCTGACGGTACGCGCCGTACTACGCTTTACGATATTGATCTGGTGAAATGTATTTTCTGCGGTTTCTGCGAAGAGGCCTGCCCGGTGGATGCTATCGTCGAAACCCGCATACTGGAATATCACGGTGAAAAGCGGGGTGACCTGTACTACACCAAAGACATGTTGCTGGCGGTGGGTGATAAATATGAAGCGCAAATCGCCAAAGATCGTGCAGCCGATGCCCCATACCGTTAAGGATGACAAGCCCCGTTAAGGATATCAAGAAATGGTAATGAATTTGGAAACGCTGATTTTCTACCTGTTGTCCGCACTGACCCTGTTTGCGGCATTGCGCGTGATCACCGCGCGCAATCCGGTACACGCAGCGCTATTTCTGGTACTGACTTTTTTCAGCACTGCCGGCATCTGGCTATTGCTGGAAGCCGAGTTTCTGGCGCTTACGCTGGTCCTGGTATATGTGGGCGCGGTGATGGTGTTATTCCTGTTTGTCGTGATGATGCTGGATATCAATCTTGAGCGTTTGCGCGTGGGCTTCTGGCGCTGGTTCCCGTTTGCTGTAGTATTGGCTGTTGTGCTGCTGGTGGAAATGGTGATGGTGCTGGGTTCATCGCAAACCTCCGCGACGGGTATGCAAGTGGCGCAGCATGCGGCGAACTACAGCAATACCAAAGAACTGGGCAGACTGATCTATACCGATTACGTTTATGCGTTTGAACTGGCCGCGGTGCTGTTGCTGGTGGCGATAATTGCTGCCATCGCCCTGACCTTGCGCCATCGCCCTGGAACCAAAAAGCAGGATCAGTCGCAACAAGTCCGGGTCCGGCGCAAAGATCGTGTTCGGCTTGTATCCGTAACGTCTGTGCCCAAAGCCGGCAAATAATTAAGCAAAATAATTGAGGGATTGCAGCCATGCTGAATTTAAGTCTGTCGCATTATCTGGTGCTGGGTGCGCTGTTGTTTGCCGTCAGCATCGTGGGCATTTTTTTAAATCGCAAGAACCTTATTGTGCTGCTGATGGCGATAGAGTTGATGTTGTTGGCGGTGAACACCAACTTTATCGCTTTTTCGCACTACCTGAACGATATTTCCGGACAAATTTTCGTTTTCTTCATTCTCACCGTGGCAGCGGCCGAAGCAGCGATAGGTCTGGCGATTCTGATCGTGCTGTTCCGCAATCTGCGCACTATCAACGTCGACGATCTGGGCAGTTTGAAGGGTTAAGGGCTCGCTAATGAATAATATGCAAAATCTGTATCTGCTGGTTCCGCTGGCCCCGTTGCTGGGCGCAATTGTCGCCGGGCTGTTCGGTAAGGTGATAGGACGAGCCTGGACGCATCGTTTCACGATCCTGATGGTAGCAGTGTCATTCGCAGCTTCAATATTCATCTTCCAGGACGTAAACGCAGGACACACCTTCAATGGCGCCGTGTATCACTGGATAACGGTGGGCGATACCGGTATCGATGTGGGTTTCCTGATTGATCAGCTTACCGTGACGATGATGCTGGTGGTGACCTTTGTATCGTTGATGGTGCATGTCTATACCATCGGCTATATGGCGGATGACACGGGCTATCAGCGTTTCTTCAGTTACATATCGCTGTTCACTTTCTCCATGCTGATGCTGGTGATGGCAAATAATTTCATGCAGCTGTTTTTCGGCTGGGAGGCTGTGGGTCTGGTTTCCTATTTGCTGATCGGATTCTGGTACGATCGCCCAACGGCTATTTATGCCAACCTCAAGGCATTTCTGGTTAATCGTGTGGGAGATTTTGGATTCCTGCTCGGCATCGGTTTGATACTGATGGTGTTCCACACCCTGGATTACAAAGCAGTATTTGATACTGCAAGCGCCCACGCAGGCGTGCTGGCCCCGATTCCCGGCATATATGTAGACACCATGACTGCCATTGCAATCCTGCTGTTCATCGGCGCGATGGGCAAATCGGCACAATTCCCGCTGCACGTCTGGTTGCCGGATTCGATGGAGGGCCCGACGCCCATCTCGGCGCTGATCCACGCCGCGACCATGGTGACAGCGGGTATTTTCATGGTGGCGCGCATGTCGCCGCTGTTCGAACTGTCCGATACGGCCTTGTCTTTTGTGATGGTAATCGGCTCCATTACCGCGCTGTTTATGGGTTTTCTCGCTATCATCCAGAACGATATTAAACGCGTGATAGCCTATTCCACGCTGTCGCAGCTGGGCTATATGACGGTTGCTCTCGGAGCATCGGCCTACTCGGTAGCGATATTCCATCTGATGACGCATGCGTTCTTCAAGGCCTTGCTGTTCCTGGCGGCCGGTTCGGTGATTATCGGCATGCACCATGATCAGGATATCCGCCGCATGGGCGGTCTGTACAAATATATGCCGATCACCTGGATCACCTCACTGATTGGCGCGCTGGCCCTGATAGGTACGCCTTTCCTGTCCGGCTTCTATTCCAAGGACAGTATTATCGAGGCAGTAGGGCTGTCGCATATTGCAGGCTCGGGTTTTGCCTACTTTGCAGTCGTGGTCGGGGTATTTGTGACTGCCTTCTATTCCTTCCGCATGTACTTCCTGGTATTTCACGGCGAAGAGCGTTTCGGCAAGGCTGCCGCACATCATGATGCGCATGGCCATGATGAGCATCATGGCCTGACGGCAGGGCACAAGCCGCACGAAACTCCTTGGGTGGTATGGGCACCGCTGGTCGCCCTGGCCATTCCTTCGCTGGCTATCGGCTACTTCACCGTGGAGCCGATGCTGTACGGAAATTATTTCAATAGCTCGATTGTGATCAATCATGAGCTGCATCCGGTGATGGAAGAAATGCACCATGAATTCCAGGGCGCGCTGGGGATGGCCATTCATTCGCTCAGCTCGCTGCCTTTCTGGCTGGCTGCGGCAGGTGTAGTTACCGCGTGGTTCTTCTATTTGAAGAAACCGGCCATTCCGGCATTTATCAAGAAGAAATCCGGTTTCATCTACACGCTGCTGGAAAACAAATATTACTTCGACCGCTTTAATGACTGGTTCTTTGCCGGTGGTGCACGCAACCTTAGCCGCTTCCTGTGGAAATTCGGCGATGTGAAGCTGATCGATGGGGTCTTTGTAAACGGATCGGCCAATCTGATCGGGAAATTCTCGGGGGTGTTGCGCCGCATCCAGACTGGTTACATCTATCACTATGCATTTGCGATGATTATTGGCGTTGTTGTGTTGCTGACGATACGCCGCTGGTTTATATAAATGGCAGGGTGCACACGGCGCATCCCGCATGTAGAAATCAAACAGTAAAAGCAATCTGAAGGATATTGAGTATGATTTTTGGATTTCCCCTCTTAAGCGTTGCGATCTGGTTGCCTATTATATTTGGCGTGCTGGTGCTGTTTACAGGAAATGACCGCAATGCTCCGCTTGCCCGCCTGATTGCGCTGCTGGGCGCCGTGCTGGGATTCTTGGTGACGCTGCCGCTATACACTCGCTTTGATAAACTGAGCAGTGCGATGCAGTTTGTCGAATTTCATGACTGGATACCCCATTTCAATATCCATTATCACCTTGGCATAGATGGAATTTCGGTGCTGTTTATTTTGCTCAACAGCTTCTTTACACCATTGGTGGTGCTGGCTGGCTGGAAAGTCATCGAAAAACGCGTGGCGCAATATATGGCAGCGTTCCTGATCATGTCCGGGATTATCAACGGTGTGTTTGCGTCATTGGATGCAATCCTGTTCTACGTGTTCTGGGAAGCGATGCTGATTCCGATGTTCCTGATTATCGGTGTGTGGGGCGGAGCCAATCGCGTGTATGCGGCGGTCAAGTTCTTCCTCTACACCCTGTTAGGCTCGCTGTTGATGCTGGTTGCACTTATCTATCTGTACAGACAGTCCGGCGGCAGCTTCGCCATCCTCGACTACTATGCGCTGCCAATACCGAGAACCGAGCAGATACTGATATTTATCGCATTCTTTACCGCGTTCGCGGTGAAAGTGCCGATGTTCCCCGTGCACACCTGGTTGCCGGATGCGCACGTGGAAGCGCCTACAGGCGGCTCGGTGATACTGGCGGCAATCATGCTGAAAGTAGGCGCTTACGGATTCTTGCGGTTCTCCCTGCCCATTGTGCCCGATGCCAGCCGCGAGTTAGCCGGTGTGATGATAGCCCTGTCGCTGATTGCGGTAATGTATATCGGGCTGGTCGCATTGATGCAGTCCGACATGAAAAAGCTGGTTGCCTATTCATCGATTTCCCATATGGGATTTGTAACGCTGGGCTTCTTTATATTCAATTCCTACGGAATTGAAGGCGGGCTGCTGCAAATGATATCGCACGGTTTTGTATCCGGTGCGCTGTTTCTGGGAATAGGCGTGCTGTATGACCGCGTACACTCGCGGCAAATAGCCGACTATGGTGGCGTGGCGCGCAAGATGCCCGTATTCGCCGCATTCTTCATGCTGTTTGCGATGGCGAACAGCGGGTTGCCGGGAACCAGCGGATTCGTCGGTGAATTTCTGGTGATTATGGGCGCGGTCAAAGCCAATTTCTGGTACGCATTGATGGCTGCCACCACACTGATCTTCGGTGCGGCCTATACCCTGTGGATGGTCAAGCGCGTATTTTTCGGCGTGGTGAGCAATGAACATGTAGCGCATCTGAGCGACATCACGCTACGCGAAAAACTTATATTTTCAATCCTGGCACTTTGCGTGCTGGGTATGGGTTTGTATCCGCTGCCGTTCGCCGAAATGATGCACACATCGGTGAATGATCTTATTGTTCACCTCGGCAGTTCGAAGTTATAACTGACCGTTGAATGAGCTTGAATAAAATGAGCCGCAAAATGAGCGATAGTAAATTGAGCCAAACCAAACTGAGCCATAGTAAATTGAGGAAGCCATGAGTTATTTGTCCACCCTGTTCCCCGCCTACGCAGAAATTTTTCTGCTGGTGATGGCTTGCACGATTCTGATTGTGGATCTTTTTGTAGTTGACCAGCAAAAAACGCTCACTTATCTGCTCGTGCAACTTACTCTCGTAGGTCTTGCGCTGATTACGGTTACAACCAACCAGCCCGGCGTTATACATCTGTTTCATAACATGTTTGTGAATGATCTGATGTCCAACGTATTGAAAATGCTGAGTTATATATCGGTCTCCATGATACTGGTGTACTCGCGCAATTATCTGCTCACGCGCGGTCTGTTCACCGGCGAATTTATGGTGCTGGCCCTGTTTGCACTGCTCGGCATGATGGTGATGATTTCTGCCAGCCATTTCCTCAGCATGTATATAGGCCTGGAGCTGATGTCGTTGAGCCTGTACGCGATGGTTGCGCTGCAACGCGATTCCGCCATTGCTACAGAAGCAGCGATGAAATACTTTATTCTCGGCGCGCTTGCTTCAGGTTTGCTGTTATACGGAATGTCCATGCTTTACGGCGCCACCGGTTCGCTGGATGTCACAGCGGTTTCAACGGCTATCAAGCACGGTGTAGCCAATCCTTCATTGCTGGTGTTTGGCCTGGTGTTTGTGGTGGCTGGTTTCGCCTTTAAACTGGGAGCCGTTCCTTTCCATATGTGGGTTCCCGATGTTTACCAGGGCGCTCCGACTCCAGTCGTGATGCTCATTGGCACAGCCCCTAAACTGGCGGCCTTCGCGCTGGTTATGCGCATGCTGGTAACCGGCCTGCAGGATTTAATGACACAATGGTCCGGCATGCTGATCATACTGGCCGTACTTTCCATGGCGGTGGGTAACATCAGTGCCATCGTGCAGACCAACTTCAAGCGCATGCTGGCGTATTCAAGCATCGCCCATATGGGCTTCTTTCTGCTCGGCGTGCTGAGCGGCGGCCTCGATGGTTATGGTTCCGCAATGTTTTACATTATTGTTTACGCCCTGATGAGTCTGGGTGCGTTTGGCATGATCACCTTGCTGTCGCACGAAGGCTATGAGGCAGATACGCTTGATGCCTTTAAAGGTTTGAACCAGCGCAGCCCATGGCTCGCTTTTCTGATGTTGCTGCTGATGTTCTCAATGGCTGGAGTGCCGCCAACAGCAGGTTTTTATGCAAAATTTTCGGTGCTGGAATCCATTGTTAATACCGGCCACATCGAGCTTGCAGTTATTGCGGTGTTGTTTTCTCTGATAGGGGCATACTACTATTTGCGTATCGTCAAGCTGATGTATTTTGATGCGCCGGAAAGCCACGAAATTATCCGTATCCAGCCTGATAGCAGGTTGTTGATATCTTTTAATGGATTGGCAGTGCTGGCCTTGGGCATTTTGCCCGGCTGGTTGATGAATGTATGTGCGGCGGCGGTGCATAACTCTCTGTTGCTGCACTAACCCGGATTGCCTGCCAGCCCCCCAAATCCTGACATCGTGCGGCATGCCCGGCTTTTGCAAATATATTCTGCAAATGCAAAATCGAAAATACTCTCGCTGCGGCGGGAGTGTTTTTTTGTACATGATTGATATGAAGATTTTCTGAATGAGCACGCCTAAAATTAGCCTCAAGGAAACGCGGGTCGACAGCAAGTTGACGTACGACGGCAACTTTCTCAAAGTGCGCAAAGATAATGCACGCATGCCCGACGGCAGCATCAGTTCGCGCGAGTACATCACTCATCCTGGAGCCGTAGCTATCCTGGCCTTGCTGGACAATGGCAAGCTGATTATGGAGCGCCAGTACCGTTACGCACCGCAGCAGGAATTCATCGAAATCCCCGCAGGCAAGATAGACCAAGGCGAAGACATCCTGCTCACCGCGCAGCGCGAATTGCTGGAAGAGACCGGCTATGTTGCGAGCGAATGGACACACCTGACAACCGCCTGGCCGTGCATAGGCTACGCCGATGAGAGGCTGGAATACTTTCTTGCGCGCGGCCTCAGTCATCAGGGCAGGCAACTCGACGATGGCGAGTTTCTGGAAGTGTTCGAAATGAGCATGAATGATGCGCTGGATTGGGTAAGACAGGGCAGGATCAGCGACAGCAAAACCATAGTCGGACTATTCTGGCTGGAAAAGACCCTGAAAGGCTGGGATGTATGACAGCACAACATGTTGCGCAACTGCCGGCCCTCATTGAAATTATCCCGGATAATTCTCTTGGCCATTTTGCTCCCCTCTCACGTTTGCGGGAGAGGGGTTGGGGGAGAGGGGGATGTTGTGGCGAATGAATTATTTGTTTGTAAAGAGGCTGTAAATGGAAAATCTGAAAGTTGGCAGTGACACGTTATTTATTTTGCTCGGTGCAGTCATGGTTCTCGCGATGCACGCCGGATTTGCATTTCTGGAACTGGGCACGGTGCGGAAAAAAAACCAGGTCAATGCGCTGGTAAAAATCATCACCGATTTTGCCATCTCGACCCTGGCGTATTTCTTCATAGGCTACAGCATTGCCTACGGCGTTAATTTTTTTACAGGAGCCGAAATACTGGCACAGAAAAACGGTTTTGACCTGGTCAAATTTTTCTTCCTGCTTACCTTTGCCGCGGCTATTCCTGCAATTGTTTCCGGCGGCGTAGCCGAGCGTGCACGCTTCAATCCCATGCTGTTCGCAACCTTTATTCTGGTAGGTTTCATTTACCCTTTGTTTGAAGGCATCGCATGGAACCATCGCTTCGGCATCCAGTCATGGCTGGAAACTCAATTTGGCGCCGAGTTTCACGACTTCGCCGGCTCTGTCGTCGTGCATGCCGTGGGCGGCTGGATTGCACTGGCAGCGGTGCTGATTCTGGGTGCACGGCGCGGACGTTACAATAAAGAGGGCCGCTTGTCGGCGCATCCGCCATCCAGCATACCCTTCCTCGCACTGGGTGCATGGATACTCACCGTCGGCTGGTTCGGTTTCAACGTGATGTCCGCACCGGAAATCAGCAAGATCAGCGGCCTGGTCGCCGTCAACTCACTGATGGCCATGGTGGGCGGCACACTCGTTGCGCTCTGGGCCGGCAAGAACGACCCAGGCTTCGTGCATAACGGCCCGCTGGCCGGGCTGGTGGCAGTGTGCGCAGGCTCGGATGTGATGCACCCGCTAGGCGCGCTGCTCACGGGCGGCATTGCAGGTGGCCTGTTTGTGTGGATGTTCACCCTCACACAAAACCGCTGGAAAATAGATGACGTACTCGGAGTATGGCCGTTGCATGGTTTGTGCGGCGCCTGGGGAGGCCTCGCAGCCGGCATCTTTGGCTTGAAGGCACTGGGGGGGCTGGGAGGTGTCAGCGTCAAGATCAGCTTTATGTCCCAGCTAACCGGAACCTTGCTAGGCGTAGCCATCGCATTTGTTGGCGGCTATGCGGTGTATTTCCTGATAAGTAAAACGGTGGGGATACGGCTGAGTGCCGAAGAAGAATTTAATGGCGCGGACCTGAGCATCCACAGGATTACCGCAACGCCGGAGCGGGAATCAGGCTGGTAAAAGGTGAAGACTGTTTCGTGACAATAAAGTCTTGAACATGACAATATAGTCTTGAATGGCGAGAAACCGCTAAACAATAGTATCTTGAACAAGCACCATATTATTAACAGGTGTATTTCAACCAACGGAAGTTAGTGAACTGATTTGGTGGAGTGTAGTAGCATGGCATGAGCTTCAAGTTTGTGCCAAGAGTTGATGTTCACCAAATTAACTATGATATACAAAAAATAGGGGGAGATACATGCGATTAGAGTCTTTTCGGGTGCAGAACTATCGCTCAATCAATGATAGCGGGGAAATTGCTATCTCACGAATCACCTCTCTTTTGGGTCGGAATGAAAGCGGCAAGTCGAACCTTCTTCGTGCCCTACACAGCCTGAATCCGATAGACGGTTTTGAGGCATTGAAGCCCATCAAAGATTTTTCAAGGCATAGACGCCTTGAAGAATGCAAGGATGACACGCCTGTCCTCTCTACGACCTGGGTGTTAAACGAGGACGATCAGGCGAAACTGCTTGAGGTACTCCCTCGTGCAACCGAAGTCACAATGGTCAACATCGGACGTAGTTATCAGGGAAAGACGAGAATAGTTGCCCTTCCTGAACTCAAGCCAATTCCATTCGACGAAACCGACGTAAAAAACAAAGTGAAGAAGGTCGCAGCGGCTGTTCGGGCCGTGGCCGAGAAGCATGAGAACTCCGCTAATTTAGAGGCGGCAGCCGACGCTTTTGAGGCGTGTAACTTGAACATGAAGAGCCGCGATACATGGGCCACGCCGATCGTGGCCGCCGCTAAGGCATTGCGCACATCCTTAGCAGGTGCCAATGCCGAACTGTCTGACAAGCAAGAGGAAGGTTTAACTGAACTGGAGGAACTCGCTGTTGCCATAGCGGGCGACAAAGAAGCTCAACAAAAAGCTAGAAACTGGGCTATTAGTGCTATCCCAAAGTTCATCCATGTTGATGAGTACCCGGAACTTGATGGGCATCAAGACATTGCGGCATATGTTGTGCGTAAGTCACAAAATCAACTAAACGTAGCTGACAAAAACTTCGAGAAACTTTGCAAAGTGGTCGGTTTAAATCCTGAAGAGCTGCAGAGGTTGCTAAGCCAAAACGACCATGAAACTCGCAATCAACTGGCAAACCGTGCCAGCGCTGTTGTTACGTCAGAGATTAAGCGTCTATGGAAGGATCGTGCACTCAAGATTCGATTCAATCTAGACGCACAACACTTGGACACGATCATTTCTGACCCGACGACCACATACGACGTTGAAGTCAATCTCAACGATAGAAGTCGCGGCTTTCAGTGGTTCTTTGCGTTCTACATCACCTTCTCTGCCGACACCGCAGGCGGGCGGGCGGAGGACGCTGTGCTGTTGCTTGATGAACCTGGCCTCTATCTACATGCGAAGTCTCAATACGACCTGTTGCGCCACTTCGAGGATGATTACACAAACCAAATTTTGTATTCTACGCATTCGCCTTTCATGGTACCCACACATGCTCTTGATTCGGTTCGCACTGTCAATATTGGGGAGAAGACAGGCACGACGGTGACCAACGATCCCACAGGAGATGCTAGGACATTGTTTCCACTTCAGGCTGCTTTGGGCTATGACCTTGCCCAAAGCCTGTTCGTCGGCCCGAACAATCTCGTTGTTGAGGGTGTTACCGACTTCTGGATCATGAGTGCAGTAAGCGCCTATTTGTCGGACAAGGGCAAGACAGCGCTTAGTCCAGAATTGACAATGACTCCTGCCGGAGGTGCTCAGAAAGTTTCATATATGGTCGCGTTGCTGACCTCAGAATCTCTCAACGTGCTTGTCCTTCTCGACACCGAACGTGACTCTAAGGCAACCAAGGCCGAACTTTTAAAAGCTAAGCTCATTCGAGACCAGAACGTGGTTTTCGTTTCTGAAGCATTCACTTCACCCCCCAATGAGGCCGACATTGAAGACCTCTTGGAGTCATCAATTTATGAGGCACTGGTCAGGGAAAGCTACAGCGCAGAATTGAAGGGAAAAACGCTCAACCTAAACGCGAGCATTCCGAGAGTTGCAAAACGTATCGAGTTGGGCTTTAACGAATTAGACATATCGTTCCACAAGACACGACCAACCCGCCTGTTCCTAAAAAAGATGGCAACAGAACGTAAGCGCTCCACCAACAGCAACCTTGTCATCTGGTTCCAACTTCATCAAGCTTGCAACCCTTATAACGAAAAGGAGCAAGCATGAAAAAAATGGGCACGAAATTCTGGGAAGGTCATGTCGCGGCAGCCAAGCTTGAAACAATACCGGCAAGCGCATATGCAAGGCGGCACAACATCTCGGTGGCGGCCTTGTATTATTGGCAGCACAAGCTGAAGTCGGCCACCGCCAGCACCCCCCAAAAAGTATCGAACCTTGCCAAGCCGCCTCACGCCAGTCAATTCGTGGAACTACGTGTGCTGGACAAGCAGGTGATTCCATCCTGTCAGTACACCCTGGTGTTATCGCCTGATCTGCATCTGGAAATGTCGGCGCTGCCGGAGCCTTCATGGTTGGCAGCCCTTGGTTACGCCATGCGGGGAACACGCTAATGCATCCCGGCTGTCAAATCGAGCAAGTCTATCTGTGCCGGGAGCCGATCGACTTCAGGAAAGCGATTAACGGACTGAGCGTGATGGTCGAACAGGCACTGGGTTTGAATCCGTTTGCCAGTGCCATGTATGTATTCGTCAATCGTTCACGCGACAAGATCAAGGTTTTGTACTGGCATCGCAATGGCTTTTGCCTGTGGCAAAAGCGTTTGGAAAACGAGAAATTCCACTGGCCGAAACGCGGCGAATCGAACACGCAAACGGTCACGCTGCGGGAGTTCGAATGGCTGTTGGAGGGCATTGACTTATGGCGAAACAAACCGCATAAAACGTTGGAATTTGCTTGCATTTCTTGAGCGGAAACGCTACTGTTTCGCATGCTCGAAACAGTAGAAAAACTTCCCGTTTCCCTCTT